>Ga0209577_10000505_pt1 | contig 39489 bp, 37 predicted proteins | sample GraSoiAngelo_109_FD_185874 | JGI IMG/M metagenome (GOLD analysis project Ga0209577, IMG submission 185874) | Grasslands soil microbial communities from the Angelo Coastal Reserve, California, USA - 14_0903_12_20cm (SPAdes) (version 2) | ecosystem: Environmental > Terrestrial > Soil > Grasslands... | reverse complement strand
GCAGCGACCTCGGGATGATCGCCCGCAATGAGACGTTCTACCAGGTGGTGCCGGCGCGGCCGGCCGACCCGCATCGCTCCCGGACCCGCACCGCCGCGGCTCACTGAGCCCGCGGGGCCCTGAGCTCGCCTGAGTGCGTTACTGGCTCGTCATGCCGGCCGCGGGCTCAGGCAGCCGCTTCGGCCCCGGTGTGCGCAAGCAGTACGCCCCCCTCGAAGGCCGGACCGTGATCGAGTGGGCGCTCGCGCCGTTTCTCGCCGATCGCCGCTGCGCGCAGCTCGTGGTGGCACTCGCGCGGGATGATGCCGATTGGAAGAAAGTGGCGGCGCGTCTTGCCGCCTCCGGCGCGAGCGCGGTGACGAGTGTCGAGGGCGGCGAGCGGCGCAGCGACTCGGTGCGTCGGGCGCTGGCGTCGCTCGCTGCCGGCGCGAGCCCGAGCGACTGGGTCCTCGTGCACGACGCCGCCCGGCCGTGTCTCGACCCCGCCGACCTCGGGCGTCTCCTCGATCGGCTCGGCACGCACCCCGTGGGGGGGCTGCTCGCGACGCGGGTGAGCGATACGCTGAAGCGCACTGCGAGGATCGGGGGCGGCGCCGATCCGCCGGTCACCGAGACGGTGGAGCGCTCTGATCTGTGGCGGGCGCTCACCCCGCAGATGTTCCGCTTCGGGCCGCTGTGCGCAGCGCTCGATCGCGCGCATGCTGCGGGGCGCTTTCCGAGCGACGAGGCGCAGGCTCTCGAGTGGCTCGGCGAGCGTCCGGTACTGGTCGAGGGAGACTCGATGAATCTCAAGATCACCCTGGCTGCGGATCTGGCGCTCGCCGCCGCGGTGTTGCGGGCGCGGCGCTCTTGAGGGGCGCGCAAATCAGGCGGCGGCGCGAGGACGGCTGATGAGAATCGGCTCAGGATTCGACGTGCACGCGTTGGGTCCCGGCGACTTCGTCATGCTGGGAGGCATCCGCGTTGCCCACTCGCGCGGCGTCGTGGCGCATTCGGACGGCGACGTGGTGCTGCATGCGCTGTGCGATGCGCTGCTGGGGGCCGCGGGCCTCGGCGACATCGGTCAGCACTTCGGGGACACCGACCCCAGGTGGCGAGGCGCGGACAGCAGCGTCTTCGTCACGCAGGTGCTGGCGCTGCTGCGGGACCGGCGTCTCGCCGTGGCGAACGTCGATGTCACGGTGCTGGCGCAGGCGCCGAAGATCGCGACACACCGCGACGCCATGCGGCGGCGGATTGCGCAGCTGCTCGAGGTCGCCGCAGAGCGCGTCAACATCAAGGCGACCACCACCGAAGGGCTCGGGTTTCTCGGCCGCGCCGAAGGCATCGCCGCGCAGGCGGTGGTGCTGTTGACCGAGCCCTGAGGCCAAGCGGCGCAGCTGCGCGTCGGCCTCAAAGGCGGCGGGCGACCCGGTGCAGACGCGCGAACCGAGCACACGCGGGGCCGCGCTCTCCCCGCCGCGCGCGCTCGGCGCGCCGCCGGCGAGGGCGCTGCTGCGCGGCGCGCCCGAGGACTTCGTCGTCGAGGAGGATCTCGGTTTCGCGCCGGCAGGGTCGGGTCCCCACTGGCTGCTGCGCGTGCGCAAGCGCAACGCCAACACCCAGTGGGTCGCGGGCCAGCTCGCCAGGATCGCCGGCTGCCGTGCGAGTGAGGTGGGTTACGCCGGACTCAAGGATCGCCGCGCGATCGCCGTGCAGTGGTTCTCGGTGCCGCAGCCGCGCGCGCCGGTCGCCTGGTCCGCGGTGCGCGAGGCGGACTTCGAGGTGCTGGAGGCTCATCCGCACACCCGCAAGCTCCCGCGCGGCGCGCTCGCCGGCAATCGCTTCACGGTGCGCCTCGGCACGCGGCAGGGTGGAGGCGCGCGGCTTGCCGCCGATCTCGAAGCACGGCTCGCCGACGTTGCCCGCCGAGGCGTGCCCAACTACTTCGGCCCGCAGCGCTTCGGTCTCGATGGCGCGAATCTCGCGCGCGCCAGCGAAGGGCTGCGGCGCCTCGGGCCGCGCGAGCGCGGCTTCGTGCTCTCGGCGGCCCGCAGCGCGCTCTTCAACGCAGTCCTCGCGGCCCGGGTAGGCGAGGGCAGCTGGGAGCATCTCGAGCCGGGCGACCTCGCCATCCTCGACGGCCGCGGCAGCTTCTTCCCCGTGGATCGCGCCGCGGACGAGACCCTGAGTGAGCGCTGCCGGAGGCTGGAGGTCCACCCCACCGGCCCCATGTGGGGAAAGGGGACGCCCGCAACCGGCGCTCGGGTGCTCGAGCTCGAGTCGCGCCTCGCCGCGCAGTATCCGCAGCTGACCGGGCTGTGTGTGGCCGCGGGGATGTCCCAGGAGCGGCGGAGCCTGCGCCTCGCGGTGCGCGAGCTCGCCTTCGAGCCGGAGGCCGACGCCGTGCTCGTCGGCTTTCGCCTCGCGCGCGGCGGCTTTGCGACCGCGGTGTTACGGGAGCTGATCGAGGCGCCGGCGGATTCAGACCTGGCCTGAAGATCACCCCGGGGACAGCAGCACGTACACCGCACCGGTGCCGCCATCCACCGGGCGGGCCGAGACGTATGCGAGCACCGCGCCGGTGCGTCGCAGGACGCCGCTCACGGTGGACTTGAGCACCGGCCCACGGTGACCGGAGCGCAGGCCCTTGCCGTGCACGATGCGCACGCAGCGCACGCGCCGCTCGAGGGCCTCGATGAGAAACTCGCGCAGAGCCTGCTTCGCCTCGGCCGCCGTGAGGCCGTGCAGATCGATCTCGCGCTCCACCCGATACTCGCCGCCGCGCAGGCGCCGCAGCACCGTCGGCTGCACCTGCGGGCGGCGAAACACCAGCTCGTCGCCGCCGGCCAGGGCGGGGTCGACGCTCGTCCCGTCGAGGCTCTCGCGCAGCACCGCGGTGCGATCGGCGCGCGTGAAGCGCGCGCGCGGCGAGATCCGCGGCGGGCGCTGAGGTGGGGCGCCGGACCTGAGCGGGCGTACACCGCGCACCGCTTCCCGGAACAGCCGTGCCTCGTCCGCTGCGTCGTCCGGATCGTCATCTCCCGGCCAGCTCACGCTACCTCCGCCGCACCTCCCGCTTACAGTATATAGTCACGCCCACTTCGTACGGGCCGATTCCCCGCGCACGCGTGAAGATCCTCGTGAGCAACGATGACGGCTTTCGCGCCGAAGGCATCCGCCGCCTGCGCGAGGCCCTCGCCACTCTCGCCGACGTGACGGTGGTCGCCCCCGACCGCAACAAGAGCGGGGCGAGCAATTCGCTGACCCTCGACGTGCCGCTGCGGGTGTTCGAGTCCGAGCCGGGAGTCTATTTCGTCCCGGGCACGCCCACGGACTGCGTACACCTGGCGATCTCCGGGCTGTTCGACTTCGAGCACGACATGGTGGTCTCGGGCGTGAACGACGGCGCGAACCTCGGCGACGACGTGCTGTATTCGGGCACCGTCGCGGCCGCCGTCGAGGGTCGCTTCCTCGGCCTGCCCACGATCGCGGTGTCGCTCTGCGCCGGCACCGAAGGCGGCGGACACTTCGACACCGGCGCCGAAGTGGCGCGACTCCTGGTGGCGCAGCTCCTGGAGAGCCCGCTCGAACCCACGCTCATTCTCAATGTCAACGTGCCCGACGTGCCGTTCGCGCAGCTGCGCGGCTTTCGCGCCAGCCGACTCGGCTTCCGCCACCGCTCCGCGCCCGTCATGCGCGCCAAGGACCCGCGCGGGCGTCCCGTGTACTGGGTGGGGCCCGCCGGGCCGGAGCAGGACGCCGGGCCCGGAACTGATTTCGATACCGTGGCCCGGGGTTATGTCTCGGTGACTCCGCTGCAGGTCGACCTGACACGCCACGCGGCGCTGCAGACGCTCGGCAGCTGGCTGGGGGGCATCGATGGCTGATGCCGGGGAGCGGCGGTGAGCGATCTGCGCTTCTCGGGGATCGGGATGACGTCCGCGCGCACCCGCGATCGGCTGGTGCAGCGCCTGCGTGAGCAGGGCATCGCGAATCTCTCCGTGCTCGAGCGCATTCGCAACGTGCCGCGCCATATCTTCGTCGACGAGGCGCTCGGCAGCCGCGCCTACGAGGATACGGCGCTGCCGATCGGTTACGGTCAGACGATCTCGCAGCCCTACATCGTGGCGCGCATGACGGAGGCGCTGCTGCAGGGCGGTGCGGCCGAGAACGTCCTCGAGGTGGGCACCGGGTGCGGCTACCAGACCGCGGTGCTCGCGCCACTGGTCGGGCGGCTCTACACCATCGAGCGAATCGAGCCGCTGCTCGCTCGCGCGCGCGAGCGGCTGAAGGAGCTCGGCCTCCGCAACGTTCGCTTCCGGCACGGCGACGGCACGCTCGGCTGGAGTGCGCACGCGCCCTACGACGGCATCCTGGTGGCGGCCGCGCCGCTTACGGTGCCGGAGACTCTCATCGGGCAGCTGAGGGTCGGGGGGCGGCTCATCGTGCCGATCGGCCCCGAGGGCGAGCAGGAGCTGGTTCGCTTCACGCGGGGCGAGCCGCGGGTCGAGCGCGAGTCGCTCGGGCCCGTGGCCTTCGTGCCCCTGCTGGGTGGCACGGCCTGAGGTTTCATGAGGCGACTGGCGGTTGTGACCCTGGTTGTGCTCGCAGCGAACGCGCTCCCGCGCGCTGCGCAAGCGCAGACGCCCGTGCCCCGGGCGCTCGAGGACTGGCAAGCCTGGGTGCTGAAGGGAAGGGAGTTCCACCGTTGTCCGTTCCTGGCAGGCTCGAATCCTGCCGTCGCCGAGTCGTATCGCTGCGCCTGGCCCGAGCGGCTGCTGCTCAACGTGGACGCGCACGGCGGACGTTTCAGTCAGCGCTGGCAGGTCTACACCGAGAGCTGGGTTGCGCTGCCGGGGGATCTCGTGCGCTGGCCCGAAGAGGTGCTGGTCGACGGACGCAGCGCAGCGCTGGTCGCCCATGAGGGCGTGCCGCAGGTGCGGCTCACCGCCGGTGCGCACCAGCTGAGCGGCGCCTTCGCGTGGCAGGTCCGGCCCGAGTCCCTCACGATCCCGTTGCAGACCGCGCTCCTCGATCTCGTCGTCGACGGGCGGCAGGTGGCGCGGCCTCAGCGCGACGGTGCGTCGCTGGCTCTCGGGCGCCAAAGCTCCGCCGCCGAGCCGCGCCAGCTCGAGGTACAGATCTACCGGCTGATCCGGGACGACATTCCGCTGCGCCTCTTCACGCGCCTGCGCTTGCGAGTGGCCGGAGACGCGCGCGAGGAGCTGCTCGAGCAGACGCTGCCGGAGGGCTTCATCCCGGTTTCGCTCGAGGGCGAGTTGCCGGCCCGGCTCGAGCCGGACGGGCGTCTGCGAGTTCAGGTGCGGGCCGGCCGTTTCGAGCTGGTGCTCGACGCCCGCCAGGCGCAGCCCGCCACGGCGCTCTCACCGCCTCGATCGGGGCCGGCTCCGGACGAGGTGTGGAGCTTCGCAGCCAACGATCGCCTGCGCGTCGCCGCGGTGGAAGGCGTGGCCGGCATCGATCCGTTGCAGGCCAACGTGCCCGGGGAGTGGCGCGGCCATCCGGCATTCCGGATGCAGCCGGGGTCGCAGCTCAAGATCGTCGAGCGCAGCCGCGGGCTCGCCAACATGGACCAGAACCGTCTGCGGTTGTCGCGCCGCCTGTGGCTCGACTTCGATCACGAGGGGTTCACCGCAGTCGACAACCTCAGCGGGACGCTGCGACGCGACTGGCGTCTGGCGATGCGCGAGCCGTACGAGCTCGCCAGCGCGCGCAGCGGCTCCGGGTCGCTCCTGGTCACGAGCTCTGCCCCGGGCGGCGAGACCGGCGTCGAGGTGCGCACTCCTACCGTGCAGCTCGTGACGCTCGCGCGCAGCGCGCATCCGTTCAGCCGCCTGCCGGCAACCGGCTGGACGAGCAGCTTCGAGGGAGTGTCGGGCGAGCTTTTTCTGCCCCCGGGGCATCGGCTGCTCGCGGTCGTCGGCGCCGATCAGTCTCCGACCGCCTGGCTCGATGGGTGGGGTTTGTGGAGTCTGTTCGGGGTGCTGGTGGTGGTCGTGTTCTCGTACTGGGTGGCCGGGCCGGTCACAGCGGCGGTCGCGGCCACGGGTCTCCTCCTGATGCACCAGGCCGCCCCCGGTTTCATCTGGGCCTGGGGCAACCTGCTCGCGGCCATCGCGCTCGCGCGCGCCGCGCCGCCTGGGCGCCTCGCGCGGGCGGCGAGCCTCTACCGGACGGTGAGTTTCGCGCTGCTCGGCCTCGCCCTGGTGCCGTTCATGTGGACCGAGGTGCGGCACGCGATCTATCCGCAGCTGGAAGTCGGCGGGTACGAGGCGCAGCCGGTGAGGAGTCGCGCCGCGCGTCTCGACATGCCGGCGCCTCCGCAGCAGCCGCCGATCATGACAAGCACCCAGCAGGAGCTCGCCGCACCCTCACCCGAAGCAGCGCCGGGAGCGGCGGAGGCGAAAGCCATGCTCGGCAGCGAGTCATTCACGGTGACCGCAAAGGCGGTCGCTCCGGCCGACGTGGTCGCGCGCTACGCGCCCGGCACGCTCATCCAGGCGGGGCCGGGGATTCCGGCCTGGAACTATGGAGCGCATCCTTTCGGGTGGTCGGGTCCCGTCGAGCCGGACCAGACCGTGCGCTTCGTCGTGCTCGGCCCCGTGGCGGTGGCGGTATGGCGCATAGCGGGCGTGGCTCTGCTGGCGCTGCTCTTCATCGCACTGGCGCGCGCGAGCTTCGGCCCACGGCCTGCCCTCGGGCAGTTCCTGGCGAGGGGGAGCGCTGCGGCCGCTCTGCTGCTCTCGTGCGCTCTCGCCGCCGCGCCGGGCGCGGCGCGCGCGCAGTCGACCCCCGATGCGGCGCTGCTCAACGAGCTGCGCGAGCGCCTCACCGAGGCGCCGCCGTGTGCTCCGACATGCGCGGAGATCATGCGGGCGCAGGTTCACCTCGCGGGTGACGCGATCCGCGTCGAGCTCGAGGCGAGTGCGCTGGCGCCGCTCGCGCTGCCGGTGCCCTCCGCGGGAGATCACTGGCGGATCGAGACGCTGGCGGTGGACGGCGCCTCGGCGCTCGCGGTCGCGCGTGAGCCCGATGATGCGCTGTGGGTCCCGCTCAGGAGCGGTGCGCACACGATTCGGATCGTTGGGCGCACGCTCGGCGACAACCTTTCGCTCGCCTTTCCACTCGCGCCGCGCACCCTCTCGGTCGACGCCGCGGGCTGGGATACCTCGGGCGTCACCGCCGGACGACTGGTCTCGGGTGCGCTCAATCTGTCGCGCCAGCCACACGCCGGTTCGGCGGCCGCGGGCCCGTCCTGGGCGGGGAGCGCGGACTTCCCGGCCTTCGTGCGGGTCATGCGCGACGTTCGCTTCGATCTCGACTGGTCGGTAACCACGACCGTCGAGCGCGTGGCGCCGCAGTCCGCCGCATTCACGGTAGCCGTGCCACTGATGCCCGGTGAGTCGGTGCTTTCCGAGGGTCTGGAGGTGCGCGGCGAGGGCGTCGCACTCGTCGGGCTCGCGGCCGGTCAGCGGCAGCGCGAGTGGACTTCGAGCCTGGCGCACCGGGACACGCTCTCGCTGCGCTTCGACGCGGCGCCGGCCCGCGCCGAGATCTGGCGCTTCACGGTCAACCCGCAGTGGCGGGTCGCGTTCAGCGGGCTGCCGGCCGTGTTACCCGAGGATCTGGGCTCCGTCTCCTGGGTCTTCGAATATCGGCCACGGGTCGGGGAGCGACTCGATCTCAGCGTGTCGCGGCCCCCGGCGGTGCCCGGTCGCACGCTCGCCATCGATGCGGTGCGACAGGGCGTCACGATCGGCCGCCGCACCTCGGAGCACGAGCTCGAGATTCGTTACCGCAGCACTCAGGGCGGCCGCCACACGATCCAGCTGCCGAAGGATGGCAGCGTCACCCACGTGGCGGTCGACGGCTCGCCGACGCAGATCCGACCTGACGGCGGCGAGCTCCCCCTGTCGATCCTGCCGGGCCAGCACACGGTCAGCATCGGCTGGCGTTCGCAGCAGGGCGAGTCGCCGGCATCGAGCCCGGATGCGGTGGATCTTCGCGCGCCATCCGGCAATGTCACCACCAGCATCGCCCTGCCCGCCGATCGCTGGCCGTTGATGGCGCTCGGCGCCGGGGTGGGGCCGGCCTTTCTCTACTGGGGTGAGCTCCTGGTGTTCATCGTGGTCGCACGCCTGCTCGGGCGATGGCCGCAGTCGCCGCTGCGCACCACGGAATGGCTGCTGCTCGGATTGGGACTGTCGACACTCTCCTGGTCGGTGCTGGTCACGGTCGCCGCATGGCTGTTCGCGATGCGCTGGCGGGAGCACTGGCGGGGCGCCCACCGCGTTACACGGTGGCAATTCAACCTGCTGCAGTGCGCGCTCGCGGTGCTCACGCTGGTGGCCGTCGCGACCCTCATCCTCTCCGGCGTGCGCTATGGACTCCTGGCCTCCCCCGACATGGGCGTGGCGGGGCCCGGCTCGGGGGATCACACCTTCGGCTGGTTCCTCGACCGCACTGCCTCGGCGCTGCCGCGCCCGGTGGTCTACAGCCTCCCCCTGTGGGTCTACCGCGCGCTCATGTTCGCCTGGGCACTATGGGTGGCGCTGGCCCTGGCTCGCTGGCTTCGTTTCGCGTGGCGGGCATGGAGCAGCGGGGGGTTCTGGCGAGGCGAGGCTCCGACGCTCCCGGCGGCCCCCTGAGCTTTACACCCGTGCTTTTAGGGCGAGTCAGGAGATTCGAGGTGATAAAGATCCGGTAACCAGCTGAAGTTTAAAACTATTTGGGAGAAAAAAGCGCGGCGCGGCGGCGAGAATCGGGCAAAAACCTGTGGGAAAAGCGCATCAGCCGGCAATTTCGCCCTGATTCGACACGGGAAGAAACCATTAGGACTCAAACCAGTTGCATGGACTTCTGCGACGCGTTTAACATACACCACCTGTCTCCTAACAACGACAGTGCACCGAGGAGGGCACCGGGCAGAAGACACAGGGCGGAGGGAGAGATAACAGCAAGAAGGTTTCTAACAAGAAAAAAAGTGCAATTGTTCGAGTCTGTCAGCTTCGAATGATTGTTTGGTTGGTTGAGCCCTCCCCTTGTGTCTTCTGCCGGGTGCCTTCGGGCCCGCGCAGGGCCTAACTCAGAAACAACGCGGCGGCGACCCGCCGCTCTTCCTGAACGAGAACATTGTACGTGCGGCATGCCGCGCCGAGGTGCATCGCCTCGAGTCCCACCCCGCGCTCGGCGAGGACGGCGCGCACCTCGGGCGGCGCAAAGCGCTGCGTCGCGCCCGTGCCGAGCAGCACCAGCTCGGGGGAGAGCGCCAGGAGCGGCTCGAGGTGGACGGCGCGCAGCTCGGCGAAGCTCTGCGGCTCCCAGTCGGTGATCAACCGTTCCGCAGTGACGATGCAGCTGCCTTGCACGCGCTGCTCCCCGATGCGGATCTCGGTGGCCGAATAGCCCCGGATCAGGTTGGCTCGGGAGGTCGGTTCGAGCGTGAGCTTCATTCGACGGTACGATACCGCCCGTGCCCGAGATCGTCATCGTCATCGCCGACCTGTACCTGAAGCACGATGCGCCCCTGGCCGCTGCGGCGCAGCGCGGCGCGCTCCCGGGAATCGAGTCCGCGGCCCGCTTCGGCGAGCGCACGAGCCTCGGGCACGGCTGGCGAGCATGGCTCGCCGGCTCCCTGGGGCGCCCCGATCTCGCCGCCGCGGCGCCCGCGCGCATCGCCGCCGCCGCCGCGATCGGCGGCGGCATCGGCACGCCGTGGATCGCCACGCCCCTGGAGCTTTCCGTGCACCGCTCGGGAACGCACCTCGAGCATCGCGGCATCCTGCGCCTGGCGCGCGCTGAGCTCACGACCCTGGCCCATGCTTTCAAGGAGGCCTTCGGCCCTTCCGGCTTGGCGCTGACGCCCCTGTCCTCGGGGGACTTGCTTCTCGAGACGCCCGGCATCGCCGCGGTCCCGACCCTCGAGCCCGCCCGTTGGGCCGGCGGCGACGTAGCAGTCGCGTTGCCGCGGGGAGCTGGCGCCGCCCCGCTGCGGCGCTTTCTCTCCGAGGTCGAGATGTGGCTGCACGCGCAGGAGCTGAACGACACTCGCCGGCGACGCGGCGACCCCCCGGTCACGACGCTGTGGCCGTGGGGCGCGACAGGCGAGCCCGCGCCGCCCGAGCGGCGCGCGACGCGTGGAGCTCCCCTGGCGTTCGGCAGGGAGGCCTATCTCCGAGGTCTCTGGCAGCTTCTCGGGAGCGAGTGCCGGGGTCTGCCGGGGCGCTTCGAGGATGTTGCGAGCGCGGCGAGCGCCGCAGGCGCCGTGCTGATCGTGGAAGTAGGCGCGGAGCTCGAGCGCGATGCGGAGTCGACGCTCGCCGACGCGCTGTCCCGTCTCGATGCCCGCTTCGTGTCTCCCGCACTCGAGGCGTTGCGCCGCGGCGAGGTCGAGGGCGTGACGCTGATCGCGAACGACACGCTCGTGAGTTTGCGCCGCCACAGCCACCTGAGAGTCTGGCGGCGTGCGCGCGCCGCGGGCCTCGCGGGCTTCGCATGAGGCTGCGCGTGGTGCGGCGCACAGCGCTGCAGCCGGGCACGCCGCTCGGGACGAATCTGCACCCGGTGCTCGGCCGCGTGTATGCCGCGCGCGGCGTGCGCAGCCTCACTGAGCTCGACACTTCGCTGGCGCGGCTGTTGCCGGTCGGGACGCTCGAAGGGACACCAGCGGCCGTGGAGCTGCTGCTCGCGCACCGCGCCGCCGGGCGCGTGCTGATCATCGGGGATTTCGACGCCGACGGCGCCACCAGCAGCGCGCTCATGGTGCGGGCGCTCACCGGCTTCGGCTTCGCCGCGGTGGACTTCCTGGTGCCGAATCGGTTTGAGTTCGGCTACGGACTCACCCCGGAGATCGTGGCGCTCGCCGCGACGCGCGCGCCGACGCTCATCGTCACTGTGGACAACGGCATCTCGAGCAACGCCGGCGCCGCCGCCGCCCGCTCGCGCGGGATCGACGTGCTGATCACCGATCATCATCTGCCGGGCGCCGAGCTCCCCGACGCCAACGTGATCGTCAATCCGAACCTCGAGGGCAGCCGCTTCGGCAGCCGCGCGCTCGCGGGCGTGGGGGTGGCGTTCTACGTCGTCGCGGCCCTCGCGCGGCGGCTCGAGGAGCTTGGGCTCGCGAGCGCCGCCACGGCCGCCGCCGCACAGCTGCTGGATCTCGTGGCGCTCGGCACGGTGGCGGACATGGTGCCGCTCGATGCCAACAATCGGGTGCTGGTCGCGCAGGGCCTGAAGCGCATCCGCGCCGGTCGCTGCACGGCCGGTATCCGCGCGCTGCTCGCCATCGCCGACCGCGCCGGGCCGGAGCTCTCCGCGGCGGACCTCGCCTTTGCCGTCGCGCCGCGCCTGAACGCCGCCGGCCGCCTCGACGACATGAGCATCGGCATCCGCTGCCTGCTCGCCGACGACGCGGGCGGCGCCGGGGAGCTGGCGACGCGCCTCGATGAGCTCAACCAGGAGCGCCGGGCGATCGAGGCGCGCATGCAGCAGGAGGCGCTCGGCGCGGTCCGCGCGCTGTCCGATCCGCAGCCCGGCGCGCCGCAGAGGAGCGGGGTGTGCCTGTTCGATGCGAGCTGGCATCAGGGTGTCGTGGGCCTCGTCGCGGGCCGCGTGGCGGAGCGGCTGCGCCGCCCGGTGATCGCGTTCGCGGTCGCCGACGAGTCGACACTGCGCGGCTCGGCCCGCTCGGTGGCCGGCATCCACATCCGCGACGTGCTCGCGCTCGTCGCCGCGCGCCACCCCGATCTCATCCATCGATTCGGCGGTCATGCCATGGCGGCGGGGCTGACGCTCGAGCGCGCCCGCCTCGATCGCTTTGCGCGCGCCTTCGACGAGGAAGTGGCCCGCTGGAGCGCGGGCGCCGGCGCCCGGGATGCGATCGAGACCGACGGCGAGCTCGCGCCCGAGGAGATCGCGCTCGATACCGCCCAGGCGCTGCGCGCCGGCGGCCCGTGGGGGCAGGCGTTCCCCGAGCCGTGTTTCGACGGGCTGTTCAGTATCCGCAGCGCACGGCTGATCGGCGCACGGCACGTGAAGATGTGGGTGGAGGTGGCGCGCGGCGGGCGCGCCTTCGACGCGATCGCCTTCAACCACCTCGTGGAGGGCGAGCAGTTCGCGCCCCCGGCGGGCATGGCGCAGCTCGTCTATCGCCTCGCGGTGAACGAGTACCAGGGCGAGCGGCGGCTGCAGCTGCTCATCGATCACCTGCTGCCCGCCGATCACGCGCCGAGCGCCGCACGCTGAAGCTGCGCGCCGCGGCTCGGCAAAGATCCGCGCCGCAGTGTGTTAGCATCCTCGATGCGTCAGCACGCGCGCACCGCGGCGGCTTCAGGATTTCTCGATATGGAAGTCAACCAGCTCAAGCGCCAACTCAAGGATCTGGGTGAACGCACGACCTCGCTTCGGGGGTTTCTTTGAGTACGACCGCAAGAAAGAGAGGCTGGAAGAAGTGGCACGCGAGCTGGAGGATCCCGCCGTGTGGTCGAACCCGGCCCGGGCGCAGGAGCTCGGGCGCGAGCGCGCCCGGCTGACGAGCGACGTCGGGGAGATCGATCGCGCCACGCAGGGCATCGGCGAGGCTGCCGAGCTCCTCGCGCTCGCCGAGGCCGAGGGGGATGAGCCCGCCGCGCGCGACATCGAGCGCGACGCGCAGCGCCTCGAGGCCGAGGTGCGGCATCTGGAGCTGAAGCGGATGTTCCGCGGGGAGATGGACTCGCACAACGCCTTTCTCGACATCCAAGCCGGGGCCGGCGGCACCGAGGCGCAGGACTGGGCGCAGATGCTGCTGCGCATGTACCTGCGCTGGGGCGCCGCGCGCGGCTTCCGCTGCGAGGTGATCGATTCGAGTGCCGGGGAAGTGGCCGGCATCAAGAGCGCGAGCGTCGAAGTGCAGGGCGAATACGCCTACGGCTGGCTGCGCACCGAGACCGGGGTGCATCGCCTGGTGCGCAAGTCGCCCTTCGACGCCGGCAACCGCCGCCATACCTCGTTCGCGTCCGTGTTCGTGTCGCCCGAGATCGACGACGATATCGAGATCGAGGTGAATCCCGCGGACCTGAAGGTCGACGTCTACCGCTCCTCGGGCGCCGGCGGCCAGCACGTCAACAAGACCGAGTCGGCCGTGCGCATCACGCATCTGCCGACCGGCATCGTGGCCGCCTGCCAGAACGAGCGCAGCCAGCACAAGAACCGCTCCACCGCCATGAAGATGCTCAAGGCGAAGCTCTACGAGCTGGAAGTCAACAAGCGCGACGCCGCCGCCCGGGTGCTCGAGGATTCCAAGTCGGACGTGAGCTGGGGCAACCAGATCCGCTCCTACGTCCTCGACCAATCGCGCATCAAGGACCTGCGCACCGGGGTGGAGGTCGGCAACACCGCCGCGGTGCTCGACGGCGACCTCGATCAGTTCATGGAGGCCTCGCTCAAGGCGGGCTTATAGAGATGGCGCAGGGCAAAGCGGCCGGCGCAGCCGGGGGCCGGGGCGGAAACGGCAGCGATGACGGGGGCGACGAGCACAAGCTGATCGCCGAGCGGCGCGCGAAGCTCGCGGAGCTGCGCCGCCACGGGAGCCCATTTCCGAACGATTTCCGCCGCGACGCTCTCGCCGGGCAGCTGCACGACGCTTTCGGCGAGAGGAGCGGCGAGTGGCTCGAGGCCAATCCGACGCGCGTCAAGGTCGGCGGGCGGCTGATGTTCAAGCGCCTCATGGGCAAGGCGAGCTTCGCCAAGATCGCCGACCGCACCGGGCAGATTCAGCTCTACCTGCAGCAGGAGACCCTCGGGGAGGCGTACGACGCCTTCAAGGGCTTCGACGTCGGCGACACCCTGGCCGCGGGCGGCGTGTTGTTCCGCACCAAGACCGGCGAGCTCTCGGTGCGCGTCGAGGCGCTGCGGCTGCTGGTGAAGTCGCTGCGGCCGCTGCCCGACAAGTGGCACGGGCTCGCCGACACCGAAACGCGCTACCGGCGGCGCTACCTCGACCTGATCGTGAACGAGGCGAGCCGCAACGTCTTCCGCACACGCGCGCGCATCGTCCGCTACCTGCGCGACTTCCTCGATGCGCTCGACTTCCTCGAGGTCGAGACGCCGATGATGCAGCCGATCCCAGGCGGGGCCACGGCGCGCCCCTTCCGCACGCATCACAACGCGCTCGATCTCGACATGTACCTGCGCATCGCGCCGGAGCTGTACCTGAAGCGTCTCATCGTCGGCGGCTTCGAGCGGGTGTACGAGATCAACCGCAACTTCCGCAACGAAGGCCTGTCGACGCAGCACAACCCCGAATTCACGATGCTCGAGCTATACCTCGCGTACGCCGACTACCGTGAGCTCATGGACTGGATCGAGAAGGCGATCCAGGGGCTCGCCGATGCGCTCCACGGCAGGCAGGAGATCGCCTACCAGGGGCGCAGCTACGATCTCTCGCGGCCGTTCGCGCGACTCACGGTCGAGCAGGCGATCATCGAGCACTGTCCGGGAATCGATCCGCTGTCGCTGCGAGACCTGACTTACCTGCGCAAGCGCTGCGAGCAGCTCGGCGTCAAGGTCGAGCCGGGCGACGGAGTCGGGAAGCTCCAGATCGAGCTGTTCGAGAAGACCGCGGAGAGCAAGCTCCTCGATCCGACCTTCGTGTACGCCTACCCCGTGGAGGTGTCACCGCTGTCGCGGCCGAACGATACCGACCCCTTCATCGCGGACCGCTTCGAGTTCTTCCTCGCCGGACGCGAGATCGCCAACGGTTTCTCCGAGCTCAACGACCCGGAGGAGCAGGCGGCGCGCTTCCGCGCGCAGGCGGCGCGGCGGTGCGCCGGCGATGAGGAGGCGATGTTCTACGACGCCGACTACGTGCGCGCGCTCGAGTACGGCATGCCGCCCGCCGCGGGTCTCGGCGTCGGCATCGACCGGCTGGTCATGTTCTTCACCGACTCGCCCTCGATCCGCGACGTCATCCTGTTCCCGCACATGCGGCCTGAAGCCGACTGAGCGGTGAGAAGCGGGGAGTGTGCGAGGGGTGTCTCCCGCAATAGGTGCACGCAGACGTAACTGTCGTCGCCGGACAATCCGGCCGTATGTGGCTGACAGGAAAGCGAAATCAGTCCCGGTACCTTCGAACGATAGTTGCGCGAATGCGGAACTATTGTCCGCAGGGGCTCACCGTCCGCGGGGCTTCATAGCGGCAGTCGATTCATTCAGGCAATGAGTACGGCAGCTCGAGCCGTTGCGCGTGCAGAGGCGCTGCGGTCGTCGACGTGCCCGCCGCGCCGTCGGCCCCTGACGAGCCGTCGGCCGCTGACGCGGCGTCCGCGCCCGGCGCGCCCTCGGCGGTTGCCAGAGCGGTCACGGCCAGGAACTCACAACGGCCGTCGGTGCGCGCGATCGCGCGCACGACCCGCAAGCTCCGCCCGTCTGGCAATACACTCGAGCCGCCCGGCTCCAGCGCCGTCGGCGCATCCGTGAGAAAGCGCTGCATGCGCCGCTTCACGCGGCCGCGATAGTGCGCACGCGCGATGATCTCCTGTCCCGTGTAGCACCCCTTGTCGAAGGCGATGGCGCCGAGGACGTCGAGATTCAGCATCTGCGCCACGAACTGCTCCGAGGTCACCGCGTACACCTCGGGCTCCCCGGCCGCGACCGACAGCCGCTCCCAGGTCGCAGGCGGCGCGGGCGCAAGCTCCGACAGCGCCGCGGGCGTGTGCGGCTGCGAAACCGCGCCGACCGGCGACAGCAGCAGCCAACGTCCCGGCTCCGCGGCGACGCGCACCGCGATCGAGCCGCCGAATCTCGCGACCCCGTGCGGCGAATGCGGCAACGCGCCCGCGGGCGGCGTCGCGGGGCTCGCGGACTCGGCGGGTGCGATGATTCCCGCGATCTGCCAGGCGGCCGATTCGTCCGCCACCTTCACCTTCGCGCGCAGAGTGAACTTCGCGAGCCGGCTCGCGACCGCCGCGGCGAGCTCGCGCGGCAGCACCGCCAGCACCTCTCCCGGCGCGGCCTGCACCAGGCGCAGCAGCGCGATCACGCGGCCCTGCGCGTTGTGATAGCCAGCGAGGAGGGAGCGCTCGGGAGCGAGCCGCTCCATGTCGTTCGACAGCTGTCCCTGCAGGAACGGCACGACGTCCGCGCCGCTCGCACGCAGCACGCCGAGGGAGTCGAGCGACACGCTGTTCCATCCAGTGTGCATCCAGTTGACCCTTGTTTTTCCTTAGCTTTTCCGTGGCTGTCGCTTGCGAATTCTGGCAGACTCAATGGGTATGCCGACGCCGCATCGCAAGAACCCCGAAGAATCTTTTTCGACTCCGCCCGCCGATCCCGCCGATCCCGCCGATCCCACGCCGCACGCGCCAAGGCCGCACGAGCTCGGTGGCCGCGCGGGACCCGAGCCCACGCGTTTCGGGGACTGGGAAAAGAACGGCCGCTGCATCGATTTTTAGTGTATGCCGCCGCGGCCGCTGTCGCCTCACCTGTCGGTGTACAAGTTCAAGTACACCCTGACGACGTCCATCCTCAATCGCTTCGCGGGACTCGCGCTCTCGCTCGGACTGCCGCTGCTCGTGTACTGGCTCCTGGCGGTGGCCGCAGGGGCACAGGCCCAGGCGCGTGCCATGCGCGTGCTGTCGCTGCCTCTCATGCGGCCGCTCTTTGCCGCGCTCATCCTCGCGTTCAGCTATCACCTCACCGCGGGAATCCGCCACCTCGTGTGGGACACCGGCAGGGGGCTCGAGCGCAAGCAGTCGGAGCGCAGCGCCTGGCTCGTGGTGGGGGTGAGCCTCGCGCTCGCGCTCCTCGTGGCTTACTGGGCCTGGCTCGCGGGAGCGCGCGTGCCATGAGCCTGCGCAGCCCGCTCGGGAAGGTGCTGGGCACGGGCTCGGCGAAACAGGGCGTGCATCACTGGTGGGCTCAACGGCTGACCTCGGTGGCGCTGGTGCCGCTCTCGGTGTGGTTCGTGGTGTCGCTGCTCTCGCTTCCCTCGCACGAGCACGCGACCGTGGTCGCGTGGATGGGCCAGAGCGGGACGGCGCTGCTGCTCGTTCTCCTCGTGCTCGTCGGCGCCTGGCACTCGCAGCTCGGCCTGCGGGTCGTCGTCGAGGACTACGTTCACGGCGCGCCCGCGCGGACCGTGACGCTCGTCCTCCTCATGTTCGCGCACGTGCTGCTTGCGGGGGCGGGCGTCGTGGCCGTCCTCAGGGTGGCGCTCGGGGCCGCGCCATGAGCGCCTACGAGTTCATCGATCACAGCTACGACGTGATCGTCGTCGGAGCGGGAGGTGCGGGGCTGCGCGCCACGCTCGGGCTCGCCGAGAGCGGCCTGTCGACCGCCTGCATCAGCAAGCTCTTCCCGACCCGCAGCCACACCGTGGCCGCGCAGGGCGGAATCAGCGCCGCGCTCGGCAACATGGGCGAGGACGACTGGCGCTGGCACATGTACGACACCGTCAAGGGCTCGGACTGGCTCGGCGATCAGGACGCGATCGAGCTGATGTGCAAGGAGGCCCCGGCGGCCGTCATCGAGCTCGAGCACTATGGGGTGCCGTTCTCGCGCACCGAATCCGGCCGCATCTACCAGCGCCCGTTCGGCGGCATGACGACTCACTTCGGCAAGGGCATCGCGCAGCGCACCTGCGCCGCGGCCGACCGCACCGGGCACGCGATGCTGCACACCCTCTACCAGCAGTCGATCCGCCACGCGGCGACGTTCTTCATCGAGTACTTCGCGATCGACCTGATCATGGAGGAGGGGGTCTGCCGCGGCGTCGTGGCGCTCGACATGAACGAGGGCACGCTGCACCGCTTCAGCGCCCACCGCACCATCCTCGCGACCGGTGGCTACGGGCGCACTTATTTCTCCTGCACCTCGGCCCACTCCTGCACCGGGGACGGCAACGCCATGGTGCTGCGCGCGGGGCTGCCGCTTCAGGACATGGAGTTCGTGCAGTTCCATCCGACCGGCATCTACGGGGCGGGCTGCCTGATCACCGAAGGGGCGCGCGGCGAGGGCGGCTATCTCACCAACTCGAGGGGCGAGCGCTTCATGGAGCGGTACGCCCCGAACGCCAAGGACCTCGCCTCGCGCGACGTCGTGAGCCGGGCGATGACGGTCGAGATCCGCGAGGGGCGCGGGGTCGGCCCCGAGCGCGATCACATCGCGCTGCACCTCGAGCACCTCGGCGCCGCCGTGATCCACGAGCGGCTGCCGGGAATCTCGGAGACGGCGCGCATCTTCGCGGGCGTCGACGTCACGCGCGAGCCCATTCCGGTTCAGCCGACCGTGCACTACAACATGGGCGGGATTCCCTGCAACTATCACGGCGAGGTGGTCTGCCCGAAGGGCGGCGATCCCGACTGCATCGTCCCGGGGCTCATGACGGTCGGGGAGGCGGCCTGCGTGTCGGTGCACGGCGCCAACCGCCTCGGGAGCAACTCGCTGCTCGATCTGGTGGTCTTCGGACGCGAGGCGGCGCGGCGCTGCGCGCAAGCCCTCGAGCCCGCGAGCCGCCAGCGGCCCTTGCCGAAGGATGCCGGCCAGCCAGCTCTCGAGCGGCTCGACCGGCTGCGCCGCGCCGACGGCAAGCGCGCGACGGCGGCGATCCGCACCGAGATGCAGAAGACCATGCAGCTCGACGCCGCCGTATTTCGCAGCGGGGAAAGCCTCGCTCAGGGTATCCAGCGGCTCGGCGCGACCTTCGATTCCTTCGCCGAGGTGCGGATCAGCGATCGCTCGCTCGTCTGGAACACCGATCTCATCGAGACCCTCGAGCTCGAGAACCTGCTGCTGCAGGCGACGGCCACCATCCACTCGGCCGCCAATCGCACCGAGAGCCGCGGCGCGCACGCCCGCGAGGATTTCCCGCAGCGCGACGACCGCACCTGGCTCAAGCACACGCTGGTATGGGTCGAGGGGCCGCGGCGTGCCCGCTTCGACTACCGCCCGGTGCATCTCAACACCATGACGGGCGAAGTCGAGTCGATTCCGCCCCGGGCGCGCACCTACTGAGAAGGCACTGAAGCCCATGGCCGACTTCCGCCTGCCCCCGAACTCCCGCGTCGTGAAAGGCGTCACCCACGCCGCGCCGGCGGGTGCCTCCGGCGTTCGGACGCTGCGCATCTATCGCTTCGATCCGGACTCCGGCGCCAACCCGCGCCTGGACACCTTCCAGCTCGACAGCGGGAGTGTCGGTCCGATGGTGCTCGATGCGCTGATCCAGATCAAAGCCGCCATCGATTCCTCGCTCACCTTCCGCCGCTCGTGCCGCGAGGGCATCTGCGGCTCGTGCGCGATGAACATCAACGGCGTCAACCGCCTCGCCTGCACCACGGCGATGGCGGATCTGCCCGCCGAAATCCGCATCTACCCGCTGCCGCACATGCCGGTGGTGAAGGATCTGGTCCCGGACCTCACGAACTTCTACGCGCAGTACGCGGCGGTGAAGCCCTGGCTGCAGACGCGCACCCCGGCGCCCCCGGATCGGGAGCGGCTGCAGTCGAAGGAAGACCAGGAGCGCATCGACCGGCCGGCGGCGTGCATCCTGTGCGCCTGCTGCTCGACCGCCTGCCCGAGCTACTGGTGGAACAGCGAGCGCTTCCTCGGTCCCGCCGCGCTCCTGGCCGCTTACCGCTGGATCATCGACAGCCGCGACGAGGCGACCGGCGAGCGGCTGGATGAGCTCGAGGACCCCTTCCGGCTCTACCGCTGCCACACGATCATGAATTGCACCGACGTGTGCCCGAAGGACCTGAATCCCGCGCGGGGGATCGCGGAGATCAAGAAGATGCTCGTCGAGCGCCAGAGCTGAACGTGGTCGCACCACCCGGGCCCGCCTCCTCCCCCGCCGCGCTCGAAACCGAGGCGCGGCGGCTCCTCTGGCGCTGCCGCCGCGGCATGAAGGAGCTCGACGTGATGCTCGAGCGCTTCGCACACCATGCCCTCCCCGACGCCTGCCCGCGGGAGCGGCGGGCGCTCGAAGAGCTGCTCTCGCTCCCCGACCCCGTGCTGGCGGCGTACCTGCTGGGGGAAAGCACCCCGCCCGAGCCCCATCTGGCGGCCCTGGCTGGGGCGATCCGGGCTTATGTCGCTAAAGAGGGTGGGTCGGCGCTATTCTGAGGTGTACGAGTCCGAGGTGTACGAGCGGCTATGCGGCCGGCTGTCGCTGATGAACTTTCGGGTGAGGTCAGAGTCTACTTGAGCGCACGGCACGGCCGCCCTGCTGCATAGGGAGACGGGGGGCGCGCATGAGCGCCGATGCGAGTGATCTGAGCCTGGTACGCCGCGTCCAACGCGGAGACAAGGGGGCATTCGATGCGCTGGTGCTCAAGTACCAGCACAAACTCGTCAAGCTGGTCATGCGCTACGTGCGCAACCCAGCCGAGGCGGAGGATATCGCGCAGGAAGCCTTCATCAAGGCCTATCGGGCTCTGCCGCAGTTTCGCGGCGACAGCGCCTTCTACACCTGGCTGTATCGCATAGCCATTAACACCGCGAAGAACGCCGTGGTCTCCCGTGATCGCAGCCCCATCGAATATGAGCTCGACCGCAGCAACGAAGAGTCCTATGACATGCAAAGCCGCATGAAGGATGCCGAGACCCCGGAGGGTCTGGTTTTGACGGACGAGATCCGCTCGACCGTCAACGCCGCGATCGACGCCCTGCCGGAGGACTTACGCACCGCGATCGTGCTGCGCGAGCTCGAGGGGCTGTCCTACGAGGAGATTGCCGCGGCCATGGCCTGCCCCGTGGGAACGGTGCGCTCGCGCATCTTCAGGGCGCGCGAGGCCATCGACCGCCGCCTGCGGCAGGTCTTCGAGGGCGGTCTGGGACGCGCGGAGGAGATCGGATGAACGAGGAGCTCGACAGTCAGTTATCGGCCATGTTCGACGACGAGCTGGCGCCGGAGCAGTGCGAGCTGCTCGCGCGGCGGCTGTCGCGCGACGAGCTGCTGAAATCCCGCTGGGGCCGCTATGCGGTCATCGGCGCGTCGATCCGCTCCGAGCGCGGCGTGTCGCTCAACCCGCCGCTCGCCGGCCGGGTGAGCGCGGTCATTCTGACCGAGCCGGCGCTCAAGGGCTCTGCCACCGCGCAGGGGGTGCGGCGCGCAGCGCTGCGCTGGTGGCAGCCGATCGCCGGGGCTGCGATGGCCGCCGGGGTGGCCGCCGTCTCCGTTCTGTGGCTGCGGGCGCAGGGCCCGCTCTCCGGGGCGACCCTGAGCGCGCAGCGGACCGCCCACACCACGGTCCCCGCGACCGCGGACGCGATCGCCCCCGGTCAGGGCGTGAGCTACGTGGTGCCGCGCGCGCCCGCGGCGCGAGCGGTGATCGTGCCGAGCACGACGCTCGCGAACTACGTCGTGGCGCACAGCATGGTGTCCTCGCCCGTCGCACGGCGCAATCTGCTGTCGGCCTTCATGACGAGCGAGTCGGCCAACGCCGCGAGCGAGTCGATCACCGCCGCCGAGGAACCGCACGATGTTCAGGTCAACATTCCGTAACGAGCACGTCGCCGCGCTGGCGCTCGCCTGGACGGCCACGGGGGTGGCGCTGGCCGAGGAGCAAGCGCCGACGCGTTGGCTCGAGCGCATGAACCAGGCGCTCACGACGCGCAACTACGACGGTACCTTCTCGCACTGGCACGGCGGTCACGTGGAGATGCTGCGCATCATCCACCGGGTGCAGGACGGCACGGTCTCCGAGCGGCTGGCCTCCCTCGACGGCTCGGGCCGGGAGTTCGTCCGCACCGGAGCGAGCCTGAGCTGCTACCTGCCGGACAAGCGCACCGTCGTGGTCGAGCGGCGCCCGCCCGAGGAATCCCTGGTGGGCTTTCCCGCCGTCACCGATCAGACCGCGAGCTTCTACGACATCCGTGAGGTCGGCCGCACGCGCCTCAACCGTCGCGACACCCACATCATCACGGTCTCGCCCAAGGACGAGTATCGCTACGGCTACCGGCTGTGGATCGATGATTCCACCGCCATGCCGCTCAAGACCCAGCTGTGCGACACCCACGGGCACGTGATCGAGCAGATCGTGTTCGCGAGCCTCACGCTCCCCTCGCGCATACCCGACTCGGCCTTCAAGACCGAAGTCTCGACCGAAGGCTTCCAGTGGTTGCGCAACGAGACCCCGCCGCCCGCGCAGGCGGGGGGGACGATGGCGGGGGAGACGATGGCCTGGAGTGCGATGCGGCTGCCGCCCGGGTTCAAGATGACCGGCCGCTCCGCCCAGACGCTTCCGGGCTCGACCGACCCCGTCGATCACCTGGTGTTCACCGACGGGCTCGCCTCGGTGTCGGTGTTCGTCGAGCCGCAACGTGCGGCGAAGGCAGGGGAGTCCCCCGTGGCCGAGACCGCCGAGGTCGGCTCCTCGTCCGCGTTCTCGACCGTGGTCGACGGTCACAAGATCACGGCCATGGGCGAGGTTCCGCCGGACACCGTGCGGTTCATCGCAAGCCAAGTGAAGGCGCACGGCAAGTGAAGGCCGGGAGCCCACGTCCGTCGGCCCGCGCCGGCGCTGACGACACATGCCGGCGCCGCGCCTGACCGTCGTGCATCGCCGCGATTGCGCGCTGTGCGAGGAGATGTTGGCGGAGCTCGATAAGCTCGGACGCAGCATCGCGCTTCCCCCGGTCGATGTGGTCGACGTCGACGCCGACCCGCTGCTACGGCGCCGTCACGGACTCGACGTTCCGGTGCTGTTGGTCGACGACACGGTGGTGTGTCGCCACCGGCTCGACCCGGGCGAGCTCGCCCGGGCGCTGCGGCAGCCCCCGGGCGCGGGCGGCTGAGCCTCCGCACGCCTCGCCCCGCGGCCCCGCACACTCCTTCCGGGGCCAAACTTCCCTATAATCCGCCGGCCGCTTGGGCTTTCGGGCGCGGCAGCATGCGGCAGTACCTCGCGGATTCATGCGGCACATACGTAATTTCTCCATCATCGCGCACGTTGACCACGGCAAATCGACCCTCGCCGACCGGTTCATCCAGCTGTGCGGGGGACTCGCGGAACGCGAGATGCACGAACAGGTGCTCGATTCGATGGAGCTCGAGCGCGAACGCGGGATCACCATCAAGGCGCAGAGCGTGACGCTCTACTACACCGCGCGCGACGGCGAGCGCTACCAGCTGAACATGATCGATACGCCCGGGCACGTGGATTTCTCCTATGAAGTGTCGCGCTCGCTGGCCGCCTGCGACGGGGCGCTGCTGGTGGTGGACGCCTCCCAGGGCGTCGAGGCGCAGAGTGTCGCCAACTGCAACACCGCCATCGAGCAGGGCCTGGAGGTGCTGCCGGTCATAAACAAAATTGACCTGCCCTCGGCCGATCCCGAGCGCGTGACCCGCGAGATCGAGGAGATCATCGGCATCCAGGCGACCGATGCGGCGCCGGTCAGCGCCAAGACGGGCGAGGGGGTGCCCGAGCTTCTCGAGACCCTCATCCGGCGCATTCCGCCGCCGCGCGGCTCGGCCGCGGCGCCGCTCCAGGCGCTGATCATCGACTCCTGGTTCGACAACTACGTCGGCGTCGTGTCGCTGGTGCGGGTGATGAACGGGAGCCTGAAGAGCGGCGACAAGATCCGCGTCGTGTCCACCGGCCGCAGTCACCTCGTCGATCGCCTGGGGCGCTTCACGCCGAAGCCGGTGGTGGCGCGCGAGCTCTCGGCGGGCGATGTCGGGTTCGTCGTGGCGGGCATCAAGGAGATCGACGGGGCGCCGGTCGGCGACACCATCACGCTCGAGAACCGGCCGGCAGCCGCGCCGCTCCCCGGGTTCAAGCAGATCAAGCCGCGGGTGTTCGCCGGGCTCTTCCCGGTCAACTCGGAGGATTACGAGAAATTTCGCGACGCGCTCTCGAAGCTGCGCCTCAACGACTCGGCGCTGCACTACGAGCCGGAGGTGTCGGGGGCGCTCGGGTTCGGGTTTCGCTGCGGGTTCCTGGGGCTCCTGCACATGGACATCGTCCAGGAGCGGCTCGAGCGCGAGTACCAGCTCACGCTGGTGACGGGTGCGCCCACGGTGGTCTACGAGGTGGCGCGCGCCGACGGGGCGCTCGAGTACGTCGACAATCCCGCCAAGCTTCCCGCGACCGGCGACATCGACGAGATCCGCGAGCCGATCATCGTGGCCAACATCCTGGTGCCGCCCGATCACGTCGGCGCGGTGCTGAAGCTGTGCACCGAGAAGCGCGGTACGCAGAACAAGATGCTGTACCTCGGCACCCAGGTGTCGCTGCAATACCAGCTGCCGCTCGCGGAAGTGGTGCTCGACTTCTTCGACCGCCTGAAGTCCGCGAGCCGCGGCTACGCCTCCTTCGATTACGAGTTCAGCCACTTTCAGGCCGCACCGCTGGTGAAGCTGGATATCCTCATCAACGGCGACCCGGTCGATGCGCTGTCGATCATCGTGCACCGCGACAGCGCCTATCAGCGCGGCCGCGAGCTGGTGGACAAGATGCAGGAGCTGATCCCGCGGCAGATGTTCGAGGTGGCGGTGCAGGCGGCCATCGGCAGCGCGGTCATCGCGCGCGCCACGGTCAAGGCGCTGCGCAAGAACGTGCTCGCGAAATGCTACGGCGGCGACGTGACCCGCAAGCGCAAGCTCCTCGAGAAGCAGAAGGAGGGCAAGAAGCGCATGAAGCAGCTCGGACACGTCGAGATTCCGCAGGAGGCGTTTCTCGCGGTGCTGCAGGTCGGCCGCAAACACTGAGATTGACCATAAGGGTTGCCATGTTACAGACGCTGATGCCGCTCATCGTTCTGCTGTCCTGGCTGGCGCTGCCGGTGACGGTGGTCTGCATCGTCGACGACTGGCTGCTGCGCCCGCAGCGCTCGATCGCCGCGAGTGCCCGGACGGCACGCGATGCGCCGCTGATGCGGCTGTTGTACGGGGCGCTGCCGGTGCTGATCGTCGCCGCGGTGCTGCGGCTGCTGCTCGCCGAGCGGCTGGACTTCAGCGCGGTGCTGCTGGCGATCACCGTGGCGACGGGACTGGTGTGGGCGCTGGACGCCCTGGCTATCGCGCCGCGGCGCAGCGCCGCGGCGCGCGCCGCGGGCCGCGACCCGACGCTGACGCCGGAGCCCGGAACCGTCGACTACGCGCGCAGCTTCTTCCCGGTGGCACTGGTGGTGCTGCTGCTGCGCTCGTTCGTCTTCGAGCCGTTCCGGATTCCCTCCGACTCGATGATGCCGACGCTGCTCGACGGCGACTTCATCATCGTCAACAAGTACGCCTACGGGCTGCGCCTGCCGGTGCTCAACCGCAAGATCCTCGACGTCGGCGAGCCCCAGCGCGGCGATGTGGTGGTATTCCGCTGGCCGGTCGATCCCTCGACCAACTTCATCAAGCGCCTGGTCGGCTTGCCCGGCGACCACGTCGAGGTGCGCGACAATCGCATCGTGATCAACGGCAAGCCGCTTCAGTTCCGGGTCGAGCCCCGCAAGTACGACGACGGCTGCTACGTGAACCTGGCGCTCGCGATGGAGCGCCTCGGCAGGCACGAGCACGAGGCGATCTTCTGCCCGGTGGCGCTCGATCGCCAGCCGGTGCTGCCGGGGTGCAACCGGCGCGGCGTGCGCGGCTACGTCTGCGGGGACGAGGACGCGCCCGGCAGCGGCAAGATGGCCCCGTTTGTCGGCGACGTGCCGCCGGGGCATTATCTGATGATGGGCGATAACCGCGACAACAGCGACGACGGGCGCGACTGGGGTTACGTGCCCGAGGAGAATCTGGTCGGCCGGGCCACCCGGATCTGGTTCAATTGGGATCTGCGCCGCTCGGGCGGCCCCCTGTGGAGCCGCATCGGCTCCGCCATTCCATGAGGGGAGCGGGCGCTGCACCGCAACAGGTCCTGGGGGTTGCATCAATGCGCAAGAGGGAAAAGGGTGTCACCGCGATCGGCTGGCTGTTCCTGCTGACGCCGATCGCGATCCTGGCCTACGCCGGCATCCGTCTGACGCCGGTGTACCTCAACTACCTGAAGGTGGTGCGGGCCATCGAGCAGGCGGCCAGCGACAACCGCAGCGCGAGCGACTCCCAGCCGATCCGTACCGCGATCGACCGGCACTTCGAGATCGACATGGTCGAGTTCCCGACCACCAAGGACATCACGATCAAGCGCGACGGCGGGGCCTGGCAGATCGAGGCCGCCTACGACGATGAGGTGCCGCTGTTCGCGAACGTGTCGCTGCGCGTGACTTTCGATAAGAAGGTTCGCACCGCCGGGAGCGGCGGCGAATAGCGGCGCGGCCGGTAAGCCTCGAGCAGGCGCCGCAGCGCAGGACATGACGAGCGCCGACTGGCCAGGACGCTGGGTGCGCGAGCGGGTGGGCTACGAGCCGCGCGACCTGTCGCTGTTTCGCGCCGCGCTGACTCACCGCAGCGCCTCGGGTCCCAACAACGAGCGGCTCGAGTTCCTCGGGGATGCGGTGCTGAACCTCGCCATCGCGCAACGGCTCTACGAGACCTTTCCGCAGGCGTCCGAAGGGGACCTGAGCCGGCTGCGCGCCCGGCTCGTGAGTCGCGAGCCGCTCGCCGAAGTGGCGCGCGCGCTGGGACTCGGGGAGTCGCTGCAGCTCGGGTCGGGCGAGCTCTCGAGCGGCGGCTTTCGCCGCCAGTCGATTCTGGCCGATGGGCTGGAAGCGCTCTGCGGTGCGATCTTTCTCGACGGCGGACTCGCCGCCGCGCAGCCGGTGATCGCGCGGCTGTTTGCCGGGCGGATCGCCGCGCTTCCCGAGGCCGGCACGCTCAAAGACGCCAAGACGCGCTTGCAGGAGTACCTGCAGTCGCGCAGTCTTACTCTGCCGCGCTACGCCATTCTCAGCGCTCAGGGCGAGCCGCACGCGCAGACCTTCGAGGTGAGCTGCGAGGTGCCCGAGCTCGGGCGCCGTGTGCAGGGACGGGGCTCGAGCCGCCGCCGCGCGGAGCAGGAGGCCGCCGAGCGCATGCTCGCCGAGATCGAGATCGAGACCGATCCGCGCGCGGACCGGCCCGCATGACGGCCGCCGGTCCCGCGCCGGAGTTCCGCTGCGGCTTCGCAGCGCTCGTCGGGCGGCCGAACGTCGGCAAGTCGACGCTGCTGAACGCGCTCGTCGGAGAGAAGCTCAGCATCGTCACGCCCCGCCCGCAGACGACCCGCCATCGCATCCTCGGGGTGTGCACGTTGCCCGGGGCGCAGATCGCCTTCGTCGATACGCCCGGGCTGCACGAGAAGGCGAGCCGCGCATTGAATCGCGCGATGAATCGCACCGCCGCCGCGGCGCTCGCGGACGCGGACCTGGCGGTGCTGGTGGTGGAAGCGCTGCAATGGACACGCGAGGATGAGCTCACTCTCAAGCGCATCGTCCGCACCGCGCGCCCGGCCATCGCGGCAGCAAACAAGATCGATCGCGTGCGCCCGCGCGCGCGACTGCTCCCGTATCTGGCGGAGCTCGGCGCACGGCATGACTTTCTCGCCATCGTGCCGCTCTCGGCGCTCAAGGCCGACAACGTCGGGGATCTGCGCGACACGATCGCGGCGCATCTGCCGCGCTCCCCGGCGCTCTACCCTCCGGAGGAGCTCACCGATCGGGGCCTCGCGTTCCGGATCGCGGAAATGATCCGCGAGAAGCTCACCCTCGAGCTGAACCAGGAGGTGCCCTACGGTATCGCGGTGGAGGTCGAGCGGCTCGCCGAGGAGGAGGGGCAGCTCAGCGTCGATGCCGCGGTCTGGGTGGATCGCCCCGGCCAGAAGCCGATCGTCATCGGCGCCCGCGGCGAGCGCTTGAAGCGCGTGGGGCGCTCGGCACGGCTCGCGCTGAACGGGATGCTCGGCAGGCGGCTCCACCTGAACCTCTGGGTCAAGGTGCGGCAGAACTGGGCCGACAACGCCCGCGCCTTGAGGGAGCTCGGAGTGGAATGAGCCCGGGCCGCCACCGCATCGATCTCGCTTCCGGCTACCTGCTGCACCACCGCCCGTGGCGCGATACCAGCCGCATTCTCGAAGTGCTCACCCGCGAGCACGGCCGGTTCACGCTGTTCGCGCGCGCAGTGCGGGGCCCGGGCGCGAAGCTCGCTCCGGTGCTGCAGCCGTTTCAGCCGCTGCTCCTGTCATGGAGCGGGCGGGGCGAGGCGCCGACCCTCACGGGAGCCGAGCGCGCGGAGCAGTGCGCGCCGCTCCCGCCGGCGTGTCTCCTGGCCGCTTTCTACCTGAACGAGCTGCTGATCCGGCTCACGACGCGCCATGATCCGCACCCGGAGCTCTTCGATCACTATCACGAGGCGCTGGCGCGACTGCGCGCCGGGGCGCCGCTCGAGCCGGTGCTGCGCATCTTCGAGAAGCGGCTCCTGCAGGGCCTCGGCTACGGGCTGGATCTCACCACCGAGGCCCGCTCCGGCAAGCGCATCGAAGCCGACGAGTACTATCATTTCCAGGCCGGGCAGGGGCTTACGCCCGCGCGCGCCGAGGCGGGCAGCGCGCTCGCCGGGCGCTCGCTCCTCGACCTGGCGGGCGAGAGCCTCACCGGCGCCCGCGCGCTGGACGACGCGCGGCGAGTATTGCAGGCGGCGCTCGCCGCCTGCCTCGAGGGCCGGCCGCTCGCCACGCGTGGGGTGGCGCGCACGGTGGCGAAATCGATGATGCGAAAGGCGGCGCGATGACGAACGGCAGCATTGCTCTCGGGGTCAACATCGATCACGTGGCGACACTGCGCCAGGCGCGGCGCAGCCGCTTTCCCGACCCCGTGCACGCCGCGCTCGCCGCCGAGAGCGCCGGCGCCGACAGCATCACGCTGCATCTGCGCGAGGACCGCCGTCACATCCAGGATCGCGACGTGCGCGCGCTCCGGGGGCTGCTGCAGACGCGCATGAACCTCGAGCTCGCGGTGACCGATGAGATGCTGCGTATCGCCGCGGAGCTGCGCCCCGAGGACGGCTGCCTGGTGCCCGAGCGGCGCCAGGAGATCACCACCGAAGGGGGGCTCGACGTCGCCGCCCAGCTCTCGCGCATCCGCGAGGCGTGCGCGCAGCTTCACCAGGCGGGCGTGCGGGTGGCGCTCTTCATCGATCCGGAGCCGCGGCAGGTCGAGGCCGCCGCGCAGGCCGCAGCGCCGGTCATCGAGCTGCACACCGGGGCCTACGCCGAAGCGGCGGGCGCCCGGCGCGCCGCCGAGCTCGAGCGGCTGCACGCCGCGGCGCGCCTCGGCGCGCGTCTCGGCCTCGAGGTGCACGCCGGCCACGGCCTCAACTACCACAACGTGCAGCCGGTCGCGGCGGTGCGCGAGATCGTCGAGCTCAACATCGGGCACGCCGTGATCGGGCAGGCGCTGTTCGTAGGTCTCGCCGCCGCGGTGCGCGAGATGAAGGCCCTGATGGTGGCGGCGCGCGCATGATCTTCGGCATCGGCGTCGATGTCCTCGAGAGCGGGCGCATCGCGCGCACGCTCGAGCGTTTCGGCACGCGCTTCCTCGAGCATCTGCTCATGCCCGAGGAGCAGGCGCAGCTCGCGCGCACCCAACGCCGCGAGCGCTTCGTGGCGATGCGCTTCGCCGCCAAGGAGGCGATCGTCAAGGCGATGGGCACGGGCTTCTCGCACGGGATGTGGATCCGCGACGTCGGGGTGGTGCAGAACTCCTGGGGCAAGCCCGAGGTGGTGTTCTCGGCGCGCGGAGAGCGGGTGCGCCGCGCGCTCGGGATCGGGGAGGCGCACGTCACGCTGACCGACGAGGCGGGACTCGTGGTGGCGGTGGCCGTGCTCATGAAGGCCGGATGAGCACACTCGTGAACACCCTCGTGTTCGACATCGAGACCGTGCCGGACGTCGAGCTCGGCAGGCGGCTCTACGGGCTCGGCGACCTCGCGGACGGCGAGGTCGCGAAGGCGATGTTTGCGCTGCGCCGCCAGGACACGGGCGGGGACTTCCTGTCGCTCGAGCAGCACCGGGTGGTTGCGATCGCCTGTGCGCTGCGCACCCAGGAGGGCCTGAAGCTCTGGAGTCTCGGCGAGACCGGCACGGGGGAAGGGGAGCTGGTGCAGCGCTTCTTCGACGGCATCGAGAAATTCTCCCCCGACCTCGTGTCCTGGAACGGCTCGTCGTTCGATCTGCCGGTGCTCACCTACCGGGCGCTCCTCCGGGGGGTGCAAGCGGCGCGCTTCTGGGAGAGCGGCGAGCAGGATCCGGCTTTCCGCTACAACAACTACCTGAGCCGCTATCACTGGCGGCACACCGATCTCATGGACGTGCTGTCGGGCTTCCAGGGGCGCGGCCGCGTGTCGCTCGCCCACATGGCGTGCCTGCTCGGGCTCCCGGGCAAGCTCGGCTTCGAGGGCAGTCAGGTCTGGGAGGCCTGGCAGAGCGGCAACCTCGAGGGGATTCGCCGCTACTGCGAGACCGACGTGCTCAACACCTGGCTGATCTACCTCCGCTTTGCGCAGCTGCGCGGCCTCCTCCCCCGCGCGCAGCACCTGGAGGAGATCGAGCGCGTGAAAGCGCTGCTGCGCGCCTCGCGCGAGCCGCACCTCGCCGAGTTCCTCGCCGCCTGGGAGAACGCCCCGTGAGCCCCGCCGCGCGCTCGGCGCCTTCGCCCGCCGAGGCGCGCTCGGCGGAGGCTCCGGCCGAGACGGCCACCGTGAGCGGACTCACCCGCGATGGCGAAGGCGTGGTGCGGGCAGGCAAGACGGTGTTCGTGCCGGGTGCGCTGCCCGGCGAGCGGATCCGCTTCCGCCGCACCCGCCGACACCGCCAGCACGACGACGGCGAGCTGCTCGAGCTCTTGAGCGCCTCGCCCGAGCGAGTGGCGCCGCGCTGCGCGCACTTCGGGGTGTGCGGGGGCTGCGCCCTGCAGCACCTCGCGGGTGCCGCACAGCTCGCGGCGAAAGAGACCGAGCTGAAGGACACTCTCGCGCGCGTCGGGCGCGTCGAGCCCGCGAGCTGGCTCGAGCCGCTCGCCGGACCTGAGTGGGGCTACCGCCGCCGCGCGCGCCTCGGGGTGAAGTTCGTGCACAAGAAGGGCTGCGTGGTGGTGGGATTCCGCGAGCGCGCCGCGCCCTACGTGGCGCAGCTCTCGCGCTGCGAGGTGCTCACCGCCCCCGTGGGGGAGCTGATCGCCCCGCTCGCCGTCATGCTCGGCGAGCTCACGATCCGCGAGCAGCTGCCGCAGATCGAGGTCGCGGTCGCCGACAACGCGACGGCTCTGGTGCTGCGGGTGCTCGCCACACCCTCGGCAGCGGATCTGGCGCGGCTGCGCGAATTCGCGGCAGCCCACCGCCTGCGGCTGTACCTGCAGCCCGGGGGACTCGATTCGGTGCGCGAGCTCGAGCCTCCCGGGGAGCCGCTGCGCTATGCGCTCGCGGGTGCGGGCGTCGAGCTCGAGTTCGCGCCAACCGACTTCATCCAGGTGAACGGCGCGCTCAACGACGCGCTGATCGCGCGCGCCGGGAAGCTCCTCGAGCTCGATGGCTCATCGAGCCTCCTCGACCTGTACTGCGGGCTCGGTAACTTCACGCTGGCGCTCGCGCGCTCGGCCGGACGCGTGGTGGGAGTGGAGGGGGAGGGCGCCCTCATCGAGCGCGCCCGCGGCAACGCCGCGCGCAACCGCATCGCCAACGCCGAGTTCCACCGCGCCGATCTCGGCACTCCGCCCGATCCGGCGCTCCCCTGGATGCGCGAGTCCTACACCCACGTGCTGCTCGACCCGCCGCGCACCGGGGCGCGCGCGGTGCTCGCGGCGGTGGCGGCGCTGGCGCCGCGGCGCGTGCTGTATGTCTCCTGCCATCCGGGGAGCCTTGCGCGGGATCTCTCGATGTTGGTGCACGAGCACGGCTTCGAGCTCGAGAAGGCCGGCGTGGTCGACATGTTTCCGCACACGGCGCACGTGGAATCGCTCGCGCTGCTCGTTCCCGGCGGCCGGCGCACCGCGGCCGGGAGACCCGCCGCATGAGTCTCGGTCCGCTGATGATCGATCTGGCGGGGACGAGCGTCACTGCCGAGGATCGGGAGCTCCTGCATCATCCGCTGGTCGGCGGCGTCATCCTCTTCACGCGCAATTACACCGATCCCGCGCAGCTCACCGCTCTCGCGAGCGCGATCCACGCCGCGCGCACCCCGCCGCTCATCGTGGCCGTCGATCAGGAGGGCGGACGGGTGCAGCGCTTCCGGGAGGGCTTCTCGGTGCTGCCGCCCGCGCGCCGCTTGGGTCACGAGTTTGACCTGGATGCGAGCGCGGGCCTTGCGCTCTCGCGAGCCATGGGGTGGCTGATGGCGGCGGAGCTGCGCGCCCACGGAGTCGACATCTCCTTCGCCCCCTGCGTGGACCTCGATCACGGAGTGAGCATCATCGGGGACCGGGCCTTCCACTCGCAGTCCGAGGCGGTCGCGCAGCTCTCGCTCGCCTGGATGCTCGGAATGCGCGATGCCGGCATGGCCGCCACCGCCAAGCACTTTCCCGGTCACGGGGCGGTGGTGGCGGACTCCCACCTGACGCTCCCGGTCGACCGGCGCCCCCTGCCGGACCTCGCCGGGGATCTCACCCCCTACCGGCGGCTGATCGCCAACGGGCTGCCGGCCGTCATGGTGGCCCACGTGCTGTTTCCGGCGGTGGATCCGGCCCCGGCGAGCCTTTCCAGCCGCTGGATTCGCGACGTGCTGCGCGGAGAGCTGGCGTTTCAGGGGGTAGTGTTCAGTGATGATCTGTCCATGGGAGGGGCCGCTGCCGCGTACGGCGACGTCGTCACGCGGGCGCAGCAGGCCCTGTCGGCAGGTTGCGACATGCTACCCGTCTGTAACAACCGCGCGAGCGTCATCGAGCTGCTCGAGCACCTGGATGTCGAGCCCCAGCCGGCGTCGAGCCTGCGCCTGGTGCGCCTGCACGGGCGGGCGAGTCCGGCGCGGGCGGCGCTCGAGGCCTCGCCCGAATGGATGCGGGCGCGAGAGCTGCTGGCGCGCGCGACCGCGGCACCGTCCCTGACGCTGGAAGCCGGACGCGACACATGAACAACTGGTCCGCGGAGGCCTGGCGCCGCGTAGTCGAGAGCGGGCCCGAAGGCATCGTGATCTGCGATGCGCAGGCCCGCGACTGCCCGGTGCTGTTCGTCAACGGCGCCTTCGCCGAGATGTGCGGTTATCCGGTGTCGGCGCTGCTCGGCACCAACCTGCGCATCCTCCAGGGCACCGATCGCGATCAGGAAGCGCGCGCGCGGCTGCGCGAGGCGCTCGAGAAGGGCGAGCCCGCGCGCGTGCTGGTGCGCAACTATCGTCCCGACGGCTCGCTCTTCTGGAACGAGATCGTGGTGCAGCCGGTGCGCAGCTCCGCCGGCCAGCTCACGCACTTCATCGGCTATCACCGCGACGCCAGCGATCGCCTGAAGGGCGCCGAGCGCTCATCCGCGGGGCTCCCCTCCTGGCTGCGCGAGGACCGCCTCACGGGGCTGCACTCGCGCGAATACTTCGAGGAGCTGCTGCAGCGGGACTGGGTGCTCGCGCAGCGCGATTCGCACGAGATCGGCCTGACGCTCTTCGACATCGACGATCTCGGGGCCTATAACGAGAAATTCGATCGCTCGGCGGGCGATGCCTGCATCCGCCGTGTGGCGCGGGTCGTCGGCAGCGCCTACCGCCGCCGCGGCGACCTGGTCGGCCGCTGGGAGGGCGGAACCTTCGCGGTGCTCACCCAGGGCGAGGCCGCCGACAAGGCGGCGCAGTACGCCCAGGTGGTATCGCAGCGCGTGCGCGATCTGCTGATGCACCACCCCACGGCCGGCGCCGGCCGCTACGTCACCCTGAGCGCCGGGATCGCGAACCTGGTGCCGCCGCGCGCGCTGGCGCTCGAGGGACTGGTGAAGGCCTGCGGGGCGGCGCTCAAGCGCGCGAAGCAGAACGGCAAGGACGGCGTCGTCACCGCGGAAGCCGGGGATTTTCACTGACCCGAGCGCGCTCGCCGCCGTGCGGCGCCGCGGCCACCGCGACGGCGGCGGAGAGCGCTCTTTCGTTGCGGAAATAGCTCCTTTGCTGTGGAAATAGACTAGTGATATTATTTCCACAGAAATGGCTACTGCCCGTGCACTGAAGACCCGCCCGGCGCCCGATCCCGGCGTCATCCTGTCGCGCGCCACGGTGCGCGCGGCGCGCTTCCTGGCCGTGACCCAGGGCGAGCTGGCGGAGGTGATCGGCGTGAGCGGGGCGACGCTGTCGCGGCTCGCGAACGGCCAGAGGCACCTCGAGCCCGGCTCCAAGCCCTGGCAGCTGGCGGCGCTGTTCGTGCGGCTGTTCCGCTCGCTCGATGCCATCGTCGGCTCGGACGATGCCGCGGCGCGCGCCTGGCTGCGCAGCGCCAACAGCGCGCTCGGCGGCGTACCGCTCGCGCTGATCAGCGATCCCGCGGGCCTGGTGCGCACGGTTGACTACCTGGACGCCGCCCGCGCTCGCATCTGAGGCGCGTCGCTACGGCCGCGAGCTGTGGCGCGTGGTCGAGGCGCAGCACACCGCCTCGACCATGCGCCTCGCCGACTCGCTCGAGGAGCAGGCGGCACTCGAGCTGATTCTCGAGGCGAGCAAGCCACCGCTGCCGCCTGCGGTGCGCCGTCTCCACTATCTTCTCGCCACGCCCTTTCGTTACCGGCCGCACCTCGGCTCGCGCTTCCGCGCGGCGTTCGACGCCGGAGTCTGGTACGGCGCCGAGGCGCTGCGCACGGCGCTCGCGGAGAAGAGCTACTGGCGGTTGCGCTTCCTGCTCGACTCGCCGGGGACGCCGGACCTGAAAGCCGTGCCGCACACCGCTTTCCGCGCCGGCGTGCGCACCGCGGCCGCCCTCGACCTGACGCTCCCGCCGCTCAAGCGCGCTCGCGCGGTGTGGACCCACCGCACGAGCTACGAGGGCACCCAGGCGCTTGCGCGGCTGGCGCGCGCGGCGCGCATCCAGATCATCCGCTACGAATCCGTGCGCGACCCCGAGCAGGCGGCTTGTGTGGCGGCGCTCGACCCGGCGGTCTTCGGCCGCGGCAAGCCGCGCGCGCTCGAGACCTGGTTCATCGCGGCCTCGCGCGAGCGGGTGCGTTGCGCGAAGGAGGAGCGCACCGGGCAGACCTGGGAGTTCGGCCGCGAGCAGTTGGCGGGTGAGCGTGACTAGCGGCCGGGGGGACGCGCGCCCTGGGAGGGCGTCACCAGCGCGATGACGCCGAATGCCGGATGGTCGTAGTAGTCGCGCTCGTAGAAACGCACGCGGCGGCTCTGGTTGAGGGTGAAGGGCGTGTCGGGCGCCGCGCCAAGTCCTTCGGGAGGCGAGGGCATGGCATAGGTCAGCGACAGCCCGAGGTGCAGGAACTGGCCGCGCTCGAGAAAGACCGTGCCACTCAAGCCCGGTACGTTCAGGCCGAGGCGCCTTACGGGGAAGCCGGCCCGCGTTCCCCAGGAGCTCGCCGTCTGCGACCAGGCGGCGTGAGCCAGCGGGACATAGTTACCGTCCGCGCGCAGGCGGTTCTCGAGCTCGGTGAGCTGCCAGGCGCTCGCCGGCAGCTGCGCCACGAAGCGCCCGACCTGGGCCGAGTCACTGGTCGATTCGTCGCCCGCGATGGTGCGCTCGCCCGCCTCCGCGCTCCAGTTCTCGGCGGCGCTCGAGGCGGCGGTCGCGCGGAAGACGATGAGCTCGATGTTGTAGACCGTGCCGCTCGGCGCCGCGGGCGGCGCGGCCGGCTCCTGCGAGGGGGCAGGCAGCGCGCCGCCGAGCAGCACGATCGCGGCGAGGCTCCGCGTGCGCAGCCGTCTCGGGCGCTCCTTCATGTGCGCCATTCTAGCGCGGGGTCGTTCAATGGACGCGGGGCGGTTCACCGAGGCGCCCGAGAAGATCGGCAGCAAACTCGAAACGGGCGCTCTCTGTGGGCAGCGCTCGCGCAACGCGCAGCCGCAGCGGCCCGTCGAGGCGGTACTCGCGCGAGCCTCTCTGGATCATGTGCACGACGGTCGCGGGATCGATGCGGGACTGCTCCTCGAACAGCACCGTGCCGCCCTGCGGCCCGAGATCGAGCCGGCGCACCCCGAGAGCGCGCGCGGCGAGCTTGAGCCGGGCGATGCGCAGGAGGCTCTGCGCGGCGGGCGGCGCCGGGCCGAAACGATCCTGGATCTCGGCGGCGAGATCGTCGAGCGCCGCCTCGCTCTCGGCGGCGGCGATGCGCTTGTAGAGCGACAGCCGCACGTGGACGTCGCCGACATAGGCCTCGGGCAGAAACGCGGGCAGCCGCAGCTCGACCTCGGTGGCGGCGGCGAGCGGCTGATCGAGCAGCGGCTCGCGGCCGGCCTTGAGGGCCCGCACGGCGTGCTCGAGCATATCGAGATACAGCGACAGGCCGATCTCGGTCACCTGGCCGCTCTGCTGCTCGCCGAGGAGCTCCCCGGCGCCGCGGATCTCGAGGTCGTGGGTGGCGAGCACGAAGCCGGCGCCGAGCTCCTCCATCGACTCGATCGCCTCGAGTCGCTTGGCCGCATCGCGCGCCAGCGCCTGGCGCGGCGGCGCGACCAGATAGGCGTAGGCGCGATGGTGCGAGCGCCCGACGCGGCCGCGCAGCTGGTGCAGCTGCGCGAGGCCGAAGGTGTCGGCGCGATTGATGATGATGGTGTTGGCGGTGGGCACGTCGATGCCGCTCTCGATGATGGTGGTGCACACCAGCACGCTGAAGCGGCGGTGATAGAAATCGACCATCAGCTGCTCGAGCTCGCGCTCGCGCATCTGCCCGTGGCCGATGCGCAGGCTCGCTTCCGGCACGAGGGACTGCAGTTCCGCCGCGATCTTGCCGATGGTGCGCACCTCGTTGTGCACGAAATAGACCTGCCCGCCGCGGCGCAGCTCGCGCAGCGCCGCCTCGCGCAGCGTCGGCGCATGCCACTCGATGAGGAAGGTCTTGATGGCGAGCCGCGCGGCCGGGGCGGTCGTGATCAGCGACAGGTCGCGCAGCCCGCCGAGCGCCATGTTGAGCGTGCGCGGAATCGGCGTCGCGGTGAGGGTGAGCACGTGCACGTTGGCGCGCAGCGCCTGCAGGCGCTGCTTGTCGCGCACGCCGAAGCGATGCTCCTCGTCGATGATGAGGAGGCCGAGGTCCCGGAAGCGCGCGTGCGAGTGCAGAAGGCGGTGCGTGGCGATGACGATGTCGACCTTGCCCTGCTCGAGTCCCTCGAGCACGGTGCGGGTCTCGGCTCCCGTGCCGAAGCGCGACAGCGCCTCGATGCGCACCGGCCAGTCGGCGAAGCGGTCGCGGAAGTTCGCGAGGTGCTGCTGCACGAGGAGCGTCGTCGGCGCGAGCACCGCCACCTGCTTGCCGGCGTGCGCGGCCACGAAGGCCGCGCGCATCGCGACCTCGGTCTTGCCGAAGCCGACGTCGCCGCAGACGATCCGGTCCATGGGCCGCTCGCTCTTCAAGTCTTCGAGCACCTGCTCGATCGCCTGCGCCTGATCCTCGGTCTCCTCGAACGGGAAGGCGTTGGCGAAGGACTGGTAGTCGAGCTCGCTCACGGCGAGCGCGAGCCCCGGCTGGGCCTTGCGCCGCGCGTTGAGGTCGAGGAGCTCCGCGGCCACGTCGCGGATCTGCTCGGCGGCGCGCTTCCTGGCGCGCGCCCACTGATCGGTGCCGAGCTTGTGGAGCGGGGCGCTCTCGGGGGCGGCACCGGTGTAACGGCTGACGAGGTGCAGCGCGTGCACCGGGACGTAGATGCGGTCCCCGTCCAGGTACTCGAGCACCAGGAATTCTCCCGGCTGCCCGCCGATCTCGAGCGGGATCAGCCCCGCGTAGCGGCCGACGCCGTACTCCTCGTGCACCACGGGGGCGCCGGGATTGAGATCCTTCAGGTCGCGCAGGATCGCCTCGGGATCGGCGGCGGCGCGCTTGCGCCGCCGCTCCTGGCGGGCCCGCGCCCCGAAGAGCTGCGCCTCCGCGACCACGGCGATCGCCGGCGTGGTGAGCTGCAGGCCCTTGAGATCGGGCGCCACCGTGAGCCCGAGCCGCGCCTCGCCTCGAGCGAAAGCGTCCCATCCGGAGACCACCGTCACCTCGTGACCGTGGGCCCGGAGCATCTCGTGCAGCACCTCGCGCCGCCCGGCCGAGTCGGCCGCGAGCAGCACCCGGCCCGCGAAACCCTTGAGGAAGGTATCGAGCGGCGCGAACGGCTGCTCGGCGCGCACGTCGATGCGCAGCTCGCGCGGGGCGGTCGTGGGGAAGTTACGCACCTCGGCGCCGCCGCCCGAGAGCTCGGTCTCGGCCTTGAAGGCGTCGAGGGTGATCGATGCGAAGGCACCGAGGGCCGCCTCGAGCTCGGCGGGCGGAAGAAACAACTCCGCGGGCGAAAGCACCGGGCGCTCGATGTCGTGGCGGCGGTCCTCGTGGCGCGCCTCGACGTCCTGCCATCCCTTGGCGAGGGTCGCCGGCAGCGCCGCGTCCTGCACGATCACCGCGTCCCGCGGCAGGTAGTCGAAGAGCGTCGCCGTCGAATCGAAGAACAGCGGCTGGTAGAACTCGATCCCCGCCGGCGCCAGCCCCTCGCTCACGCCGCGATAGATGCTGGAGCGCGTCGGATCCCCTTCGAAGCGTGTGCGATAGCGGCGGCGGAACTCCCTGACCGCGGCCGGATCGAGCGGTACTTCGCGAGCGGGGAGCAGCCGCACGCCCGGCAGCGCATCGAGGGAGCGCTGGGTCTCCGGGTCGAAGCGCCGGATGGCCTCGATCTCGTCGTCGAACAGGTCGATGCGCAGCGGCGTGGCGCTGCCCATGGGAAAGACGTCGAGGAGCGACCCGCGCACCGCGAACTCTCCGGGACTCACGACCTGGCTGACGCTCGCGTAGCCGGCTTCCGCGAGGCGCTGGCGGAAGGGCTCGATGGCGAGCGGCTGACCCTTCTTGAGCTCGAACGCGCGGCCCTCGACGTAACTGCGGGGCGGCAGGCGCTGCATGAGCGTGTCGGCGGATACGATGAGGCAGCCATCGTTGAGCTGCGGCAGCTCGAAGAGCGTCTTCAGGCGCTCGGAGATGGTGTCCGGGTGCGGCGAGAACAGCTCGTAAGGCAGCACCTCCCAGTCCGGCAGTCGCAGCAGCGGCAGCGCGCCGTCCGCGAAGAAGCGCAGCTCGGCGGTGAGCCGCTCGAGCTCGTGCACCGAATCCGCGATCACCACATACAGCCGCCGGTCGGCACGCGTCGCCTCGGCCAGCGCCAGCGCCGCGGCGCTGCCGTAGAGCTGATGCCAGCGCAGCCGGCGGCGGTCCCCGTCCGGGAGCGGCGGATTGAGCAATGAGGACATGACAAGGCGCGCTTCGACGCGAAAGAGGCGCGAGCTTAGCTCAAGGTCCGCACCCGGCGCGGGTCTGTCTCGAGGGGGAGCGGGGCGCTCGAGGCGCGAGGTCGTGCGCCCAAGGCGCAGGTTAGGCGGCGGTGGGCGGGGCACTCACCTGCATGCGTGTCTCGAGCGGCACGCAGAAGATATCGATGGGGTGGGAGCGCCCGCGCAGCTGCAGGGGCGGGAGCGGTGTCGCGCCGACATCCATGCCGTGCGCATCGAGGG
>Ga0209577_10000504_pt1 | contig 39503 bp, 40 predicted proteins | sample GraSoiAngelo_109_FD_185874 | JGI IMG/M metagenome (GOLD analysis project Ga0209577, IMG submission 185874) | Grasslands soil microbial communities from the Angelo Coastal Reserve, California, USA - 14_0903_12_20cm (SPAdes) (version 2) | ecosystem: Environmental > Terrestrial > Soil > Grasslands... | reverse complement strand
GCACTTCGGGATCGAGCTGCAGCGTCACGCCCACGTGCCCCACGCGCTGCAGCCGCACCGGGCCCACCCGGCCCTTCTTCACGCCCGAGACGCGCACCGGGTCGCCTTCTTTCAGGCCGCTCACGTTTTTAAAGACGACGCTGACCGGGACCGTCTTGGACACGAGTGAGCGGCCGGTGAGCCAGAACATGAAGCCCGTGAAGACGATGAACCCGACCAGCACCAGCGCTCCGACGGTGACTTCCCGCTTATACGTTACGTCCACGCGCCTCCCGACCTTCCTGAGATTCGGCCTGGATCAGTGTCATCTCGAGATCGCGCTCCAGGAACTGCTGCACCGCCGGATCCTTGGACGCGAGGATTTGGTCCGGCGGTCCCACGGCGCGGATCTTCGCCTGCCACAGGAGGGCCACCCGGTCCGCCACGCGGAACGAGCCGCGCACGTCGTGCGACACCACCACGCTCGTTACCCCCAGCTCGTCGCGCAGTCGCTCGATCAGCCCGTCGATCACGTCGGCGTTCACCGGGTCGAGCCCCGAGGTCGGCTCGTCGTACAGGAGATACTTGGGCTTCCCCGCGATGGCGCGCGCGATGCCCACGCGCTTCTTCATGCCGCCCGACAGCTCTGCCGGATACTTGTCGGTCACGTCGAGCGCCAGGTTCACGAGCCGCAGGCATTCCTGCACGCGGTTCACGCAGTATTGCGCGTCGTCGTAGCACGTCTCGTCGGTGATGCCGAGCCGGATGTTCTCGGCCACTGTCATGGAGTCGAACAGGGCGCCGTACTGGAACACGTAGCCAATTTTCGAGCGCAACTCGGCCAGCTCCTTGCGCTTCAGCCGCTGCACGTGCAGCCCGTCCACGATCACGTCGCCCGTGTCCGGGCGCAGCAGGCCGTTGATCGTTTTCAAAGTGACGCTCTTGCCCACGCCGGAGGGGCCGAGCAGGGCGACCGTCTCGCCCTCCTGCACCTGGAGCGACACGCCGTCCAGCACCACGTTGTCCACGAAGCGCTTGGAGACGTTGATGAGCTCGATCATTTCGCGACCAGCAGCAGCCGCGTCGTGAGCGCGTCGAGCAGCAGGATCGCGACCGACGCCGACACCACCGCGGTGGTCGTGGCCCGGCCCACGCCCTCCGCTCCCTGCTGCGTGTTGAACCCGATGTAGCAGGGGATGAGGGTCACCGCGGCCGCGAAGCAGTAGCTCTTGACGAGCGAGTACCACAGGTCGAGGGGCCGGAAGAAGTAGCGCGCCCCGTACTCGAAGTCCCCGTAGGTGAGGCCGAGCGAGCCCTTGGCGACCATGTAGCCCACGACGATCCCGGTGGCATTGGCGAACATGGTGAGCGCCGGCACGACCAGCAGCCCCGCGAGCACGCGCGGCAACAGCAGATGGGACACCGGGGAGCGGCCCAGGCTCTCGAGCGCGTCGATCTGCTCGGTGACCCGCATGGTGCCGAGCTCGGCGGCGTAGCGCGCGCCGATGCGGCCCGCGAGGATCAGCGCGGTGAGCACGGGGCCCAGCTCGAGGATCATCGATTCGGAGATGACGGCGCCGGCGTAGTAGAGGGGGAGCGTGCCGGTGAACTGGTAGCCGGTCTGGAGACTGGTGACGGCGCCCGCGAACCCGGCCACGAGCAGCACGATGAACAGCGAGCCGTAGCCCACCGCGACCGCCTGCTCGAGCGTGCGCGACACCCAGATGCGCCACTCGGCGAGCCCGCGCAACAGATCGACCACGAGGAAGCTGAAGCGTCCCACGTGGTCGAGCGAGCGGAGGCTCGAGCGCGCGACCAGTCGTAGCGGGTCAAGCGTGAGCTCCGCCCGGTTTGCCATGTGCAGTATCTTGGGGAGCCATGGGCAGTAAACGCAAGGGAACAGCCCGCAAATCGTCCCCCCTCTCCGCATTGCGGAGAGGGGGACAGGGGGTGAGGTTCCGTCGCAAGTTGCTCGCCTGGTGGGCCCGCGCCGCGCGCGACCTGCCGTGGCGCAATACGCGCGATCCCTATCGCGTGCTCGTCTCCGAGTTCATGCTGCAGCAGACGCAAGTCGCGCGCGTGGCGGAGTACTATCCACGCTTCATCGAGCGGTTTCCGGACCTCGAGACGCTGGCGCGAGCCAAGCCGCGGGCCGTAAGAGAGCAGTGGGACGGGCTCGGTTATTACGCACGCGCGCGGAACCTTCATGCCCTTGCGAAAGACGTTACACGACGCCACGACGCCACGTTGCCAAGTGATCCCGAAGAGCTGATCAAGTTGCCGGGAGTGGGGCGGTACACCGCGGGGGCGGTCGCTTCGTTCGCCTACGAGAAGCCGGTACCGGCCGTCGATACCAACGTCAACCGCGTGCTCCGCCGCGTGTTCTTCGATCGTGCAACGCGCAACGTGCAACGCGCAACGAAAGTCTGGGAGCTGGCGCGAACCCTGGTGCCCAAGAACGGCAAACGCGCTTGGCGCTTCAATCAGGCCATCATGGAGCTGGGAGCGCTTATCTGCGTGGCGCGGAGGCCGAAATGCCCGGAGTGCCCGGTGCGCACCGTGTGTAGGACCGGCAAATCTAGACGCACAGACGCACAGGGGAGAATAGGTTGAGTAAAGACAGGTAGACCTGTTACTCCCCGCTGTTCTCCCCTGTGCGTCTGCTGCGTCTGTGCGTCTAGCCTTACCGCGTCTAGCTTTTGCCTTTCTCCGTCTTATCGGTCTATCATAGAGCGTGGCCGAACTCCGCGACCGTCTCCAATCTGCTCTAGGCCCCACCTACCTCGTCGAAAGCGAGCTCGGCGGCGGCGGCATGAGCCGCGTCTTCCTCGCGGACGAGGTGCGCCTGGGCCGCCGTGTGGTGGTGAAGGTACTGCCGCCCGAAATGGCAGCGGGCGTGAGCGCCGACCGGTTCGAGCGCGAGATCCAGCTCGCGGCCCAGCTGCAGCATCCCCACATCGTCCCGCTGCTCACCGCCGGCGCCAAGGGCGACCTGCTGTACTATGTCATGCCGCACATCGCGGGCGAGTCGCTGCGCGCCCGCATCGCGCACGAGCGCGCCCTCCCGATCGGCGAGACCGTGCGCATCCTGCGCGACGTGTGCGACGCCCTCGCCTACGCCCACGCGCATGGCGTGGTGCATCGCGACGTGAAGCCCGACAACGTGCTGCTTTCGGGCAAGCACGCCCTGGTGACCGACTTCGGCGTCGCCAAAGCGGTCTCGAGCTCGAGCGGCACCGCAGGGGGCACGCTCACCTCCCTCGGCATGGCGCTCGGCACGCCCGCGTACATGGCGCCCGAGCAGGCCGCGGGCGACCCCAACGTGGACTATCGCGCCGACTTGTACGCCGTCGGAGCGCTCGGCTACGAGCTGCTCGCCGGCCGGACACCGTTCGGCGGCTTGTCGCCCCAGGGCATGCTCGCGGCCCAGGTGACGGCCACGCCCGACCCCGTCACCCAGCACCGCGACAGCGTGCCGCCGGCGCTCGCCGCGCTGATCATGCGCTGCCTCGCGAAGCACCCGGCCGACCGGCCCCAGAGCGCCGAGGACCTGTTGGGCCAGCTCGAAGCGGTGGCCACGCCGACGGGAAGCACGCCGTCGGAGCACTCGGCGATTTCTTCGGGAACGCAGGCAGCGCTGCGCCGGTCGCACCCCGTGCGCATCGCAATGCTGTTCGCCCTCGCAGCGCTGGGCGTGCTCTCACTCGTCCGTCTGCTCGTGCGGGTGCTCGGGCTCCCCGACTGGGCGTTCGCCAGCGCGGTGGTGCTCGCGGCCGCCGCCCTCCCCTTCATGCTGTGGACCGGGGCGATCGAACGGCGCCGGGCCCGCGCGGGAGCACCGCACTGGCTCACGTGGCGCCGGGCCCTGGTCTCGGCGGGGTCGGGCTTTGGTCTCTTGGGGCTCGTCGCGGCGACCCACGCGGCGATGCGGCAGCTCGGCATCGGGCCGGTGGGCACGCTGGTGGCGAGCGGCGTGCTCGCCCAGCGCGACCGGCTGGTGCTGGCCGATTTCGAGAACCGCACCAGGGACTCGACGTTGGGACCATCGCTCACGGAGGCCCTCAGGGTCGACCTGGCGCAATCGGGCGTGATCCGGCTGCTCGACGAGGCGACCGTGGGCCAGGCGCTCGTGCGCATGGGTCGCGCACCCGCCACCTCGCTCGGCCCGGCGCTGGCGCGAGACCTGGCGCAGCGCGAGGGCGCCAAAGCGGTCGTGCACGGGCAGATCGATCCGCTGGGCCGGGGCTACGTGGTGTCCGCGGAGCTCGTGGGCGCGGCGGACGGAGCCCAGCTCGTGGCCGTGCGCGAGACGGCCCGGGACGACGGCGCGATCATCGATGCGGTCGACCGCCTCTCGAAGCGGCTGCGCGAGCGTATCGGCGAGTCGCTCAAGACCATCCGATCGAGTGATCCGCTCGAGCGGGTGACCACGAGCTCGCTCGAGGCGCTGCAGCGCTACTCGCAAGCGGTCAAAGCGAGCGAGGCGGGGGAGTGGGACGGCGCCGTGGACCTGCTGGAGCAGGCGATCAGGCTCGATTCAGGGTTCGCCATGGCGCAGCGCAAGCTGACCGTCGTGTTGAGCAACACGGGCGCCTCGAGTGCGCGCATCACCGCGGCCGCAACACAGGCGTTCCGGCACCGCGACCGGCTGCCGCCGCTCGAGCGCGACCTGACGGTCGCGCGCTACTACAGCGTGGCCGACTACGATCTCGCGAAGGCGGAGGACGCCTATCGCGCCGCGCTCGACCTGGATCCGAACGAGAGCGTGGCGCTGAACAACCTCGCGCTGCTCTACATCCAGGAGCGGCGCTTCGCCGTCGCGGAGTCGCTCGTCGCCCACGGCCTCGCGAGCCCGCATCCGATGACCACGTTGTACATGAACGCCGCCAGCGCGCAGGTCGGCCAGGGCCGCTTCGAGGCCGCAGCCGGCACGGTCCGACAGTTCGCGGCGCGCTTCCCCACGCACCCGCTGCTTCCCTGGATGCAGGCGCTGCTCGCGTCGAGTCGCGGCGATTACGACAGCGCCGCCCACTATATCGGCACCATCTCCAAAGCATCGCTCGACTTGTCGGCGCAGGCGCAGGCGGCGTACGGCCGCGCTTCCCTGTACCAGGTCCGCGGCCAGCTCGCGGCCGCGGGACGCGAGTGGCGCCGCTTCATGGAGGTGAGTGAAGCCCGTCACCTCCCCGCGTCCGCCGTGAGCGGGGCCATCCCGCTTGGCCTCGTCGAGCTGTTCTACCGTCGCAGGCCCGCGGCTGCGCTCGACGTCGTGGACGCCGCCCTCACAAGCCACCCCCTTTCCACCATCGCCCCAGAAGACCGGCCCTACACTCTTCTGGCCTGGTTCTACGCGGCAGCGGGGCAGCCGGAGCGGGCTCGGCGCCTGATGTCAGAGTACGAGCGTGCGGTGCCCGAAGGGGAGCGGAGGGGTAATGCCTTCCGCCATGCCGCGGACGCGAGGATCGCTCTGGCGACGGGCCGGCTCAACGACGCCATCGCGGGCTATCGGTCGTTGTATGAAGAGAGCGGGTGCGCCGCGTGCGGATTGTATGAGCTGGGACAGGCGTACGAGAGGGCACAACTGCTCGACTCCGCTCGTGCGGTCTACGAGCGGGCGGTGACGACCCCCGGCATCCTGAAGCTGTACGACGTCTTCCTCACCCTCGCTCCCACCTACCGGCGTCTCGGCGAGCTATACGAGCAGCGGGGCCAACTCGACAAGGCGCGCGACTACTACGGACGGTTCCTGGACCTGTGGAAGGACGCGGACCCGGAGTTACAACCGGTCGTTCGGGATGTGAAGCAGCGGTTAGTGAGGCTCACCGGCGAGACCAAGCAAAGCTAGACGGATTACGACCTTCCGATGGTAACCGCGAACATCGCGATCAGTCCCAGCGCTCCCGCGATCGACGCCGCGAGAATCTGCCGCTTGCGCAGCCGCGGAAACGCCTCGGGCAGCTGGCCCCCCGGTCCCGGCTCGAGCCGCGCCAGCTTGGCCGCCGTCGGGACGCTGATCGCCACGGCGCCGATCGCCCCCAGGAACCCCGCGCCCATCATGGCGCCGAGCCATCCCGGCACCTGCCCCGACTCCATGTAGGGCCGGGCGAGAATGAACCCCGATAGCACCACCGCGATCGCTCCAGGCGCCACCAGGATGCGCTGCACCGCGCCGATGATCTTGTACGCCGTGAGCCGCTCGGCCGTCCCCATGCGTTTCGCGGTGACCCCCGCGACCATCGTCGCGATCCCCCCGCCGAGCCACAGCGTGAACCCCAGAACGTGCACCAGCAACAAGAATCCCCTCATCCCTCGCCTCCCACCGCTACCGGTATTGGGCGTCGGCCCGCGTATCCCGTCTCGAGCTCATGCCAGTGCTCGATTTTCTCTTCACCCTGCTTCCAGCACCAGAATATTTCCTTGCCGTCGAGCTTGCCGTAGAAATCCACCAGCCCCTGCTCGAATCCTTTGAACACGCAGCCGATCTGCTCCAGCTCTCCCAAGTAGTCGTTGATCCGTCCCGCCACCTCGTCGATGCGGGCGCGCAAGCCCACCTGCTCGGTCGATTCGCCCCATTCCGGTCGCGCCTGCGCCGCCACCAGCTCGTACTTTCCCACCAGGTCGCGCCACTCGGGATGCAGCGTCACGAGGTCGGCGACGATACGCTTCACGAGGGGAAGAGTACGATTGGCTTCGGCGAGAGTAAAATATTTACGGGGCACAGTACCAATATACGCGGAAATGCAAAAGCTAGACGCACCAGACGCACAGGGGAGAACAGGGGCGAGTAACAGGAATACCTGTTCACTCGAACTGTTCACCCCTGCGCGTCTGTGCGTCTAGTAGTTGCATTTCCTATTCGCGCACAATCACTATCCCCTGAATGAATTCTGGATGCGGTATGAACCCCACCACTCTCTTGTCCTGATTCACGACGACAATGGTCGAGCGTATGTGCGTGTCCTTCTCGTCCAGCTGTTCTATCCGGAAGCCTTCGAGCTCCGTGTCGGGGCTCACGACGATGGTGTCGGTACGCGCGTGGTCGAGCGCCTGGCAGTCGGTCGGGTCGTGGCCGGCGGCGACGCACTGCGTGACGATGTCGCGGTCGGATATGGTGCCGAGGTAGCGGCGGTCCTTGGGATTATCCACCACCGGCACGACCGAGATGTCCTTGGCCTGCATCAGCAGCGCCACCTCGGCGCTGGTGGCGCCGGCGGCGGCGACGAACGGCTCGGGGATCATGATTTCGCGGGCGAGCACTCAGACCACTCCGTTCGTTGAATCGCGAGTGAAGTCGCGGCTTCAGCCGCGACCAAATCTATCACCCAATGCCCGCGCTGTTGCATCGTAGCCGGCCTTCAGGAATCTCTCACCAGCATCGGCAGCGAACGTCGCCTCCCGCTCCGCCACGGCCCGCACGACGACCAGGCGCGCGGCGTCAGGCGGCCACGCCGCGATCGCCACCTCGGTCTGCGCCGCCATCATGATGCGGATCGCCTCGCCATGGGCGCGGATCAGAGGCGGCGGCAGCAGGCGGCGGAGGGGGGTGGAGGGCGGTGGAGGTGGCTCGTCGAAGCCGGGGCCCACGTGAACCGCCACCACCAGGTCCGCCGGGATGCGCCGCGCGACCTCGAGCGCCAGCACCGCCCTCAAGCCCCCGTCCGCCAGCCGCCGGCCGTTGATCACCGCGGGCGGGAAATAGAGCGGGAGCGCGCAGGAGGCGTAGAGGGCGTCATGGAGCCCCACCACCAACCCTTCCGATCGTCCCCCCTCTCCACGTAGTGGAGAGGGGGACAGGGGGTGAGGACCGAATAGCACCAGCTCGCCCGAGTCCAGGTCGGTCGCCGTGACGGTCAACGGGATCCGCAACTGGTCGAATCGCGTCGCCGGGACGAACCGCTCGATGGCGCGGCGCAGCCCGGCCGGCTTGAGCAGATGCGACGCGAACGCGCCCTGCAGCAGCGCGAGGGGATCGACCCGCGCCACGTCGCGCTGCGACAGCGACCGCGCCGCGATGACTATTTCGTCGTAGGTAGCTCCGCTGGCGCACGCCGCCGCGATCACGGCGCCCATGGACGTTCCCACCAGGTGTGAGGGCGTGAGCCCGGCTTCGGTGAGCGCCTTCCAGGCGCCGAGGCAGGCGAGCGACTTCGCGCCCCCGCCCCCAAAAACCCCCACAACCCTCATGAAGTCGGAACGCGGAAGGCGGAACGCGGAACATCAGGTCGACCTTCGTGTCGCGAACCGACCTCCCACGTCTGTTCCGCATTCCGCGTTCCGCGTTCCGCGTTCACTCACCTGCCCCCGTGTCGTATCTCCGATCCATGACCCGTGACGCCCGCCGCTTCGCCGCCCGGTCATAGCGCCGCTTCTCGTCCGCCGTCTCCGGCACGATCGGCGGCACTTCGGTGGGGACGCCCGTGTCGTCCAGCGCCACGTACGTGACGTAGCACGAGTTGGTGTGGCGCTTTTCGCCCGTGAGCACGTTCTCCGCGATGATCTTCACGCCCACTTCCATCGAGGTGCGGCCCGCGAAGTTGACGCGCGCGAACGCGCTGATCAGCTCTCCCACGTGGATCGGCTCCTTGAAGTCCACCTTGTCCACCGACACGGTGACGCAGGGCCGGCCGGCGTGGCGGATGGCGCACACCGCGGCGACGCGGTCCACGAGCGACAGGATGACGCCGCCGAACACGTTGCCCAGCAGATTGGCGTGCTGCGGCATCATCAGCTCGGACATAACCGTTTCCGAGTCGCGCGGATGCTTCGCGCGCATCAGTAGTCCACCGGCCTGAGATAGAACTCGCCGATCGCGGTCTGCGACATCACCGCCACCGTGGGCAGCCGCCGCTTCCAGTGGGTCGAGTCGAGCCGCCGCTCGACCTTGTCCACCTCTTCGCGCGTGAAGCCGCGCGCCACGATGTCCTCGGATTTCATCCCGCGGATCAGATAGTAGAGGATCCGGTCCACTTTGTCGTAGCTGATGCCGTAATCGCCCTCCGTCGTCTGCCCCGGGACGAGGTCGGGTGTGGGCGGCTTGCCGAGGATCACCTCGGGGACGCCGACGTGACGCGCCAGGGCGCGGACTTGCGTCTTGAACAGGTCGCCCAGCGGATTCACGGGCGGCGTGTCGTCGGCGTGCCAGGTGAAGTAGCCGAGCAGGCGTTCGCTCTTGTTCCCGGTGCCGAGCGGCAGAGCACGGTATTTCGCCGACAGGTCGAACAGCACGATCATGCGCTCGCGCGCCATCACGTTGCCGCGGCGCGTGGGATCGGCATCGCCCACTTGCGAGAGATAGCCGTCTACGGCGGCGGTGATGTCCACGGTGATCGCCTGAATCCCCAGTTGGTCTATGATCAGCTGGGCATGCTGCAGGCTCTCCGGGGACGACGTCTTGTACGGCATCCGCACACCGATCACGTTTTCTTTGCCGAGCGCCTCGACCGCGAGGAAGGCGGTCAGTGACGAATCCACACCGCCCGACAGCCCCACGATCCCCTTGGTGAACCCGCGGCGCCGCACGACTTCGTCCTTCAGAAACGAAACCAACCACCGTCGAGCCAGGTCGCGGTCGATGGCGAGAGGGTCTCCCTCCTCCACGCCGCGTCCGACGACATGAATTGCGGATTGCGGATTGCGGATTGCGGATTTTAGAGACGCGCCGTTGGTCGCAGGGTCGAACTCCGCCGCCCGCGCTTTCCGTTTCCCCTTTCCCGGTTCCCCTTTCCCGAGGCTCTTGACGAGATGTGGGAGGTTGACCTCGAGGTCGGCTAGAAGGGGAGACTCTGCTCTCGCCCGCGTCAGCTCTTCGAAGTCGAGGTCGTACGTGAGCACCGCCTCTTCGAACAGCGGCCCCCGCAGTACGATCTCGCCGCCCGGGCTCACGACCACCGAGCCGCCCGGAAACCCCTTCCCCCCTTCGAACCCCACCAGGCTCGCGAACGCGATCCACACGCCGTGCTCGTCCGCCATCCCCTTGAGGATCCGCTCCCACCGTACCACGCTCGCGGGCAGCCGGGTGCCCTCCTCGTCCATCCCAGTGCCCCGCGCCGGCGACGCGCTCGGCACGATCACAAGCTGCGCCCCCTGGAGCGCCGCGATCGTCCCGGTGATCGAGTGCCAGGCGTCCTCGCAGATGAGGATCGCGACGCGCCCAAAGCGCGTGTCGAAGGCCTGGATATCGCGCCCCCGCTCCACGAACCGCTCCTCGTCGAACACGCCGTAGGTCGGCAGGAACACCTTGCGGTGGACGTGGCGAATACCGGGTGAGTCGTTGCCGAGAGAGGCGTAAAGGCAAGAGTTGTAGAAGTGATTCTGGAACACCTCGTAGAACCCGACGGCCACATCGATGGGAGGGGCTCCCGCGGCCTCATGCTCGACGGTGAGATCACGGAACAGCGTCCCCGCGGTCACGGCGACGTCGCGCACGCCGCCCTCGACGAAGTAGCCCGAGGTCGCCGTCTCGGGGAAGATCACCAGGTCGACCGGGGGGTCGAGCTTGGCGATCTGCGCCAGCACGCCGCCGATCTTCTGGAGATTGGCAGCGTACTCGCCCTTGCTGGGGCGGATCTGCGCGACGGCGAGGCGGGGCATGCGAGAAAGATAGTTTATTATGTGCGCATGATCGCCTACATCGCTCTCGGCGGCATCCTCGGCACCGTGGCGCGCGACTTCGTGCAGGGCGCCTTGCAGACCCGCGGCGGCACCTTCCCCACCGGGACGCTCGCGATCAATCTCGCGGGGTCGTTCCTGCTCGGGTTCATCATGCGGTTCGCCACCGGCTCTACGGTCGTCTCCGCCGAGCTGCGCGGCGGCCTCACGATCGGCTTCTGCGGCGCATTCACTACGATTAGCACGTTCAGCTACGAGAGCATGCGACTGCTGGGGGACGGCGAGTAGGGCGGTAGAGGTGATCCACTACCGTCTTCTGCCGTCTTCTACGATCCAGCTTAACCCATACGCCCCTACCAGCAGCGCGAGCGCCTTCGCTACGAGCCCCGGCCGCCCTACCGCCGTCCCCGCGAACAGCGCCGCGTAGACGCCGACGAACCCGAGCGGCACCCACGGAAACCACGGCACGAGAAACGGCGCGCTCGGCTGCCGGGCGCGCAGCCGGAACAGCGACAGCACGGTAAAGCTGTCGATCACCAGGATCACGGTGATGGCGAGGCCGAGCAGCGACTCGAACGAGCCCGTGGCGGCGAGCGCGATCGCGACCGCCCCCACCAGGAGCATCGCGACCCATGGAGTACCGCCCGCGTTGACGAGCGCGAGCGCGCGCGGGCCCAGCCCCTCGCGCGCCAGCCCGAAGATCACGCGCGGCGTCACGAAGATGTTGCCGTTCAACGACGCCAGCACCACGAGCACCGCCAGCGCGGCCACGAGGCTGCCGCCGCGCGCCCCGGTGAGCTCCGCCGCCACCTCGCCGGGCGCCAGGTTCGAGGCGGCGATCCGGTCGATCGGCAGCACCTGGAAAAAGGCCGCGTTGAGCAGCAGGTACAGTGCCGCTGCGATCCCGATCCCGCCCAGCAGGATGCGGGGGAGGGTGCGGCCGGGGTCGACCACCTCTTCCGCGATCTTGGCGACGTCCAGATACCCGTAATAGGTCCAAATAACCGCCTGGGACGCGAGCGCCAGCGCGACGAGCGTCGCGCCGCCAGTTGGGGCGCCGGGAAGCGTCGAGGTCCAGCCCGCGCCGCCGCCTTTGGCGAACGCCAGCACGACCACGCCCGTCAGGGCCAGCACCTTCGCCCCGGTCGCGAGGTTCTGCACCCAGCGCCCCGACGCGACCCCGGCGAGATTGATCCCGGTCAAGAGCGCCGCCAGCCCCGCCCCGACCCAGCTCGTGTGGCCCGGCACGAGGCCCGCGAGCCGCCCGATGTACTCTCCGGCCACTACGGCAATGCCCGCGATTGCGGCGGGATAGATCGCGACTCCCTCGACCCAGCCCACCACGAACCCGGCGCGCGGGCCGAATGCCTCGCGCACGTACACGTACTTCCCACCCGCCGCGGGGTGCCGCGTCGCGAGCTCGGCGAAACACAGCGCGCCGAGCAGCGCCAGGGCGCCGCCGGCGACCCAGGCGACGAAGGTGAGCCACGGGCGGCCCAGCTGCGCCGCCACGAGGCCGGGCGTGCGGAAGATCCCCGAGCCCACCATGATCCCGACAACCATGGCGAGCCCGTCCACCAACCGCAGCGATCGTTTCAGGTCCGTCACGGCGGGGGAATGTGCATCAAAAAAAACAGGGGCGCAGCATGCTGCGCCCCTACTAGACGACCTGATCGACTTGTCTACGGCCGCCGACGACTGCCCCCGCCCCCGCCCCCACCGCCGCCGCCACCGCGATTGCCGCCGCCGCCACCACCAGCACGATTACCGCCGCCCCCCCCGCCGCCACCACTGTGGGTCGCCGGCGCGGACGAGCCGCGGTCACGCCCACCGGACTCGCGCGGCCGCGCGACCGGCGCGGGCCGATCACTGCCGCGCGAGGGCTCACGCCGCTCGGGCTGCGCCCGAGTGGCAGGCTGCTCGGCTGGCCGGTCGGGATGGTCGGGCCGGTTTCTGACATCGGGCCGATCGGGGTGATCAGGATGGTCCGGATGGTCCGGATGGTCCGGATGGTCGGGCCGATTCCTGACATCGGGCCGATCGGGCTGATTCGGGCGATCGGGCCGCTCGCGCACGGGGAATGCTGCCGGGCGCTCGCGCACCGGAACGACGCGCCGGTCCGAGCTCGAAACGAACGTCAGGGGACTGCGCGCCCGCACTCCGATCCCGCCCGTGTTCACGTTGGTCCCGAGCCGATCCTTGAAATACAGGCCGGAGCCGACGCCGGACCGCAAGCGATTCACGAACAGGCTGTGCGGCTGGTTGTAGAAGGTCGCGCCGCCCGTGTAGTAGATGTACGGCCGGTACACGAAGGGCCGCCGGTAGCCGAAGCCGAACCCCCCGAAGAAGAACGGATCGTAGAACGGACTGTAGTACGCGCCGCAATAGAACGGATCGTAGAAGAACGCGTCGTAGCAGGAGCCGTAGCGGTACGGCCAGCCCCAGCCGAAGCCCACGGAGTAGTACGACGGGTAGTAATCGCGGTAGGCCCGCTGGACCGAGACGACGTAGCTGGCGGCGTCGTAGTCGAAGTGGCCGTCCGGGGTCATGCGCTGCACGATGTCGACCAGCGCCGCCTCTTTGTCGTCACCCGACTGCCGCACGTCGAGGACCCTGTAATCCCAATGATCGCCCCGTACGAACGGGTCGAACTTGAAGGGTGTCGCGGAGCGGGCGGCGACCACCAGCCCCGACCCTTCGCGCTCGTCGATGTAGAACGCCTCGCGATCGCCGCGGCCGCGCACCTCGATCGTCTCGCCGCCGCGCACGAACGCGTCGTCACCCGGGTCGAGCGGGAACAGTAGACGCACCCGGCCGTCGGCGTCGGCGCGCAGGACGACGACGTAGCCGTCGTCGCCCAGGCGGACGTTGACGCGCGCCTTATCGCCCCGTTCGTAATTGTCGTGATTGAGCCAGACTTTGATCGGCGGGTCGTCGCTCAGGACTCGAGCGGACACCACGTTCGCGGGAGCGAGCGCGGATCCGACGAGCGAAAGCATCAATGGCAGCAGCATAGGTCTATCCTCTATAATACGCTATATCCCTGGCAAGCGATCAAGAAGCGTGCCTGTTCCCATGGGACCACACGCCACGCCGCGCGTTAACGCGTGACCCCCCTGGGAGACATGTCTGTCTCCCCGTGAGACAGGCTACCAGCGGTCGGGCTTTCCCGCATCGGGGACGAACAGGCTCTGGCCGAACCGCGCTTTCCCGAACCCCGCGATCAACGCCTGCGTCTCCGGTGCCACGAAGAAGTCCGCCAGGGCCCGGCCGCCGGCAAGGTTCACGCGCCCGGCGTTCTTAGGGTTCAGCTCGAGCACGTGGTAGACGTTGTACAGCAGGGAGTCGCCCTCGACCATGGGCACGAGCTGCAGCTTGTCGCGCCACGCGAGATAGGTCGCCCGATCGGTGAGGGTGTAGGCGCGCTTTTCGTCGGCGAGCTGCAGCGTCGCCCCCATCCCCTGGCCCGACTCGACGTACCAGCCGTCCCGGAGGCCCGATCCCGCGACGAGCTTCCAGAGCTGCTGTTCGCGCTGGTGCGTGCCGGATTGGTCGCCGCGCGACACGAATAGGGCGCGCGCGCCTGCGATGCGACGGAAGGCCGCCACGGCGTCGCTCAAGCCCCGCACCCCGGCGGGATCGGCAGCCGGTCCCACGACCAGGAACTCATTGTGCATCACCAGCCGGCGGCGCACGAAATAGCCCGAGTCGACCAGCGCCCGCTCCGCCTCGGGCGCGTGCGACAACACCACGTCGGCGTCGCCACGGCGTCCCATGGCCAGCGCCTGGCCGCTGCCCACGGCGATGACCTTCACGTGGAGGCGGGTCTGCCGCTCGAACACCGGCAGCAGCGAATCGAGCAGACCGGCGTCGCGGGTGGAGGTCGTCGTCGCAAGGATGACTTCGGCGGACTGGACGGTAGAGGACGGTAGAGGACGGTAGAGGACGGTGGAGGTGATGGCCACAACCTCCACCAACCTCCCCAACCTCCCCAACCTCCCGCTCACCACCGCACCTGCATCTGCACCACGCTGCGGTTGTTGCTCACCTGCACCGCCTGCTCCCGGAACGCTTCATAGTCGGCGAGGATCTTGAAGTTGTCGCCGCGCATGAAGTACTGCAGGCCGATCAGGTAGCCGGTGGAACGATCGGTCGCGACCAGATCGCTGGGGTCGAACTGCTCGACGCGGCCCACCAGCTCCACCCGCTGCGGGATCGCGTAGTACCCCGCGAGACCATACCACCCTCTGGTATGCACGTGGCTGCGGCGATTGTATTCGTCGATGTACTCGGCCCGCCCCGTCCAGCGACCGGACCGGTACAAGCCCTGGACGTTCGCGCCGGCCGAGTCGCTGTAGCCCTCGAATGCGCCGCCCAGGTCCAGGCCCCTGACGGGCGTCACCACGGCGCGCGCGAAGTAGGCCATGCGGTTGTCGGCATTGACGGCGCGGTTCGGCCCCTCGCCGTCGACCACTGAGGCCTGGAGCGCCAGCCGGCCGGCGAGCGTCCAGTCGGCCTGCACCCCGATGTCGCGCTTGGCGGCATTGACGATGCGGGAGCGCTCGCCGGTCTCGAGCACCGAGGCGCCGAGCAGCGACTCGAGGGAAAACGGCACTTTGAACTGTCCGACGGTCGCGCCCCACGCGCGGTGCGCGAGCCTGATGAAGACGTCGGTGGCGGAGAAGGTGAGCGGCCCGGCCGCAGCGACGCCGACGCCGTTGGTGCTCATCTCGATCTGCGCCCGATACGACGCCCAGGGTGTGACGTTTCCCTCCACCGCGAAGCGCACCCGCCGTAGAAAGAACGACGCAGTGTCGCCGAGCGTCTCGAAGCGGGGCTGGAAATAGCCGGTCAGCCTTGGAGCAGTCGAGAACGGCGCGGGCGTCTGCGCCGGCACTCGCAGCGCCGCGCAGACAGTGAGGACCGCCACGACGGGGCCGGAGCGCACGCGGGCAAGCTAGCGCGCCCCCGGCCGATAGGCAATATGGTGCCTATCGGGGCAGGATCTTCCGGAAGACCACGTCGCTCAAGCGCACCGCTTCCCGCTTCCAGCGGGCGAACAGCTTCACCAGGCGCCGGGCTTCGGGGGTGAGGCGGGCGCCGCCGCGGCGCGCGCCGCCGCGCGTCGTGGCAAGCACCTTGGCGCCGAGCACGCGCTCCATCTCACGGATGCGGTTCAGGCAAGTGCGATAGCTCCACCCCACCTCGCGGCCCGCCGCCCGGATGGTCCCGGTGCGATCGACGGCGTCGAGAAACCGGAGGTAGCGGGGTCCCATGAGGAACGCGCCGTCCCAGTTGAGCCACAGCTTGTGGTGCGGCTTCAAGTGGACGCGCAGCGAGGGACGGCGGGAAGGCGCCTTAGCGGGCGACATGAGGTAGATTGTGCGTGGAAAGCTAGCCGCGGCCCCGCCCATGAGCCAACTGCTCGATGCCATTGCCGGCGTTCCCAACGCCTGCGAGCCGATCCCGGGAATCGTCACGGGAGGTCAGCCCGCGCTCGAGCATCTCGCGGCCCTGAAGGGCGCCGGCTGCGCGGTGGTGATCGACATCCGCGAGGCGATGGAGCCGCGCCCCTTCCGCACGCCCGACGCGGTGGTCGCCGCGGGGCTCGAGTATCGCAGCATCCCGATCGGGCACGGCGTGGTGAGCGACGCCACGTTCGCGAGCTTCGTCGCCGCCGTGCGCGAGCTCGCGGGCAAGCGCCCCGCCTTCATTTATTGCGCCAGCGGCAATCGCGTCGGGGCGGGTCTCATTCCTTATTTCATGCTGGAGCAGGGGATGGAAGAAGAAGACGCCGTCACCCAGGCGATGCGGGTGGGGTTGCGCAGCGCGGAGCTGATGGAGCAGGCGCTCGAGTACGCCCGCGCGCGCCAGGGGATTTGACCTCTACGCGGAGCGGTGCCAGTACATCCGCATTTCGGTGATCTTGCCGTCCTTCGTCTCGCAGAAGATGGCGCCCCGGGTATCCACCCACTCGCCCGTGCGGCGGCGCCGGTAGGTGCAGCGGAACTCGGCGGCGAACCACGGCCCGGCCGTGTGGATCTCGCCGGCCTTGAACGTGACCTCCGCCTGGTTCAGCGGGACGTCTTTCCAGTACGCCCGGATCGCGTCGCTCCCGGCGCTGCGCTCGCCGAACGGCGAGCCCAGGAACACGGCGTCGGGCGCGAACACGGCGGCGATCGCGTCCACGTCGCCCCGCTCCCACGCCGCGCCAAACCGCTCCAGCAGCTCGCGATACGCCGCGCTCATGGCGCCCAATATACGGCAATCCGGAACCCGGGGCCGGGACGTATGGTACACGGAGTCTCCGACGTTCACACCGACACCCACTAGGAGGATGGACCGATGTTGAAGCGCATCCTCGCCACGACGGCCCTATTGGGCCTGTGCGCGCTGCCGCTCGCGGCACAGGGCCACCAGGCCGCGGCGGGCAACGACATGACGATCACCGGCGCGGTGGTCGACCTGAACTGCCACACCACCAACGGCGCCTCGGGCGCCGCTCACAAAGCCTGCGCGCAGGCGTGCGCCAAAGCCGGCGTGCCGCTCGGCATCCTGTCGAGCGACGGCACCATCTACCTGCCGGTGAGCGCCAAGCCGGGCGATCCGCAGAACTCCAAGCTCGAGCAGTACGCCGAAAGCAAAGTGAAGGTGACGGGCACGCACCGCATGGTGAGCGGGCTGCACACCATCGAGATCAAGACCGTCTCGCCAGCCACCTGATGCGCCGCGCCCTGGGCGCCGTGCTCGCGACAGCCACGCTCGGCTGTCGCGCGCCGGCGCCCGGCGGCCTCACCCTGCTCTTCCTCGGCCGCTCGCCGGCCGCTTCCCTCAACGGCCTCTCCTGGGCCCCCGACCCCGACCAGAGCCGCGTCATCGCCTTCGATGGACGACTGCACGTCGTCCGCCAGCTCTCGAGCCCCCGCCTCGCCACGCCGATGGCCGTGGCGTCGCTCAGCCCGAGCGAGCTGCTCGTCACCGAGCGCACCGGCGAGGGCGTGGTGCTCGACACCGCGGGCCGGCCGGTGCGGGAGTGGGACAGCCCCGACGTGGCCTCGCTGTACGCCGCGGCGGGGGGCGGGGGGCGCGTCGTGGCGGTGCGCTCCCCGTATTACGTCCCCCAACTCGCCAGCCCCGAGCCGGATACCGCTCCACTCATCCGCATACTCGACACGCTGGGTCGCCCCATCGCGGGGCTCGCCACCATCCGCCGACCCGCCCTGCCACTGCTCGGCTACCTGGTGAATGCCGGGGCCGTCGCCGCGGCGGCGGACGGGTCCGTGTACTACGCCCCGCTCGTGCGGGACGAGATTCGCAAGTACGGCCCGGGAGGCGAGCAGCGCTGGAGCGCGAAGCGGGGGCTCGAGGGCACGGAGTCGGATCCGGTGTTCCTGGCGCCAGCGCGGGGGACCACCGAGCTGCGGGTGCGAAACAGACTCGTGAACGTGGCGCTCGTGCTCGGGCCCGACGGGCGCCTGTACGCCCTCGGCTCCGACGACTCGAGCGCGACCAGACTGCGCGTGGACGTGGTGGATACCGCGACCGGGGCGATCCTCGCGACCCGGCACCTCGGCGCAGGGCGTGGCGCCGTCGCGGTCGATCGCAGCGGCGCACTCGCCCTGATCGACGCGGATTCGCTCCTGGCCGCCGCCGCGCCGGTGGCCGGTGGCCGCGAGCCGTTCGCGCCGGCCTTCGCGCTGCCCGATCTCCGGGGCGACACCGTCACCCTCGCGGCATTCCGGGGGAAAGTGACGCTCGTGAATTTCTGGGCCTCGTGGTGCGACCCCTGTCGCGAAGAGTTTCCCCACATGGCCGGGTTGTATCGCGAGTTCGATCACGAGGACTTCGCGATCGTCGCCGTCTCGGACGACGTCGACGCCGGCAAGATGCGCGCGTTCGTGCGCCACTTTCAGCCTTCGTTCCCGATCCTGGTGGGGGGTGGGCGAATGAAGCAGACCTATCATTACCGGGGCCTTCCCTATTCGGTGCTGCTCGATCGGCGGGGCAGGGTGGTCGAGCGCATCTTCGGCTTCGGCGGGGAGGAGGAGTTTCGGAATCTGCACGCCACTATTGCAAAGGAGGTTGGCGTTCCCTAGCCTTCAGTTCGTGACCGATCGTACCCTTCCCCCGTCCCCCGTCCCGCTTCCCGTCATCATCGACTCCGACCCCGGCATCGACGACATGCTGGCCCTGCTCCTGGCGCTCGGCTCGCCGGAGCTCGACGTGCGCGGGATCTCGGTGTCGTACGGCAACACCGTCGTCGAGAACGCCTATCGCAACGCCGTCGCGATCGTGCGGCGGGCGGGCAAGCGGACGACGTTGGGCGTGGGGGCGCGGCGCCCGCTCGCCCGGCCGCTCGCCGTAGCGAGCGAGACCCATGGCGAATCGGGACTCGGCTACGCGGCGCTGCCGCCGGCCGGCGTGATCCTCGACTTCGTCAAGTCGCTCGACCGGCTGCTCGCGGAGCAGGCGGAGCCGGTCACCCTCGTGACGCTCGGCCCGGTGACGAGCCTGGCCCTGGCGCTGCGGCGCGACCCGGCGCTGGTGCGCGACAAGGTGGCGCGCCACATCGCGATGATCGGCAACGTGGCCGCGCAGGGGAACACCACGCGCTACGCGGAGTTCAACGCCTGGTGCGACCCCGAGGCGCTGGACCTCGTGCTGCGCGCCCGGCTGCCGACGGAGATGGTGGGACTCGACGTGACGCGCCAGCTCGTGCTCGCACCCAGCGAGGTCACACGGCTCGCCCATTCCGGTGCGGAGCAGGCGGTGTGGCTCCAGGATGCGCTCCGGTTCTACATGGAGTTCCACAAGCGACAGGAAGGACTGGAGGGCTGCATCGTGAACGACGTGCTCCCGATCGCCGAGCTGGTGCATCCCGGCGTCCTCACGTTCCAGGAGCAGCGCCTCACCGTGGACCTGGACGACGCCGAGCACCGCGGGCATACCCGCGTCGACCCGGAGGGCGCGCCGGTGAAGGCCGCGATGCGGGTCGAGCTCGGGCCGGTGCGGCGGCTCCTGTCCGAGCGCGTGTTCCGCTGGGCGGCGCGCTCCGCGGCGACCCCGATCACGTCCGAAGAGGTGCAGGTGTGATGGCGCTGCCGCGCAAGGTCACGGTCATCGGCGCGGGGGACATCGGGTGCGGCTGGGCCGCCCTGTGCGTCGCGGCGGGCTGGCCGGTGACGCTGTTCGACGCCAGCGCGCAGGGGCTCGAGCGGGGCGCGGCCGACGTACCGCAGCGAGCACGGGCGCTGGTGGAGCAGCAGCGTGCCAGCCAGGGAATCGTGGAGCGGGGGCTGCTCGAGTTCGAGCAAGCGCGCAGCCTGCTCCAGGGCGTGAAGGACGCAGACTGGGTGATCGAAGCGATCTCAGAAGACCTGATGGCGAAGCAGCGGCTGTTCGAGTCGATCGAGCAGGTGGCCGGGCACGACGCGCTGCTCACCAGCTCCTCGAGCGGTCTCCCGCCCGGCGATATCTTCGCACGCTGCCGCCGCCAGGATCGCTGCCTGGTGGCCCATCCCCTCAATCCGCCGGAGCTGATTCCCCTGGTCGAGCTGGTGCCCGGACCGCGCACGACCCAGTCGACTGTGGCGCGCGCCCAGGACTATCTCCGCTCGCTCGGCCGCATGCCGATTCTCCTGAAGAAGGCCGTCCCGGGCTACGTCGTTGGGCGAATTGCCGCCGCCGTGTGGCGACAGTGTATCGATCTTGTCCTCGACGGCGTGATCGACGTGGACGAGCTGGACCGGGCGGTCTCGCTCGGACCTGCCCTGGGCTGGGCCGCGGCCGGCCCTCATCTCACCTACCACCTCGCCGCCGGTGACGGCGGCGTGACGCTGTTTCTGCAGCAACTCTTGGGGAGCTTCGAGAGCTGGTGGGCCGAGCTCGCCACCTGGAAACGGCTCGAGCCGGAGCAGCAGCGCGCGCTGATTCACAGCGTGGAGCGGGCCTACAAGCACAAGCTCGAGTTGCTGCGCGAGGCCAGGGACCGACGATTGGGAGCCATTCTGCGAGCGTTGGAACAAGCAAGAACTACATAAAGACGTAGCACAAAGACGTCGCGCAGAGACGTCACGCGTAGGCGTATCCGCGTGACGCCTTTGTGCTACGTCTTCGTGGTACGTCTTTGTGGAACGCCTTATTTCTTTTCAGCCCTGACCATCAAGATGGGGATCTTAGTCTGATGTCGTAACGCTGTCGCGGTGCTGCCTCTTACCACATCCTCCAGCAGGCGATGCCCGTGGGTGGCCATGGCGATCAGGTCGCAGCCCTCCCGCTCGGCGGCGGCGGCGATCTCGGTGGCGGGGTCGCCCCCGGCGAGCACGGCGTCGGCGTCGAACCCCTCGGCTGTGAGCCGGCCGCACTGCTGCTCCAGGTAAGCCCGGTCCTCGCGCATTTCTTCGGACTCGCGCAGGTCGAGCTCGCGGATGTTGCGGGCGACCCAGCCGTCCGCCACGTGGATCAGGACGAGCGCGGAGCCGAGGCGCCGGGCCAGCACACGCACGTGGGCGAGGATCGCCTCGTCGCTGGGGGAGTGCTCGAGTGGGACGAGAATGCGCCGGTACATCAACGCAGCCAGTTGCCGAACGCCTGCACCAGCAGCCAGGCGTTGAGCGCCGCGATCACGAGCGCCACGCCCCAGGCGAGCGTCTTGAGCCACCCCGGGTTCACGAACTCCCCCATCTTGGCCCGGTCCGACGTGAACTGCACCAGGGGGAAGACGGCGAAGGAGAGCTGCAGGCTGAGGATCACCTGACTGAGAATGAGGAGTCGCGCCGTTCCGTTCTCTCCGAAAAAGATAGCGGTCAGGGCGGCGGGCACAATCGCGATGCAGCGCGTGATGAGGCGCCGCAGCCAGGGCCGCAGCCGGATGTTCAGAAACCCTTCCATCACGATCTGGCCCGCGAGCGTGCCGGTGAGAGTGGAGTTCTGCCCCGAAGCGAGCAGCGCGAACGCGAACACGGCGCTCGCGCCGGTCACGCCGAGCAGCGGCGTGAGCAGGTGGTACGCCTGCTGGATCTCGGCTACGTCGGTGCGGCCGGCGCGATGGAACGTGGCGGCGGCGACGATCAGGATGGCGGCATTGATGAACAGGGCGAAGCTCAGGGCCACGGTGGAGTCCACAAAGGCGTAGCGCACCGCCATGCGCTTGCCCGCCGCCGACTCCTCGTACCGGCGCGTCTGCACGATGGACGAGTGCAGGTAGAGGTTGTGCGGCATGACCGTGGCGCCGAGGATGCCGATCGCGATGTACAGCTTGGCCGGATCGCGCACGATCGCCAGCCTCGGCAGGAAGCCGTGCGCGACGGCGCCGATCTCGGGGCGCGCGATGACGATCTCGAACAGGAAGCACCCGGCGATGGTGGCAATCAGGGCGATCACCAACGCTTCCAGCAGACGGAACCCCCGGTGTTGCAGCAACAGCACCAGCAGCACGTCGAGCGCCGTGATGACGATCCCGATCGGAAGCGGCATCCCGAACAGCAGGTTCAGCGCGATGGCGGAGCCGATCACCTCCGCCAGGTCGCACGCCGCGATGGCCACCTCGCACAGGAGCCACAGGGCCAGTGTGGCGGGCCGGGAATAGTGGTCGCGGCACGCCTGCGCCAAGTCCCGTCCCGTCACGATGCCGAGCTTCGCGGCGAGGCCCTGCAGCAGGATCGCCATCAGATTCGAGACGAGAATGACGCTCAGCAGCGCGTAGCCGAACGCCGACCCGCCCGCCAGGTCGGTGGCCCAGTTGCCCGGATCCATGTAACCCACCGCGACCAGATAGCCGGGGCCCGCGAACGCGAGCACCCGGCGCCACCAGGTGCGCGCATCGACTGGAACGCTGCGATACGCCTCGGCGAGGCTCGGGGCGAAGCGCGGCCGCCGCCACCCCGCTTCGGGCTCAGCGAGCGGCCGCGCCATACCCGTCCACCGGGACCTCGCGGCACCACAAGAGTTGCGCCAGCTCGCGTCCCACGACCCGCCGGTCACCGGACGGCACCAGGGCGATCGTGGTCGGCCCGTTGAACGGCTGGCGCTCGCTCACCGTGAGCAGCACGCCGGGCGTGAGGCCCTGCTCCGCCAGGTAGTGCAGCCGGGCGGAATCCTGTGTGCCGACCTGGCGCAGCTCGAGTTTCAGACCCACCGCTGCATCGGCGAGCGGTACCAGCTCCGCTTCCTCGATCTCTCCCGCCGCCGTGGGAATGGGGTCGCCGTGAGGATCGTACAGCGGATGCCCCAAGGTGCTCGCCATGCGCTCGACCAGCTCGTCCGACACGGCGTGCTCCAGCTGCTCCGCCTCGGCGTGCACGCCACCCCAGTCGTACCCGAGATGCTGCGTGAGATACAGCTCGAGGATGCGGTGCCGACGGATCATCTTCAGGGCCGCGCGCCGGCCCTGCGCGGTGAGCTGCACGCCGCGATACGGGACGTGCTCGATCAATCCGGTCTCGGAGAGGCGCTTCACCATCCCGCTCACTGAAGGCGGCGCCACTTCGAGCATCGCGGCGATGTCGCTGGTCGCCGCGAAACCTCCCTGGTTCGAGAGATGGTAAATGACCTTGAGATAGTCTTCGACCGAGCGGGTGAGCGGTGGGTTGGCGTCTCTCAAGAGCGCGTTCATGCCGATTCTCCCTGCCGGAAAGGCGCGCGAAACGGGTGTGTCACGCGCCAGGTATGAGGCGGCAGCACAACGGTTTTGATAATATGATTAGGCTATACTAATCAGATTATGTTGTCAAGCAAATATCTGGATTCGTAGTGGCTAGATACGTGTGACTGTGTGGACAAACGGCGTGAGAATGCGCTCCGTCATGCCCCAAATGACGTCTTCTCCGAGCCGATAGGCCGGGAATGTCCGCGCGCCGTCACTCAACGTGAGCGTGACGTCGAATCGCACGCCGGGCTCCGACAACCGGGCGAGTGGCACCCAAAACGCACGCTGCACCTCGGCGTTGGTCGTGAGCGCGGGGCGACGGGGCATCGCGAACACGAACGGTCGCACGATCACGGGTGGGAGGGACGCCGTGCGGGGGGCGAGGTCGTCGAGGATGCCCAGCCGCTCGGCGGTCCCGAGGTCGACGCCCGTTTCCTCGCGCGTCTCGCGCACGGCGGTCGCGAGCAGGTCCGCGTCGCCGGGATCCTGGCGTCCACCCGGAAGCGCGATCTGCCCCGACCACGGGTCGCCGGCGCGCTCGGCGCGCTTGATCAAGAGGATCTCGGCCCCTTTCGGACCGTCGACGAGCACCAGGGAGACCGCGGCCGGGCGGGCGCCGGCCGCTTCGGCAGGTCGCGGGTGATGACCCAGCAGTGCCTGGCGCACCCCGTCCAGCGTCATACGACGTGTTGGGTCAGCCATTGCACCACCGCGGCCGCGGCGCGATCGGGGGAATCGTCGCGCACACTCATGCCGGGAAGTCGCGTCCCGGCTTCGATGCGCGTCACTACGATCCATCCGTCGTCCTCGCGCTCGACCAGCCCGCAGCGCTGTGCGCGGAGACCCAGCGCGCCGCCCTGCAGTGCCTGGAGCACCAGTGTCACGTGGTCCGGCGATGGCGGGTCGAGCGTCACGGTCGCGAACCCGGCGCGCGCCAGCCGCCCGGCGAGTGCAGCCAGCGACCCGGCGAGCACGACGACGGGACGGTCGCCCCCAGCGCTCGTGACCGCGACGGACACGGTGGCGCCGGTCGCACCGGAGGAGAGGGGGAGCCGGAACGTTTGCGTCGTGGGAGTGGCCAAGCCGCTAGCCGTTGCGGAGCGTGGAGGCGGGGCTGATCATTGTGCCCGGAAATAATACCGTGCGATCGATCGGAATCCACGTCTGGATGGCGGTCGGGCTCGTGGCCGGGCTCGCGCTGGGCTTCGCCGCCGTCCTGATGCACTCACCCCTGCTGTTGGCCGTGACGCAGTGGCTGCGGCCGCTCGGCACGCTGTTCTCGAACCTGCTGTCGATGGTCGTGATCCCGCTCGTCGCGACGGCGCTGTTCGCCGGCATCGCGGGGCTGGGCGATCTACGACGCGTGGGCCGGCTCGGCGTCCGGACGCTCGGCTTCTTCTGGAGCACGACGCTCGCGGCGATCGTCGTTGGCTTCGTCGTGGCGGCGCTGTTCCTGCCGCTCGCGCCCATCACTCCCGACCAGCAGGCGGCGCTCCGACAGGTCGCCGCCGCCGACTCCGCAGGCGTGGGGCGCGCGGCGGAGCAGATCACCACCGGCGCCCGGTTCATCGTGGAGCTCCTCCCGTCGAACCCGGTGCGAGCCGCGGTGGACGGCAATCTGCTCCCGCTGATCGTGTTCATCACGATCTTTGCCGTGGCCGCCGCCACGCTGCCCGAAGAGAAGCGTCACACGCTCACCGACCTCGCCGACGTGACTACGCAGGCGCTGATCCGGATCGTGCGCTGGGTGCTGCTGCTCGCGCCGCTCGGCATTTTCGCGATCGCCGCCGGCGCCGTGGCAAAGTTCGGCCTCGACCTGGTGAAGACCATGGCCGTGTTCATCCTGACGGTCATTGCCGGGCTCGTCGTGTTCATCGGGGTGGTGTACCTCCCCGCGGTCGCGCTCGTCGGGCGGCTCGGGGCAAGGCGCTACTTGAAGGCCATCCGTGCCTCCCTGCTCATGGCGTTCTCGACGACATCGTCGCTCAGCGCCCTTCCCGTCATGCTCGAAGCCGCGGAGAGCGACCTGCGGCTCTCGCGCACGGTAGCGAGTTTCGTGCTGCCGCTGGGCGCGAGCATCGGGCGAGGTGGGAGCGCCCTGTTCCAGGCCGTGGCGGTAATGTTCGTGGCTCGGCTGTACGACATCCCGCTCGGGCTCGCGGGCACGTTCCAGGCGGGAGCCGCCGTCTTCCTCGCGTCGCTCACTGTGGCGAGCGTGCCGTCGGCGAGCATCGTGAGCCTCGTGCCGGCGTTCGCCGCCACGGGGCTCCCCCTCACCGGCCTGCAGCTGCTGCTCGGATTCGATCGCGTCCCCGACATGTTCCGCACCATGACCAACGTGTTCGGGACGCTCACCGCTGCGACCGTCGTGGGCGCGGTGGAAGGAGACAAGCTCGAGTGACGTGGTGGATCCCCGCCGCGTACGCCGGGTTCCTGGCGCTGCTCGTCTATCGCTACGCTACCCGGCGTCCCCGTCTCGCCGACTGGCCGCCCCAGATGAGCGGAGCACTCGTGTCCGTGATCGTGCCGGCGCGCAACGAAGCCGTGAACGTCGAGGCGTGCATCCGCTCCATTGTCGCAACGACGTACCGGCCACTCGAGGTGATCGTAGTGGACGACCGCTCGACCGACGGCACGGCGGCGATCGTCGAGCGGCTGGCGGGCGTGCGGCTGGTGCGGGGAGCGGAGTTGCCACCGCGATGGTTCGGGAAGCAGTGGGCATTGGTGCAGGGGTACCGCCAGGCGCGGGGAGAGCTGCTGCTGTTCGTCGACGCCGACACGCGGCACCACCCGGAGCTGATTCCGCGGGCGGTGCGTGTGCTCACGGCCGAGCGCGTCGCGCTGGTGAGCGTGGTATCGCGCCAGGAAATGGTGACCTTCTGGGAGCGGCTGGTGCAGCCGCACGTGTTCGTAGCGCTGGCGGCACGCGTCGGCGACCTGCGACGTATCAACCGTACACGGGTGGAGTGGGACGCCATCGCCAACGGGCAGTTCATTCTCACGACTCGCTCGGCCTACGAGACCGTGGGAACACATGAGGCAGTGCGGGAAAGCGTGGTGGAGGACCTCGCACTGGCTCAAACCTACGTGCGACATCATCTCGACATCTTCCTGACACACGGTGAGCAGTACATGGCCACGCGCATGTACCGGAGCCTCGCCGGAATCGTGGAGGGGTGGACCAAGAACCTCGCGACCGGGGTGCCGCTCGCGTTTCCGCCGATCCCGCTGGTGCGCCGAGTGGCTCCTTATTTGATGTGGCTGCCCGCCCTGCTGTGGATCCTGCCGCCGCTGGCGTGGGCGGTGTTCGGGTGGTGGTGGGCGGCTGTCACGACGCTGATCTCACTTGGAATCTGGGTCGCCGTGTATTGGGCCGAGGGGGCGCCGCTGTGGTATGCGCTGCTCTACCCGTTCGGGGCGGGTGTGGTGGCGTGGATCATGATCCGGTCGGCATGGCGCGGATCGGCGCGAATCGAATGGCGGGGCAGATCATACGAAACAGGCAAGGCCACTACTGGACGCACAGACGCACGGGGGTGAACAGTTTGAGCGAGGAGGTATTCCTGTTACTCGCGGCTGTTCTCCCCCGCGCGTCTGTGCGTCTGTGCGTCTAGCCTGTTCACACTCCGCAGGCCTGAAACACCGGCGGATGATCACCGCGCTGCAGCAGGTCATGCAGCATCTCATGCTCCACGAGCTGGCGGTCGTTGCGCCAGCGATGCGCGAGGTAAATCGTGTGGCGAGGCTGCCACCACCCATCGCACCGACCCTCGTAGGCGGGACACGGATAGTCGACACCGGGCACCTCGTACCACTCCACGCGATCGAACCCGGCCCAGAGACCGGCGCACGCCTCGATGGCGCTCCACCACGTCTGATACGCGGGGGGTGGCGTGAACTCGATGGCGCCCGCAGGGGCGAAGCTGTCGAGACAGCCGAGCAGCAGCGGCAGCAGCAGCCAGCGAGTGCGACGCGTCATAGTCCCGCGAGCGTGGTCGCCGCGAGGCCGAACCCCACGGCCACGCTGGTGAGAGCCGAGCCGAGGTGCAGCACGGTCGCCCAGCGCGCCGCCCGCCCCGACGCGAGCCGCACGACGGCGGCGAGCGAGAGCGACACCAACAGCATCCCGATCATCGTGCCGGCGGCGAAGGCCAGGAAATAGGCGAGCTGGGCGCCACGGGTGGGCGCCGCCGCGACGAGGAGCACCAGGAGCGCGGCGCTGCCGGCGAGCCCATGCAGCAGGCCGAATCCGAGCGAGCGCCCGGCGTCGCCGCGGGGGTGGGCGTGCTGGTGCGCGGCCTCGTGGGCGTGGCTGTGGAGATGGAGGTGGGGCGTTCCCCCCTCACGGTGGGAGTGCGCGTGCAGGTGCCACCGGCCCCGGGCGTAGCGCACGATCACCGACACGCCGAGGCCGATGAGCAGCAGCGCCACGAGAAAGTCGGCCGCGGGCGAGAAGCGTTCCGGCAGGCTCAGCCCGAACAGGATGATCGCCCCCACCACGGCCCCGACGCTCACGGTGTGCCCCACGGCCCAGGCGAGCCCCAGCCGGCAGGCGTCGAGCAAGCGCCCCTGGCGCGTGGCCAGCGTGGAAACGGCCGCCAGGTGGTCCGGCTCGAACGCGTGTCGCAGCCCGAGCAGCAGGCCAAGGCCCGCAAGAGCGGAGAGGTTGGGGCTCATGGCTCGCAATCTACCCGATTCATTACAACCTTTCACCCCTAAGCCATATCGAATCAGGGACATGGAGCTCACCACTCCCGGGGTGGCGACACTGCGCAGGGATCTCGACCAGACGGCGCGGGACGCGGAAACAGCCGACGTGGCGCTCGCCGCCTCTGGGGACGGCCGGGCGTTCGAGCGGCTGTACCAGACGCACGTTGCCCGCATCTACAGTCTGGCCCGGCGGATGACCGGGGAGGATCACGCGGACGATCTCACGCAGGACGTGTTCGTGCGGGCCTGGACCAAGCTCGCGACGTTTCGCGCGGAGGCGGCGTTCGGTACGTGGCTGCATCGGCTCGCGGTGAACGTCATTCTGGCCCGGCGGACCACGCTCGGCACCGAGCGCGGCCGCTACGACGACTCCGAGGGCGCGCTGGACGGCGTCTCGAGCCGCCCTCACGCCCCCGAGCTGTCGCTCGATTTCGAGGAGGCGATCGGGCGACTGCCCGACGGCGCCCGGCAGGTGTTCGTGTTGCACGACATCGAGGGATACCGTCACGAGGAGATCGCCGACCTGCTGGGGATCGTGCCGGGGACGTCGAAATCGCAGCTGCATCACGCGCGCATGGCGCTGCGCCGACATCTGGAATGACAAGGGAGCATCGATGAGCGATACATGGACAAACCGACTCTCCGAGTACGTCGACGGAGATCTTCCCGAGAGGGACCGCGCGACGCTCGAGGCGCACCTGCCGACCTGTGCAGAGTGCCGCGCGACGCTCGACGAGCTGCGCCGGGTCGTCGCCCGCGCGCAGACATTGGACGACAGGTCGCCCACGGCGGATCTCTGGCCCGCGATCGCGCGCCACGTCGGCGTGGTGAGCCTCGACGCCCGGCGCGCGCGCCGGCGTCTGTCCTTCACCGTGCCGCAGCTCGCTGCCGCCGCGGTCGTGCTGGCCCTGCTTTCCGGCGCGTCGGCGTGGCTGCTGCTGCGTCGGCCGGACGCGGGGCCGCCGTCGCAGTCGACCACGACCCCGACACCCATACTGACGAACGCGGGGACGTACGAGGCGAATCCCAGGTACGCGGCAGCGGTGGCGAACCTGGAGCGCGTGCTGGCACAGGGTCGCGGCCGGCTCGATACGGCCACGGTGCGGGTGATCGCGAAGAACCTCGGGATCATCGACCGGGCGATTCGCGACGCGCAGAGCGCCCTGGCCGCGGACCCGGCGAACTCATACCTGAATCTGCACCTCGCCCAAGAGATGCGGCGCAAACTGGAGCTCCTGCGGCAGGCGGCGGCACTCGCGGGCGCGCAGACCTAGAGGAGGACAGACGAGCATGCTCACCACCCTGGCGACGCTGGCAGGCCTCGCGCTCGCGCAACAGACCGACACGACCGTCCCCGTGCGGGCGGGCGCCCGCCTCGAGGTGAACAACTTCGGCGGGGAGATCGCCGTGAAGACCTGGAGCAAGAGCGCGGTGCGGATCGCGGCGAGCCACTCGAGTCGCGACCACATCACGGTCGAGGCGTCCGACCAGGTGGTGCGGGTGAAGTCGGAGAGCCGGCGCGGCCCGTCCCAGGTCGTGGATTACGAGATCACCGTCCCCGCCGCCATGGCGCTCGCCCTGTCGGGCGTCTACACCGACATCTCGGTCGAGGGGAGCCAGGGGGAGATCACGGCCGAGACGGTCCAGGGCGCGATCAAGGTCTCGGGGGGCGCCGGCAACGTCTCGCTCAAGTCCGTGCAGGGCGACGTGACACTCGAGAAGGCGCGCGGCCGTATCGACTTGAGCAGCGTGAACGAGACCATCAAGGCGAGCCAGATCTCGGGCGACCTCTCGGCGGAGACCGTGAACGGCGACATCTCGCTCGTGCAGATCGAGTCCGCCAACGCCGAAGCGAACACGGTCAACGGCGACGTCGTGTACGACGGAACCATCAAGGACGGCGGCCGCTACCGCTTCTCGACCCACGACGGCGATCTGCGCGTGTCGATCCCCGACAAGTCCGGCGTCGCCGTCTCGGTATCGACGTTCAACGGTGATTTCAGCGCCTGCTTCCCGGTCCAGCTGACCGGCAAGACCAAGCACCGTTTCAGCTTCACGATCGGCTCGGGGAGCGCCCGGCTCGAGCTCGAGTCGTTCGATGGCGACATCCGGCTGTGTCGTCCCGGCCAGCTGGCCAAGGACAAGGACCGGGACGAGGACAAGGACCACAACCAGCACCAGGAGGAGGAATGACCATGCGCTTGGCCACGCTCGGGCCGCTCGTCGTCGCGGCCGCCCTGCCGCTCGCCCGCCCGGCGGCCGCCCAGAGCGAGTTCCACTGGAAGGGCCAGATCGCCGCGGGCAAGACCATCGAGATCAAGGGCGTGAACGGCGACGTCAGCGCCGTCGCCGGCTCGGGCGACGTCGAGGTGACGGCCGTGAAGCACGCGCGCAAGAGCGACCCCGACGAGGTGAAAATCGAGGTCGTGCCGCACGAGGGCGGGGTCACCATCTGCGCCGTGTATCCCAGTTACAGCAGGCGTCAAAACACCTGCGAGCCGGCCGAAGGCGGCCACATGAACACGCAGGACAACGATGTGGTGGTGGACTTCACGGTACGGGTGCCCGCCGGCGTGCGGTTCGTCGGTAGGACGGTCAATGGCGCGATCGACGCCGCGAACCTCGGGGGCGACGTGGAGGCGAACACGGTCAACGGCAGCATCCATGTCGCGACCTCGGGCTACGCGCAGGCCTCGACGGTGAACGGCTCGATCACGGCGTCGCTGGGCCGCGCCCAGTGGACCGATGCGCTCGAGTTCCATACGGTGAATGGCGCGATCACGGTCGAGCTGCCGGCCAGCGTGTCGACGGAGGTGCGCGCCAGCACCGTGAACGGGAGCATCGAGACCGACTTCCCTCTCACGGTCACGGGTCGACTGGGCCCGCGGCGGGTGACGGGCACGATCGGGAGCGGAGGCCGACGGCTGGCGCTCGAGACGGTGAACGGAAGCATCAGGCTTAGAAAGGCCAGTTAGAGGCCCGTGAAAAGCCCGTGAGAGGCCGAGGAAGAGGTTGTGCTACGGGCGAGCCACCAGGCTGCGGATCAGACCGATGATGAGCCCAATCAAGCGCTCACATCGCTGCAAAGCCTCCACGACGGGCTTGGGCTCGGCAGACAGCCCGAGCTCCTGGACGAGCTCGAGGTGCGTCCGAAGCTCCATGGCTGAGCCGAGGGCGATGCGAAGACAACGAACAAACTGCGGCTGGTGGCCAAGCCATAGCCCTCGGCCACATTGGCTGCGACCGACGGAGCCGCTCGGCGTATCTGGTCCGCGAGGGAGAAGTGTCGACTCAGCGGCGGCTCGAGCGTGAGTCGATAGGCCATCGCCGCCAACTGACGGGCGGCTCTCCAAGCTTCGAGCGATTCCAGCCTCCTCATACGCCTAACCTGGGAATCCGAGAAATCGCGCCGTCATCCGTTCTACGCGCGCGACATCATGTCATTGCCTTACCCTTCCCTGGCCGTTTCACGGGCCTCATCCCCGCGTCTCTCGTGACCGCGTGATTTTGATCGGCGTCGCAATCACCTGGTACCAGCTTGAAGAGGGACCTGACGTAGCGTAGTCGCGTCCGAACCAGGGGTCCCGTGGTGCTGCGGGAACTTCTCACCCGCTCCGAGCAGATCGATGATCTTCGCCACCTCTTTGGGGCGCTCGGGTTTCAAGCGGCGTGGGAGCACGTGCCGCCCGGGCCCTGGCTCGGCACGGCGCCGGTGGAGGCCGCGGGCGTCGTGCGGGCGGCGCTGGTGGCGCGGCACGACGCGTTCCGCGTGTTCGCGCTCGAGGCGCGCGATCCCGAGCGCGCGGTGCGGGCGGCGGCGCAGCGGCTCGCGGCGCACGCCGAGCGGGGCCTCGCGTGCGCGCTGGGTGCGGCACCGCGCCGGCTGCTGTGCGCCAGCTGGCGCGCGGCGGCGCGGGGACCGGCCATACGGGTCGCCGCCATTCCGCTCGAGCGGCCCCCCGGCAGCTCGCTCGAGACGCTGGAGCGATTCAGCCCGCGGCCGCGCGAGACGGCACTGGCGCTCAGCCTGCGTGTGGGCGAGGCGCTCGCGAGCGAGGCGGTCACACCACGTTTTTTCCGGGCGTTCCGCGCCACGCTCGAGCGCCTGACCGATCGGCTGACCACCCCGCGGGGCCGGGCCGAGCGACACGCCCTCGCCTTGACCGCGTTCACGCGGGTGCTGTTCCTCTACTTCGTCCAGGGCAAAGGGTGGCTGGACGGCGACCGCCATTACCTGATCCGCAAGTTCGACGACTGCGTCGCCGCGCGGCGGCCGTTTCACCGCCGGGTGCTCGACCCGCTGTGCTTCGGGGCGCTCAACCGCCCCGCCACCGACCGCTCCAGCGCGGCCCGCGCGCTCGGGCGGCTGCCGTTCCTGAACGGCGGCCTGTTCGAGCCCACCGTCCTCGAGCGGCGCCACGGCGCCGCGCGGTGGAGCAACGCCGACTGGCGCGACGCGTTCGACGACCTGCTGGAGCGGTTCCACTTCTCGGCGCGCGAGACCGACGACGGCGACGTGGTCGCCCCCGACATGCTGGGTCGGGTGTTCGAGGGCGTGATGGACCCGGCCGAGCGGCGCGCCAGCGGCAGCTACTACACGCCCGCGGCGCTGGTGCGGGAGATCGTGCGCGCCGGGCTCGAGGCCGTGCTCGTCCACCGGCTCGGGCTCGCCCCGGCTGTCGCCGAGGTTTGGATCCATCGGGGCGAGCCGCCGGAGCGAGCGCCCGACCTGCGGTGCCTCACCGTACTCGATCCGGCGGTGGGCTCGGGGGCGTTTCTGCTCGGCGCGCTCGAGGAGCTCACCCGGCTGCGGTGCGCGACGGGCGAGGGGCCGGCGTGCGCCGTGCGACGCGACGTGGTGGCACACTCACTATTCGGCGTCGATCTGAGCCTCACCGCGGTGCGGCTCACCGAGCTGCGGCTGTGGCTCGCCTTGATCGCGGACGTGAGCGTCGATCAGAACGACCGGGAGCTAGCCGCCATCGCGCCGCTACCGAACCTGGACGGGCAGGTGCGCCAGGGGGACGCGCTCGTCGACCCGCTCACGCTCGCCCGGGCGCTGGGCGGCGCGCCGGCGCCCGCTGCCCCGGGGCCCGAGCTCGAGCGGTTGGGCAGCGCCCGGCGCACCCTGTTCAGTCTGGCGGGTGCGGCGAAGCGGGACGCGCTCGCCGCGCTCGCCCGGGCCGAGGCCGCGCTCGCCCGGGGGTTGTTTCGGGCGGCGGTGGCGGCGCTGGAGCGGCGCGGGGGGGAGCTGATCGCGGCGGCGAAGGACCGCGACCTGTTCGGCCGCCGGCGAGGGCTCACGACCGACGAGCGCGCCTTGCTGCGGCGGCTGCGCGCGAGCCGGCGTGAGCTGCGAGCCGCCGCGGCACGGCTCGAGCGCGAAGGCGGCGCACCGTTCTTCGCGTTCGAGTCGCACTTCGGCGATGTACTGGCGCGCGGCGGGTTCGACCTCGTGGCCGGAAATCCCCCGTGGGTGCGCGGCGAGCGGGTCCCCGTGCGCGTGCGGGAAGCGCTCACCACACGGTACGCGACGTGGCGACCGGCGCGGGGCCGCGGGTTCGCCCATCTGCCGGACCTGGCCGTCGCCTTCGTGGAGCGCGCGCTCGAGCTGGCGGCGCCCGGCGGCACCGCCGCGCTGCTCGTTCCCGCCAAGCTCGCCTCGAGCGGCTATGCCGAGCCGCTGCGCCGCCGACTGGCCGAAGGCGCGCGGGTCGAGCGCGTGGCACCGATGCCGGCGGGAAGTGCGTTCGCGGCGGCGGTGTATCCCATGGTGCTCGTCACCACGCGAGCCGAGCCGACGGGGCGCGAGCAGGTCGCTACGGCCCTCGGGGCGAGGAGCACTACACCCTTGATCCCGCAGCGCGCACTCGCCGGCGACGGCCCGTGGATCCTGGCGCGCGACGCGGTCCGGGTGGCGCGGCAGCTCGGGGCGAGCTGCCCGCGAGTGGGCGAGCGGTGGAGACCGCAGCTCGGCGTAAAGACGGGCGCGGACGATGTGTTTCTGAGCGCCCAACCCGGCGCGGCCACCCGACCCGCGGTCCGGGGCCGCGATCTGGGGCCGTGGCGCGCCACGCCCCGCATCCACCTGCTGTGGACCCACGCGCCCGACGGCCGGCCGCTCGCCCGCCTGCCGCCCGAGCTCGCCGCGGCGCTCGCACCGCACCTGGATCGGCTGGGCCGCCGCAGCGACTACCGCGCGGGGCCGGCCTGGCAGCTGTTTCGCACAGCCCTCGCCTACGCGCCCTGCCGCGTGGTCTGGCCCGATCTCGCGCGCCGGCTCGCGGCCGTGGTGCCCGCCCCGGAGCTCGTGCCGCTGAACACCGTGTACGGGATCGCTACGCGCGAGCTGGACGACGCATACGCACTCGCGGCGCTGTTCAACTCGCGCTGGCTCACGGCGCTGGCGCGGCTGCACGCCGATCCGGCGCGCGGCGGGTTCCGGCGCTTCAACGCCCGCGTGGTGCGGGGCCTGCCGCTGCCCGTCACCAGTCTGGCGGTGTGGCGCGCCCTCGCCGACCAGGGGCGGCGCGGCGAGTCCGACGACGACGTGATCGCGGACCTGTACCAGCTCGATGCCGCCGACCGCCGTGCACTGGCAGCCGCCCCGGATCCTCTCTGAGCACCTCGCCCCGCTCCCCGAGCCGCTCGCCTGCCTGCTCTCACCGGGGCCGGTCGACGCGCCGGCGGCGGTCGCGGCGCTCGGCGCGCGGGCGCTGCTCGACCTGGCGCCGCTCGGGTCAGAAGGGCGGACGCCGTGGCCGGCGTGGCTCGCCCCGCACCAGGTCCCCGCCGCGGAGCGGCTGCGCGCTCTGCTGGTGCGCTACGGCGGGGGGCTGCTCGCCGACGCGCCGGGCCTCGGCAAGTCGTACGTCGCGCTGGCCGTCGCGCTCGCGTTCGGAGAACGATTCGCCCTGGTAGTGCCCGCCGTATTGGTGGACCAGTGGCGCGGCCTGTTGGAGCGGTACGAGAGCGACGCCCCGATCGTCACTCATGAGTTCCTCAGCATGCGCCGTTGCCGCCCCTTGCCGCCCTCTGCCGCCCGTTGCCGCCTGTTTGTCGTCGACGAGGCCCATCGCTTCCGCAACCCCGGCACCAATCGCTACCGCGCGCTGGCGCGGCTCGTGGTGCGTGCGAAGGTCCTGCTCGTCACGGCCACACCGGTCCACAATCGCGTCGGCGACTTGTGCCACCTGCTGCGGCTGTTCCTGCGCGACCACGCGCTGACGGCCCTCGGCGTTCCCTCACTACGCTGCGCGGCGCGGGGCGACCGGGACGCGGACCCCGCGGCGTTGCGGGCCGCCGCCGCCCGGTTGTGTGTGTCCCGCTCGCGCGAGCGGGCGCGGACGGGCTGGAGCGCCGGCCCGGTCACGCTCTCGTTCCCGGCACGCGCCAGCGGCGCGGTGGTTCGAATCGGCGCAGCGTCGGATGCGCTGCTCGAGCGGCTCGTCGCCGGCATCGTCCAGCTCGACTGCGGTGGAGAGGCGGCGGCCCTGTTCCGGCTGTTGCTCTTGTCGCAGCTCGCCTCGAGCCTGCCCGCGTTTCGCGCGAGCCTGGGACGTCACGAGGAATGGCTCGAGCTCGGCCTCGCCGCCACGGTGCAGGGTCGTTCACTCACCCGACGGGACTTCCGGCGGCTCTTCCCCACGGGGCAAGACGATCTGCAGCTCGCGCTCCTCCCCCTGATCCTGCCTGCCGGCACGAGCACGGTGAGTGATGCCGACCGCGAGACGGTGCAGGGCCTGCGCCGGCTCGCCGTGCCCGGCCCCGACCCGAAGGCCGACGCGCTGGCGCGCATGCTCGCCGGGCGCGGCGGCAAGACGATCGTGTTCGTGCAACCGCGCGCCACTGTCCGGCACCTGCTCCGCCGCCTCCACGGCCACCGCGTCGCCGCGGTCATGGGCGATCGGGGGTGGTTCGGCGGCGAGCGGTCGACGCGGGCGGACGTGCTGCGGGCGTTCGCACCTGCGGCCCAGGGCGTCCCCGGGCCCGCGGCCGCGCTCCAGACCGATGTCCTGCTCGCGACCGATCTCTTGAGCGAAGGGCTGAACCTCCAGGATGCCGTGCGGGTGATCCACTACGACGTGCCCTGGAGCCCCGCCCGGCTGGCGCAGCGCGTGGGCCGGATCGATCGCGCCGGCTCGCCGCACGCTCACATCGAGACGGTGACGTTCCTCCCGCCGCCCTCGCTCGCCGGCGCGCTCGCGATCGAGCGCCGCTGGCTCGCCAAGGCACGGGCGCAGTGGCAGACCGGTACCGCGCAGATCGAGCTGGCGCACGGCGGCACGGCCGCCGCGTTCGACTGGTGCGACCGGCTGCAGGAGCTCGCAGCACACGCCGGCAAGCCTGCCGCGTCCGGCGCCTGCGCCGCGGTCGCCGCGGCGGAGCGGGCGGTGGTGCTGCTGGTGCGCCTTGCAGATCAGGTGGAAGCCGTGGTCGTGACGGCGAGCGCGGTGCGGAGCGATCCGGCGCGGGCCACCGAGCTGCTCGAGCGTGCCGCGGGCTCCCGGCCGGTGCCGCTCGACCGCGCCGGGCTCGAGCTGGCGATCCGCCGGGCGGCGCCGCTCGTGCGCGGCCGACTCGACGCGATCGAGCGGGCCCAGTGGCGCGCCGCCGACCGCGACCGGCTCACCCGGCGGCTCATCCCCTGGGTGCTCGCGGCCGCCCGCCGCGCCGCCGCGCGGGGCCGCCACACCGAGCTCGCCCGCCTCGATGCACTCGTGTCGCGGCTGGCGCTCGGGATGACGGCCGGGGAGGAGGTGCTGCTCGACGAGCTGCTCGGGCGCCGCGCACCGCTGACGGTGCGGGACGTGCTGGCGTGGCACCAGCGGCTGGCGCCTCTCGGGGGCGTGCCCGATCCTCCCACGGTTCTGCTGGAGGCGGCGCTCGTGCTCGGCTGAGGGCTCACTCGTGATGCCAGTAGCGCGAGGACGGTCTCGAAATGGTGCATGCGGTTTGGGGCCTCCCAAAGTTACCTTCCGGCGTGGCGCTCACGACTTTCCTGTTCGACCTGGACGGCACGCTTATCGACTCGATCGAGCTGATCCTCCGGTCTTACCGCCACACCATGCGCACGCACCGCGGCGATGAGCCCGCGGACGACATCTGGATGGCGGGGCTGGGCACCCCGCTGTGGGTGCAGTTCCGTCGCTTCACCGACGACCCGGCCGAGATCGACGCGATGGTCGCGACGTACCGCGCGTACAACCTCGCGCACCACGACGAGCTGGTGCGGCCCTACGACGGCATCGTCGAGGCGGTACGGGCGCTGCGGGAGCGGGGCCGCCCCCTGGGTCTCGTGACGAGCAAGATGCGGAGCGGGGCGATCCGGGGGCTCGTGCGCGCGTCGCTCGAGGACGCGTTCGACGTGGTCGTGGGAGCGGACGAGGTCACACACCCCAAGCCCCATCCCGAGCCGGTGCGCCTGGCGCTCGAGCGGCTGCACCGGCCCGCGACGGGCGCCGTGTTCATCGGCGACTCGCGCCACGATATCGAATGCGGCCGCGCGGCCGGCGTCAAAACCGCCGCCGCGCTGTGGGGACCCTTCGACCGGTCCCACCTCGAGGACCTCGCGCCCGATTACTGGCTGGAACGGCCCGCGGACCTCAGTTTACTGGCGGTCGACGACTGACGACTGACAACGGAGAACTCACTTGCGGTTCGTCCCCTTCGAGCTGGAGCGCTGGCAGAGCACCTGGGAAAACCGGGTGCGGTACAACCTATCCGAGTCGGGCGTGCATCCGCTTTCGATTCAGGAGCTGCTCGACCTGGCGGGAGCGTCTCCGGAGCCTCTGCTCAACGTGCGACTCGGCTACAGTCAGTCCAACGGCACCGACCTGCTGCGGAGCAGGATCGCCGCGTTGTACCCGGGCGTGTCGCCCGAGCAGATCTTGGTCACGACCGGCAGCGCCGAAGCGAACTTCGTCGTCTGCTGGCGGCTGATCGAGCCGGGCGACAGTGTAGCCGTCATGCTGCCGAACTATCTCCAGACCTGGGGGCTCGCGCAGAACTTCGGGGCGGACGTGCGCGGCTTCGCGCTGCGCGCCGAGGCGCAGTGGGAGCCGGCGCTCGAGGAAATGCGGGGCGCCATCGCACCGGGCACGAAGCTGGTCGTCGTGACCAATCCGCACAATCCGACGGGACACGTGCTCTCGGGGGAGATGCGAAAGGCCATCGTGCGTCGCGCGGCGGAGGTGGGTGCCTGGCTGCTCGCGGACGAGGTGTACCAGGGTGCGGAGCGTGAGGGGCCCGCGACCGCGTCGTTCTGGGGCAGCTACGAGCGCGTGATCGTCGTGAACGGCCTCTCGAAGGCGTACGGCCTGCCGGGCCTGCGGATCGGCTGGGTGGTGGGGCCACCGGGGTTCTCCGGCGAAGCGTGGGCCCGGCACGACTACACCACCATCGGGCCGGCGGGCGCGAGCGATCACCTCGCCGCCGTGGCGCTCGAGCCGCGGGTACGCGAGAAAGTGCTCGAGCGCACGCGCCGTATCCTCCGGTCCAACTACCCGGTGATCGAGCAGTGGCTCAAGCGCTTCGGTGACACGTTCAGCTGGCACGCCCCGCAGGCCGGAGCGATCTGCCTGGTGAAGTATCGCCAGGGGATCAGCGCCCTCGACCTGGTGGAGAAGATGCGGGCCGAGCACGGCGTGCTGCTCGTGCCGGGGGACCACTTCGGGCTGCCGCACCACATACGATTCGGATTCGGCGAGGAGCTGCACCACTTCGAGGCGGCGCTCGCGGAGACGGAGAGGGGCCTGAAGCGCGTGTTCACCGACTGACATGCGCGTCGTGCCGCTCGAGGCGTTCCGGGACAAGGTCTCGTTCGCCGTGGCGGTCGGCGCGGTGGAGCGGGGCTTCCGGGCGCTCGCGCTGGGGGAGGCGGTGCTCCCCGACCCGATGGTGGTGGAGCTCCCGGCGGAGCGGGCGGAAGTACACGTGAAGGGAGCGCATCTCAAGGGCGCGCGCCACATCGTGCTCAAGGTGGCGACGGGCTTCTACGAGAACCGCGCCCGCGGCCTGCCGTCCGGGGACGGTCTGTTTCTGCTGCTCGACGCCGCTACGGGGGTGCCGGCGCTGCTGCTCGAAGAGCACGGCTATCTCACGGACTTCCGCACCGCCGCCGCCGTGGCGCTCACGCTGAAGTATCTCGCGCCCAGGGGCGCGCACGAGGCCCTGCTGGTGGGCGCGGGGGCCCTCGCCCGGCTCACGGCGCGCGCCATGGTGGCTCAGATGCCCCTCGCCCGGCTCACGCTGTGGAATCGCACGGCCGAGCGCGCCGGGCAGCTCGCCCGGGAGCTCGCGCAGGTGGTGGAGACGCGCATCGCGCCCGCCCTCGAGAGCGCGGTGCGTGACGCCCGTGTGATCGTGACCGCGACCGCCAGCACGACCCCGCTGATCAGGGATTCGTGGGTGGCGCCCGGTACGCACGTCACATCGGTGGGGACCGGGAGCCCCGAGAAGATCGAGCTCGAGCCCGCGCTGCTGGCGCGCGCCGACAAGCTGGTGGCCGATCGCGTGTCCCAGACGGAGCGCTACGGCAACCTGCACCACGCCGTCGCCG
>Ga0209577_10000502_pt1 | contig 39536 bp, 27 predicted proteins | sample GraSoiAngelo_109_FD_185874 | JGI IMG/M metagenome (GOLD analysis project Ga0209577, IMG submission 185874) | Grasslands soil microbial communities from the Angelo Coastal Reserve, California, USA - 14_0903_12_20cm (SPAdes) (version 2) | ecosystem: Environmental > Terrestrial > Soil > Grasslands... | reverse complement strand
CACTCGAAACATTGCCCGGCGTTGCCAAGCAGCAAAGAGCCGGGCGTCATCAGTTCCTCTGCGATCCCCGAATGATTCATTGATCCGCGATACTGAAACGTCCCCGCCAGAACCAGGGCGATGGTGAAGAAGGGGTGATGTTCTTCAAATCTCCGGTCGCGTGGGCCACAGGTGCACACCACGTCGGCGACGTGCCATCCCTCACCCTGGCCGAGTACGCGCGCCGCCATGCCACCCGGCTGGCCATTGGCGGCTCGCCGCGCTACAGCCCGCTCCAATTCCACCGCAATTTTTGCCAAGAATTCCGCTCCCCAGCCGCCGTACAAGGATTCTAGCAAATCGCTGAATTACGCCGATTCGATGCGGGAAATAGCGCGAAGGGAACGAGGCTATTGACGAAAATGCGAGGTCAGGCTCATGCAGGCAACGCAAACTCGGCAGGCAGATGGTTTTACGGGGTTCTTGGCAGCCCCTGGCCGTTCGCCGGAAATCCCAGAGGGGGCGGATGTGTACGGCTGGTTGGCCGTTGGGAACTCGAAGTCCTTCATTACAAAGCTGTCGATGTGTCGGAGGGCGCATCCAGGGCGAGGCCCACTTTAGTTGGGTGCTGGAAGGACGAGCCGTCCAGGACGCTTGGATTATGCCGAGCTGCTCGGTTCGCCACGCGGACATGGACAAAAGCAACAATAGGTACGGCAGGACCTTGCGTGTGTGGGATGCGACGATTCAGGCGTGGTGGATTCATTCCGATCAACCCGGTGACAGGCCATCGCGAACAGCAGATTGGGCGCCGAATTAGCAAGGACATTGTGCAAGTGGGCGCACGCGCCGACGGCACGCCCACCCACTGGCGATGCAGCGAAATCACCGCAGATTCATTTCATTGGATTGGCGAAGCGCTTCAACCTGACGGACAGACATGGAACCTTGAAGGCGGGTTCCGCGCCAGGCGAATTTGTTGAGTGGATTGGCATTACGTACAACTTTCTCTAAGGAGGCTCTCATGAGCAGCAAAGCAGCAATCACTCTAACGGCGGAGGCGCGGTTGCTAGCACGCGTTCTGGACGAAGGATACGGTCCCGGGGCGTGGCACGGGCCCGACTTGAAAGCTGCGCTGGCTGATGTCTCGCCGGAACTGGCGTTCTGGCGGCCGTCGCCGCAGCGGCATAACATAGCGGAAATCGTGCTCCATCACGCTTATTGCGCACGCTCCGTGCGCGGGCAACTTTCCGGCACGGCGCCCGAACCCTTCGTGCTGGAAGGCGAGGACTGGTTCGCGTTATCCGATCCGGCGCGACTAACTTGGCAGCAGATTCAGGCTGCTGTGGAGAAAGAGCAGAGTGAGCTCGCTGGAATCGTCGCGGACATCGCAGCGGGCCGCGTGCAGTGCAAGCTTTCCGAGGCAGAGCGCTTCAACCTCGTTCTGGGCATTACGTGCCACGCCGTTTATCACGCCGGGCAAATCCAGCTTCTCAAGTGCCTCGACGGCGCGTAAGGCTAAGGCGAGCAGGGCAAAGCATTGGAAGGCGAATTCTCTCTCTCGAAGTTTGCTCAGCTATTTCGCGAGCTGATATTCGCCTTCGACTTCGCACGACAATCCGTCGCCAGAAGGCGTGCAATTGTACGTGCCTTTGCCTTTAATGCCTTTGAGCTTGCCGCTGCCGCCGGTCAAACCCCAGCTGCCCTTGGCCTCGAGCGGGGCGCCTTCTTTGCTCTTGGCGGTGCCTTGGTACCAAAAGAAGGCTTTGTCGCCACTTTCCATGGTTACAATGTGAAAGCCGCGAGCCTTCGAACTATCGCCATTGACATCAGCGGTCGCCGTGCTGAGGCCGTCTTTGGATTTGTCGCCTTCGATTTCCAGCGGCTTTGTGTACGTGCATTTGGATTGCTCGACGACCAGGCTGTGGTCTGGCCGGTCGCCTACAGGAATCGCTTGCACAGGATCGGCCTTGGCGCACTGCAGGGTCCCGCTCACTTTGGTTTGTGCGCTTGCGGCTGCGGCACAGAAACACACCGCGGCGGCTATCAAGAGAAATCGCTGCATGAAATACCTCCTTGCTGTCTGAAATAACGGAAGGGCCCTTCCGGGGAGTGGAGGGAAGAGTATTCTCCGGCTTTGGAAGTGCCAAGCTCAACGCTAGGAGCTTCAACGCTAGGAGCAAACAGCGGCAAGGCATGGTCAAAGTTAAGTTTCCCTCTTTAAGAGGGAAGGTTGCCGCAAAGGCGTCGCAGCGCGCATGAAGCTACGATCTGGGCGTTCAAAGAACGGGCCTGGCAGCAGATCGGACACTGCGATCGCAGGAGCTGGCGCGTTCCTCTATTTGCTCAGCAGAGACTTCCAGCGGGCCCAGGCGTCGGTGCGCGCTTTTCTGTTCGCATCGGAGGCGTCGGGAGCTTCTCCGGCGCGCATGAAGCCGTGACCTGCGCCTTCGTAGGTCACTGGCTCATACGTTTTGCCGGCAGCTTTCATCGCAGTGACGGTGTCAGGAATGGTAGCGTCGATGCGCGCGTCGTTGCCTGCGTAGAAGCCATAGACCGGTGCCTTGATGCGTGCCATGGCGTTCTTGTCTGGCGGGCCACCGTAAAATACGAACGCGGCGGCGAGATCGGCGCGATTGGTGGCGAAGCGAAATGATTGGCCGCCGCCCCAACAGAAACCAGCGACAAACAGCTTCCCGCTCGCGGCGGGGAGCTTCAACGCATAGTCGGCGACAGCATTCAAGTCAGCGGTGATCTGATCCGGGTTGAGTTTGCTTACGGCTTCACGGACCGCGGACTCCTCGAAGGAATTGCTACGCCCTCCATTCGGGCCCATCCCGGAGAGCAGGTCAGGAGCGACGGCGATGTAGCCGGCCATGGCAACCTGGTCGGCGAGATCCTGAACCCAATCGGTCATGCCAAAAATTTCGTGGATGACGAGAACCACGGGCGTCTTGCTTTTCGATTCGGGATAGATCACGAAAGTTTCGACGGCACGGTCGCCGTGCTTCACGGTGACCCATTCGCCGTGGCGCGGGGATTTTGCGAGCGCGGCCTTGGCCCATTCCTGTGCGCGGCTAAACGGCGCGGTCAACAGCACGAAAAGAAGCAGGCCAAAGAGAGTGAGTCGTTTCATGTGTGGTATCTCCCTCGGAAAAAGTCGCTCGGTGGAAAATCGGTTCCAAAAATCTATTTCGGGGCGAGGAGGATAGTAATGCGAGTGAAGAATTGCTGCAAGAGCGGGGTTTAGGGGATGGGGTTTGGGGGAGTTCGATTGCGGCCAGTTGTGATCCCGGCCTTGACTTGTGAGGAATGGCTTCCAGGCAGGTTAGGATTCCTCTCCTTGTAAGGATTCTTTCCAATAGCAGGACACCGCTCGCGCTCCTCGTGCCCGGCTTTGCCAAACTCAAGGAGTGGGCGTACGCCGGATTCACCTTTGCGTGGATCTCGGCATTTGTCGCGCACTATCTTGCCAAAGATGGGCCGATCGCCTTCTCGCCACTGGTCCTGTTGTTGATTCTGATCGTTTCCTATGTGACCCGGCCTACAAGCCGCCAGTGCCAGGCCAGGGTCACATCGGCGGAATCCATTCAGCGATCCTGAGTCGATTATCAGAAGTGGAAGACGACGCCGGCAGAGACGCGCGGCTGATTCTGCGAGGCGCTGTGCAGATTCGTATGGATGCTATCGATTTGAAGGACACGGACGGCAACAAAGGGAGCAACATCCCAGTCGAGGCCGCCGCCGAGCGCGCTCGCCCAAGAGGTATCCGAACCGAGGCTGAATTGGCAGGCGACCGGGGTGAGAGCAGGACACGCCCCCAATGGGTCCTGGGACTCTCTGGCGAAACCGAACAGGGCATGCGCAAAGGGAGAAATTTTGAGCGGCAGCGAGATTTGTGGGCCGATGAGGTACGTACGTTCGCGCGTGCCGCCGCCGTTGAGTTTGCCGTAAGTTCCATTGAAATCGACAACGCCGCCAAAGAAGGGCAAGAACTTGTATTGTGCGGCAAACTCCCAGCCGTTGAGATTCGCTTGAGACGTTGGGAAGGTCTGAATGGGACAGAAGTCCAGGCAGGGATTGTTTTGGCCCTCGCGGATGGAGGCGCGAAAATAAGAATAGCCGCCGAAAAGTTCGACCTTGTCTTGCGCTTTGGAAACGGCCGCGAAACACAAGACGGCCCCGAAGAGAACGAAGAACTTGAGAAGCAGCAGTGTCCGGGGAGGAAAAGAACCGGAGCATGAGCGGGAGCATGAAGGCATTTCGTTCGCCTCGGGAGTGGAACTGGTCTTGTGCCGTGCGAAGATTGCGATGCAAAAACGAGCAGTTGAGTTGCCAGCTGGAAAGAAAATCTCAAAATTCCGCCGTGCCGTTTAGCTTGCGTTGACACACTCCGGGGCCTCCGATACGCTCTAAAGTTTACGTTGCACGACAAATTGCGACTGACAGGACCGGACGAAGCTCCTCATGGCCGACGAAAAGTTGCCCACACGCGCGCAGGATTTTTCCGAGTGGTACAACCAGCTCGTGCTTCGGGCGCAACTGGCGGACTACGCGCCGGTGCGTGGCTGCATGATTGTGCGGCCCTACGGCTGGGCGCTGTGGGAAAACATGCAGCGGGCCCTCGACCGGCGCTTCAAGGCCACGGGCCATCAGAACGTGGCGTTTCCGCTGCTGATTCCCCGCAGCTTCATTGAGAAGGAAAAGCATCACGTCGAAGGATTTTCGCCGGAACTGGCGGTGGTGACGATTGGCGGCGGAGAAGAGTTGGCCGAGCCATTGGTGATTCGCCCCACGTCGGAAACCATCATCGGGCACATGTGGTCGAAGTGGATTCAGTCCTACCGCGACTTGCCGGTGCTGATGAATCAGTGGAACAGCGTGGTGCGTTGGGAATTGCGCACCAAACTGTTTCTGCGCACGCTCGAGTTTTACTGGCAAGAGGGGCACACAGCGCACGCGACGCGCGATGAGGCGGAGGCCGAGACGATTCAGATGTTGAACGCCTACGCGGATTTTGCGATTAACGATGCGGCAATTCCGGTGATTCCCGGGAAAAAATCAGATGCGGAGAAATTTGCGGGCGCAGACGTAACGTATTCGATCGAAGCCATGATGGGTGATGGAAAGGCGTTGCAGGCGGGCACGTCGCACTTTCTTGGGCAGAACTTTTCGCAGGCGTTCGAGGTGAAGTACCTCGACCAAAACGGGCAGTTGCAGTATTGCTGGACGACTTCGTGGGGGCTTTCGACGCGCGTGGTCGGCGCGATCATCATGGTGCATGGCGACGATCAGGGATTGGTGATGCCACCGAGGCTTGCGCCCTACCAGGTCGTGATTGTTCCCATTTCCAAGACGGATGAAGAAAGGAGGTCGGTTTTGGAGGCGGCGCGCCGGCTGAAGGCAGAGCTGGCCAATGCGGACATTCGCGCGACGCTGGACGAACGCGAAGGGCAGAGCCCCGGCTGGAAATTCAATGATTGGGAAATGCGCGGCGTGCCGCTGCGCGTGGAACTAGGCCCAAAAGACGTTGCAAAACAGTCGGCGGTCCTGGCGCGCCGCGATCGCCCCGGGAAAGAAGGAAAAGTCAGCGCATCGCTGGCAGACCTCCCTTCGACGATCGGGAAGTTCCTCGCGGAAATTCAACAGTCGCTGCACGACAAGGCGCTGGCATTCCGCAAAAGCCATACCCATGACGCCAAAAACTACGAGGAGCTAAAGAAAGCTGTCGAAGACGGATTCGCCTTCTCGTTCTGGTGCGGGGGCGGCGAGTGCGAGGCGAAAATCAAAGAGGAAACGCGGGCCACGATGCGCTGCATTCCTTTGCAGCAAGACGGCGGCAGCGGGAAATGCGTCTATTGCAGCCAGCCAGCAAAGAGCCGCGCCATTTTTGCGCGAGCCTACTAAGTTCCTTCGAAATAGTCGCGCAAGGTGGTAAGGAGGACAGGCAGAGTCTGTCCGACAGCGCACCCGTTCCTTTCCCGAAACACGCCCCAGCCATTTTCTCGACACGCTTGTCCCACGGTGCTAGGTTGAACTTACAGGGGAAATATCTCAGGGTGGCAGTCCGCGCCGAAGGACTTGCGGCGAAAACGGCCAAGGAGAAGTTTCGAGTGGACACGGACGGCATCCGCGCGAGCCGCAGGCGAGAGCAGCGGCTCGAAGGCGGCGAAGGCAGGTTGAAGGGCATCCTCATTCTGGTCGTGGTGGTGCTGGGAATCTATACCGCGATCAAGCTCGTACCGGCGTATGTAAACGACTATCAGCTCTCCGACAAGATGCAGGAGCAAGCGCGCTTTGCCGTAGTGAACCGCTTCAGCGAGGATCAGATTCGCGACAACATATTCAAGGTCATGCAAGATCTGGACATTCCCGCGAAGCGCGAAGACATCAAAGTGGTAGCCAACAATTCCGTGGTGAAAATTTCACTAGACTATACCGTGCCGGTGGATGTGTTGATGTACCACGCGGACTTGCACTTTTCTCCAAACAGCGAGAATAAAGCGCTCTTCTGAAGTCACGTAGTTCGAATGCCCAGTATGGTATTTCGGGTTGCTCGAATGGCAACCCCGCGGCGCGCAACTCCGTCTTTCCTAGCAGGCGGCGTTGCGAGACAATGGGAGTCCAGCCCAGGGGAGAAGCTTTTGCAAATCCGGGTCCAACGAGGGTTTTTTACTTCCACTATCGGCCTGACGATTCTTGGGATTTTCTTCGGAATTTTCGTCATCGCCGGCGGAATCTTCACGTACAACTACATGAAATACTCGCGCATGATTGATGCGCGCCTGTCTGGCAACATCCTGCAAAACACCACTCAGATTTTCTCGGCGCCCGAGCACATTTCCGCAGCAGAAGCCTGGGGACCCGATGACCTGGTCGATTATTTGACGCGCGTGGGCTACCGGCCGGAAGCCGATCCCAACGCGCTGGGGCAATTCACCGTGCAGGGGAATACGGTGGACATCCGTCCGTCGAATCTGTCGTATTTTGGCGGGAAGAACGCGCTGGCCGTGCAATTTCGCGGGAAGAGCGTTCGCAGCATTCGGCCGCTCGAGGGCGGGCCGGAAATGGACACGGCGGAAATCGAGCCGGAATTAATTACCAATCTTTTTGACAGCGCGCGCGAAAAACGCCGGCCGGTGCGTTACGAAGATCTCCCGGTCATGCTGGTGGACGCCATTCTTTCGGCGGAGGACAAGCGCTTTTTCGAGCATGGCGGATTTGATTTCATCCGCATCGTGGGCGCGGCTTGGGCGGACATCCGCCATACCAGCCAGCACTATCAGGGCGCCAGCACCATCACTATGCAAGTGGCGCGAACCTTCTTTCTTTCCACGGACCGCAACTGGCGGCGCAAGCTGGCCGAGGCCCTGATTTCGCTGGAGTTGGAGCAGCGCTTCAGCAAGCAAAAAATCTTTGAGATGTACGCGAATGAAGTGTACCTGGGCAATCGCGGCAGCTTCGGGATTCGCGGCTTCTCCGAAGCCAGTGTGGCGTACTTCGGGAAAGACATGCGCGAGTTGGCGCTTCCGGAATGCGCCTACCTGGCGGGAATCATCCGCGCGCCCAATTACTATTCTTCGGCGGACCGGCATCCGGAGCGCGGTGTGCAAGCGCGCGATCGCGTGCTCACGCAAATGCTGGAGAACAAATACATCACCGCCCAGGATGTGGAAGATGCGAAGAAGGAGCCTCTGAAAATCATCCATGCCGCGACTTCGGGAAGAGAAGCCCCGTATTTCGTGGACATGGTGAAAGACCACCTGCTGGACAAATACTCGGAAAACCAGCTCTTGAGTGAAAACTTCCGCGTGTACACCACGCTGGACCCGGCGCTGGAGCGCGACGCAGTCGCGGCGGTGGAAGCAGGGATGAAGAACGTGGACACGCTGCTAGCGAAGAGATATGAGAAGTGGAAGAAGGAGCTGGCAAAGAAGGGAAGCAACGAACCGGTTCCCGAGGCGCAAGCGGCGCTGGTAGCGCTCGATCCACGGAATGGGGAGATTAAAGCGCTTGTCGGCGGAAGAGATTACGGGCAGAGCCAGCTCAATCACGCCTTGGCGCACCGCCAGCCGGGATCCGTCTTCAAGCCGTTTGTGTATGCGGCGGCGTTTGACAATGCCGTGGATAACGTGCAGCCCATTGTCACCCCCGCGACGACCGTCGACGACGAACCCACAACATTTGAGTTCGACGGCAAACCATATACCCCCAACAATTATAGCGAAAGATTCATGGGGCACGTGACCATTCGCGACGCGCTGACGAACTCTCTGAACGTGGCTACTGTCAAGGTGGCGGAGCTCATCGGCTACGGTCGCGTCGTGCAAATCGCCCAGCAGATGGGATTGGGTTCAAACATTCGGCCGACCCCGGCAGTAGCGCTTGGCGCTTACGAGATGACCCCAGTGGACGTGGCTGCGGGCTACACCGCCTTTGCTACCGTGGGTACGCGCGCTGAGCCGCAATTCATCCGCAGCGTGGTGAAGTCCAACGGAGAAGTCCTCGAGAAATTCACGCCGCAAACCCATCCCGTCTTGGATCCGCGCGTGGCGTTTCTTGTCGATAGCGTATTGAAGGACGTTTTGAACCGCGGCACGGGCGCAGCTGTGAGGGCGCGTGGGTTTACCTTGCCGGCCGCGGGGAAAACGGGAACTTCGCGAGACGGCTGGTTCGCGGGCTTCACGTCCAATCTGCTGTGCGTCGTGTGGATTGGCTTTGACGACAATCGCGACCTGGGGATTACCGGCGGCGTCGCGGATGCGCCGATCTGGGCTGACTTCATGATGAAGGCGACATCGATGTCGCCCTATCGCGACGTGAAGGATTTCAGCATGCCGGATGGCGTGCAGTCGGTCGTGATTGACCCGGAATCCTTGCAACTGGCCACCCCGAACTGCCCCACCACCCGCGAGGAAGTTTATGTGGCCGGTTCGGCACCGACCGATTTCTGCGAGCTTCACGGCGGGCACGGCACAATCACCTCAACAGGTTCGGTGCTGTCGCAAATTTTCGGCGGGCAACCCAAGACGCAAGCCGATACTAACGGGCAGGTGGTGATGAAGTCCGATCCCAACCGCCCGCCGGATGCGACGGGCCAACCCGGGCAGCCCGCGGAGCCGTCCGCTGACAATGGCGACAAGAAAAAGAACCCTTTGCAGAAAATATTTGGTATCTTTGGAGGCAAGAAGAAAGAACCCGACAAGGCCAAACCCAAGCCGGAGAAGGGAGATTCGCCATGAGCCGCACTGGAATGGCGTTTCCTGCAGCAGCTCTCCTCCTGAGTTTTACCGTTCCTGCAGCAGCACAATCCCCATCCCTGATAGATAAACCCGCCAGTTCGCCCGTGACGCCGTATGTACCTCAAGCGCAGGCAGCATCTCCTGCCCAGACTTCATCCGCTGGGGTTCGCCCAGATCTCACCGACGAGCAAATGGCTGACCTCTACATGGCGCGGAAGGAATACCGGGAAGCATCGCAGCTTTACAAGCGCCTTACCGAGCAAGATCCGAAGAACGCAGTCTATCTCAATAAACTGGGAATCTCTTTGCATCAGCAAGCGGCGCTAGGACCGGCGTTGAAGTATTACGAACGAGCAGTCAAGGTTGATCCTGGTTATGCCGACGCGCAAAACAATATTGGAACGATTTACTATCAGCGGAAAAAATACGGAAAAGCGATCAAGGCCTACCAAAAGGCGATTGCCATGCGCAATGACATGCCCATCTTGTACAGCAACCTGGCCTATGCCTATTTTGAAGAGAAGAAATACGAGCAGGCCATCGCTTCGTTCCGGCAGGCATTGGCACTGGACCCCCAACTCTTCGAGCACAACAGTTCGAGGAACGGTTCCATTCTGCAGGACCGCACCGTGGGGGATCGTGGCAAGTTCTATTTCCTGCTGGCCAAATCCTACGCCGAAGCGGGCAACCTGGAGCGTTGCCTGATCTATTTGCGCAAGGCTAAGGACGAAGGCTATAAGCAAATGGCTGCGATAAAACAGGATCCCTCCTTTGCAGCGGTCTTGAAGGATCCGGCGATCCAGGAGGTCTTGGCCCCCAGACCGGAAGACAACCCCCAACTCTAAGGGTTCTGTCTTTCTCAAAGTGAGTGTCCGAGATCGCGACAGCTCTATCCCTGATTCGAGCAGAATCAGGCCTCATTTCGCGGCGCAAACGTCTCTAACTCATTTTGTTTGTGTGACTTATCTCAAGCGTTAAAAAGGTTTGGAAGTTGCTCATCTCGCTGGCGGTTGGGTGTAGCTTGGAAAGGTAAGATTCCTGGGGGCTTTCCATGAAAAAGATCGACCGCATCCGAGAAAGGGTCACCATTCCCCCGACTTCTGTTTACTTGTCCAAAATGCACGACGCGGGCTGGCGCCTGGTGGCGCTTGAGTGGGAGCGCGAAATCGAATTCTCCGGCGAGCCACCCGCAGGGCCGGAGGCCGAAGCCGGCACCGAAGAAATCCCCTTTGGCTTGCGCATTGCTTCCGACTGCCGCCATCTCGAAGACGATCCCCTGGAGACGCAGACGCTCAAGTTCCTCGCGGAAATGGTGGTTCAGGACGTGTCGTTCCGCAGCATGGCCGACGCTCTCAATGCTCGCGAACACCGCACTCGTGACGGCCACCCATGGACCGCCGCCAGCGTTTTCAAGCTGATTCCGCGCCTAATTGAGATCGCGCCGCGCCTTCTTTCCGGCGCTGAGTGGGAGTCCCGCAAAAAGCAGCTCACGCGAGTTGCCTGGAACTCGTGAGGTTTTTGAGTTTTCCCGGAATCGCGGTTCTAGCCAATCTGTCATTCCGCTAGGTCCGCGCAGCGGTGCACACTGCAACCAAAGGCGCGGTTCCCTCTGTTACAATGCAAGCAAGATGGCGCGCACCCTTGGAAGGACGCGTTTTGGTGAACTCCTCGTCAAAGTACTACTCGTTTCCCTGATGGCCGCAGCGGTTTGCGCGGCGCAACAAACGGTGCCATCGGGACAAACGCCTGCCGCCACCGGGCGAGCTTCGGCAAATTCACAAAAAATCTACGTGGTCCTGCCGTTCGAGAATGCCGGGGCACCCGGGAAACTCGATTGGCTGAGCGAAGGCCTGGAAGAGCTGACGATTGAGCGCCTCACGGCCGCCGGGGAACAAGTCTTCTCGCATGCCGGGAGAGCCGCTGAGCTGGAGCGCTACGGCTTGCCGACGGGTTCGACGTTCAGCCGCGCGACCATGCTGCGCGTCGCAGAAGACCTGGACGCGGATTACGTCATCTACGGGAAATACGCCGCCAAAGGAACGGCGCTCACCCTCGAGATGCGCATCCTCAGTATGAATCCACTTGCGCTGCGCCCGCCGGTGCTCGAAAGCGGCCCGCTGGAATCGCTCATGGAAACGCATACGCGTCTGCTGTGGAGGACACTTTCTTCTGCGAATGCCCATTACCCGTTGAGCCTCGCGGATTTCACCAAGCGCCAGCGGCCGCTGCGGATGGATGCGTTCGAGCAGTACGCGCGCGGGATACAAGCCGCAGATCCTCAGGCCAAGCTCACCCAACTGCACGAAGCGGCGCGTTTGGAACCCGACTGGCTGGATCCGATTTTTGCGTTGGGTGAAGCCTATTATGCCAAGAAGGACTACAACGCTGCCCTCGCGTGGTTCTTCAAAATTCCCAAAACCTATGACCGCTATGCTGAGGCTCTGTTTTACGGCGGAGTCTGTCGCTTGCAATTAAACCAAGACGACCTCGCCGAGGACAATTTCCATACCCTGCAAGAAGCTTTGAAGAGCACCACGGCAACCGGGGCCGACCTGCCCGAGGTGCTGAATGATCTTGCGATTGCGCAGGCCCGGCAGGGTAAAGTGGCCGCCGCGCAAGCCATCTTGCGCCGCGCCGCGCAGCTGGCTCCGGGAGAGGACGACTATTCTTTTAATCTAGGCTTGCTCGCTCTGCAAGGCGGTGACGCGGGAGCCGCCGCAGACTATTTTCGCGAAGCCGCTGAGCGCGAGCCGGACAGCGCCGAAGACCGCGCGCTGCTCATTCTGTCTCTGGAAAAAGCGGATAAAAATGCAGAGGCCGACCAGGAGCGCGAAGGGGCAAAAGAAGCTTTCGGACCGAACGGCTTGCCGGTGATTCGGTTGGACGAAGCATCAGACAAAAAGAATGAGACGCTGGCGCGGCTCACTCGGATCAAGACGGAGTTGGATGTAAGCGGGCTCCGCGCGGAACCTGTGGAGGCCCCGGTTAGCGCTTCCTCCGCACCCGGCGGGAGTGAAACTTCTGCCGTGCGCCTTCGTAAGGGAAGGCAGGAACTCTCAGCCGGGAATATGGCCGGCGCCGAGAAAGAATTTCGAGCCGTGCTTGCCTCCGATGCTGGGAACGCCGCGGCGCATCGCGGCTTGGGAGAAATCGCGCGCCGCCAAGGCAAAATGGAGGATGCCGTGAAGGAATTGCAAGCATCGCTGGCGACGCGCGACTCCGCGGAAGTGCGCACGATGCTGGCGAAAATCTATTTGGATCAGAAGAAGCCTGAACTGGCGCGCGCAGAGGCGGAGAAAGCCGTGAAGCTCGCCCCCAATTATGCGGAGGCGAAGCAATTGCTGGAGCGCTTGCAGAATTTCAAGTCCGCCGAAAAAAAACCGGGCGGGGGTGCGCCGTGAGCGCGGTATGGCGATCGCGCAAAGAGGTTTTTCGTTTTGGGTCGGTTTGGCCCGCTGCTCTGGCTTTGGTTTTTTGGGCGCTTTGCGCCATTCCAAGCATGTCTCTGCCGCCGTCTCCGAGCGCCGGGGAACGATCGGGCGGTCCATTCGTGCTGGAACTGAAACTCGATGGAGAAGTGGAACCGATCCTGGCGACGTACATCGATGAGGGGCTCGCCGATGCAGCGCAGCGGCAGGCATCGCTGGTGTTGATCACCATGGATACGCCCGGCGGGCTGAGCGACTCGATGAAGGACATCATTCAGCACATTCTTGCGTCGCCGGTGCCGGTGGCCGTGTACGTTTCGCCTACAGGTGCGCGCGGGGCTTCGGCGGGATTCTACATTCTTCTTTCGGCGGACATTGCCGCGATGGCCCCCGGCACGCACGCCGGCGCGGCATCCCCGATCATTGCGATTGGGGGCTTCCCCCAGCAAATTGACGAGGTTTTTCGCAAAAAAATCAATCAAGACGCCATGGCCTTTCTGCGAAGCTTCACGGTAAGGCGCGGGCGCAATCCGGAACTGGCGGAGAAAGCCATCACCGAATCCAAAGCCTTCACAGAAAAGGAATGTTTGGAAGGCAAGATGATCGATTTGATCGTGAATTCATCCGACGAGCTGATCCGGGAATTGGATGGGCGAACGATCACCCGGTTCGACGGCACAAAAGTGAGATTAGACCTGAAAAACGCGGTGCGCCAGCCGTTCGAATTGTCGGCGCGGCAAAAGTTTTTGGCGCGCATCGTTCAGCCTGATGTTTTCTTCGTGTTGCTGATTCTCGGCGTCCTCGGCCTATACACCGAGTTCACGCATCCCGGAGTGATTGCGCCGGGAGTGATTGGCGGGATTTGCTTGATTCTGGCGCTGTACGCCATGCATTTTCTGCCGGTGAATCTGGCGGGGCTGCTTCTGATCGCGCTGTCGCTGGCGTTTTTCATTTTGGAAGCGAAAACGCCAAGCCATGGCGTGCTGGCCTTCGGCGGCGTGGTGTCAATGTTTTTAGGAGCGATCTTCCTGATTCGCTCGCCCCTGACCGCGGGCGGGGTGAGTCTCGGCGTGGCGTTTGCCGCTACCGTGCCGTTTGGGATTTTCGCCGTGGTGCTTATGAAATTGGTGCTGCGCTCACGAAAATGGAAAACGGCCACGGGGAGGGAGGAACTGATCGGAGCCAGCGGCATCGCAACGGATGGGCTAAAAGCAGGCGCCGAGGGAATGGTGCGCGTGCATGGAGAGCTTTGGCGGGCCGTGTCTTCGCAACCAGTAGCTGAAGGAAAATTTGTGCGCGTGATCAAGATCGAAGGATTGAAGCTGTACGTCGAGCCGGTAGAAGCGGCCAGCCCGGCGGTGAGATAGAAAGCGTGTGTTCTCGAGGAGGAAGAAGATGGAAATCGGTTTCGCGGGGATCGCGGTCATTGTCGGAATCGTGCTGATCTGGTTCTGGAATTCGATTTACATCATCAAAGAGTGGGAGCGCGGCGTGGTGCTGCGCCTTGGACGTTTGCTTCCCGTAGCCAAAGGAGCGGGGATCCGACTGGTGATGTGGCCCATTGAAACGCTCTACCGCATCAGTTTGCGGCTGGAAACGTTGGACGTTCCACCACAAGACATCATCACCCGCGACAACGTTTCGGTGAAAGTGAACGCAGTGTGCTATTTCCGCGTTGTGGATGCGAATTTGGCGCTCTCCCAAGTGCAGAATTATCAGTACGCCACCTCGCAGCTCGCCCAGACCACCCTCCGGAGCGTCGTCGGGCAATTCGAATTGGACGAAATTCTGTCGCAGCGTGAAAAAGTGAACGCCAAGCTGCAGCTCATTCTGGACCAGGACACCGAACCCTGGGGAATCAAGGTCAGCAAAGTGGAGGTCAAGCAGGTCGATATTCCCGAGCAGATGCAGCGTGCCATCGCCAGACAAGCGGAAGCGGAGCGTGAGCGCCGCGCCAAGGTCATTCACGCGGACGGCGAGTTCGAAGCCTCCGCGAAGCTAGCGGATGCCGCGAAGGTACTGGAGACCCAGCCATCAGCGATTCAATTGCGATACTTGCAAACGCTTACGGAAATAGGTGTCGAGAAGAACACAACGATTGTGTTTCCCTTGCCCATCGATATTATTAACAAGTGGGTGCAGGCGTTAGGGGGCACGCAAAATAAGAAATGAGTTATGGAGGACAACGGGGCGCCGGTGAGCGCGTACTCGAAGGCCGTCACGTCATTGGGTTGTTCCTGGCGGTGATTTTGCTTTCGGGGCTGTTCTTTACGCTCGGATACGTCATGGGTTTGCACCAGTCGGAAGCCGAAGCGAGCGCTGACGTTTCGCCCGCGAAGCCGGACCTGCGCAATGCTTCAAAGCCAGATGCCATCTCAAAACGCACGCAAAAAGGCGCTCCAACGGATTCCTCCACGAATACAGGAGCGCCAGACAGTTCGGAATGGGAGTTTTATCACGCCGGCGAGAAAAATAAGAAAGAAGACCTGCTCAAGCCTGCTCCCGCTGTTCCCAGGCCGTCCTCTAAAACCGAGCCGGTGCTGGTCAAGTCCCCCGCGGCGTCGCGTGCCGCGAATCCAGGTCCGGCAAAAACTCCAAAAGCTTCCAATACGCTTGCTACGCCAGTCGGCACATATTCCCTGCAGGTCGCCGCGATGAGCAAGGAAGCAGACGCGTTGGACCTCGCCAAGCTTTTGCAGAAGAAAAGGTTTCCAGCCTATGTGCTTTCGCCGCACGGCGACAAAGACAAATTTTACCGCGTGCAAGTGGGCCCCTACGCGGACTGGAAGGCCACCGACGTTGCGCGAAAGGGGCTTGATGCTGCCGGTTTCAAAGCCTTCGTGAAGCACTGATGTCTGCAAGCCGCGGGCTGTTGCTGGTTGCTTCGGAAGCCGGGGCGACAATACCGGACTGGCTGCGGTTGATCATTGCGGCTGTGTCGGGCGCTGCGCTTTCCCTTTCCTTCACCGGGTTGTACCTCAGCATTTATTCCTGGATTTGTGTGGGTGTTCTTCTGCTGGCAGTGTTTGGCGCGAGCTCCCGCATGGCGTTCGCGTGCGGATTCCTACACGCGCTGCTGTTTGTGGTGACGTCCGTGTCTTGGATTGCAACTGTGCTAAGCGTTCACGGCGGTTTGTCTCTCGCGGGCGGCTGGGGCGTTTTGCTTTTGATCGCTGCGGCCTGGGGAGTTCTTGTTGGTGGTTTCGCGCTCATCGTGCATCGCATTTCGCTCCGCAGCGTGGAGCTGGCGTGTATTGCGGCTCCCTTCGTTTGGGTTACCTTCGAGTTCGTCCGCGCGCATCTTCCGGAAATCAGCTTCCCATGGAATCTGCTGGGCTATCCGGCAGCCTCGAATCTCGGCTTGCTGCAAGTGGCCACGCTCACTGGAATCTACGGATTATCCTTTCTCGTGGCGGCATTCGACGCGCTGCTGGCGTGGGTGGTCGCATCGAAAAGAATGGACCTGCAACGGCGAACCGGAGCCGTCGCGGCTGCGGCTGCCGTTCTTCTGATGGCGATGGGGGTTGGACCGCGGTTTGTGCCGCAAGCCGAGGCTCACCATTTTGCGCGCGCCGTGCAGCTCAATTTCCCCGAAGTTCCCGAGTATCCCTCGGACTGGTTCGCACAGAACACACCGCAGCTCGAAGAAGCCCAAAAATTGAGCCTCGCGCCCAGCAAAGAGAAGCCCGACCTGTTGGTCTGGCCGGAAGCGCCCGCGCCGTTTTCATTTGAGGACCCTCAGTTCGCAAAACTGGCGTCGAGCCTGGCCATTCGCTTTGGCCATCCTTTTCTTGCAGGAGCCATTGAATGGAAGACCCCCGTGGATCCCGCAGACAAAGTTCCCCCTGGGCGATTGGTGCCATATAACAGCGCGATCCTCCTTGACGCGCAAGGACAGCGCGTTTTTGTTTACGACAAGGTTCATCTTGTTCCCTTCGGCGAATATGAGCCCTTTCCGCTGATTCATAAAGTGGTGACAAGCGTGTCGGAAGAGGTGGGCGGCTTCCACAAAGGCAACAAGTATGCTGTCGGCCCTTTGCCGGGCGGGCACACGTTCGGCGTATTCATCTGCTACGAAGCGATTTATCCCGGCGAAGTGCGGCGCTTCGCCGCTAATGGCGCACAGCTGCTGGTGAACATTTCGAACGATGGCTGGTTCGGCCACTCCGCCGCCGCCGAACAGCACTTGCATATGGTTCGTGTGCGCGCCGTAGAGAATCGCCGGTGGATCGTGCGCTCGACCAACAGCGGCTATACCGTATCGGTCGATCCTTACGGCCGCATCACCGAGCCGCTTCCGCCTTATGTGCGCGCGCAAACCGATTTGCCCTATGACTTTCGCACCGATAAGACGGTCTACACTCGTTTCGGAAACTGGTTCGCTTGGCTGTGCGTCATTGTTTCCGTTATTCTGTTAGTGGTCTCCTTGAAGCCGGAAAGCAAGGAAGTGATCGGGTAGCGGCGGCCTGCCTGCCGCAGGCAGGCTTTATCCCGCCGGTTTGAGCGAGCAAACAAAGCCAGGTAGAAAGATACACATGATCCTCGAAGATCTGCAACATCGTTATGAAGGACTAAAGCAGCGCAGCACCCTCGTGCGGAGCTATCTTTGACGCGCCCAGCAATCGCGAACGCCTGAAGGCGCTGGAAGCCCGCGTCGCCGACCCCAATTTCTGGAGCAATCAGGAATCTGCGCAAAACGTGCTGCGCGAGCGCAAGCGCGCCGAGGAACAAATCGCTGCGGACGAAAAGCTCACTTCGATGAGCGGCGATCTTGAAACCTACATCCATCTCGCGCAGGAAGAATCCGATCCCAAGCAAAAAGAGGACTTGCTGAAGGAGCTGGACCGCGAACTCGGCGCCGCCGATGTTTACGTTTCCGATCTGGAAACCAAAACGCTGCTTTCCGGCGAAAAAGATCATCTCAACGCCATCATGACCATCAAGCCCGGCGCGGGCGGCACGGAGTCGCAGGACTGGGCTTCGATGCTCGTGCGCATGTACTTGCGTTGGGCTGAACGAAAAGCCATCAGCGCTTCGGTGCTCGACGAAATGCCCGGAGAAGAAGCCGGCATCAAGTCGGCGACCATTGAATTCGCCGGCGAAAACGCTTATGGGTTGCTCACTGGCGAAACCGGTGTTCATCGTTTGGTACGGATTTCTCCTTTCGATCAGGCGGCGCGTCGCCACACCTCCTTTGCCTCCGTCTTCGTGATTCCCGAAATCGATGACAAAATCGAAATCAACATTCGTCCCGAAGACTTGAAGATTGACACGTTCCGTTCCGGCGGCAAAGGAGGCCAAAACGTCAACAAAGTGGAGACCGCCGTGCGCATCACGCACGTCCCGAGCGGCATCGTGGTTGGCTGCCAGGCCGAACGCAGCCAGCATAAAAACCGCGAGTTGGCCATGAAGATGCTTCGCTCGCGCCTCTACGACATGGAACTGCAAAAGCGGCAGGCGGAAACCGACAAGCTCGACGAAACCAAAATGGACATTTCCTTTGGCAGCCAGATCCGCTCGTACGTGATGCAGCCCTACCAGATGATCAAAGATCACCGCACCAAATTCGAAGTCGGCGATGTCAACCGCGTGCTCGACGGCGATCTCGATCCCTTCATTCGCTCTTACCTCATGGCCAAGAAGACCAAGGGTCGGCTCGACGTCGAGCCCGACGACAACGGCGAGCCCGAATAAGCGGCTCTGGCGGTTGGCGAGTTCCCCCGTTCCTGGAGTGTGATCAGGGAGAATAGGCCCCAGCCGGCAGTTTCTGTAAATGCGCATTCTAAAAGGCTTACGGACGCAGTGCTTGGCAATGCAGATTCTGAAGGGTTTCGTCCTTTCATCGTGACAACGTCTTGGGGAAAAACGTCATTTGAAAAAAGGCACGCGAAACTGCTGGGTGATCCCAAAACTGATCTGGCGACGAACGGGAATGTAGTAAGGTGCGTTTGGGTTGGCCACGTCCCATTCCATCCCAACCCAGATATGCATTCCGGGACGTACGCCTACATAAGTCGCGGCTCCGGCGAGCAATACGTCTCCACCGCTTCCGAACTGACGAACTCCTCGAATGCGGTCATCCTGGGCGTGCTGCCAATCTAGAACTGGTGCAATGAACCACTCGCGTGCGCCATCCTCGGACTCATAAAGAGGCTAGGAAAGCGAGGAGCGCGATTCGAGGCGGCTGCCGAGGCGGGTTGCCTGCGTTCCCTGCGAGCGCAGGAGAGCATTGAAACTCTCATCGGCGACAAGGCGCTTGACGTTGAACAGGCCCGTGTAGGTCCAATTTGCTGCAGCAAGGAGGTCCGTGGAGCCTGAGCCGGGTTGCAGGCTTGCTGGCAGCGGCGCTCGGTTTGCACCCGTCAGGTTTGTGCGGCCAGTAGGGATTTTGGGCCCGATTGTGAAGGACGCTTGCGTGGTTCCTCGCAGTGAATCTCGCCGATAGAATCTGTATTTGATGAGCAGCATGGCATCGCCAAGGTCTGTTCCGGCGATGGTTGGCGCGCCCAGCTGTTGAAAATGATTGGTCATAGCCGGAACCGTGACGGTCAAATCAGAATTGCGACGGAAGCCCCACGTGAAGTTGAAGGCGCCCATGCGAAAGAGTGGGACGAGCGGTGACGGGAATTCCGCCCGGGGTGACTGGCGTCAGGCCTCGAGTTGTAAAATCGGAGTTGTAGGAAAGGAGTCCCCCGCCGGGAGAAAGGGGCGGTCTCGGGAGCGACCCCTTGCCCTCGCGCGGAGGGAACAAGGCAGGGCGCAACGAGTAGTAAGCCGGTTACAACGGATCTTCGAAAATAGTTCCAGGATCGTGCTTGCATAAGTCATCTTCCAGCAAAAAGTGAGACGCCCAAGCACACGTCGCCTAATGTTGAGGAGGATTAGATTCTTAGTGCTCCCGGATTTGGCGGAGAAGTCGGAGGGGCGTGGGAACCTGCGACAGTCAACGGGCCGATTCCGGGCACCACAAGAAGGCGACTATGCGCAGGCAAGTCTGCAACAGCCGCTCGAAGTGGGACTGGCGGCACGGCGGCTGTCTTCAGGAAAGGAGCGTGCATCGTTGGCATGGTCTTGGAACAGTCCTGGCCGTAATGCCCGTGGGATGAACAGGGCATTGAACCGCAGCAATGCGTGGCCTGTTCGGGCGTTGTCATAAGGTTGCAGTCGGAGGCGTAGGCGGCCAGCAATAACGCCACAGCTCCAAACAGAATTGCCTTTGTGGACCTCACGGACACAGAATCAAACGCCTCGACAGGTGGCGTCAAAGGAGGTGATCACCGCCAATCGACGGCCTACGGGGGCGGGAGGCAGCGTCAAGCAGGTGATCACCTCCAATCGACCTCCTACGGGAAGCTGAAAACTGGAAATTGGGTTCCTTTCGGAGAAGGGCGGCAAGGAAGATGCCGTTCGGGGGCGGAGAAGGCCGTTCGCCGCAGGCTCGAGGCATTTTGATTCCCTGCGTTGACGTGGCGCGCGGGCGGATGGTAAGTTGAGAGGGTTGCGAGCAAGACCAATTCGTCTCGAAGTGTGCGGGGCAACCCGCGCGACAAGTCAACAACTGCCGTTCCAACAAAACCGGACAAAATGAGCGCAGCGTGGCCACATGCAACCCGGCTCCTGTTGACGCCGCAGCGGACCAGCGTTAGCGCTGCATATGTGCACGCGGCCATTTTGTTGGGATAAGCTGGAGACAGCATAAGGAGATAGTTTTGAACGAACCCTTACGAAATTTTTTGTTTACGTCGGAGTCCGTGACGGAAGGCCATCCCGACAAGATCGCGGACCAGATTTCTGACGCGGTGCTCGATGAAGTGATTCGGCAGGACCCCCTCGGGCGCGTGGCGTGCGAGACGCTGGTCACCACGGGACTGGCGGTGGTGGCGGGGGAAATCACCACGACCGCGCACGTGAATTATGACGAACTGGTACGCGAAACGATTCGAGGCGTGGGCTACGACCGCGCGAAGTACGGCTTTGATTGTGACACCTGCGCCATCATGTGCACAGTAAAGCGGCAGTCGCCGGACATTGCCATGGGCGTGGACACCGGCGGCGCGGGCGATCAGGGGCTGATGTTTGGCTTCGCCTGTGATGAGACCGATGAATTGATGCCCATGCCCATTCAACTGGCCCACCGCTTGACGCAACGCCTCTCGGAAGTTCGCAAGGCCAAGATCGTGGATTTCCTTCGGCCTGACGGAAAATCCCAAGTTACCGTGGAGTACCGCAACGGGCGCCCGGCGCGCGTGGACTGCGTGGTCGTTTCGACGCAGCACAGCGAGAAAGTGGCGAACCACGAGTTGCAAGCCGCGGTGATGGAGCACGTGATCCGGCCGATCATTCCTGCGAGAATGCTGGACGCGAGAACGAAGTATCACATCAACCCGACCGGACGGTTTGTGATCGGCGGACCAATGGGCGACGCGGGTCTGACCGGGCGGAAGATTATTGTGGATACTTATGGCGGCTACAGCCGGCACGGCGGCGGCGCGTTCTCGGGGAAGGATCCGTCGAAGGTGGACCGCTCGGCGTGTTATATGGCGCGCTACATCGCGAAGAATATTGTGGCTGCGGGGTTGGCGAGCAAGGCGGAAGTGCAGTTGGCGTACGCGATTGGCGTGGCCGAACCGGTGTCGGTGATGGCCGAAACGTTTGGGACGGCGATCATTCCGGAAGAGAAAATCACCGAACTGATCCGCGAGTTTTTCAAACTGACGCCGAAGGGCATTATCGAGACGCTGGATTTGCGGCGGCCGGTCTATAAGGCAACGGCGGCGTATGGGCACTTCGGGCGCAGCGGGCCCGGATTCACCTGGGAACGCACGGACCGCGCGGATGCGCTGCGCAAAGCTGCGGGGCTGAATACGGCGGCGACAGCCGAGGTGGGAGCACGGCGGTAGGAAGAGGGTCGCCGTTGACCATCGGCCGTTTGCAGGAAAGAAAACCGCAAGGGACAAGTGCGAAGCGGCGAAAAATAGCGGGAACTCAAGAGCGGCAGTTTTCACGTTTACTGGTAGTGTCTTCCCTGGAATCGTGTACTTCGCAGGCAATTCTTCGGAAAGAGGAGCAGGAACTTGGCGATCGCGGAACTGAAAAAAGGTGATGTGAAAGACATGGGGCTGGCGGACGCCGGCAAGCGCAAGATCGAATGGGCCGCGCAGCAGATGCCGGTGCTTGAAATTATTCGCAAGCGCTTTGCCAAAGAGCGGCCGCTGGTGGGCTTGCGCGTTTCGGCGTGCCTGCACGTGACCAGCGAAACGGCGAACTTGATGATCACGCTGCGCGACGGCGGCGCGGACGCGGTCCTGTGCGCGTCGAATCCGCTTTCGACGCAAGACGAAGTGGCGGCGTCGTTGAACCGCGACTTCAATATTCCGACGTATGCCATCAAGGGCGAAGACCACGAGACGTATTATTCGCACTTGAGCGCGGCGCTGGAGCACAAGCCGCAATGCACGATGGATGACGGCGCTGATCTGGTGACGGTGCTGCTGACGAAGCGCACGGACCTGGTGCCGAACGTGATTGCGGGAACCGAAGAAACGACCACCGGGGTGATTCGTTTGCGCGCGATGGCGAAAGATGGAGCGCTGAAGTATCCGATCATCGCGGTGAATGACGCGATGACGAAACACTTCTTCGATAACCGCTACGGCACCGGGCAGTCGACGCTGGATGGCGTGATTCGCGCGACGAACTTGCTGCTGGCCGGGCAGAAAGTAGTGATCGCCGGTTACGGCTGGTGCGGGCGCGGCGTGGCCATGCGCGCGAAGGGCTTGGGCGCTGACGTGATGGTCACGGAAATCGATGCGGTGAAGGGCATCGAAGCGGTGATGGACGGCTTCCGTGTGATGCCGATGGCCGAGGCGCTGAAAGAAGGCGACGTCTTCATCACGGTGACCGGAAACAAGAATGTGATTCGCCAGGAACACTTCGAGAAGATGAAGGGCGGGGCGATTGTGTGCAACTCCGGCCACTTCAATGTGGAGATTGACATTCCGGCGCTGGAGAAATTGTCCACGGGGAAGCGCGAAGTGCGCCCGCTGGTGGACGAGTATCAGTTGAAGGATGGGCGGAAGATTTATTTGATTGCCGAAGGACGGCTAGTCAATCTCGCGAGCGCGGAAGGGCATCCTGCCGCCGTGATGGATATGAGCTTCGCGAACCAGGCGCTTTCGCTCGAGTATTTGCGCGCGAATGCGAAGACGTTGAAGGCGCAGGTGTATGGCGTTCCGGAGCACTTGGACAAGGAAATTGCGCGGCTCAAGCTGGAATCGATGGGGCACCGGTTGGATAAGCTGACGCCCGAGCAGGAGCGCTACCTGGCGTCGTGGCAAGAAGGAACGTAAGCAGAGCGGGCCGTGGCATTGTTTAAACGGTGCCGCGGTGCCGCGCGGCAAATCAGATTTCATTTGCAAACATGGTATCTTCTTAGGGGCGTTCCGACGGAGTCGGGACGCCCCAGGTTTTTGGCGAGCGTGTCCTTTTCAACAGAACTCATGTGGGATCTTTGCACCTACGCATTGGAAACGGCGAAGTTGCGCGGCGCTTCGTATGGCGACGTGCGATTGATGCATTTGCGGCAGCGCGACTTGACCACGAAGAATGGGCAGGTTGGGACGCTGGCGCAGGGCGAATCCATCGGCATCGGCGTTCGCGTGCTGGCGAATGGCACGTGGGGGTTTGCTTCTACGGACCGGCTGACGCGCGAAGGTGTTGCGGCGTGCGCGGCGCAGGCGGTGTCCATCGCGAAGGCATCAGCGCTCGCGAAACGCAGCAATGTGGTGCTCGCGCCAGAAAATGCTTACGTAGATAGCTGGCAGAGCCCTTTCCGAAAAGATCCCTTCGAGATTCCGGTGGAGACGCAACTCGCGCTGCTGCTCGCCGCCGACGGCGAGATGCGCAAAGTCAAGGGCGTCACGCTGACGGAAACGAGCATGCAGTTTCGGAAGATCGATTCGTGGTTTGCGTCGAGCATCGGTTCGCGGATTCACCAGCGCAAAGTGATTTCGGGATGCGGAATCGGAGCCACTTCGTTCCAGGGCGACGAAATTCAAAAGCGGTCGTATCCGAACAGTTTTGGCGGGCAGCACGCGCTGGAAGGCTACGAATTGGTGGAGTCGCTGGACTTGATGAAGCATGCGCCGGTGATTGCGGACGAGGCGGCTGCGCTCCATGCGGCCGAGCAATGCCCAGAGAAATTCGGCACGCTGATTCTTGCAGGAAACCAACTGGGGTTGCAGATTCACGAGTCCATTGGTCACCCGATCGAATTGGATCGCGTGCTCGGACAGGAAGCAAATTTCGCGGGCACGAGTTTTCTGACGCTCGACCAGTTGAACAAGTTGAAATATGCGTCGAGCATCGTGAACGTCGTGGCGGACGCGCGGCTGGACCATGGGCGCGGGCTCGGTACCTTTGCTTACGACGATGAAGGTGTTCCCGCGCAGTGCACGGACATCATCAAGGACGGAACATTCCGCGGATATCTGTCGAACCGCGAGACCGCTCGCCTCATTGGGCTCGAGCGCTCGTCGGGAACGATGCGCACGGAAAGCTGGAACCGTCTGCCGATTATTCGCATGACCAACGTAAGCCTGGTGCCCGGCACGTGGGACTATGACGATCTCCTTGCCGATACGGCGGACGGAATTTTGATGGACACGAACCGGTCGTGGTCCATCGACGACCGGAGATACCAGTTCCAGTTTTCGACGGAAATCGGTTGGGAGATCAACGGCGGAAAGAAAGTGCGGATGCTGAAAAATCCCAGCTACAGCGGAATCACCACAGAGTTCTGGAATTCGTGCGACGCGATTTGCAAGTTCGACTACTGGACGCTGTGGGGCACGCCGAATTGCGGCAAGGGACAGCCGATGCAGACCATGGGAACAGGGCATGGCGCGGCTCCGGCGCGGTTTCGCAAGGTGAGGATTGGAACGGCTTTTTCAAAGCAATGACTATCGCACCCGGCGCGAGAGGAAAAATCGGCAGAAAGAAGGCTGAGCACGCGGAGCTGCTGGCGCCGCGTGAGCTGCGAGGCATCATCGAAACCGTTTTGCGGCTGGCGAAGTCCACGGGCGTCGCGGAAACGGAAGTCCACGTGGATGAAGTTGCCGATGCGCTGACGCGCTTTGCGAACAACGCCATTCATCAGAACGTTTTCGAGCGTGTGGTGACAGTTTCGATTCGCACGGTGAATGGCGGGCGCACGGCGCGAGCCACGACGAACCGGCTGGATGAGGATTCGCTGCTCGCGACGATTGAGGCTTCGCTCTCGCTGGCGCACAGCGAGCCGCGCGATCCGCGGCTGCTGCCGATGCCGGGGAAGCAGCGCTATCGCCCGGTGAACCGGTTCGTCCAGGCGACGGCTGCGCTCACTCCGGAAGATCGAGCGCGGGCCGTTCGGCTGGCGTGCGATCTTGCGGCCAAGAAAGGACAAGTGGCGGCAGGAATTTTTTCGAGCGGGCAAAGCCAGACGGCGGTGGGGAATTCACGCGGCTTATTCGCGACTTACTGCGAAACGCATTCGCAATTTTCCATTACGATGCAGGAAGATCCAGCGGCGAGTTGGGCCAAAGCGGATTTCGCGGACGTCCGGGAAATTCATCCGCAGAAATTGGCGGAAAGAGCCAGCGAAAAAGCTCACCTTGCGGTTAAAACGCAAGAGCTGGCGCCAGGCCGGTACACGGTGATTTTGGAACCGGCAGCGGTCCTCGATCTGGTGGGATTCCTATTTTACGACTTTGCGGCGACCGCGGTGCAGGACAAACGCTCTTGCCTGAACAACCGCATGGGCAAGCAGCTTTTCGGAAAGAACATCAGCATCCGCGATGATGTTTTTCACCCGCTGCAAAAGGGCGCGCCGTTTGATGGCGAGGGCATGCCTCGCCAGAAAGTGCTGCTCGTGGACTGCGGGGTCCCCAAGAACCTGGTGTATTCGCGGGCGTCAGCTAAGACGGCGCGTCGAAAGCCAACCGGGCATGGGTTCGCGCTGCCGAACGAATACGGCGAAGCGCCGATGAACCTGGTCTTTAGCGGCGGGGATTCTTCGGTAGAGAAGATGCTTGCTTCGACCGACCGGGGCTTGCTGGTCACGCGGCTGTGGTACATCCGCGAAGTGGATCCCTACGAAAAGGTCATGACCGGGATGACCCGCGACGGCCTGTTTCTTGTTGAAAATGGGACAGTTACGGGCGCCGTGAAGAACTTCCGCTTCAACCAGTCGCTCATCGAAATGCTGAAAAAGGTAGAACTCATGAGTCCTGCTGTTCGTGCCACAGGAGAAGAGTCGTTTGAAATGGTGGTGCCAGCGATGATGGTTCGGGACTTCCATTTCTCCGAAGTCACGAAATTTTAACAAACCAACCCCGCACAGAGTTTGCTGTTCCCCCCTTCAAGAAATCAATTTGGCGAATCGAAATTCTGCGTTTTACAGAAATGGCCTCGCTGTTCGATAAAAGGATATGGGGCACGGTCGAGGCCAAACTGATCTTCTATGTAAACGCTCCCAGTCCGTCCAGAGGCGGCACCCCAATTGGGGGCATCCCGACCACGACGCCTGCGGCACCGGTTTTGTTACCCGCCTTGGTGGAGCACCCAGTTACGAAATCATTCAAATTTCGTTGACAGCTCTGGAACGGCTGACGCACCGCGGCGGCGTAGATGCGGATGGCGCGAGCGGCGATGGCGCGGGATTACTGACGTCGCTGCCGGTGAACTTCTTCCGCGAGCACGCAAAAGAACTGAAGATCGAGCTGCCGGAATATTTTGGAGTGGGGTTTGCGTTTCTTCCGGGGACTGCGACCACAGAATTTCGCGCAGCCATTGAAATTGCGGCGGACACCGAGCGTCTGCGAGTACTGGGCTGGCGGCGTGTTCCGGTGAATACCAACGCGCTAGGGCGCAAAGCGCTCGAAACGATGCCGGAAATCTGGCAGTTTTTCGTCGCGCTGAGTGGTGCTGGGAAAGAGGCTGACAGCTTCGAGAAGCGTTTGATGCTTTTGCGGAAGCGCGCGGAATCGCTCATGCCGCCGCACTGTTACCTCTGTTCGCTCTCTTCGCAAACCATCGTTTACAAGGGATTGCTTACGCCCTGGCAGTTTCCGCAGTTTTACGAAGATTTGCGCGATCCTTCCTTTGAGGTGACCTTTGCCGTTTTTCACCAACGTTATTCGACAAACACGCAGCCTTCCTGGAGTCTTGCGCAACCTTTCCGTTATGTCGCACACAACGGCGAAATCAACACCATCGTCTCGAACCGGCGATGGCTGCGGGCCAAGGAACGACAGATCCAAGAGCGGTTGAAGGTCGGGCCGTGGTTCTCGATTCTGGAGGACAACGTCAGCGACTCGGCGAGTTTCGACAACGGTTTCGAGTTGCGGCTGCTCGACGGACTTTCTTCGGAAGAAGCGCTGCTCGCGATGATGCTGCCGGCATACGAGAAAGATCCGCAGCTCTCGCGCGATGTCCGATGCGCCTTGAACGCTTTGTCGCAGCACACGGAGCCCTGGGATGGGCCTGCGGCGATGGTGTTTTCCGATGGCCAGTGGGTGGGAGCAAAACTGGACCGCAACGGGCTGCGGCCAATGCGCTACACGTCGACGCACGATGGCTTGCTGATTGCTGGATCGGAGACCGGCCTTGTGGATTTGGAGGAATCGCGAATTGCCGAGCGGCAACGGCTTGGACCCGGAGAAATGATCCTTGCTAATCCGGTTTCCGGGCAATTTTTGCGGTGGCGCGACGTCCTCAAGAGGATGGCAGCGCGGCAGGCACGCAATGCAGTGCCGCAGCGGCAGATTGCGGAAGTTTTTGGTTCACGGCCGGCACCGGCCAGCGAGGCTAAACGTGTTGCCGGCGCGGCGGGCTGGACCGAGGACCAATTGAAAATACTTTTTTCGCCGCTGCTCAGCGGCAAAGAAGCCAACTGGAGTATGGGCGACGATGCGCCGCCGGCTTTCCTCTCAGCGCTGCCTAGAACTTTGTGGGACTACTGCAAACAGCGGTTCGCCCAGGTAACCAATCCTCCGATCGATCCGCTGCGCGAGACGCACGTGATGTCGCTCGAAGTGCATTTGAAAAATGGAGCGACGCTGCCGAGTCCCCTGCTGACGCCCGAGCAGTTGTCGCAATTAGGTGAAATTTTTGGCTCCGTGCGTCGCATCGACTTTACGTTCCCTTCTGCTGCGGGAGTTCCGGGAGCGCGCTGCAGTTTTGCTCAGCTGTCCACTACCCCTCTGAGCAGCAGCGATCCCCCGGGACTCCTCCTCCTCTCGGATCGCGGGATTTCGGCGGAACGCGCGCCGCTTCCGGCGCTGCTAGCGACGGCGGCAGTGTGGAAGGCGTTGGTGCGAGAAGGGCTTTGGGATGTGCCGCTGATTGTGGAGTCGGCGCAAGTATTTGACACGCACCATGTCGCATTGCTTTTAGCTGCCGGAGCGAGCGCGGTGGTGCCTTACCTTGCGGATGAGTTTGCGGAATCGTTCGAGCTGGGCGGAGCCGAGAAGGCGCGCGCCGCTATGCGGGCAGGGTTGCGGAAAGTCCTGGCGCGTATGGGAGTTTCGACGCTGGCGAGTTACCGCAATAGCCATCTGTTTGAGATCGTAGGTCTTTCGCAGGACCTCTGCGAGCAACTGTTCGAGGATGCGTCTGATTATCCGGGGCAGAAATCGCTGGACGACCTGCTTGGCGATTATTTGAAGATGCACAAAGCGGCGTTCTCGGCCGAAACCCAAGAGCTGCCGGACGCGGGGCTGTACCGCTTCCGCAAGGGCGCGGAACTGCACGCAACCTCGCCGGAGGTGGTGCGCAGGCTTCATGCGTTTGTAAAAGAGCCGAGCGCGAAACAATATTCGGTGTTCGAGGAGCTGGCGGAGAAGCAAGGCACGATTTTTCTGCGCGACTTGCTGGATACGGTTGCGGAAACGCCCATTCCGCTTGAAGAAGTCGAGCCGGTGGAGGCCATCGTCAAGCGTTTCAGCACGCAAGCGATGTCTTTGGGATCGCTGAGTCCGGAAGCGCACCGCACGCTGGCGCTGGCGATGAACGAGCTAGGCGGGCGTAGCAATACTGGTGAAGGCGGGGAAGATCCCGACATATTCCGCCATGAACCCGCCGCTGCGAACAAGATCAAGCAAGTGGCCTCGGCGCGATTCGGTGTCACGACCGATTACCTGGTGCATGCGGAAGAGCTGGAAATCAAGATGGCGCAGGGATCGAAGCCGGGTGAGGGCGGGCAGCTGCCGGCGAAGAAAGTCAGCGAATACATTGCGCGCATCCGGCACGCGACGCCGGGGACGCCGCTGATTTCGCCGCCGCCACATCACGATATTTACAGCATCGAGGACCTGGCGCAGTTGATTCACGACTTGCGGGCGGTGAATCCGCGAGCGCGCATTGGCGTGAAATTGGTTTCTGGTTCTGGCGTGGGCATCATAGCTGCCGGCGTCGCAAAAGCTGGCGCGGATGTCATTACCATAAGCGGGCACAACGGCGGGACGGGATCGTCTCCGCTGACTTCCATCAAGAACACAGGGCTTCCCTGGGAAATTGGATTGCGCGAAGCCCATGACACACTGGTTCGCGCGGGCCTCCGTTCGCGCCTCTCTCTCCGCGTGGACGGAGGCCTGAAATTTGCGCGGGACATTGTGCTCGCGGCGATTTTGGGCGCGGATGAATTTGGCTTTGGCACGGCCTCGCTGCTGGCAATTGGCTGCGTGATGGCGCGGCAGTGTCACTTGAATACCTGCCCGGTGGGCGTGGCGACGCAAGATGAAACGCTGCGCGCGCGGTTCCAGGGCAAGCCGGAAATGGTGATTTCGTACTTTCGCGCGCTGGCGGAGGAAGTGCGCCACCGCTTGGCGCAGCTCGGCGTGCGCTCGCTGCGAGAGCTTACCGGTTGGTACGACCGGCTCGAAGCGCGGTCGGGGATGGATCCCTTCCTCGTGGTCCCGATCTCGCCGTCCAATCGCGTGGATCCGCAGCAAGAGCCTGGCTTGCACGTGACGGCGCTGGAAGATTCAATTCATTTCGATGCCACGCTGGCAATGCAGAGCGTGCCGCGGGCGATTCAGAACTCGGACCGCAGCGTGGGCGCAGGCTTGAGCGGGGAATTGATGCGGCGGAAGAAAAACGGCCGGGTGGGCGATGCGGCCATCCGCCAGGAATTCCGCGGCAGCGCGGGACAAAGCTTTGGCGCGTTTCTCTCTGAGGGAGTGACGGTCAAGCTCCACGGCGAGGCCAACGATTATGTCGGAAAGGGCTTGTCCGGCGGAACTATCGTTGTCACCGCCGGACAGGCGGCTTCGCGGCGCGGCGATGTTCTTGCCGGAAACACGGTGCTTTACGGCGCGACTTCAGGCCAACTGTTCATTGCGGGCCGAGCGGGGGAGCGGTTCGCCGTTCGCAACAGCGGGGCGCTCGCCCTGGTGGAGGGAGTCGGCCAACACGGATGCGAGTATATGACCGGAGGCGTGGCGATCATCCTTGGGCCGCTGGGGCTGAATTTCGGTTCGGGCATGACCGGCGGATTGGCTTATGTTTTGCGCGGGGAAGCGGATGACAAGCTGCACCGCGATTTTGTGTCTCTCGCGAATATCGAGCCGCACGAAGAGCAGTGGCTGCGGCAAGCCCTAGAAGAGCATGTTCATCATACGCGCAGCCCGCGTGCCTCGCGTCTTCTCGCGCGCCGCGGCACGCTGCCGTTGCTGCGCGTACAGCCCGTGCATTTTCAGGGTTCCGTGGAAGCAACCTGGAAACCGGTTCTCGCCCAGTTTCAGTGGCGCCAGCAGATCTTCCCGGCGCCGCTGGCCGGGGAAATTTCACAAACAGCCATACCAGCCTGAAAGGGAGGATAATACTTACGGCCGGAAAAGAAGGTTCCCTTATAATCTTATCTGGCATACATACTATGGACTTCGACCAACTCACGACCTTCGTGTACGTCGCCAAGCTGAAGAGTTTTTCGCGCGCCGGGCAAAAAGTGTTCCGTTCGCAATCCGCGGTGAGCGCACAAATCCGCCAACTGGAGCAGGCGTATAAAGCCAAGCTGCTCGACCGCTCCGCAAAGTCCGTGGAGTTGACGCCGGCCGGAGAAGTGCTTTTTGAATACGCAGAAAAGTTGCTGCGTCTGCGGGATGAATCCATTCAGCTCGTTGCGGACCGGGGTGACGTGGTGCAAGGCCCGGTGGTTTTTGGCGCAAACGAAGCCACGTGCTTGTATTTGTTGCCAGATATTTTCGCGGAGTTTCAGCAGAAGTATCCCCGCGTGCACATCAGCATTTACCGGAATTTCAGCCACAAAATTTTGGAGCGCGTAGAGGATGGGTCGGTCGACGTGGGCATCGTGACCCTGCCGGTGAAATCGCCCAACCTGAGAGTGCACAGCATTTACAAGGACCGGCTGCGGTTTATGGTCAGCACGCGGAACCCGCTGGCGCATCGCTCGCGGATTACGCTCGAGGAAGTGGCGGGCCAGCCGTTGATTTTTCCGCGCACGGGTTATACGCGTCAAGTGCTGGACAAGCTGTTCCGGCCGTACCGGTCGCGGATTCACGTGGCAATGGAATTGCCAAGCGTCGGTATGATCAAACGCTTCGTGGTGGCGGACGCCGGAGTTTCGTTCATCAGCGAGAGCTTCGCGAAAGACTACGTGAAGGCCGGGGAAGTGAAGCTGCTGAATGTCGAAGGCTTAGACGTTTGGCGCGAACTCGGCTTGATTTACCGGCGCGATCGCAGCCTGCCGCGGGCGGCGCAGGTGTTGATTGGAATGATCCGCGAAATGCGCAAACCTTCTGAACCGAGCATGGCGGCGGCAAGTTAGGTTCCCCGAATCGCCGCCGCTTCTGGGCAGGGCATAGAATTTCCCCGAGCTGAGAGACCTGAGAAAGTAGCCTCATTTGGGATAGCCAGGCATGACTATTCTTAACTAGATTCGTCAGGGCTGAGTAGTCTTGGGACTGCGCTCATTGCACGCTGAAGTCGAGGCTGGCGATGGAGCGGGCGATCACGTTTTCCTGGATTTGGATTAGGTCACTGTTCGCGTAGGTCATAGCCAGCACGGTGAGCACGTCTTTGCCGCGCGCGATCACTACAAGCCTTCCTGACCAGTCATGGTCGTCGGCCTTGCCGCGGTATTGATAGTCAATCGCGGGCATTCCTCCAACGACTGTTTTCTTTTGCGACACGCGCTGATAGTTGGCGTAGACGTCGTTCAGGCGCTTTTCGACCGCCGCGGCGGCCACATCCAACGATTGCTTGGTTTTTTCCTCGCCCACGACCATCAGCGTGGATTCGTCGCTCGTGCCCATAGCGACGATAGCATTGGGCAGAGCGTTGCGCGCTTCTTCGATGAGATTCCAGCTTGGCGGCTTATACATGCGAAAGCCGTGTGTGTAATTCGTGTAGAGATTGCCGGTGGTTTCCTCGCGATTCACGGGAACTTCGGGCGCTTTTGGAGGAGCGGGAGCAGCTGTCGCCAGAGCCGGAGGAGCCGTTGCGGCGGGCGAATGTGCCGTTGTTGGCGCCGAGGCCGAGGTGTTCGCGGGGGACTCGGACTTCACAGCGGCACTCACGGTCTTCGGCTGGGTTTTCTCGGGTTTCGCCGCTGGTGCCGCAGCGGCCGTTTTTATGGTTGCGTTTGCAGGCGCTACGCTAGCAGCAGTATTCGCGGCCGTTGCGACGGCAGGTTCGGTTTTTGGTTGTGCTTTGTTGGCCGGTTTTGAGGGATGTGGCGGAGTTTCTTTTTTCGCTGCGGATTCCATCTCGGATTTTGCCGCGGGCGCCGTCGGGACAATTGAGGCGATTTTGTCTTTCTCGACGAGCACGTATCCGTAGTCGGTTTTGACTTTGAACATGTTCTCTTCGTAAGACACGATCACGCCGTAGAGCTTTTTGCCGTCTTTCAGGCGGATTTCATCGGCGCGCGCAGAATAGGGCAGCGCTGAGAGCGCCAGAATTGCTGCAGCAGAGAAAAAGAGGCCGCGCTTCGAGGGGACACGCATAGAAAAAGTATCCCGCCGCCAAATGGGGGCGGCAATTTTTATGCGCCGGGTGGTGTCCGGCGCGTTACCTCTACCAGCAGCGCGCGAAGGCGGTTGACGAGGCGGTCGAGTTCCTGGAGGGCAGCGCTCAGGCGCGCGCGGAGCGGTTCCGGGAGTTGTGCGTGAGTTTGCTGGAGCGCCAGCGCTTCGGCAACCACGCGGATTTGCTTGCGGCTGAGCGGATTGAGGCGTTCCCAAGCCGGCGCTTGCTGCTGCGGTTGCGCCCGAGCCGTTCTTCGCCGCTTCCGGAGGGGCCGGTTTCGGGTTCCGCGGCGGGCGGCGTGGTTGGCGTTCTTGTACGAATCATGAAATACACCTTCATTTCCGTTATTTGCGCAACGCTTCGAGCTTCTCGCCGTTGATTTGGCCATCCGGCTCGACACGCCCGGTGACGCGCATCGTGCGCGTCTCGAAGACCAGGGCACCGTATCGGTCGTAAACGTCAGGGAAGAGCACGACTTCGTAGACGCCGCGCCACTTGCAGGATGGTCTTCCAGGGCTCCTCATCAATGGGAAGATCGCGGCATTCCGGCAGTTGGCGGATGGCCTGCAAAATTTCGCGCACGGGGCGGTGCGGCAGGCGTTTGGTGAAGCGGTCGACTTCACCCGGAGGCACGCCGAAAACTTTGGCCACTTCGCGCACGGCCAGACGCGCGTGCATGGTGATAAAACTTCCAATCATGGCGACGTGTTCGGCACCCCAATGCTCGTAGACGTAGTCGAGCAGTTCATCGCGGCGCGCGCCGCAGATATCGATGTCGATGTCGGGGCAATCGCCGCGCCGTTCGTTCAGGAAGCGCTCGAAATAGAGCCCCCAGCGCAGTGGGCAGACGCGGGAAATGCCGAGGCAATAAGTGACCATGGAACTGGCGGCGGAGCCGCGCGCAATCGCGGGAATGCCGCGGCGGCGGGCTTCCTGGACGATTTCCGACACGAGGAGGAAATACGGAGCGAGCTTCCAGTGTTCGATGACTTCGAGTTCGTGCGTGAGCCGCGAGAGCACTTCCGGGCGCAGCGGCTTGTAGCGTTTGCGCGCGCCGTCGAAGCTCAGCTTCCACAAATAGGAAAATGCAGATTCGCCATCGGGAACGGAGCCTTCCGGGAGAATGAGTTTGCCGAGTTCGAGTTGCAGGTTGCAGCCGTCGGCGATTTCGATCGTTGCTTCGAGCCATTCCGGATGATCGGGAAAACATTTTTGCATTTCCGCGACCGGTTTGAACCACGCTTCAGCGGAGGTGATTTCGGGCGGAACGATGGTGGTCAACAATCCGCCAGTGCGAATGGCGTTCACCGCGCGATGGTGGAGGTGTTCCTCGAGCCGGAGGAAGTGCACGTTGTTGGTTACGACGAGAGGAATGCCGAGTGCGCGGCCGAGGCGCTCGGCTTCGCGGATGGTGCGGCCGTCGCTGGCGGAGAGGTGCTGCACTTCGATGTAGAGACGGTCGGCGAAGATTTGCTTGAGCTGTGAGAAGTAAATCGCCACAGGTGACTGGTGAGGGGCACGACGTATCGTGCCCGTACGGTTGCCATCATCGTGTACTCGCGCTGGTAACGGACACAATGCAATTATACCGCGGCTGTGCTTGGCCAATTCCTCTAAGGCCGCCGGGCGGCCGTCCGTTTCGGCGGCAGCAGCGTTTTGCGTGAACGCGCCGGGAGTCGCATGCCGCTTGCCTGCGTTGGCAGGGACAGCCAGGGAGGCCAGCTTCGTCGTACCCAACTGCCGCAGCGTAGTAAGTTGGCAGAGATTGCTGTAGCCATCCGTGTCCATGGCCAGCAGCGTGATCGGCACACTTGGCGAATTTCGAAATTCCTCACTCGAAATGCGACATTTCACGTCCAGCGTCACGCCGACAATCGGCTTGAGGCCTGCGTGCTTCGCTTTCGTATAAAACGGCACCGCCGCATACATGCCGTTCGTATCCGTCAGCGCCACGGCGGACATGTTCTGTTCGACCGCCGCTGCAATGATCTCGTCGGGCGACGCCACGCCCCGCAGGAACGAATAATGACTGTGACAATGCAAATCGACAAACATTGGGAGCCCCGAGAACTGTGCTTCTACGGTAGGGGAGACGGGAAGAAGCGAATCTGCCGCTGTCAGGCTACAACCGGCAAGGGCTTGCCGATGCCGATGACCGGCTCGATTTCTCGAGCCTCTTTCATTTCAACCTTTCGCGCTCTCACGATGGCATCGTTGCGGCGTAGCAAACAGTGGCATCCATCGCATAACGCGCTGCATATATTTCGTATAGATATAACTTCCTGCCGAGGAACGTTTTTCTAGCGTGACAGGCACGGCGTGGACAGCACCAGGCCGTTGGGCTTGGTGGCGTAATGCTCGCGCAGGGCGAGGCCTTTGCCGTAAAACACGGCGTTCCAGCCGAAGCGGCCGCGGTCCATTTCGCGGTTCAGGTACCAGCGGCGATTGGCGCGGGTATCGAACAATTCATTTTGCCGGCGATCGGCTTCGAGATTGGTTACGCTGACGCCTGCGAGCCGCACGGCCACGCGGCGCGTAAACAATTTGCTAAACAATTCCTTGGCGGCGGCAAGCAATTCGCGCTCGTCGTTGGTTGGCTTGGTGAGGCGCACCGCCTCGTGCGCCGAAAAATGGTCGACGTAACGGAGGCGCAGGCCGAGGGTGTGCGCCTGCTTGCCGTATTCGCGCAGGGTCGAGCCGATGCGCTCGCTGAGATACTCGATCAGGCCGCTGAGAAATTCGGTGTCGATGGTGCCGCCCTCGATGGTGGTTTCGCGGGAGACGGACTTCGGCGTGGAGGGGAGCAGCACTTCGCGGCCATCGAGGCCGCGGGCGCGCTCCCAGATTTGCTGGCCGACGGCTTCGCCGAAGGCCGCTTGCAGAGCGGCCTTCGGGACCCGGAGCAGTTGGCCGATGGTGGCGATGCCGCGCTCGGCGAGCGCAGCCGCGTGGACGTGGCCGATGCCGTGGAGCTTTTCCACCGGTAGCGGCGTCAAGAAAGCTTCTTCGTCACCGGGAGCGACCATGCGGAAGCCGCGTGGTCGCTCAACCCGCGAGGCGATCGAGGCCACCACTTTCGTGCGCGCCGCACCAATCGAAACGCTCAGCCCGGTTTCCTTGAAAACTTCCATCTGCAAGCGCACCAGCGTCCCGCGATAATCCGGATACAGGCGTTCGGTGCCAGCGAAATCGAGGTAAAAGTCATCCAGCGCGGCGGTTTCGACCGCAGGCGTGTACGTTTCGAGGATGCGGCGCACACGCTCGGCAAAGTCGGCGTAGCGCTCGTACTGGCCGGGGACGACGATGGCTTTGGGGCAGAGGCGCAGCGCTTCGCGGAAGCCCATTGCGGTTTTCACGCCAAGGGCTTTCGCCTCGTAGCTCGCGGAAGCTACGCAGCCGCGCCCCACGAGAACGGGCTTGCCGCGCAGACGGTGGTCCAGCACCTGCTCGACAGAGGCGAAAAACGCGTCTACGTCCACGTGGACGATGTTGGGGATTTTGGGCGCCGGAGCTTTGCAAAGGCCAAGCCAGGCCCAAGCGGACCAAGGATTTTTCTCAGCGACCGGCTCGGGCTGCGGCGCTTGTGGTAAGGCCGTATCAGAAGAACCCGCAGGGCTATCGCCTGCCACGCGGCTTGTCTCTTCGGCAGGCAAAGCCGCAGGGCTCGCGAACTCGCCCTGCGCTACAACCTCCTGTCCCGGATCGCTGTAGCTCGGGCCTTCCTCGTCCTGAGACCCGCCTTGCGGATCGAAGGAAGGCCCGAGGCTGGTTTCTTTTGCAGGCGCAACGCCCTCAAGCGTGGTTGCGATGGCGGGGTTAGCAAGGGCTACGCTTTGGCTTTCGACACAGACCCTCATGGCGGCTCCTGAAAGGGAGGCGGATTTTCATCGGGCGGTGGCCGTCTCGGGAGAGCCTAGGCGGCAATGGAGGCGGCGCACCACCCGTTTCCCGTTTCCTCTACCGTCCTAACCATAGGCGAATAAAAAGCGAATGTCAAGAGGTTCCGAGAGTAGCAATGGCGCTTACTTTTTTGAACTTTTGGTTGGAGGGCTTAGGGCAGTGGGCGGCCGCAGAGGCCGCGCGGACTTCCAGGCTTTTGACAAAATCATGAGACGTCGTGGCGGCAAGAAGCCCCGGACCGGTGATGAACCGCCGACCCGCGCGAAGAACAAGTAAAAATCAACAGCATTCCGGAGTTACAGCGATGGCCCAACTACCTCGAATGCCGGACCTGGATGCACGGCGGGCAGCAATGAAGAAGCTTGCTTTGTTTGTCGGCAAATGGGAGGGAGAGGCTCGCTTGCTGCGCGAGCCGGGCGAACCGCTCGTTTTGATGCAAACGGAGGAAGCTCAATTCAAGCTGGATGGGCTGATCCTGGAAATCGAAGGGATCGGGCGAAGCAAGACCGACAATAAGCCCGTTCTGCAAGCTCTCGGGATCATCTCCTTCGACGACGAGGCGGACACTTATCACATGCGAGCGTTCAATGACGGCCGCTTTCTGGAGACGAATGTCAAGCTCTCGGAGGATGGCAGGAGTCTTACCTGGGGCTTCGCGCTGGGTACGATCCGAACCACTTCCGTGCTGCGGATTAACGAGAAAGGCGAGTGGACGGAGCTTGCCGAGATCACCATCGACTCACAGCCAGCCAAGAAACTCTTGGAACTAACGGTCAGGCGACAGGGATAATGCGCGAGTGAATGTGCGCAGGCAGACCTTAGACCGCAGTGGCGCTAGAACACGCGGCCGAGCTGGAAGAACCATTTGCGGTGGCCGGAGTCGCCCACGCTGCCACCGATGAAGAATGGGCCCACGGCGGTTTCCGCCAGGAAGCCCGCAGCCACGTCGTTGGGCAGGTTGCTGTCGGCGGTCACGCCATACATCTTGCCGATCTCGTAGGAAGCAACGGCGTACACGTTCTTGCCGACAAACGGCGGGAGCGTGAGCAAATCGTGTACAAAGCCCGCGCGGAACAAATAATACTGGTTGCCTTGAAATTCGTTGTTGCCGTAAGCGCTGAGGCGTAAAGGCCCTCCCAGGAAAAATTGCGGGATTCCTGTACTCTTCGTGCCAAACGTCGAGCCGCCTTCGCCTTCCGCAAAGAGGGAGGTGGGCCGCGTCATCGGCTGGAAATATCCGAGCTTGAGGTCCATGGAAGGAAAGCTGCTGGTGGCGCCGGGGCTTTGGTCGAACCACCGGAAATTCGATTCCGCGGTGAATCCGCGCCGCGGGATCACCGGATCGTCGGTATGGTCGAACAGGTAATGCAGACGGGTTTGTCCCACGCGCCCTTGGACCGCAGGAATTTCGGGCGTCCCCAGGCGCAGCTTTGTGTTCAGCGAACCAACTTCGTAGCCAACGCGCAATTCACTGAAGCGTCCGAAGGTGTATCCTAGATCGCTGCCGATGTTAATGCGGTAGATGCGGTAGTCGGCGAGCGGGTCATTCTTGGCGTAAATCTGAAAGGCGGTGTCGCTGGCGTCGGCGCGCGGCGCGAAAAACCAGCGGCTCTCCGCCCTAAAGGGACGATACAGTTCGGTATGAATGCCGTAGGTATTGCCCAGCAGGAGATCGCTGCGCCACTCGGAGCGATAACCGGCCACATCCATAAACGTGAAGCGTGTTCCGGTGGTGAAGTCCACGTTGCCGGCTTGCGAGCCATCCACTTCAAATGCGGTTTGGAACATGGGCGGCGCGTCGTTTTTTTCGACCACGCGCACCAGCAGCCCGGACTTTCCGTCTTGTTCGGTGAGCCAGTAGCCCGCCGAGTCGAATCGGCCAACGCCGGTGAGGCGCGTCAGCGTGGCATCGAGCTTCTGCGGGTCCACCGGTTTGCCGGGGAAGTTTTTCAAATAACGGGCGACATCGATGGCCTCGCGCTCACTGGTTCCTTCCACCTTGACGAACTGCGGCACGGGCAGTCCGGTGCGTTCCCGCGCCTTTCGGGCCTGGAGATAAGCGTCCCAATCCGCATCGTTTAATGCAAACGCCTCGAGCATGGGCGCCTTTACCTTAGCCGCTTCGTAGCCGCGCTCCATGATGGGCTTACTCTTCGCATAATCCACCGTGGTGAATTCACCAAGGGGGACAGAAATGAGGGAATCTGCCAGCTCCAAGCTGCGTACCTCATTGGCCCTGACCATCGCGCTTACCGAATGATTGAGGACACTGAAGACGGACCGAATGGCATCGGCTTGAACGGGCGCCGGCTCAAGGTGCACGGCAATCACGATCTCTGCGCCCATTTTGCGGACGACGTCGGTCGGCAGGTTGTCTAACAGCCCGCCATCGACGTAAACGGCCTTTCCTTCACGTACGGGCGAAAAAGCCCCTGGGATGGACATCGTGGAGCGCAAGGCGATGGCCAGCGGGCCGTCTTGGAAGACGTGTGATCGGCCGCTGACTAGATCGACAGCCACGCAGCGAAACGGCACGGGCATGTCGTCAAACGAGGAAATTCCGGAGTAGGGAAGCGTGACGCGATCAATCAGCAAGCCGATTTGATGGCCTGCGATCAGACCCGCGGGTGCTGACAAACCGCGGCGCAAGCCAAAAATCAGCGAGTTGGGATAAGCGCGCTGATCTTCTTTGCGGCGGTAGGAGAGATCCTGGTACGGCGTGCGGTCGCCGAGGATTTTCCGCCAATCGAGACCTCCGATCAGCTTTTGCATTTCTTCCGGCGTCATTCCTGTAGCGAAGAAGCCGCCTACGAGTCCGCCCATGCTGGTGCCCGCGACGTAATCCACGGGAATGTGGTGTTCCTCGAACCATTTCAGCACGCCAATGTGCGCAAGGCCCATGGCACCGCCGCCTTCTAAAGCCACGCCGATTTTGGGGCGATGTTGCGACCTTGTTGTTGCG
>Ga0209577_10000501_pt1 | contig 39681 bp, 42 predicted proteins | sample GraSoiAngelo_109_FD_185874 | JGI IMG/M metagenome (GOLD analysis project Ga0209577, IMG submission 185874) | Grasslands soil microbial communities from the Angelo Coastal Reserve, California, USA - 14_0903_12_20cm (SPAdes) (version 2) | ecosystem: Environmental > Terrestrial > Soil > Grasslands... | reverse complement strand
CCGCCACAGCCGGTGTCCCCGATCGCGATCAGGGAATCGCTTCCGGTCTCATCGGCACCGCCCAGCAGGTCGGAATGGCCGTCGGACTGGCGATTCTGGTCAACATCACGGGGTCGGTCACGAGGGTGTTCCTGCCGCAAGGTGCAGGTGCCGTTATCGCCGGATACCACCAGGCGTTTGTGATCGCCGCCGCCATCAGCCTGGTAGCGGCGATCGTGGCGCTCATCATGCCTGGATGGGTGGTGTCCCCGAGGGTACAAAGTTATGAACTCCGGCCGCCCTCAGACGTGGGAGATGGGATCCGACGTACAGTGACAGTCGGCGATGATCCGCATGGGGAATCCAACTACCACCGCCGCGTTCCTATCCGTCGTCCTGCTCGGCGGCGTTAACGGGGTCGCGGTACGCTTCAGCAATCGCGAGCTCGCGCCCTTCTGGGGCGCGACGCTCCGCTTCGGCATCGCCGCGATCGTCCTCCTCGCGATCGCTCGCCTCCGTCGCGTCCCGCTTCCGGGCGGAGCTGCCCTGACCGGCAGTCTGCTCTACGGCGTGTTCGGCTTCGCGGGCGCCTTCGGGTTCATCTACTGGGGTCTCGTTGCGACGCCAGCAGGCCTCGCCCAGGTCGTGCTGGCCCTTGTTCCGCTTCTGACCCTCCTCTTCGCGGTTGCCCAGGGACTCGAACGGTTCCGTCCGCAGGCTCTTGCCGGCTCCTTCCTTGCCCTGGCAGGCATTGTCGTTGTCTTCGGCCAGCGCCTCGGCTCTAATGTGCCCACGGTATCAATGCTCGCGATCCTGTTGGCGGCCGCCTGCATGGCCGAATCGAACGTCGTCGTCAAACGCTTCCCTAAGTGTCATCCAGTCGCTAACAACGCCGTCGCGATGAGTACCGGAGCAGTCATCCTGCTAGCGCTGTCGTTCGTTACCAGAGAGGCGCACGCCCTGCCAGGCCACGGACAAACCTGGATCGCGGTGGCGTATGTGTCGCTCGCAGGCTCGGTCGCGGTCTTTTCGCTGTTTCTGTACGTGATTCAGCGCTGGACGGCTTCGGCAACGAGCTACGTCATGCTGCTGATGCCATTGGTGACCGTGTCCGTAGCGGCCGCGATCGCCGGGGAGTCGGTGACCCTTGCATTCCTCGCCGGTGGGGCATTCGTCCTGGCCGGCGTCTACGTGGCCGCGTTTGCCCCCCCAATGGCTCGGCGCTTGCCGGTGCTTGCTCAATTTCGCGGCCCCCGCAGCGCGGCGCGACAGGAGCCGCCGAACCCAGTTCAGCCCGGCTGCGCATAGGTGCGTTCACATCAGACGCGGTATGCCAGAGCCTCCGACGGCGTCTCGATCGCGTACCAGGTGCTCGGTGAGGGCCCGCGCGATCTCGTATGGGTGCCGGGCTGGATCTCCCACGTCGAAGCCGCCTGGGACGAACCCACGATGGCCCGCTTCTTCGAGCGGCTCGCCTCCTTCTCCCGGCTACTCCTTTTTGACAAACGCGGCACCGGGCTGTCCGATCGAGTGATCGACACCCAGCTGCCGACCCTCGAGCAGCGTATGGACGATGTCCGGACCGTTTGCGATGCGGTCGGCTCGGAGCGCGCGGCGCTTCTCGGCGTCTCCGAGGGAGCACCGATGTGCTTGCTTTTCGCGGCAACCTATCCGGGACGAACGACCGGCATCATCCTGTTCGGCGGCTATGCGCGTCGGGAACAGACATCTGATTACCCGTGGGGAGTCTCGGCTGAGCAGCAAGCGGCCTTCCTCGCGGAGATCGAGCGCGACTGGGGCGGCCCGGTAGGGCTCGATGTCAGGGCCCCCAGCAAGCTGGGCGACGGGCGTTTCAGCGACAACTGGGCGCGGTACCTGCGGATGGGTGCGAGTCCCGGTGCCGTTCTCGCTCTGACTCGAATGAATGCAGAGATCGATGTCCGACCAATCCTTGAGACGATCCGGGTCCCCACCCTCGTCCTCCATCGGTCGGGTGATCGGGTAATCCCGATTGAGGCGGGAAGGTATCTCGCCGAGCGCATCCCGGCGGCGTCGTTCATAGAGCTCGCCGGCGAGGACCACTTGCCCTGGATTGGTGACGCTGACGCTGTACTGGGCGAGATCGAGGAGTTTCTGACCGGGGTCCGAACCCAGCCCGAGCCCGATCGAATGCTGGCCACGGTGCTCTTCACCGACATCGTCGGGTCCACGCAACACGCGGCTGAACTGGGGGATACGGCCTGGACGGATATCCTTAAAGCCCACCACGCACGAATCCGGGAAGAGCTAGAGCGCTACGGTGGGCGGGAGATGCGGACGACGGGCGACGGATTCTTCGTGCTCTTCGAAGGACCGGCGCGGGCCGTCCGCTGCGCCTTGGCCCTCGTCGATGCAGTCCGGCCTTTGGGATTGGAGATCCGAGCCGGTCTGCACATCGGTGAGGTCGAATTGGCGGGCGATGACATCGAGGGTCTGGCTATTCACATTGGCGCTCGGATCGCTGCGCTCGCTGGCACCGGCGAGGTACTCGTCTCACGCACGATCAAGGACCTGGTGGTTGGCTCCGGGCTCACGTTTGTTGATCGGGGGATGCATGCGCTGAAAGGCGTTTCAGAAGAATGGCAGCTCTTCAAAGCCGCGACTCGATAAGATCCAGACGGACGGGGCGGGCTCCAGGCCACCTTGCGGCGGTGTCGCCGTCGAGTCAGCGGTCGACAGTACTCGCTGGTTCTGAACCGGAGGGAACGGTCTGTCGCTCGGGAGCGTGCCCCGGCAGGTCAATCACGCCGAGCTTCTGCATGAACCCGAGTTCGTCTTTTCCAGCCCAGTGCTCGACGATCTTGCCGTCGGCAATCCGGTGAATGGCAACGGCGGATCTGCCTACAATCCCCAAGGCAACGGTAGACCGGCGCCGGCCGCGCGTCAAGGGACCGCTATGGTCCACGCTTATGCGGTGTCCACAACCGCGTAGGCCCTCGCCCACCCGTCCGAAAAACTTGTTTGTGATTGGTGTCCCCGACAGGATTTGAACCTGTGCTCCCGGCTCCGGAGGCCGGTGCTCTATCCGGGCTGAGCTACGGGGACGCGGTGCCAGTATATAAGGAGGCGCCTGCGCCCCAGGCCGTGCGGAGCTTCGACCGGACCTTACGGATTCCGTCACGGACCGTGACCCTGCTCGGGCTCGAGGCTGCCTAAGCTCGAGTCAGGACTGGCTGCCGAATCGGGTGGGAGGAGGCCGGTCGAACTTGCCGGTCCAGGAGGTGAGTCGCCGTGCGCCGTTGGCTGAATCGGTGGACCTTGCTGGCCCTGGCGGCCGCAGTCCTCGCCTGTGCCGACTCGATCTGGCCCAACCCGCTGTGACCCGAAGGGCGGGCTGCCACTTGACAACCGCCGGCTGCTAGACTGTAAGCCGTGCTTGACACGCGGCCGGCTCGATCGCGAAAGGGCAGCCCGCACCCGTCCTCGGCTCCCCTGGGAGCCCGCATTCGCGCCGCCCGGCGGGAGCTTGGTCTGAGCCTGGCCGCGGTGGCCGGCGAACACTTCAGCCGCGCCTTCCTCAACCAGGTCGAGCTGGGACGGACGCTGCCTTCGACCCGGACGCTCCAGATCATCGCCGAGCGCCTGCAGCGTCCGATCGAGTACTTCCTCGAAGACCCCGAGGTTTCGGCCCCGGCGATCGAGCTGACCCTGACCGAGGGCCAGAGCCGGCTGATCCGGGGCGATGGCGAAGGGGCGCGCGGCCTGCTCGAGAAGCTGCTGGCCCGGGCCATCCCGCTGGAGGCAAGGACCCGGGCTCAGCTGCTGCTGGCCGACGTCCACCTCAAGGCGCGGCGGATGCCCGAGGCGATGGACCTCCTCCAGCCGGCCCTGGAGGTCGCCGAGCGGGCCGGCTGGAAGGCGATCGCGGCCGAGATCTGCGATCGCCTGGGGAGCGCCCACTACCTGGCACGGCGGCGCCACGAGGCGGCCCGCTGGTTCGACCGGGCGCTGGCGGCTTACGAGGCCAGCGGCCTGACCGATCCCGCGCTCCACGCTCGGATCCAGGGCCACCGGGCCAACATCCACTACGTTTCGGGCGAAATTCAGGAGGCGATCACGGCGTACCAGGCGGCGATCTCGGCGGCAGATCCGATCCTCGACCTGCCCGGCCTGGCTGGAATCTACGATGGCCTGGCGCTCGCCTTCCAGCGCAACGGCCAGCTGCGCGGAGCCCTGAATTACGCTCAGCGCAGCCTGCGCCTCTTCGAGATGGTCCGAGACGTGCGCATGAGCGCCCAGCTGCGCAACAACATGGCGGACATGCTCCTCCAGCAGGGCCAGCCGGTTGAGGCCCAGCGCCTCTTCGACGAAGGCGCCCGGCAGCTGGAGGGGATCGCCGACCGCGAGCTCCTGCCCATCCTGCTGGCGGGGGGCGCCGAAGCGCGCCTGGAACAGCAGGACCTGGGTGGCGCGGCAGCCCTGGTGGCCAGGGCGGTCCAGGTGGCGCCGGCGTCCTCCGATCCGCTGGCGGCCATCGCCAGCCTGCGGGTCGAGGGCCGGGTCGCCCATGCCTTGAAAGATACGGCCCGCTCGCGTGCCGCCTTCGACCAGGCGCTGGCGCTGGCTGCCGGGCTGCAGAACGCAGACCTGCACGCCCGGGTCAGCTACGACTACGCGCGCACCCTGAGCGAACAGGGTGACGCGGCCCAGGCCGCGGCCCGCTTCCGGGAGGCTTACGAGGCGCGCGTGCGCCGCGCCGGTCTAACGCCGTAAGCACTCTGCGGCGCCCGGTAACTGTTACTTGACACACCGAGCCATCTGCACCGATAATGGCGGACACGGCCGGTGGTGTCGCCATCGTGGCGATCCCCCCACCACCGCCCGGCGAACGGGTGGTTCAAGCTCGGCATTTTGTCACTTCGTGCGATAGACTGGGCACGGAGCGTCAACAAGGGGGAGCCATGAACGGATATTCGCGAAAGGTAGGGGCCAGGCTGCGGAGCCTACGGAAGCAGCGTGGCCTCACGCTCCAGCAGGTCGAAGTCCTCTCCAACAAGCGGCTCAAGGGATCACTCCTTGCCGCCTACGAGCGGGGCGACCGGAACATCTCGGTGACCCGCCTGCACCAGATCGCCACCCTCTACAGCGTGCCCGTGAACCAGCTCCTGCCGGAGGAGGCCGAGGGGTTGGCGGAGCCGACGCCGCCGCCCAAGCTGGCCATCGACCTGGCCAGCCTGCAGGGGCTGCCCGAGCGCCAGGGGTCGATCCTGGCCCGGCACGTGGCCAACCTGCAGCAGCAGCGGCGGGACTTCGACACCCCGGTGGTCACCATCCGGACAGACGACCTGGAGCAGCTGGCCGCCGCCTACAAGACGACGCCCGAGACCCTGCGGCGCTCACTCCACGAGTGGGGCGTATTCAGGATGACGTCAGGGAGGGCCTCGCCGCCCACCGAGGGCCAGCCCGAGCCCGAGTGAGGCTCAGAAGGGGATCTCGTCCTGCGCCGGACGGGGTCCCGCCGCCCGCAGCTCGCTGACGCTCGCGGGGTGCGGAGGTTCTTCCTCCGGCGTGTCGTCATGCACCGGTAGGGTTTCGATCCGCCGCCGCGCCTCGTCCAGCTTCTGCTGGCAGTGCCGCAGGTAATCCTTTCCCCTGGCCACCGCCTCGATCGCCTCCTCCAGCGTCAGGGTGCCGTCCTCCAGCGCGCGCAGCGTCTCGTCCAGCCGCCTCAGCGACTCCTCGTAGCTGAGGTCCTCCGATTGCTCGCTCACGGCCTGACCTCCTCCACGCTGCAGTCCAGCTCGCCGGTGCCGAGGACGACCCGGACGCCGGCGCCCCTTCGAGTCTGCCCCGCCTGGCGCAGGATGGCCCCGGAGGACCGGTCCAGGCAGATGCTGTAGCCGCGACCCAGGGTCGCTCTCGGCCCCAGGCCCTCGAGCCCGCGAGCCCGTTCCTGGAGCTCACGCTCGAGCAGGCGCAGGGAGCGGGCCATCAAGCCGGCCAGCTGCTCGCGCAGCGTCAAAAGCCGCTCAGTGTCCACCGTCCGCCGGCGTGCCAGGCCGGCCACCACCCGCTGCAGGCGGCGGGTTTCCTGGTCGAGCCCGACCTGCCGCAGGCGGAGCACCTCACGAGGATCGCGCTGCGCCAGCAGCCGGTCAAGCGACCTGACAAGCTCCTCGCGGCGCTCGATCACCTCCAGCGCGCTCCGCTCGAGGTCGCGAGCTTTCACCGCCAGCTGGTGCTCGGGCAGCACCAGGCGTCCACGGCCGGCGCGGATCAGCCGGTCGCCGCGCTCGCCCAGCTGGCGCTCCAGGTCACGCCTCGCCGGTACCACCAGCTCGGCCGCGGCGGTGGGCGTGCGCGCTTCACGGTCGGCGACCAGGTCGGCGAGTGTGCGGTCCGAGGTATGGCCGAGCGCGGTGACCACCGGAATCCGCATGGCCTGGATGGCGCGGACCACGGCCTCCTGGTTGAACGCCATCAGCTCCTCGAAGCTGCCCCCGCCCCGGGCCAGGATGCAGACCTCGGCCAGGCCGTCACGGTCGCATTGCCTCAGGGCCGCGGTCAGGCTGCGCTGGGAGGCTACGCCCTGGACGGCGGCCGGGTAGACGAGGAGATGGGCATTGGGGAACCGCTCCCAGATCGTCTGCTGCAGATCGTGAATCACCGCACCGCTGGGCGAGGTGACCAGCGCGATCCGCCCCGGAAGGAACGGCAGAGGCCGCTTCCGCTCGGGGCGAAATGCTCCCTCTGATTCGAGTCGCCGCTTCAGCTGCTCGATCGCCTGGCGAAGCTTGCCGGCACCGTCGTAGTCGAGCCGGCTGACCACCAGGTTGACGCGTCCGGTCTGGGTGTGGAAATCCACCTGGCAGGTGACGATCAGCTCCTGTCCGTTGGCGGGCAAAAAGGGCAGGCGGCGCGCGGTAGAGGCGAATATCACCGCCCCCACGGTGGCTGCGGCGTCCTTGAGGGTGAACCAGACATGGCCCCGGACCGGCGCCACCCCGCTCACCTCGCCTTTGACCGTCACGCTCTGGAAGCGCGCCGCCAGCAGGTCGTGGATCTTTGCGTTCAGCTCGCTCACGCTCAGAGGCCGGATCGCCGGCTGGGACTGCACCGCCATCAGCGCTCTCCTCCGCTGAGCGCATAGAGAGGCGCGCGGCCCGCAGGCTCGACGGCCCTCGCCACGGCCTGCCGCAACTCCTCGACCCGGTCGGCCCGGTCGGTGAAAACCCGCAGCAGCGTGGTCCTCATGGGGAGGGGCCGGAAGAGGTCGGAGACGGAGCTTGCCTCGATCCGGCGGCTGATCGAATCGTAGATCCGCACCGCGAAGGGGTCACGCAGAGGGTTTTGCGGGCGCGGGTCGACCGAGGCCAGGTCCAGCTCCAGCAAGACCTGGCGCAGCGGCGGCGGCAGGGCCTCGCGGATTCGCCCGAGCAGCACCGCGGGGTCTGGGCCCGGCAGCTCCCCCACAGCCGCGAATTCCTGGTAAGCCTCGAAGACCAGATGCCACTTGAGCTCGCGTCGCACGATCCGCGTCCACTCGCGGCCCAGTTCCCCCCTGCGGCCTCCCTCCTCCTGCCATCGATCCACGGTCTCGATCAGCGACCAGTCGGTCAGCTCACGATATCGCTCCAGATCGTCCAGGGGATTGCCTGCCAGCAACAGCTCCACCGTCTCCCCGAAGATCTCCCGCATGTGGAGGTCGATACGTCGAACCGTGCGGTGATAGTAGATGTTGTTGTAGAGGTAGAGCCGTGCGTTCAGAAACATGTGCAGCGCCTGGGCCGCGTGCTGGTGCAGCACCATTCCGGAGCCGTCGAGGAACGAGTAGTGCAGCAGCCGCTGGAGGTCGACCGGCCCGGCTCTGACCCCGCACATGTAGGCGTCGCGGGCCACGTAGTCCAGATTGTCGGCGGTGTAAAGGCCGTTGAGCACCGGCTTGAGGAGACGGACCCAGGCCGGCGGAGGGGGACCGTCCAGCGGGTGCCTGGCGATCAGCTCCGCCACCCAGCGGGGATCCACCCGCTCGCCGGCTTCGAAGGGCCCGCCCGGGCTCGCCTCCAGCGCCTCGATCGCTTGCCGCAGGGGGCCGAGAATGAGGGCACGACCGACAGCCTCGTGGTCGATGCCGTAGCGGTCCAGGTAGTTCTGGTCGAAGAAGTGGCCGAAGGGTCCGTGGCCGGCATCGTGGAGGAGACCGGCGACCCGGACCGTCTCCTCGACACAGGCCGGGGACGGCGCCGCGGGGTCGAGTCCACGGAGATCGCGGTCGAGGCGCCGGGCCCAGTCGCCGGCCAGATGCATGGCCCCCAGAGCGTGCTGAAAGCGCGAATGCTCCGCCCCCGGAAACACCCACCAGGCGGACTGCAGCTGGTGAATCCGCCGCAGGCGCTGGAGCCAGGGATGATCGAGGAGATCCTGCTCCGAGGCGCCGCTGCGGCCTCGCCCCTGCTTAGTGATCTTGATGTAGCCGTGGACCGGATCGGCGACCAGATTGACGTCATCGAAGCGCTGCATCGCACCGTGAATTCTAATCTCGTTCCTTCGGCGCCTTGCGCCCGCTACCATCGTCTACGTGGAGCGGGCCGTGATCGTCGACGCCGTCCGGACGCCGATCGGACGCTACGGCGGCGCCCTGCAGGACCACCGGCCGGACGACCTCGCCGCCCTCGTCATACGAGCCGTGGTCGGCCGCAATCGCCTGGACCCGGAGAGCATCGAGGACGTCTTCTTCGGCGACGCCAACCAGGCCGGCGAGGACAATCGCAACGTCGCCCGGATGGCGGTCCTGCTCGCGGGACTGCCGGTGACGGTGCCTGGGGCCACCATCAACCGCCTCTGCGGATCCGGCCTGCAGGCCGTGATCTCGGCCGTACGCGAGATCGAGACCGCAAACGGTGAGCTCTTCCTGGCCGGCGGAGTCGAGTCGATGACACGGGCGCCCTTCATCCTGCCCAAGCCCAGCCGCGGCTTCGAGCGCGGGCCGCAGACGCTATACGACAGCGCCCTGGGATGGCGGATGGTCAACCCACGCATGGCGGAAGAACACACCCTGAGCCTGGGTCAGACCGCCGAGGCGGTGGCCCGGCGGGGGGGAATCACACGTGAGGAGCAGGATCGCTTCGCGCTGCAGAGCCACCACCGCGCGGTCGCGGCGCAGGACGCCTGTCACTTCCAGGAGGAGCTGGAGCCGGTTCCGCGCCCCGCCGGCGAGGCGGTGCTGCGGGACGAGGGACCCAGGCGGGACACGACTCTGGAGAAGCTGGCGGCGCTCAAACCGGCCTTCGAAGCCGAGGGGACGGTGACGGCCGGCAACTCATCCCCCCTCAATGACGGCGCAGCCTGCCTGCTGCTGGCCTCCGCCGGCCGGGCCCAGGCCCTGGGCCGCAAGCCGCTGGCCCGGGTGGTCTCCGCCGCCAGCGCGGGTGTCGAGCCGGCCCTGATGGGCCTCGGCCCGATCCCCGCCAGCCGTAAGGCGCTGGCCCGTGCCGGGCTGAAGCCGGCCGATCTGGACGTGGTCGAGATCAACGAGGCCTTCGCCTCCCAGGCGATCGCCTGCGTTCGCGGTCTCGATCTCGATCCTGCCCGGGTCAACCCCAACGGCGGCGCCATCGCACTCGGCCATCCGCTGGGAGCCAGCGGCGCCCGCATCCTCACCACCCTGGTCCACGAGCTGGCGCGCCGGGGCGGACGCTACGGCCTGGCAACCATGTGCATCGGCGTCGGCCAGGGTATCGCGCTCGTCGTCGAATCCCTGGCTTGAGGGCTGCGGAGGACTATTTGTGAGGAGTCCTGCTACTCTTCGTCATCCTCGGCGCCTTCCAGGGTGAGCATCAGGCCGTCCTGGAGGTCGTAGAGGGCGTCCATCGCCTCTGCGATCCCGAGGTCGTCGGGGGCCCTGGCTCCGAGCGGATGCTCCATCTCGGCCGCCAGCTCGTGCACCCGCGAGGACAGTTCAGGGGTGAGCTGGGTCTCCTCGGCGATGTTGAGCAACTCCAGCTCGTCGAGTAGCCCGTCGATCTGGCGGATTCGATTCCGGCGGGCATAGCGCTGCTCGCGCTCGAGATGCCATCGCTCACGGAGCGCAGAAATCTGGACCGAGGTCTGCTCGATCATCTTCCCCGTTCCGGACGCCCTGGTCATAGCTGTGCCGAGTGATTACTGTACTTTCAAAGCCGCAATTGGTCAAGGAGATCGAGTTCAGACCGCTCGACGTGGAGGCGGTGAAGGCCCGGCTCGAGGCTTCGGCCATCCCCTGGTCGATCCGCCACCTGGCCGAGTGTTCGAGCACCCAGGACCTGGCCGAGGAGGCGGCCCTTGGCGGCCACGGCCCGGGCCTGGTGGTGAGCACCGATTTCCAGCGCACGGGCCGCGGGCGCCGGGGCGGAACCTGGACCGCGCGGCCGGGGAGCTCCCTCCTGGTCTCGATCCTTCTGCAGCCGCCGCCCGCGCTGCTGCCCCTCACCCCCCTGCTGGCAGGCATCGCCGTGGTCCAGGGGATCGAGTCCAGCTGCGGGCTCAGGGCGGAGCTCGAGTGGCCCAACGACGTCATGGCCGGGGGCCGCAAGCTGGCCGGGATCCTGGTCCAGCGCCCGCCCGGGCCCACGGCCGTGGTCGGCATCGGGGTCAACGTCAGGGCAGCGCCCTCCGGCCTGGAGGATGGGGCCAGGGCGACCTGCCTCAATAGCGAGCTGGGCCGTACCGTGGCCCGCGAGCCGCTCCTGGCCGGCATCCTCGAAGCCATCGCCGGAGGGCTGCAGCAGGCCGCCCTGTCCGGTCCTGCCTGGGTGCGCCGGGCCTGGCTGGCGCGCACCTCGATGATGGGCCGGCGCCTGGCCTTCGAGGACGGTACAACCGAGCGGGTCGGGACCGCGCAGGACCTGCTGGAGGACGGCGCCCTCGTGGTCCGGCTCGACGACGGCAGCCCGCTCCGGCTGGTGGCCGGGGCGGTGCGACACGTCAGGACGGACCTGCCTCAGTCGTAGGTCCGGCCGCCGTCCTCGATGAAGCCACCCTCGTGGGCGCCCTGGGGATCGTGGTGGGTGAAGTGGATGAGACCGCCCTGCGCGTTCCAGACGTACTCGCCGTGGACGATCACCCGGTCACCCACCTGGACCGGCACCCGCCGCCCGAGGCTCAGGTTGTGGTCGATCAGCACCGTGACGCTGAAGGCATCCAGGCGGACGACGAAACGCTCGTGAGCTCCGGCGGGACCGCCGGAGTCGGCCAGGACACGGACCACCGTGCCCTCGGCGGTGACCTCCACCTGCGAGTGGTGCTGCTGGTAATCGCGGGCGATCGCGGCGTCGTCCGGCCGGGGCGTTCCCCAGCAGGCAGCCAGGACCAGAACCGTCGACGCGCACGCCCAGGCGCGGAGCAGCCGGACTAGGTTACGGTCACCGTCCCCTGCATGCCCGAGTGGATGGTGCACTTGTATGTGAAAGTCCCGGCCGTGCTGAAGGTCTGGACGAACTTGGTCCCCTGCGAGCACAGCCCCGAATCGAAGCTGCCGTTGTCGGCGGTGACGGTGTGCGAGCTGGAGGCGTCCTGCCAGTCCCACTCGACAGCCTGGCCGGCCTTGATGCTCACCGACTTGGGATCGAAGGCTCCGATCGTGTTGGGATCGGCAACGATCTTCACCATCTGGGCCGCGGTCGCCGAGGCGGCGCTGCTGGCGTTGCACCCGCCCCCGCCGCCGCCACCGGTCGTGTTGTCCGGACTACCGCCGCAGGCGGCCAGCAGCAAGGCACAGCCCAGGGCCGCGGCCATCTTCCACACGCTCACCTTTGCCTCCTTTCGCCGGAGCTCCACCCATGAGTCTACGGATGACCCGCTTTCAGGGTCAAACGGCGGGGCGGTCGCGCGCCGGAAATCAGGTCGCAGCCCGACCCGCACCAGCCGCCGGGGCGCCCTCTGCCGGCCTGGCCCAAGACTCAATCGTGGAGCGCACGATATTCACGGCGCGCGTCCCTGATCCAGAGCGCGAGGGCACAGACGCCGGTCAGCGCGCCGACTGCCAGCATCACGGGACTGATGACGAGCCCGGTCAGAGTCAGGGCGATCCCGACCGCCAGCATCAGCGGCCACCAGCTGGGGCCGGGAAGGTGGATCTCCTCCTCATGCGTGACATGGGATTCGGGATCACGCTCGCTCACTTGGTGAAGCCCACGTAGATGACGGCCCACAGGATCGAGGCGGCCAGCATCAGGACTGCGACCACGAACATCAGTGATCCGAGGCGAACGTTGGCGCGCGCTTCACTTCGTTTCACAGGACCTCCTCGTCTCTCATGCGATGAGCCGATCAGCGACCATGACGCCGAACAGGACGGCCAGGTAGGCGAGCGAGTAGTCGAACAGCGGCCGCGCGAAGCGGCGGCCCCGGTCGATCAGGTTGGCCAGGGCGAAGGCCACGAATCCCGCGCCAAGCACAACCGCGCCGGCCAGGTAGAGATAGCCGAGCGCGCGGGTCGCGAAGAGCATCATGCTGAGGGCGACCAGGACCAGCGTGTACCAGAGGATCAGGCGCCTGGCCTCCCGCTCCGGCACGACCACCGGCAGCATCGGGATTCGCGCCCGCGCGTAGTCGCCCTTGAGCCAGAGCGCGAGCGCCCAGAAATGGGGCGGTGTCCAGAAGAAGACGATGGCGAAGAGATAGAGAGCGGTCAGATCGAGCGAGTGGGTCACGGCCGCCCAGCCCACCAGCGGCGGCATGGCGCCTGCGGCGCCGCCGATCACGATGTTCTGGGCCGTCGACCGTTTCAACCATGCCGTGTAAACCAGCACGTAGAAGAGAAGCGCGCTCAGGGCCAGCGTCGCCGCCAGCACGTTGACGCCGAAGGCCAGGATCAGGAAGGCGATGACTCCCAGGGCGATACCGAAGGCGAGGCCGTGCTCGGGCGTGATCCGGCCGTCGGGGATGGGCCGCCGACGGGTTCGCAGCATCGCGGCGTCGACGTCGCGGTCGATCCAGCAGTTGATGGCGCCGGCGCCGGCCGCGGCCAGGGCTCCGCCGAGCAGAGTCAGCAGGACCAGCCGTGTGGAGGGCCAGCCCCGGGCGGCGATCATCATGCTGCCCAGAGCGGTCACCAGCAGGAGCGGGATGATGCGCGGCTTGGTCAGGCTGAGGTAGTCGAGCGCCACGTCGCGGAAGAGCCGGCCCACTCCGCCGCGGGCCGGGGCCCCGCTCCTGTCGGCCAGGGGCGCTGACGGAAGGCGTGAGGCCATCACGCTCAGCGTCACGGTCCCGACCCAGACAGCAGTCGCCAGCGCCAGGTGCAGGCCGCGCAGCGCTGCGGGCAGTGCCAGGAGAACGACCGCCGCACCGACCGCGACCTGGAAGGCCAGGGCGGCCAGGGTCAGGGCGACCCAAAGCCGCACCCGACGCGAGCGCCCGAGCCGGCCCAGGACCGTCAACAGGGAGACGACGATGACGGCTGCCAGGAGCGCGGCCAGGCCTCGGTGCGCCAGCTGGATCAGAGGCAGGCGGTCGAAGGACAGGGTCAGCCCTGCGCCGCACAGGGGCCAGCCGGTGCAGGCCGCGCTGGCGCCGCTTTCCACGACCAACGAGCCGCTGAGGATCAGAAGGTAGGCCGCCCCCGCCGCCCGTCGCGCGGAGCGCAGGCTCGGCCGGTCGAGTGCGCCCTCCTCGGGCAGGGGCAGGACAGCGGCGACGGCGGTGACACAGGCGGCCCCCAGCAGAGCCTGCGCCGTGGCCAGATGGACCAGGACCACGGTGGGAGGCAGCTGGAGCAGCACGGCGATCGCGCCGAGCGCGACCTGAAGCCCGAGCAGGAGCAGGGCAATGGTCGCCGGCCAGCGCAGGTCGGGGCGGCGGCGGCCAAGCAGCCAGGCGGCGAGCGCGGTCGAGACCAGCAGCACGCTGGTCAGCGACGCGGTGGTTCGATGGGAGTACTCGATGATGGGATGGAGATCGAGCGGCGGGAGCAGGTGGCCGTGGCAGAGCGGCCAGTCCGGACAGCCCAGCCCCGAGCCCGAGACACGCACCACCCCGCCCAGGACCACCGCACCGTAGGCGGCCGCCGCCCCGGCCAGGGACAGCACCCGGAGGGTGCGCATCATGGAAACCGGGTCAGGACGCGCGTTCCGCGGCCGCGCGCCTTAAGTCGCGGAGCGGCCTGGCGCTGCGCACGGTGGGAACGGTGTCGAAGTTGTGCGCGGGTGGCGGCGACGCCGTCGCCCATTCCAGCGTGTTGCCCATCCAGGGATCCGCCGGGGCGCGGCGACCCGCCCAGAGGCTGATCAGGAGGTTGACGATGAAGAGCAGGATCCCGGCAGCGATGGTGAAGGCACCGATGGTGACCACCCAGTTCCAGTCGGCCCAACCGATCCGGTTCGAGTGATAGGTCGCGATCCGGCGTGGCATCCCCAGCAAGCCCAGGAAGTGCATGGGCATGAAGGTCATGTTGAAGCCGATCAGCAGGACCCAGAAGTGCAGCTTGCCGAGCGCCTCATCGAGGTAGCGCCCGGTCATCTTGGGGAACCAGTAGTACATCCCGGCGAAGAAGCCGAAGACGCTGCCTCCGAAGAGCACGTAATGGATGTGAGACACGACCCAGTAGGTGGCGTGGATCTCGTAGTCGACTGCCAGCGAGGCCATGAAGACGCCGTCCACACCTCCTACCAGGAACTGGAGCACGAAGGCAACGGCGAACAGCATCGCCGTCGTGTACTTGATCGACCCGCCCCAGAGCGTGGCCAGCCAGTTCAGGACCTTCACCCCCGAGGGGACCGCGATCATCATCGTGGTGAACATGAAGAATTCCTGGAGGGCCAGAGGCAGGCCGGTGGTGAACATGTGGTGGGCGAAGACCATGAAGCCGAGCACGCCGATGGCGGCCATGGAGAACGCCATCGCCCGGTAGCCAAAGATCGGCTTGCGGGCGAAAACCGGAATGATCTCGGAGACGACGCCGAAGGCGGGCACGATCATGATGTAGACCGCGGGGTGCGAGTAGAACCAGAAGATGAACTGATAGAGAAGGGGGTCCGAGCCGTGGGTGAAGAAGGTCGTCCCCAGCTGCCTATCCATCAGCACCATGGCGAGGACACCGGCCAGGAATGGGCTGGCCAGGAGCACCAGGCCGGCCGTGACCTCCACCGACCAGACGAAAAGCGGCAGCCGGAACCAGCTCATGCCCGGGGCGCGCATGTTGTGGATGGTGACCAGGAAGTTGATCGCGCCCATGATCGACGAGATGCCGAGGATGTGGAGTCCGAGGATCCACAGGTCCTGCCCCAGCCCGGGGGAGAAGGCCTTCTCGGTCAGGGGAACGTAGCCGGTCCAGCCGGCTGCGGCGGCGCCGGTCTGGGTCAGGAGCCCGGCGTACATCGTGAGGCCCCCCAGGGGGATCAGCCAGAAGGCAAAGGCGTTGATCCGCGGGAAGGCCATGTCGCGGGCCCCGATCATGAGCGGGACGAAGTAGTTGCCGAGGCCGCTGAAGACGGGGATGATCCAGAGGAAGATCATCGTCGTCCCGTGCAGCGTCATCAGCTCGTTGTAGGTCTGGGGGTTGAGGAAGGTGTTGTTCGGCGCGGCCAGCTGGGTGCGCATGAGCAGTGCGAAGATCCCGCCCGCCAGGAAGAAGAGGAAGGTGGTGTACAGGTAGAGAGCGCCGATCTTCTTGTGATCGGTGGTCGTCAGCCACTCGACTACGCCGGCTCCGGGTGCACGGCTGGCCGCTGCCGGGAGTGCGATCGCTGCCATCAGTCCCTGGTCCTCTTGGAATGCCGCGGTGGAATGGTTCGCATGCTACTTCATCGCCGCGTACCAGCTGTCGTACTGGCCTGAGGTCATGGCGATGACCTGGATCTGCATCAGAGCATGGCCCCGGCCACAGAGCTCATTACACTCACCGAGGTAGGTGCCGGGCTGGCTGGCCTCGATCCAGCCATGGTTGGTCTGGCCCGGGATGGCGTAGACCTGCCCGCCCAGGCGCGGAACCCAGAAGGCGTGCAGGACATCCTTGCTCGTGACCTCCAGGCGGACCACCCTGCCGGTCGGGATGGTCAGGTCGGAGCGTCGCTTTCCGTTCGGGTACTGGAACTGGAAGGCGAACTGCTGGGCGATGACCTTGATCGTCATGTCGGCCGTCGGGCCGTTGCGGACGAAGTCCATGCTGCTGAAGGTCAGCCCGAAGATGAAGATCAGCATCACGAAGGGCAGGGCGGTCCAGGCGAACTCGAGCCGGGAGTTGCCATGCACCTGCGGCGGCTCCCGGTCGTCCCGCCGGCGGAAGCGGATCGCAGCGTACAGGATCAGCCCGCCGACCACGACCAGGACGAACATCGCCATCCAGAAGACGAACTGATAGACCGAGAGGATCCGGCAGGCATCCGGTCCCGCGCAGTCCAGTGGACTGACGTCGACAGGCTGAACCGCCGCCAGCAGCGCGCCTGCGGCGATCATCGGTGAAAGAACCACCAGCGGCCTTCGCGCACCGGCTCACCCCGGCGCAGCCTGGCCACCAAACGGGCGTCGTGCAGGGCCGCGTACCAGAGGGCCAGCGCGCCCAGGAAGAAGCCGGTGAAGAGGAACAGCGAGAAGATCTGGACCGCCAGCGAGAGCACCACGGCCGGCCCTCCCCGAGGCCGCCACCAGACCAGTAACGCGTCCGTCAGGGCGGGCACGTTGACGCTGACGAAGAACAGGCCGCTGACGGCACCGAGGAAGGTGATCGCCTTGCGAGGCTGCCGGTTGTAGAGCTGGCCGAGGCCCGGGATCAGGCTCAACCAGCTGGCCGCCGCCAGGCCGGGCCGGCGGCGAGGCGCCGGTGAGGGACGCGTTTCCGGTTCGACCACTCGATCGGCCAGCATTATCGCTGCGTCATCCGGTAGCAGTAGTAAGCCACCAGCAGCAGCGTGGCGGCGGCCCAGATCAGGACGAAGACGAAGTCGCCCAGGCCCGGATCGCGGCTGAAGTTGAGGAGGCGGACCAGCAGGTCGATCATGGCTCAGCCACCGGCCTTGTGGGCCTTGAACAGGTCCAGCGTGTACTCGCCGAAGATCACGGCGAAGGTGAGCGCGGCCAGGATCACGAAGGCCACGAGCGTGCCGATCAGGTTGCGAATCGCCTGGCGTCTCATGGCAGGCTGGTGTACTGCTGCCAGAGTCGAATCCAGTGGACCAGCAGGTCTATCTGCGAGTTGGACATCAGATGCTTCAGCCCCCAGGGCGGCATGATCGAACCCAGGTGCTCGGAGCCGAGATTGCCGGCGAAGATGCAGCGGTGATAGTAGTCGTCGTTGAAGAATCCCAGCCGATTCTGATCGTCCAGCGGCGGCCCCTTGAGGCCTTCGCCGGTGGCCCCGTGGCACTGGGCGCAGCTGTTCTCGTAGAGCTGGGGCGCGTTCTGGTAGACGGCGAAGGGGTTGGGCACCAGGTTCTGGTGCGCCCCGGCTTCGGTGGTCGCCTGGCGGTTGCCGTTGTGGCAGATGACGCAGCCCGTCTCGTCGATGCCCAGGCCCTTGTACTGGCTGGGGAGGAAGCCGGTCAACTGCGCCACCTCGGGCTTGCCGGTGGCCGGATCGGTGACCGCGTGGCCGTTGACGTCGAGCACGTAGTAGGGCGTGGCCTTCGGATCCTGGCACTGGAGCGGGGCGGCCGCGCCGCCGGCGCCCTGGGAAAGGGATGGCGTGGGGCTGCTGCTGGGAACGGGGGAGGCGCCCGGTGAAGAGCCCCGGGGCGAGGTCGAGGGGGAGGCGGCCGGTGACCCGCTGGCCGCCGCCGAAGGGGAGGCGGCGGGCGACGGGCTGGCCCCGGCCGCCGCCGCTGCGCTGGCCGGCCGGCAGATGAGCGTGTCCTGGCCGTACTTCGCGAACACGGCATCGTTGATGACCGCCGGATGGTTGGCGCCCAGCCTGCGGGCCGCCTCCTGCGGTCCGATCTTGACCGCGTCCGGCACATGGCAGGTGATGCAGCGCTCCACCTGGAAGTTGCCGTTGACCTGCACCTTGGGGAAAAGCTGCTGGATGTCACCGACGCTGAAATCGGCGCCGTAGCGCGCCGCGTACTGCTGCTGGATCGGGACGTAGGGCCGGTTGAAGTCCTGGTAGAAGGCGAACGCCAGCAAGGCGACGAAGAGGATGCCGACCGCAAGGAAGGCCCGGCCCAGCATCAGGCCGCGCCCTCAGCTCTCATTGCCCAGCACCCATCCCCAGTCGAAGTTGAACTCGTGGCCCCGGAAGAAGGTGCCGACCAGCACCAGGCCGACGGTGATCACGGCGTAGAGCGCGAAGAGGAAGATGGCCAGCTTGCGCTCGGACGGCCGCCGGCTCGGGTTGCGGTCCAGATAGGGCACCAGGATCATGAGCACGATGACGAAGGTGGGGAAGGCGACTCCGGCCATCAGCGGTGGGAAGCGCGCCAGGAGCTCCTGCAGTCCCAGGAAGTACCAGGGCGCCTTCGACGGGTTGGGGGTCATCGCGGGATTGGCTTTCCCCAGCAGCGGTGCCTGGAGCCAGATGGAGACGACCAGCAGGAAGACGGTCATCGCCACCATAGCGATGAACTCCTTGAAGACGAACTCGGGGAAGGAGACGATCATCTCGTCTTCGCTGTCGTCGCGAAGCTGGAGCGGCGGCTCGCTCAGCCCCCGGCGGCGGGCCTCCACCCGGTCGCGGGCATCGAGGCGTTCGCGGGCGCCGGTGGCCATGCCGGGTCAGAGCCCCCCGCTGAAACCGTCCTTGCGGACCCGCCAGAAGTGGACGACCATCAGGAGGAAGCCGATCAGGGGCAGCCCGACCACGTGGGCCACGTAGAAGCGCAGCAGCGTGGCGTCACCGACGGCGCGTCCGCCCAGCATCAGGTAGCGCGTATAGGGGCCGGCGATCGGGGCGTACTTGGCCATGTTGGTGCCCACGGTCACGGCCCAGATCGATAGCTGGTCCCAGGGCAGCAGGTAGCCGCTGAAGCTGAGGAGCAGGGTGATCAGGAGCAGGAAAGTCCCGATCGCCCAGTTGAACTCGCGCGGCTTCTTGTAGGCGCCCGTCAGGAAGACTCGGGCCATGTGCAGCCAGACGGTGATCACCATGGCGTGGGCTGCCCAGCGGTGCATGTTGCGGATCACGCCGCCGAAGGTGACCACGAACTGCAGGTCGCGCATGTCCTGGTAGGCATGGCTGGTGGCGGGGACGTAATAGAACATCAGGTACAGGCCGGTCACGGTCAGGACGATGAAGAGGAAGAAGGAGAGGCCGCCCAGGCAGAGGGTGTAGGACATCCGGATCCAGGAGCGGCGGACCCGGACCGGATGGATGTGGAGGACGAAGTTGGTCAGCGCCGTTCTGGCCGCGATCTTGTCGGTGAGGGGCAGGCCGTGCCGGAACAGCGAGCTCACCATCTGGGCCAGGACCGAGTAGATCTCGTCGATGGCCGCGCCGATCATTTTCATCCGGTTTCCCCTGAGAGCTGGCCGATCAGACTTTGAGCCGGGTGGTCAGGTCCACGAAGCTGTGCCGGTCGAGGAGCAGGTGCCCGTCGCGCCCCTTCTGGACCTGGATGTGGTCCATGGGCCTGGGCGCCGGCCCATAGAAGTTTACCGAGTCGCGGAAGTACCGGCTGCCGTGGCAGGGGCACTTGAAGCCCTGCACCGCCGGGTTGGCCGGAGAGGCCGATTGTCCGGTCAGTGGATCGCGCAAACCGCCGATTCCTTTTGCGACCAGGTCCGAGGTGACATCGGTGAAGTAGCGGGGCGTGCAGCCCAGGTGAGTGCAGATCAGGTTGAAGGCATAGATGCCGTCGGGGTCGCGGTTGATCACCACCCGCTTGTCGATCAGCACGGTCGTGCTGCCGACCCCGTATTCCGAGGCCAGGCCCGCCTTGAACAGCGAGGGCTCCTCATAGGTGGCGTTCGGATAACCGAATCGCACCGCCTCCACGCAGGCGGCCAGCGAGGCGGCGAGGAACGCCAGCCAGCCCAGGATGGCGAAGAAGCTCCGCCTCGAGATCTCACGGCTGTCCTCGGCCAGACGGCGGAGGCCGACCATCAGACGTAAGGGTTGTGGGCGGGTGGCGTCAGGATGGTGGCGAAGACGATGGTGGACGCCATGATGATCAGGAAGAGCAGCGAGACCAGCAGGCAGCCGAGGTCGGCCTTGATCGCCAGCAGGACACCGCGCACGGCAATGAGGATAGCAACCGGGCGGATTCGGCGTCCACCGGCTCAGGCCGCGATAGGGTCGCCACCCGATGCGGGGCCTCGCGCCCGGACCCGGGCTGGATACCATTCCCGGCATGGAGGACGGGCCGATGACGCAGGAGGTGGTGGTGCGGACGGGCCGCCACAGCGAACTGCGGGACGTGACCGCGGCGGTCGAGGAGCGAGTCGCCTCGAGCGGCGTCCGCGAGGGCGTCTGCCTGGTCTTCGTCCCGCACACCACCGCCGGGGTGCTGATCAACGAGAACGCAGACCCGGGGGTGCTCGAGGACGTGATCGCGACCCTCGATCGGCTGGTGCCCTGGAAGGGCGACTACCGGCACAACGAGGACAACGCAGCCGCTCACATCAAGGCGATCCTGGTGGGGGCGTCGCAGCTGGTTCCGGTCCGGGACGGGCGGCTCAGCCTGGGCCGCTGGCAGGGAATCTACTTCGCCGAGTTCGACGGCCCCAGGGAGCGCCGGCTGCAGGTGACGGTTCGGCCCGCCTGACATGGGAAAGCCGCCCCCAAGGGGGCGGCTTCACCCGGTCGGCGGTTCGTTACTTCCTGGCCGTAGCCGCGGTCTCGATCTGACGAGGCTCGCCGTTGCTCTGGGCGCCGCTGATCGGAATCTTCACCGACTTGGGCTTGGCCGGCTGCGCCTTGGGAACCGTGAGCGTCAGCACCCCGTTGTAGAACTGCGCCTTCGCCTGATCGCCGAGCGCATCTTCGGGAAGGCTGATCTGGCGGCTGAACTTGCCATAGTAGTTCTCGCGCAGCCAGTAGCTCTCCGGGCGCGTCCCCTCGGGAAGCTTGATCTCCCCCTTGATCGTGATCACGCCGCTGTCGAACGTCACCTCGACGGCATTCGGATCGACGCCGGGGACCGAGGCGCGGACCACCCATTCCTTATCGGTCTGGTACACGTCCAGCGGCAGGTACCCCTCTCCGACGGCGTTCACCGACCGGGTCGACCCCGGGAACCCGAACGAGTCGGAGAAGAGGCGGTCCATGGCGTTGTGCAGCGACATCAGGTCACTCACCGGGGACCAGCGGATCATGCTGCTCATATCGCGAAACACCTCCTCTTTTCTGTACGACGATTTCCTGCCGGCGATATACCCGCGGCCGGCGCCGGTTAAACTCGGTCGGGCTCCTCCCGCCGCCTCCCGTGGCCGGGGCGTAACCAGGGGTGAATGCCCGGTATATACTGTTCAGACTCTGCAGGCGGGAGGACCCATGCTGACCAGCATCAAGGCTGTCGGCACGCACGTTCCCCAGGGTGTCCTGACCAACGCCGATCTCGAGCGCATGGTCGAAACTTCGGACACCTGGATTCGTGAACGAACCGGCATCCTGGAGCGCCGCATCGCCGCTCCGAACGAAGGCGCCACCGACCTGGCCGTGATGGCCGCGGAGGACGCGCTCTCGAGGGCCGGCCTGCGCCCGCAGGACACCGATCTCATAGTCCTGAGCACCTCGACACCCGACTCGACCTTCCCCTCCTGCGCGGCGCGGGTCCAGGAGCGCCTTTCGGCGCGCGGCCCAGCCTTCGACATCCAGGCAGCCTGCAGCGGCTTCCTTTATGGGCTGAGCGTCGCCGATCAGTTCGTGGGCAGCGGCGAAGCCCGGCAGGCATTGGTGATCGGCACCGAAACCCTGACCAAGATCGTCAACTTCAAGGACCGCGGAACCTGTGTCGTCTTCGGAGACGGCGCCGGCGCGGTCGTCGTCGGACCCAGCTCGGACGGAGCCGGCATCCGGTCCTGCGTGCTGGGCTCGGACGGCCAGGGAGGCGACCTGATCTACGTGGCGCCCGGGGCACCCACCCCCGAGGGCCCCGGCCGGCCCGAGATCCACATGGACGGCCGCAAGGTCTTCCGCTTCGCCACCGAGATCCTGGCCCAGGCCACGCTGGAGGCGCTGGAAAAGGCCGGCGTGGCCCTGGAGGACGTGAGCCTGATCGTGCCTCACCAGGCCAACGCGCGCATCATCGAAGCCGCCGCCAAGCGTCTGGGAGTGGCTCCCGAGGTCATGGTCAACAACATCGCCCAGTACGGCAACACCTCCACCGCCTCGATCCCGCTGGCGCTGCGCGAAGCGATCGACGCCGGCCGCGTCGCCGCCGGCGACTTCATCGTGCTGGTGGGCTTCGGGGCAGGCCTGACCTGGGGCGCCTGCGTCCTGCAATGGGAGGGCGGCGGGGCCGCCCCCAACTGACGGATGTTCCGGCCCAAGCCGAAGTACGTCGCACTGCCCTCCCCGCGAGCCGGGCTGGGAGAGGAGATCGATCGCCTCACCTGCCCCAAATGCGACACTGCGCTCGAGCCGGCGCGGCTCAATGCCACCCTGCGCGTCTGCTACCGGTGCGGCTATCACTTCCGGCTGCGGGCTTACGAGCGCATCGCCATGCTGGCCGATCCCCAATCCTTCCAGGAGGAGGACCAGGACCTGACCGCACGCGACGTGCTCGGGTTCCGGGACGCGCAGCCCTACTCGAGCCGCATCGAGCAGACCCGTCGCAACTCCGGCATCAACGAGGCGGCGGTGTGGGGCGAGGCGTCGATCGCCCACAGGCGGCTGGTGATCGTCTGCCTCGACTTCGCCTTCATGGGCGGAAGCATGGGGGCGGCGACGGGTGAGAAGATCACCAACGGCATCGAGCGTGCCACCCACCGGCGCCTTCCCTTGCTGATCGTCTCCTCCTCGGGCGGGGCGCGGATGCAGGAAGGGATGCTTTCCCTGATGCAGATGGCCAAGACCGCCGCGGCCATCGGTCGCCACGGCGCGGCCGGGCTGTCCTACATGTCCCTCCTCACCGATCCCACGATGGGCGGAGTCACCGCCAGCTTCGCCACGCTGGCGGACGTCACCCTCGCCGAGCCGGGAGCCATGATCGGCTTCGCCGGCCCCCGCGTCATCCAGCAGGCGACCTACGAAACGCTGCCCGAAGGCTTCCAGACCGCCGAGTTCCTGGTCAAGCACGGCCTCATCGACCTGGTCGTGCCGCGCCCCGAGCTGCCCACCGTCCTCAAGCGGCTGCTCGAGCTCTACACGCACGCGGCCTCGGCAGGCGTGGTCGAGCTGCAGCCGCGCAACGGCCTAGCCGCCAGGGCTGCCGCCGGCGGATGACCCAGGCTTCCGCCGCCGCGCTTGCCACCTGGGCCCAGGTCGAGCTCGCACGGCATCCCGACCGGCCCTACGCTCTCGACTACATCCACGCGCTCTTCAGCGATTTCTTCGAGCTGCACGGAGACCGCCTGTTCGGAGACGACCACGCGATCATCGGCGGTCCGGCAATCCTGGATGGCCGAACGGTGATGGTGGTCGCCCAGCAGAAGGGGCGCAACACCGCCGAGCGGGCGATGCGCAACTTCGGCATGGCCAATCCCGAGGGATACCGCAAGGCGCTCCGGCTGGTCGGGCAGGCGGAGAAATTCGGGTTCCCGGTGGTGGCCCTGGTGGACACGCCCGCGGCCTTCCCCGGAGCGGGCGCCGAGGAAAGGGGGATCGCCTGGGCGATCGCCGACAACCTGCTGGCCTTCTCGCAGGCCCGCGTCCCGATCGTGTCGCTGGTCATCGGGGAGGGCGGGAGTGGCGGCGCGCTGGGGATCGGCGTGGGTGACCGGCTGCTCATGATGGAGCACTCGATCTACAGCGTGGCGCCCCCGGAGACCTGCGCCTCGATCCTCTGGCGGGACATCAGCCGCAAGCTGGAGGCAGCCGAGGCCCTGAAGCTGACTGCCCGGGACCTGCAGCGGCTGGGGCTGGTCGACGAGATCGTGCCCGAGCCGCCGGGCGGGGCACACACCGACTACGGCGTGGCCGCGGATGCCGCCGGCGCGGCCCTGCGCCGGCATCTCGGCGCAGTCGAGGCTCTCCCGATCGACCAGCTCCTCGAAGAGCGCTATTTGCGCTATCGAAAGATCGGCGCAAGTTAGCTCACGGCTTCGAGTCCGGTACTCATGTGGGGGGCTGCGCCCCCCACCTTGCGGCCGCGTCAAGGCACCGGTCGACAAGCTCCCTCTCCGGCCTTGACCCGGCCGCATCGGCGTGCCGGTGCACGCCGATCCCCCCGCTAAAGATGCGCGCTGCGCGCGCGTGCCCGTCGGCTTCGCCGCGGGCGGCCCTTGGAGCCGCAGGCGCTGCTAAGCTCAGGCACAAATGGCGACGCAGCCGCTGCGGGAGAGCGTCCCGCCGCGCCGTCCCCGGCTCGACCCATCGGTCTTCCGGCTCCCGGTAGACCGGATCCGCGAGGGCTACTACTCGGACGTCTATTTCAACCGCACCGTCGACGTGCTGCGCGCCGACCGGCGCCACCCGCGGGTGCTGATGCAGGTCTTCCAGAAGCAGCAGGCGGTGGTGGGCGGGACGGACGAGGCGATCGCGATCCTCAAGCTCTGCTCCGAGGACTTCTCCCAGCTGCGGGTGCATGCCCTCTACGACGGCGACGAGATCGCACCCTGGGAGACGGCCATGACGGTCGAAGGCGACTACTCCCTCTTCGCCCGCCTCGAGACGGTCTACCTCGGCGTGCTCAGCCGCCGGACCAAGGTGGCGACCAACGTGCGGCGCGTGGTCGAGGCCGCCAACGGAAAGCAGATCATCTTTTTTCCGGCCCGCCACGACCATCACCTGGTGCAGACGGGTGACGGCTACGCGGCGCACGTGTCCGGAGCGATCGGCGTCTCCACCGACGCCCAGGCGTCGTGGTGGGGCGGCAAGGGGGTGGGCACGGTGCCTCACGCGCTGATCGCGACCTACGGCGGCGACACCGTGCTGGCGGCCCGCAAATACGCCGAGTATGTCGATCCGAGCGTCAACCTGGTGGTGCTGGTGGACTTCGAGAACGACAGCGTTCGCACCTCGCTGGAGGTGGCCAGGGCGCTGGGCACCCGGCTCTGGGGAGTGCGCCTGGACACCTCCGAGACCATGGTCGACCAGAGCGTCCAGCAGATCATGGGCGACTTCGATCCGCGGGGCGTGAACGCCCAGCTCTGCCGGCTGGTGCGCAGGGCGCTGGACCGGGAAGGCTTCGAGCGGGTGAAGATCGTGGCCAGCGGCGGCTTCAACGTCCAGAAGATCGAGCGCTTCGAGCGGGAGCAGGTCCCGGTCGATGCCTACGGCGTGGGCAGCGCCTTCTTCCAGGGATCGTACGACTACACCGCCGACGTGGTCATGGTCGAAGGCCGGCCGGTGGCCAAGACAGGACGCCGCTACCGTCCGAATCCCCGCCTCCAGGCGGTCGACTGAAGGGCGCGGCGTTGCCTGACGTGACCATCGTCGTGGACGTCCTGAACGGCTTCTGCAAGGAGGGAAACCTGGCCTCCCCCCATTGCGCCGGGGCGATCCCCCGCATCCGCCGCATCCTGGAGCGGCGCCTGCAGGCTGACGACGCCCTGATCTTCCTGGCCGACACGCACGACCCCCACGACCGGGAGTTCGAGGTGTTCCCCGTCCATTGCGTCCGGGGAACCCATGAGGCTGAGGTGGTGGACGAGCTCCAGGACCTGGTTCTCCGCGGCCACCTGATCCGCAAGCGCCGCTACTCCGGCTTCTTTGAGACCGACCTGGAGGACCGGCTTCGCCGGCTTGCGCCCCAGACCGTGACCGTGGTCGGGGTCTGCACCGACATCTGCGTCATGCACACCGTGGCCGACCTGCGCAATCGCGACTACCAGGTGGTGGTCGTGAGGGAGGGGGTCGAGACCTTCGACGGTCCGGGACACCCCCATGACAGCGTGCAGGAATTCGCTCTCGCCCACCTGCGGGGCGTGCTCGGAGCGCAGGTGCAGACGCTCTCGCTATAATCTAACGTTATATTGAGACGCTGGGCAACTTGCCGGGCCTGCCGGGCCCGGATGCCGGGCGACAGCCGCTTCTGTGCCGCCTGCGGCGCACGCTTGGGCAGGCCCTGGATCCTGCTGGCCGCCCTGGCCGCAGCGCTCGTGCTGGTCCTCCTGCCTGGCTCGCTCTATGTCTGGGCCGGGCTCCCCACCACCTCCAACCTCTCCAGCGCCCGGCTGCCGCTGTCGACCCGGATCTACGACCGGACCGGTCGGGTGCTGCTGGCCGAGATCCACCAGGGCAGCGAGCGGCGCCACCTGGTTCCAATCTCGCAGGTGGCGCCCGGCATGCAGCGGGCCACGATCGCGGTCGAGGACCACGACTTCTACCGCCACGGCGGGATCGACCTGCTCAGCATCCTGCGGGCGGCCGGCCAGGACCTCTTCCAGGGCCGGATCGCCCAGGGCGGCAGCACCATCACCCAGCAGCTGGCCAAGAACGTCTACCTTTCCAGTGACCGGTCGATCCTGCGCAAGCTCGACGAGGCGATCCTCGCGGTGGAGCTCGAGCACCGTTACTCCAAGTCCCAGATCCTGGAGGCCTACCTGAACCGGGTCTACTACGGCAACGAGTCCTATGGCGTGGAGGCGGCGGCCGAGACCTACTTCGGAACGCACGCGGCCGATCTCTCGACGGCGCAGGCCTCCTTCCTTGCCGGACTGCCGGCCGCCCCCTCGGACCTGGATCCCTACGTCAACTTGGGGGGCGCCAAGAACCGCCAGCGCACGGTGCTGGCGGCGATGGTCCGGGCCCATCAGCTGACCCAGGCGCAGGCCGCGGCCGCCTTCGCTCAGCCCCTGCGCCTGCAGCGGCTCTCCGCGGCGCCGGACGCGAAGGCGCCTCACTTCGTGCGCTGGGTGGCCGGCCAGCTGGAGCGGACCTATGGTGACGGGCTGGTCCAGCAGGGCGGGCTGACCGTGGTCACCTCCCTGGACTGGCGTCTGCAGGCGATAGCCGAGCAGCAGGTCCGCTCCCAGGTCGAGGCGCTGCGCGCCCACCACGTCAGCGACGGCTCCCTGGTGGCGATCGATCCCAGGACCGGCGGTGTTCTGGCGATGGTGGGTTCGGCCGGCCTGGACGTGCCCGGCGGCCAGTACGACATGGCGCTCGTCCCCCGCCAGCCGGGTTCGGCGTTCAAGATCTTCACCTACACCGCCGGCATAGAGTCGGGCAAGATCACCATGGGCTCCTGGATCCTGGACGCGCCTGTCCGGGTTCCGCTCTCCGACGGCTCTTTCTACCAGCCCCACAATTACGACGGCTCCTACCACGGCTGGCAGCCGATTCCGTTCGCCCTGGGCAACTCGCTCAACGTCCCGGCGGTCAAGGTCGAGGTCATGACCGGGATCCCTCAGGTGGTCGACGCGGCGCGCCGGATGGGAGTTACGACCCTGGACGGCGCACCCGCCTCATACCAGCCGAGCCTGACGCTGGGCGGATACGAGGTGCCCCTGCTGGACATGGCGGCGGGCGCCGGAACGCTGGCCGCCCAGGGCACCTACCGGCGGCCGCAGGCCATCCTGCGGGTTACCGCCCACGATGGGCAGACGCTCTTCGCTGACGATCCCCGCAGCCGCAGCCGGGCGGCCGTGTCTGCGCAGGCGAGCTTCATCATGACCAGCATGCTCTCCGAAGATCGCAACCGGCAGATGGAGTTCGGACGGAGCGGCGCCCTGGTCATCCCCGGCCATCACGCCGCAGCCAAGACAGGGACGACCAGCGACTTCCGAGACAACCTGACCGTGGGCTACACGCCCGATCTGGCGGTGGCCGTCTGGGTGGGGAACGCCGATCACAGCCCGATGCAGGGCGTGACCGGCATCACCGGCGCGGCGCCCATCTTCCACGGATTCATGGTGGCTGCGCTCCAGGGCGCGCCGGACAGCTGGTTCAGCCCCCCACCCGGCCTCCAGGTGATCAGCGTCGACGGCTACACCGCCTATCTGCTGCCGGGAACGGCGCCCAACCAGCCGCCGCCGGCTCCGATCGCGGTCGGCGAGGGCGGGGGCGGCGGCCATGGCCACGGCCACGGCGGTGGCGGAGGGGGCGGCGACTAGCTGATTCGGGGCCGCGCCGGCGGCAGCTCGCCGCCCGCAGGCGCCCCGTCGGAGCGCAGGGCCTCGACCTGCCGTGTCAGCTCGTCGATCCGGCGTTCCAGGCTCTCGATCTGTTCCCGGGTGGCGATGGGCATGGCCGCGGTCGCGTTGCGCATGCCCTCCGCCGTGCGCCGGCGGAGATCGTCGAATCGGCGCCGCCCCTGTGTCCGGCTGAGCTCGCCCTGCTCCAGCCAGCGGTCGATGAGACGGGCACCCTGGTCGAAGGCGCAGGCGGCTGCGCCGAGCAGGATCGTGAAGCCTTCCCGGACCGCGGAACGCAGCTGAGCGCCCGACGGATCCGGCGTCTGGCCCTCCACGGCTCAAGTCTAGCGCGGGCTCGGCGCGAACGCGGCTCCCCGGCCGACCGGACCCGCTCGTATGCTTCTCTGGTGCCGATCTACGAATATCGCTGCCCCGATTGCAGGGCCCGGCCCGCCATTTTCTTCCGCAGCCTGGCGGCGGTGGAGGCCTCGCCGGCCTGCCCCGGCTGCGGAAGTCGCCGGCTGACCCGGCTCATCTCGAGAACCTCGCAGGTGCTCTCCGAGGATTCCCGGATGGAGTCGCTCAGCGACTCTGCCCAGATGGCCGGGGTGGACGAGAGCGATCCCCGGAGCGTCGCCCGCTGGGCCAAACGTATGGGCGAGGGGATGGGGGACGACGAGCTCGGCGGTGATTTCGACGAGACCGTCGACGAGATGGAGTCCGCGGCGGCGGATAATGGTGACGAGGAGGGTGGTGACGAGCTGGATTCCGACCTCTGAAGGCCGCCCCGCCACCGCGTGGCCAGGGGGCAGGCGCCCCTGATGCCGGCCATCGAGAGGATCGAGGCGCGCGAGGTCCTGGACTCGAGAGGCAACCCGACGGTCGAGGTCGACGTCGAGCTGGCCGGAGGGATCCGCGGGAGTGCCGCCGTCCCCTCCGGCGCATCGACCGGCGCCCACGAGGCGGTCGAGCTCCGTGACGGCGATCGGGAGCGCTATGGCGGCAAGGGCGTCCTTAACGCGACGAAGAACGTCCGCCAGGAGATCGCGCCCGCGCTGCGAGGCCTGGACGCCATGGACCAGCGGGCCGTGGACGAGCGTCTGATCGCGCTGGACGGGACGGCGAACAAGGAACGGCTGGGAGCCAACGCGATCCTCGGAGTCTCCCTCGCCACCGCCCGGGCCGCGGCTGCGGCGGCGGGTCGCCCGCTCTACCGTCACCTCGCGTCCGGCGACGAGCTCAGCCTGCCGGTGCCGATGATGAACATCCTCAACGGGGGCCGGCACGCCGACACCAGGGTCGACTTTCAGGAGTTCATGGTCGTACCGGCCGGCGCGCCCAGCTTCCGCGAGGGCCTGCGCTGGGGGGCTGAGGTCTTCCACGCTCTGAAGTCGATCCTTCACGAGAGGAAGCTCAATGCCGGCCAGGGCGACGAGGGCGGGTTCGCGCCGGAGCTGCCTGCGAGCGAGGAGGCCGTGGTCCTGATCCAGGAAGCGATCGAGCGCAGCGGCCACGTCCCAGGCGAGGAGGTGGCGCTGGCCCTCGACCCCGCCACCAGCGAGCTCTACCGTGACGACCGCTACGTTCTCGCGGGAGAGGGCCGCAGCCTGGACAGCGGCCAGATGATCGAGCTTTGGGCTGACTGGTCCCGGCGCTATCCTGTGGTCTCGCTCGAGGATGGGCTCGCCGAGGACGACTGGGAGGGCTGGCGCCGGATGACGCAGCGGCTTGGCGACCAGCTCCAGCTGGTCGGTGACGACCTCTTCGTCACCAACGTCGTCCGGCTGCGGCGAGGCATCGAGTCGGCGGTCGCGAACGGCATACTGATCAAGCTGAACCAGATCGGGACCCTGACCGAGACGCTGGAGACGATGGATACCGCCCGGCGGGCTGGCTACCGGACGGTCATCTCCCACCGATCCGGGGAGACGGAGGACACCTTCATCGCCGACCTGGCGGTCGCCACCGGAGCGGGCCAGATCAAGACCGGAGCCCCCTCCAGGTCGGAGCGGGTGGCCAAGTACAACCGCCTGCTCCGGATCGAGGAGGAGCTCGGCGGGGCTGCCGTCTATCCGGGCCGTAGCGCGTTCAGGAGCGCGGCCCCCGCCACATGAGCCGGCGCGTTCCTCCCCGTGGCTTCTTCGACGGCGAATCTCCCTTCGGCCGGCTGCCCGTGGAGCCCGGTTTTCCAACCCTGCGCCTGCCCCGCCGCACCGTCTTCTGGGCCCTGATCGCGGCCGGGGCGCTCCTGCTCGTGTTCCTGGTTCAGCCCCTGGCCAGCTTCTACACCGACTGGCTCTGGTTCCGCGCCCTGGGCTACGCGAACGTCTTCACGACTCGATTCTGGACCCAGCTGCTGGCCTTCTTCCTCTTCGCCGCGATCTTCTGGGTGGTGGGAGGGGCTAACGTCCTGGTCGCGCTCGGCTCGGGACGGCGGCTCTCGACCATCGGAATCCGGCAGCGGCTTCTGACCTCGCCCAGCTCGATCCTCTCTCTGCTGGGCGTCTTCCTCCTGGGCCTGATCTTCGGCAGGATCGCCGCCGGGCAGTGGCAGACCATCCTTTCCTACTTCAAGCAGGTCCCCTTTGGGACCTCGGACCCGGTCTGGCACCAGGACGTCGCGTTCTACGTCTTCTCCCTACCCTTTTACCGGTTCATCTGGGGATGGTTGCTCGGGGTCTCGATAGTGATGGCGCTGATCTCGGCGGCGCTCTACGCCTACCGGACCGGGATGCAGAGCCTGGTGCTGACCGCCAGGGCGATGCGCCACCTGACCCTGCTCGCCGCGGCCTTCGCCGCCCTGATCGCGGTCAACTACCGGCTCGACCTCTACGAGCTGCTGCTCAGCCGCCGTGGGTTCGTGTTCGGCGCCGGCTACACCGACGTCACGGCCCGGATCCCCGGCTACTGGATCATGACCGCGCTCCTGGCCCTGATCGCGATCGCCCTGGCCGCCAACGCCGGACCAGCCCGGTTCGCGCCGCTGCCCACCGCGCTCGCCGCCTGGCTGGCGGCTGCCTTCCTGGTCCTGGTCGTCTATCCCGGATTCGTGCAGCGGATCCAGGTCGCGCCCGACGAGCTGCACAAGGAGGCTCCCTACATCGCCAACGAGATCGCGGGAACGCGCCAGGCCTTTGGCCTGTCGGGAATCGACGATCGCCCCTTCTCGCCTCAGGCCGCGGTCACAGCGGACCAGGTTGCCGCCAACCCGGCGACCGTGGAGAACGCCCGGTTGTGGGACCCACAGCTGGCCCTCCCCCAGACGCTCGAGGCCCTGCAGGGTCTGCGTCCCTACTACAACTTCTCACAGATCGCGGTCGACCGCTACACCATCGACGGCCGCTACCTCCAGTTCCTGCTCGCGGCCCGCGAGCTCAATACCCCCGGACTGTCGTCGAACGCTCAGAGCTGGGTCAACCTGAAGCTGCAGTACACGCACGGCGACGGGGTGGCCGCGGTCCGCGCCAACCAGGCCACCGATCAGGGCAACCCCGTGCTGACGCTGCAGAACATACCGCCCAGCGGGGTGCCGATCGTGACCCAGCCCGGCATCTACTTCGGCCGGAACTCGAGCGACTACGTCCTGGCAGACTCCAGGACGCCCGAGTTCGACTACCCGGCGGCCACCGACAAGTACACGCACTGGACCGGGTCGACCGGCGTAGCCCTCAGCTCCGGCCTGCGCCACCTCGCCTTCGCCGTGCGCTTCGGCGATTTCAACATCCTGATCAGCGACCAGCTGTCGTCCCAGACCCAGGTCCTCTTCCGCCGCGGGGTCCAGGACCGCATCTCCGCTCTGGCGCCCTTCCTCCAGCTGGACCAGGACCCGTACATCGTGGTTGCGGGCGGCCACCTTTACTGGATCCAGGATGCCTACACCAGCAGCGATCACTATCCCTACAGCCAGACCTCGGCGGCAGATGCGGCCTTCCCGGAGCTCGCCGGACAGAACTACATACGCAACTCGGTCAAGGCGGTGGTCGACGCCTACTCGGGAGCCACCACCCTCTACGTGGCCGATCCGCGCGATCCCATCATCCGCACCTACTCGGCGATCTTCCCCAGGCTGCTGCAGCCGATCGGGCGCATGCCCAGCTCACTCCGGGCCCACATCCGCTACCCGCGCGACCTCTTCAGCGCTCAGGCGCAGATGTTCCAGCAGTACCACATGCAAGACCCCAACGTCTTCTACAACAAGGAGGACCTGTGGAATGTGGCCACCGAGACCCAGCAGCAGACCGGCCAGCCGGTCGCCATCCGGCCCTTCTACGTGATCATGCGGCTGCCCGGCGACTCCCAGCCGCAGTTCTTCACCATCCTGCCTTACACGCCCTACACCCGGAACAACATGATCGCCTACCTGGTGGCTCGGTCCGACCCGCCCGACTACGGCCACCTGCTCGATTTCCGCTTTCCCAAAGACAGCCTGATCGTGGGGCCACAGCAGGTGGAGTCGAACATCGACCAGGCGCCGGCGATCAAGTCTCAGTTCAGCCTGCTCAACCAGTCGGGGTCGAGCATCGTTCGCGGCAACCTCCTGGTCCTGCCCATAGAGAACTCCCTGCTCTACGTCGAGCCCATCTACCTGGTGGCGCAGAACGTGCAGATCCCGCAGCTCAAGAAGGTGATCGTCGCGACCGGGCAGCAGGTGGCCATGGAAAACACCCTGGACCAGGCGCTCGCCTCACTGTTCGGCGCGCCGGTGACGGTCTCGACCGGCCCTACCGGGCCGTCCTCGCCGCCCACGGGAACCGTCGCCAGCCTGGTGGCCCAGGCGAACCAGCACTACCAGGCGGCCCAGGCTGACCTCAAGCGGGGCGACCTGGCTGCCTATGCCGGCGAGATCGCGCAGATCGGCTCCATCCTGGCCCAGCTCCAGTCGCTGGAAGGCACCCCGGGCGCCTCGCCGGCCCCCTCCGCCAGGCCGTCCGCCTCCCCCTGAGATGAAAGTGGAGCGCCCGCCCGCTGCAGGCGCTCCATCGAAGCCCCCCGGAACCATCTAACGAGGGCCCGGCCAGATGTCAGCTACGGCCAGGACGGCGGCGACGACGCTTGCGATGAGCGCGACGAATCGATACACGGCACCCTCCTTTTCAGAACGGGTGCCAGCCCTCGCGGGTCAGACGTTAGCACCCGCTGTCAGTTGCTGTCAATATACTTTCCGCAACCGAGTAGAGTAAAGCTATACTTATCGGGCAGCATTGAACTCGTTATTCGGGGGGCACTCCTGAATTCGATGGGGGCGGCCTTGAATTCGGTCGGCGAGCGTATCCGGGAGGCACGCCAGGCCCGCGGGCTCACCCAGGCCCAGCTGGCCCGGGGGATCGTGACCAAGGGCTTCATCTGCCAGGTGGAGCGCAACCGGGCCATGCCCTCGCTGCCGAAGCTTCAGATCATCGCCGACCGGCTGGGGCTGGCCCTGGACGACCTGGTCGGCGAGCACCGTTCGACCGACCTCACCTATCTGGCCAAGAGCGCCGAGCTGGCCGTCAAGGCCGGAGAGCCGGCCCGCGCGGTCGAGCTGGCCGAGGAGGCCGTCAGCCTGGCCACGTCAGCCTCGGAGCGGGCCAACCTGCACCGGATTCGCGGCACCGCCCTGGACGCCATGGGCGAGGCGGATTCCGCGCTCAAGGCCTACCAGACGGCGGCCGCCACCGCGCCGCCGGACGACCTCGAGCTCAACGCCGCGATCTGGGTCGAAATCGGGACCGTGCTGGAGCTGCGGGAACGGTTCAACGCGGCCATCGAGGCCAATCTCCGCGCGCTCGAGTGGCTGGACCGGTGCCGTCATGCCGAGCCGGCGTTGCGGCCGCGCGTCCTGGTCAACCTGAGCCGGGTGGAGTCGACGCTGGGGCAGGCCGACCGAGCGATGGAGCACGCCCAGCTGGCCCTCATGGCTGCGACCGATTCGGAAAGCCTCTTCCGCATCGCCAACGCACACATGGCGCTCGGCATCCTGGCCCGAGAAGCCGGGCAGCTCGAGCGCGCGGTCGAGCATTGCAACCGCGCCCTCGACCTGCATCGCCGGATCGGGCACGAGCAGATCGCCAACCGGATCCTGAACAACCTGGGCGACGTGCATTTCGCCGCCGGCCGGGTCGAGGAAGCGACCGACTATCAGACGCGCTGCCTCTTACGGGCCCGGCAGATACACGACAGCATGGCGGTGGCGGTAACCGCGGCAGAGCTGGCCCGGTACGCTCTCCTGGAAGGAGACTTCCAATCGGCCCTGCCCTACGCTCGCGAGGGTAGAGAGGCGGCCCACGCCGTCGAGGACCACGTTCGCGAGGCGGTGGCCGGCGCCTACGAAGCCCGCGCCCTCTTCGGCCTGGGCCGGCACAAGCTGGCGGAGCGCCTCTTCAGGCGGTCGCTGCGCCAGCTCGACCAGCGTGAGGCGCTGGCCAAGCTGGCTCACGTCTGCTCCCTCTACAGCGACGTGCTGCGCCAGCGCGGCGAGGTGGACCGGGCCTTCGCGTTTCTGCGGATGGCCTCGGAGCGGGACTTCAAACAGCTCCCCGGCCTGGTGGGTGTGCCCAGGGGCGAATGAACGGACCCCTACCCGAGCCGCCGGCTCACGAGCCGGCAACCGTGCTCGTGGTGAGTGGGGAGTCCGATGCGGAGGGAATTCGGAACGCGGCCGGCGCTGCCGGCCTGGCCTCGCTCCTGGCCCCTGACGGCGCGACCGCCCTGCGGCTGTTGCCGGCTCGATCGATCGACCTGATCCTCTGCGAGGCCAGCCTTCCCGACATGGACGGCACCGAGCTCTGCCGGGCGATCAAGCAGGCTCGCGCCACAGGCACCATTCCCGTCATCCTGATGCTGGAGGAGGACGATCTGCGGGGGCAGGAGCGTGCCCGGGCGGCGGGCGCCGACGATGTCGCCTTCAAGCCGCTGCAGCGGGGAGCCATCGCCGCGCTGATCGGCGCCCGAATCGAGGTCCGGCGGCTGCGGCGGCGGCTCACCGAGCTCGAGGGCGTGGTGGTCTCGTTGTCCCGGGCTCTGGACGATCGGACCCCGGTCACCGGCGGCCAGGCGGAGCGGATCGCGCACTGGGCCACCCAGCTGGGGTCCGCCGTCGGCCTGGGCGAAGGCGACCTGACCTCCCTATACAAGGCGGCTCTCCTCCACGATCTCGGCATGGTCATCGTCCCCGACAGCATCCTGGCCAAGCCCGGTCCGCTGGACGAGGGTGAGTTCAGCCAGGTGATGCAGCACGCCGAGGCGGGAGAGCGGCTGCTTCAGGCGATCCCCGAAGCGGACAGCGTCCTCCCGGCGGTCCGCCATCACCACGAGCGCGTCGACGGATCGGGCTACCCCGACGGCCTGGCGGGCGACCGGATCCCGCTCTTCGCCAGGATCGTGGCCGTGGCAGACGCCTTCGTGGCTCTGACCAGCCAGCGCCCGTACCGCCAGCGGCGGTCAGCCAAGGGCGCCCTCCAGGTGCTCCGGCAGGGCGCCGGCCAGCAGTGGGACGCGTCCCTGGTGGACCACTTCGGCCGGGTCCTCGAGGAAGCCGAACCCCGCCCGTCCGAGCTCGAGAGCGCCGGCTAGGGCGGGCGCTCGTCGAGCCCGGACCAGTCCTGCGGGGTGTCGATGTCGAGGCCATAGCGCGCCGGCAGCGGCACCTCGTCGACGGCATCCGGGTGGCGAAGGGCGAGGACCTGGGCTCCTCGGTCGCCCGACAGCCGCCGCAGCTCGGAAAAGAAGCGCCGGTCGTAGATACGCGGATTTCCGGCGACCGTGCCGTAGCGCGGGGCCACGATCCGGCCGGGTCTGAAGGCCTGGATCAGGGTCCGAACCGCCGCCGCGTCCAGGAGCGGCTGGTCGGCGACGCCGATCAGGACGGCCTGGGTCTGCTCGGGCAGGGCCTCGAGCCCGAGCGCGATGGAACGGGCGAGGCCCCGCTCGGGATGCGGATTCTCCGTGAGCAGGGCGGGAATCCCATCCAGCTCCCCGCGCAGATCGAGAGACGGCGGCAGCACCACGACCAGCGGGGAGCAACCGGCCTCGCTGAAGGTGTGGGCCGCCCGGCGCAGGAGGCTCTCACCCCTGAAGCGTTCCAGCAGCTTGGGCCTGCCGTAGCGGGTCGCCTGCCCGGCGGCGAGCAGCACGCCGGCGATCACTCGGTGGGCGAGGTCCTCAGCTCCTGCTCCAGGCAGCTGGCGAACCGCTGGGCCATCCGCTGGGCGACCTCCTGCATGATGGCGGACCGGCCGAACTGAGCCACGATCCCGGTGACGGCGACGTCGGAGGCCATGGTGACGGCGGTCCTGCCGTCGACCTCGCGCAGGCTGGCGGTGACCGTGGCCGAGGCGCCGCCCCGACCCCGGGACTCATTACCCTCCGCGCGCAGGCGCACCTCGTGAGCCGCGTCGTCGACCGCCTCGATGCGCAGCCGGCCCCGATAGGCGACCGCGATCGGTCCCAGCTTGACCTCGATCTTGCCGGCGTAGGTCCGGTCATCGACGACCTCGGTCAGCTCGGCGCCGGGGACGCAGTGCGCGATTGTGGGGACGTCGAGCACCTGCGACCAGACGGCCGCCAGAGGCGCGGCCACCTCGAAGCTGGTGGTGATGATCACCCGTCCAGCCTATCCCAGCCGCCGTAGGGCGGAAAGCGGAAGGCCATGTCGCGAGAGAGCAGGCCACCGTGGCCCAGGCCGGCGAAGTCTCTCGCCGAAAGCCTGACGCCGCTGAACAGGCGGGGCAGGAGCAGGTCGAGCACGGTTGCCTTGGAGAACATGCCGCAGGCGGCCACGCCGAAGATCGGCATCTCCCCGAGGTAGGCCAGCCAGACAGCACTCCCCGGATGCGCGGGGGCGCCCTGCCTCTCCATCCGGGCACCGATCCGGGAGAGCGCCAGCAGCGTCGGATCCAGGGGATCGGTCGCGTTGGCACCCGCGGTCAGGACCAGGTCCGCGTCTTGGGCCAGTCCCGCGAGCGCCTCCGCCACCTGCGCCGGATCGTCGGCGACGTAGCGGATCGCCTGCACCCTCGAGCCGAACCAGGCGACCTTCATCTCGATCGACTCCTGGAAGCGCTGCCGCTGCGCGGCGTCCAGACGCTCGCGCACCAGCACCGCTACCCGCATGGAGCGAAATCTCAGGACGCGCACGACACCGCCGGAGGGGCCGGCGACCCTTTCCGCCTGGCGCAGCCGCACTTCGGCGACGACGAAAGGCGTGACCTTGACCCCGGCCACCGTCTTTCCCTGGGAGACCAGCTGGCCGTCGAAGAGAGTGAAGATGGAGACGTCGTCGATGGCGTTCAAGGCGTTCAGCGCCTCCACGTCGACCTGGAGGATGCCGTTGGTGTCCGCGCCCAGCCGCATCTGGCTCTCCACCGGCCCGAAGACGGCGATCCCCGGACCGGCCACCAGGGCCGCCAGCCGGCGCGCCGCCTGGTCCTCGTGCACGTCGCCGGGATCCATGCGCACCACGTGGAGCTCGCGCACGCCCGCCCGGCGCACTAGCTCGAGGTCCTGAGCGCTGAGTCGGCGGCCTTTGAGGAGCAGCGCGCGATGGTGGTCGCCCGGGTCCTCAATTGTCTGGGCCAGGATCGCGCCCTCGATGGCCTCCGCGGTCAGGGCGTCGCCACCGAGCGCTTCGGCTTTCACCTCGCCGACCTGAGGGCGTCCCGCATCAGGCCGCCGCTGCGCCCGTGGCTTACGGCCACGACCTCCGCCAGGATGGCGAGCGCCGTCTCCTCGGCGGTCTGCGAGCCGAGGTCGAGGCCGATCGGCGCGTGGACCGCCTCGAGCCGCTCGGCGGGAACGCCCGCTGCTTGCAGCCGCTTCAGCCGGTCGCGGTGCGTCTTCCGGCTTCCGATCGCGCCCACGTAGCGGGCGCCTCCTTCAAGGGCGGCGCGGATGGCCGGGTCGTCGAACTTGGGATCGTGGGTCAGGATCACGATGAAGCTGGAAGCGTCGACGGCCAGGTCGCGGAGCGCGTCGTCGGGCCAGGCCTGGATGACCCGATCCGCTCGCGGAAAGCGTTCGGCGCCGGCGAACTTGGCCCGGGCGTCGATGACGATCACCCGGAAGCCCAGCTCCTTGGCCAGCCGCGTGAGAGGAATGGCGACGTGCGATCCGCCCACCACGATCAGCTCGTGCGGACGCGGGAAGGGTTCCAGGAAGCGCCCGTCGATCCGCTCCGGTGTCTCGTGGGCCAGCAGTTCGCGGGCCTGGGGATCGCTCTCCGCCAGCAGGCGCCGGGCGCCGAGCGCCCGCTCCAGGCCGGTCTCCAGGACCACCGGCCGCTCCTCGGTGAGCGCGGCGATCAGCTGGCGGTGGACCTCGGTCAGCGGTTCCACCAGCACCTCGACCTCGCCCCCGCAGCTGAGACCCACGGTCCAGGCCAGGTCGTCGCTCACCCCATAGTGAAAGAGCCCGGCGCCGCCGCCTTTCAGCACCCGCTGGGCCTGCTCGAAGACCTCCCCTTCGAGGCAGCCGCCGCTGACCGAGCCCGCGATCCGGCCGGAGCGACTGATCGCCATCCGCGATCCGGCCGGCCGGGGAGCGCTGCCCCAGGTGCTGATCACCGTGGCCAGGGCCACCGGATCGTCCTCACTGAGCCATAAGACGACCTCCGCGATCACGTCCCGCATCTGAAAATGAGTCTAGCCCGACCGGATCAGGCGCCAACCGGCCAGGCCGCCTGGCGGCGGACCGGACGGCGGTCGTGCGCCCGGAGCAGCAGCCGGCCCAGCGACTCCAGGCTGGCCAGGTTGTGACAGGGAAGGAAGTCGTCGACGTAGGGCAGCGCCGCCTGCAGCCCGGTGGTCAGGGGCTCGTAGGCGGGGTCACCCATCAGCGGGTTCATCCAGATCAGGCGATGGCAGGAGCGCTGAAGGCGTGCGACCGCGTCCCGGAGCTGAGCCGGGTCCCCCCGGTCCCACCCGTCGCTGATCAGGACCACGGTCGCGCCGTGGGCCAGGACGCGGCGGCCGAAGCGCCGGTTGAAGCTGGCGATCGCCTCTCCGATCCGGGTCCCCCCTGACCAGTCGGTGACCGCGCCCGTGACCCGGTCCAGCGCCGCCTCGGCGTCGTGCGAGCGGAGCATGCGGGTGATCCGCGTCAGCCGGGTGGCGAAGACGAAGGCCTCGACCTGCTCGGTCGCGTTCTCGATCGCGTAGGTGAAGTTGAGCAGGACCCGCGTGTACCGCTCCATGGACCCGCTTATGTCGCAGATCAGGACCAGCGGCCGGGGCTTGAGGCGGGGCCGGCGGAAGGAGAACTGGAGCGGTTCCCCACCGAAACGGAGGCTGCTGCGCAGCAGGCGGCGCAGGTCGAGCCGCCTGTTGCCGCCGCGGCGGTAGCGGCGCGACCGTCGCAGCCCGGCCGGAATGCGCATCAGGCGGATGAGCCGCCGAATCTCGCCCAGCTCGGCATCGGTCAAGGTGTCGAAGTCCTTGTGCCGCAGGCGCTCGGCGGCGGAAAAGCTGGCGTTGGCCAGCTCCTGCGCGTCTTCCGCAGCCGGGTCGTCGGGATCCAGCACGCTCAGCTGCCGGACGGAGGCGGAGGCCCAGCCGTCGAGGGCGCTGTCGCGGGCCAGGTCGTCGCCGCCGGACTCCGCCGACCGGTGGGCCGCGTCCAGCCGGCCGAGGAAGGCGAGGAGTGCGCGGTCGAGCAGCGGACCGTCCT
>Ga0209577_10000498_pt1 | contig 39722 bp, 43 predicted proteins | sample GraSoiAngelo_109_FD_185874 | JGI IMG/M metagenome (GOLD analysis project Ga0209577, IMG submission 185874) | Grasslands soil microbial communities from the Angelo Coastal Reserve, California, USA - 14_0903_12_20cm (SPAdes) (version 2) | ecosystem: Environmental > Terrestrial > Soil > Grasslands... | reverse complement strand
TCGGTGCTCAAGACATTGCTCATGCCGAGCGAGCCTATAAGGGCTCTCTCGGGCGTCAATGTCCCGGGCTTTCCTATGGCCGGTTTTCAGCTGACCCTATATGGCCGGATTTGGGCGACCCCTGAGGACCTCCCTTTCAATTGTCCACGAATTGGAATTCGTACTGCCGTCAAAGAACACCATCAAGTCACCCACCGTGCCGAACCGGATCACCTCGCTAACTCCAAGCACCTGGCACGGTCGGACGCTACCGTCTCGCCGATCTGTGTAATCAGTACAGGTGATGACGTAGGTCGTCGTTCGCGAGTGTACGGTGGCTCGGAATGCGTCTGGCATGCGATTTGTGAAGGTTACGGAATCCACGGTGACATAGTGTCGCTGTTCCTCAATGTGCGAGCGAACAAGTTGGACCGCGGTCAAGATTGCCATCATGCTGGCGATTAACAGTAAAACCTTCCTAGATTTCTTCATCGAGGGACAAGAATAATTGAGTCAGGTTTTCGGCTCCTATAGTACGAAAGTCTTGGCGGGCTGTAACCACGCCTACTGTTAGTCCCTGCGAAAAGCAAACAATCCTGAATATTCTGGATGGCCGAGGCCACGATACCATCTGCACCGCCCGTCGCAAAGACGGTCTGGATTGCCGCAATGACGCTGCTGTCACTGCCTGCCCCGGTTTGATCCAGGACGCGCAGGTTAATGATATTTGCGTTCGGCGCAATCCCCTTGAATGTGTGGGTAAAATTGGACCCGGTGGAAAACCATCCTTCACTCGCGATGATCCCGGCCACATGCGTCCCATGCCCATATTGGTCGGAGGCATCGGTTGCGCCGGGAACAAAGTTCTGGCTATAGACAACGCGCGAGCCATAGGTTTGATTCGTCGGGTTCCACCAGTAGAGGTCACCAACGGCGGTCACGCCGCTGTCAATGACGGCCACTCCGACGCCCGAGCCATCTAGACGCCACTGCTGCCACGCCACTGGCGCATTGACGGTTTCAGGAGTGTAGTCGAGAGTTGACGTACGGCTGAGCGGACGATTGGGCGAGATATAAGCAACGTCGGGGTCCTCGGCCAGCGTTTGAAGCGATCCAACAGGGACCGAATAGTGGGCTCCCTTGATGACGTCCAGTTTCGTCTTCAGCACGCCGCCCTTGTTCTTTGCCTTCTGATGCTGGACATCCGTCGGTGGCACATTGTATTGGACGATGACGTCCACGGTGGCGGCGTTGTGGCCACCTCTGAGAGCATCGAGATCTTTCGACAGCTTGTGCTTATTGCCGTCAGCAAGCGTGGCACCAGCTGCGAGCAGGCAAACTACAATTGCCACCAATACTCGAGCGCCCCATGGCGCAGCGCTGAACGCTTGAGGATCGATGAGTTTCTTTTGTCTCTCGAACAGTCTCATGAAGGAACTCCCAGGTTGTGCAAAGTAAGTCGAAGCGTAGACTCTGGAATTCTTGTTTGTATCGAAAAGCGATGCATAAGCATCCACACACTCGAAGGTCGGGGCCACTGGTTTCCCTCTCCCGGTCGACCTTTTCACAGGTTTGCTCCCTTCGCGTGTCGGGCCAACTGGTGTAGGACGTGCATCTGCAATGCCAATGGCCTCGAACGGCAATTCCTTCTGAGTCAAGCAGTTAGGACGATCCTGGCCGCGGAGTCTAGAAGACAATTTGTCACTCAGTAAGGGTCCCAGAGACAACATGTCTCGGACTCCCTCGGGCCTGTATTGGGATTGCATTTTAGTTTTCACCTGCAATCGCTACATTGACGCTTTCCACGGATTGCTCGAACGGAGTGGTAAGGCACGCCGCTTGGGTCCTAAACAATGAGCGCGTGGCCATCGACGACCCTGGCCTCATAATTCTGAGTCGGGGCGTGGCTCCGTTTTGCCCGCCCCTTCCTTCCCCCTTGTCTCTCAGGACAACACGGCGCGGGCTCCGCCATTGTTATCGAGTGAGGTGATATACACGGTCGTGGCATGTGTTCCAAATGATCCTTGAATTTGTTTTTTTGGCTGCGTGGTGTGTAGTAAGAGAAGGGGGCAGGCTTCCCGTTCGAATGACTGGTAATAAGAGCTCCTGCAAATGCAACAAGCGGGGGGGAGAGAATGAGGGGAACATTCGCCTGGATCTGCTTTTTGCTGTGCCTTAGCGTTTCTGTCGTTTTAACTTCGGTGGCGCAGGGGCCGGCGAAGGACGCAACGTTGGAAGCAGCGATTACGATTGATGCTTCCAAGCCTGCCAGCTACAAAATCCCGCGCACGATTTTTGGAACGTTTTTAGAGCCAATTGGCAATTCCATTTATGGCGGATTGTGGGCGGAACTTTTACAGAATCCGAGCTTCGAGGACAAACTTTGGAGCGCCGCCGCCATTCAGAAAATGATCCACGACGAGCCGCAACTGACGCGAGCTTCGGAACTGGGGCTGCCGCTTCCCTGGGAGCCTCTCGACGCCAAGCAAGGCAATCGGTACGAGCCGCGATGGATTGACGCCGCCAATTCTTACCGCTCACTTTTCCTGATGGGCTTGCCTGACAAACAAGTGGGAGTCCGGCAGAAAGTTTTTCTTCCGGTTCAGCGAACGCTGAACTATGTGGGGAGCCTGTACGCAAAATACCAGAGCGGGGCGCGGGAAATCGAGGTTTCCATTCGCAAGCGCGATCATCCCGAAGAGGTATGTGCGCGCAAAGCGATTGCGCTTTCGGGAGAGGATTGGAAGCGCTACGAATTTCGTCTGGACGTGGAGGCAGGAAAGATCGCGGCGCTCGATCCGGCAGATTTTGTAATCGCGGTGGGGAACGAAACACGCGTGCTGGTGGATGAGGCGTCGCTGATGCCGGCCGACAACGTCGATGGAATGGATCCGGAAATTATCGCGATGGCGAAAGTGATGAAGTCGCCCATCCTGCGATTTGGCGGGAATTTTACTTCGGCATATCACTGGCGCGACGGAATCGGGCCGCGCGACAAGCGGATCAGCATGCTGAACATCGCATGGGGCATGCCGGAGTACAACACGTTCGGAACAGACGACTTTTTGCGGTTTTGCGAGCTGATCGGGGCGCGGCCGCAGGTGGCGCTCAACTTGGGAAGCGGGACGACGGAAGAAGCGGCAGGCTGGGTGAGGTATGTCAATGAGCATTGGGGAGATCATTCGGGCGGGTTGCTGTGGGAATTGGGAAATGAGCTGTGGGGAACATTTCAAGTTGGGTATCCGACGAGGCAGCGCGTGGCGGAACGAACGAAAGCGTTCAGCGACGCGGTGCGCAAAGTGGATCCTAAAGCGAAATGGATCGCCACGGGAGGAGACGAGGATTCGTATAAGGAATGGAATGAGGCGCAACTGACGAATGCCGGGGCGTTTGACTACCTTTCGACGCATTTTGTGGTCACCACCGACAGAGTGACGCGAGAAAACGCTTCGCCCGATTTCATCGCGCAGGCGAGTTTCGCGCTCCCGGTAGGTCTGGAGCGCAAGCTGCGCGAGATGCACGAGCAAATCCAGGAAAATCCGCAGGCACGCGACCCGGTGAAGACGGCGTTTACCGAGTGGCTGTTCTGGGCGCGCCAAGGCGACGCGCCGCGATACGACAATATGGGCGGAGCCATTTGCACGGGCGGGTTTTTGAACATGCTGATGCGCGTGGCGGATATCGTGCCGGTCGCGGATATGACGGGCATCATGGAGTTTGGCGGGATCTGGAAGAAGCGCGGGCGGGTGTTCGGCACGCCAGCGTATTGGGTATTCCGAATGTATTCGAACGAAGGGGCCAGCCAGCCGGTGCAGGCGCGAACTGAAGTGGAAAAATACGGCGTAGAGCAAGGGTCCACGCGACTGGCGAGCATACCGGATGTTCCGTACCTGGACGTCGTTGCAGCGCTCAACGACGCAGGAGACAAGCTGACACTTTTTTGCGTGAATCGACACCTGACGAAGGACATCGCTGGGCACATTTCGATCGCCGGGTTTGCGGTGGCGCCAGAAGGATCGGCGGAGACGCTTCTCGCTTCCAGCATCTATGACAAAAACGATGAAGAACATCCCGAGGCGGTGGCTCCGCGAGAAAGTAGCGTGAAAGTGGAAGGCGCGAAGCTGGACTACAGTTTCCGGCATGCGAGCGTGACGGTCATCGAGCTGCACAAGAAAAGCTAATCTCTCTTCTTTCGTGGAACTAGCCAACGAGACATTTTTACACAAGATCATTAGTTGCAACGCTACCCGGTAATCACCGGATTGACCATCGGGTGGTAGCGCTTTCAATATCGCTGTGCGTCCGTGTCATGGTCCCCAGGATGCAACTTCTGCTTACCGCAGGTGTTCGGGGTTCCGCAAGTTAGCCAAGCAAACCTGAGGGCCGCTGCATCCCGGCGTGGGGTGAAAAATGCGACCAGTTTTTCGATTACTTCCCTTCTTGTGCGTGTTTCTCGGTTTGCCCGGGATTGTGGCTGCTCAGTCGGTGCGCGGCGTACTCGCGGGAACGGTTACCGACCCGAGTGGAGCGGCCATCGCTGGCGCCACGATCACCGCAAAAAACCACGACACCGGCGTGATCACAACCACGGTATCCACGAGCGCAGGTGTCTACCGGTTTCCGGAGCTTCCGCTGGGAACGTACGACGTTACGGCAACAGCACCCGGATTCAAGAGCGCGGTGCTGACGGGGGTGGTGGTACAAATTCAAAACGTCAGCGCGCTGAATATTGCGCTTCAAGTGGGCACACAAACCGAGAGCATCACGGTGGATGCCGGGGCGCCCCATGTGGAAGCGGAGTCGTCGGACGTGGGAGGTGTTGTATCGGACCGGCAGGTGATCCAGTTGCCGCTTCCATTGGGCGGGGTTGGAGCGTTGCGCGCTGTGGAAGCCTTCGTGTTTCTGCTTCCCGGAACAACCGGCCCAGGTACGGCAAACGACAACAAGGGCATCTTCATTTCGAAGATTGCTGGGGGACAGAACTTCGGAAACGAGGTACTGATTGACGGCGCGAGCCAGGCGCGCAGCGAGAACGGGTCTTCGTTCGACGAGGAGGCACCTTCAGTGGAAGCGATTCAAGAGTTCAAGATCACGGATGCTCTGCCGCCCGCGGAGTACGGCCGAACAACCGGCGGCATCGAGAACTTCGTAACAAAGTCGGGCACCAACACTTTTCACGGTACAGCCTATGAAATTTTCCGGAACGAGGACCTGAACGCGAATACCTGGTTCAACAATTTCTTCGCTTCACAGTGTGCGGCGGGCGACGCGGCTTGCACCGCCCGAAATGCGCGGCCCGTCGATAAGAAAAATGATTACGGTGGGACGCTCGGAGGACCGGTTTGGGTTCCCAGGGTCTACAACGGCCACGATAAGACGTTTTTCTTTTTTTCCTGGGAGCAATTGGGCTATAAACTCGGCGGGACAAACACAACGACGGTTCCTACAGACGCCATGCGCAGCGGAGATTTTTCCTCTCCGGCCATTTATAGAACCGATCTGCCGCCTATTGGCACGAATCCCTGCGACGGCACGCCGGTCTATCAAGGAGAAATCTTCGATCCCGCGACCACAAAGGTTGTGAATGGCGCTCCTTGCCGCACGCAATTTCTCGGCAACAAGATCGATCCGACAAGGTTTAGCACGGTGGCGAAGAATTTGCTGGCTTTTTGGCCCGAGCCGACCAACAAGACGGCGCAGTTCAATAATTTCACATTGGCCAGCACCATTCCGATCACGAACACGACGACGACCATCCGGATTGACGAAAGCCTCTCGGCGAAGAGCAAATTGTTCGGGTCGTACAGCTCGCGTGAAAATGACAGGACTTCTGGAGGAAATCCCATCCTTCCGGATCCTGTTGATCCAAACACTTGGAAGCAGGATTTCACGACACACTTTTTCCGGCTCGGCTGGGACTACTTCTTCACGCCGACGCTGCTCAATCATCTGGTCATCGGGTCCAACCGCAGCAACAGCAAGAACTATGCACAGGCGATTTTCGCGGGAGTGAACTGGTCGCAAAAAGTGGGCATTGGAAATGTGAGCTCCTTGAACTTTCCTCAAATTACCGTGGGAGAACAGATTGATAACCTAGGGAATCCCCCGCAGAACGACGACAATGTGGATAATGGCTTGCGGCTATACGAGAGCGTGGCTTGGGAACACGGCCGGCACAGCACGAAGTACGGCTTTGACTACCGATGGCAGCAGTATTCGCCTATTAATGGAAACAGCCCGACGTTCAACTTTTGCCGCGCGCAAACCACATCGGATCCAACGGAGACCGCGCTTGGAGGCAACGGCTTCGCGAGCTTCTTGTTAGGCGATCCCTGCGGCGCCGGCCAGAGAATCGTGACATCGCAGCCACGCTGGACTTCGCATTATGTAGCGGGTTTCGCCCAGGACGACTTCAAGGTTATTCCTGGTTTGACGCTGAACCTGGGAATCCGATATAGCGTCGACGCACCGCGGCACGAAGCCCACAACCAAACTTCGAACCTCAGTCTGACCGCAACCGATCCAGAATTGGGAATTCCTGGAGCGCTCGTGTTTGGCTCGACGTGCAACTGCAACACGGCTTGGGCGGATACCTGGTGGAAAGACGTTGCGCCGCGCCTTGGCTTTGCGTACTCACCAGAAATGTTCCATGGAAAATCGGTCGTGCGGGGCGGGTTCGCGATTTTCTATGGGCCGCTACTCTATGCGGATTTTGGCGGGGCCATGAACACAGGGTACGTAGCCAATCCGTCGGAGCCCAGTCCGGATAATTTCTCGCCTTCTTTCAACCTCGACAGCGGCTTCCCGGCATTTGCCCCGCCGCCCGATCTTGATCCCGGCATCTTCAACGGAAAATTTGTCGGAGGTTCTTATATTGGAAAGGATCAAGGCCGCCCGGCGATAGTGGATGAATGGACTTTGGAGATACAGCATGAGCTGGCTAGCGATCTCATCTTGGGCGTGGGATACCTCGGCAACCACGCACAAAACCTGCGGTCGGGCGTCCAGAACATCAACAACATACCGCTCAGCGATTTTTCGCTGGGCGACCAGCTCACGCAGCCAGTAACGAGCAATACGGCCGGCGTCACGCCGCCGTTCGCTGGCTTTACAACTCTTTGGGGGCCGGGAGTGCAGGTTCAACAGGCGCTGCGGCCGTTCCCTCAGTATGGCTTCATCGCGACAGACTGCTGTCTGCAAAACGTGGGCATGTCGAGCTACGAAGCGCTGCTGGTGTCGCTGAACCGGCGTTTCCGGAATGGACTGAATCTTCAGGCGTCGTACACCTGGGCGAAGACCCTGACGGACGCGGACAGCGCGCTGCCGTTCATCAACGGCGGCGTTGGACAAGAGCAAGACCCCGCGAACTTGCACCACGAGAAAGCGCTGAGTATCCAGGATATTCCGCAAACGTTTGTTCTTAGCTGGATCTACCAGATCCCCTTTGGGTCGGGCAGGAAATGGATGAATAACGGGTGGGTAAGCCACGTGATTGGTGACTGGGACGTAGCCGCGGTACAGCGTTACATGTCGGGCGAACCGTTTTCATTCGGCTGCGCAAGCGGGATTCCCGGGTGGGATAACTGCATCTATTTCACGCGTGTCGCTGGTCAAAGTCTTAAGAGCGCCGCATACGCCGGCGGGAACCTCAATCTAACGAACGGGGATGTCATGTTCAATCGGGCTGCCTTCAGCGATCTGAACCTGGAGAGTGTCCGTAATGGCGGGCCTTTTGCGTTTGGGAATATTCCCCGCGTGACTGGAGAAATACGGAACTGGCCTTATTACAATGAGGACTTCAGCATCACCAAGAATGTGCCGATCCGCGAACGATTGACGTTTTCGTTGAGGTTTGAGCTGCTAAACGCCTTCAATCGCCACGTGTTTGGCACCCCGGATACGGAGCCGAATGATGGCACGAATTTTGGGCGACCTACATACACGATTGATACTCCGCGCAACGTGCAGATCTTAGGGCGTATCACCTTCTAAGCGAAAAACGGACTGCTATCAGGCCCATCTGCTATAAATGTCAGAGCGGCGATAGGTGAATAGCGTCATCCCGCCGCTTCTCTTTTTTCTATGAAACGCTGGAGCAGCTTCGCTGGTTTGGTCTTCACGATTCAAGCCGCATCGACAATTCTGCATGCACAACAGGCACCCACACAGCCTGCCAAAGATCCTGCCGCGAATGACGACGCGATGAAACCGTTCGAAGCGGCGCTGCGAACGAATCCGCACGATGCGGACGCACGGGCGGGTGAAGTGAAAGCGGCGATTGCGGCAGCGCTGGAAGCGAAGCGCGCGGGAGACAACGACGGCGCGATGGTCTATCTGGTGCGAGCGCGAAAATTTGTACCCGATGATCCGGAGCTGCTCTTTGACTTCGGAGTGCAAGCGGAGGTGATGCGTCTTTATAAGGATGCGGAGGAAGCGCTAAAGCAAGCGCTGGCACTGCGCCCGGGCGACGCGGAGATCATCTATGCGCTCGGCCACGTGGAGCTGGACGAACAGAAAATGCCGCAGGGGGAAGCACATCTGCGCGAATACCTCCAGCTGAAACCTGGGGATGCGTCGGCACATTACGGCTTAGGTAAGCTGCTGCACATGGAGGCGCGGGACGAGGAAGCGCGCGCGGAACTTCAGCGGTCGATTGCGTTGCAACCGCATCAGACGGAGTCTTATTACGAATTAGGTGGCATCGAGCTCGATTTGCAGCACAACGGGCAAGCTGCGGCACTGTTTCAGAAAGTACTCGAGCGCAATCCGAAGCACGGCGGAGCGCTGGCGGGAATGGGCCTGATCGCCTACCGCGAAAAAGGTTATGCGAAGGCAGAGGCTTGGCTGAAGGCAGCGGTGGTGCATGCGCCTGAGTACTCTGTGGCGCATCTTTACTACTCGATGGTGCTGGCGCGCCTGGGGAAGAAAGAGGAGGCGGAGAAGGAGATCGCGCTAGCGAAAAGCCTGGCGGAGAAAGAAAGGCAAGATCAGCGTGGATATGTTCTTTCAGAGCCGGAGGCGCAACCGCACTAAGTTGCCGCACCTCCCTGTCCGACTACCTAGATAGACTTACAGGTGGGTCAGGGTTTGTCGCGAGGGGGAGATTTGCCTTGCGAAGGCGCGCTGTCTGGAGCGGGAGCTTCTACGGCCGCGCCGGAGTTCATCTTCTTCCAATCGGCAAGTTGCTGGGCGCCTTGCTTGGACCTTTGCTCCTGTAACTTTTGAAAGCGCGCGAGGGCGTCGCGCGCATCTCCTGGACGCTGCATTTTGTGATAGACCTGCGAGAGCTTGTAGTAAGAGTGCAGCGCAACTTCACTTTCGGGCGAAGATGCTGCGGCCTTTTCCAAATGATCGACAGCTTCGGCGTACTGGCCCAAATCGGCCAGGCCACGACCCAGATAATAATCCGCGACCGTGGGCTTGGCGAAAATTTGCACTGCTTCCTTCAACAGAGGCACTCCCTCCTGAGCCTTGCCCTCATCCACGAAAACGCTGCCCAAGTCGTAAAGGGCTACGGCATTGTGCGGAGTTAGCTCCAATTCATTTTTGTAAGTGGCGGCGGCCAGATCGAGCGAGCCGTCTTTGCGATACTCGTCGCCGAGTTCTTCGTAGAGGTCGGCTTGCTTCGGCGCCAGCTTGATGGCAGCTTGGTACTCGCGAATCGCATCCTTGTGCTGGTTGGATTCGGCAAAGATTTGGGCGCTCAACCGGTGCATGCGCCAGGAGTTCGGATCGAGCGCGTACATGCGGGCGTAGCTGTCTTTCGAGACCAAAAGATGAGCGCGGCCGCGGTAGTCCAGAATGTTGATGTCTTTCGGAGAGAGTTCCGCCGCTCGGTCGAGAGGGCCCACGGCTCTTTCGGGGTTCCCTGCCGCCAGTTCGGTGATGCCCAACCACATGAGCGCTTCGGCGTTGTCCGGGCTGAGTGAAATTTCCTGCTGCAGGGCGGCGCGAGCCTGGTCCAAACGATTCATCTGGAAGTACGTGATGCCGAGAAACATGGAGGCGCCGGTTGCCTTGGGATTGCGTTGGAGCGCGTCTTCGAGCGAGTCGGCGGCATCCGCGAGTTTTCCCTGCTTGAGCTGCGCCAAGCCCAAATCCAGATAACCATCCGCCAGTTGCGGGGCCAACTGGATCACTTCACGGAAGAGTGTTTCGGCTTCGTCGATCTTGCCGCGGTGCATGGCTTCGGCACCGAGGCGCAAATCCGTTTCGACTCGGTCCTGTTGCGCCTTCGCCGGCAAACCCACGAAAACTGTTAAGAACGTAAGGGCAATGATGGCCCGCGGGCGTCGAGCAGCAGAAACCGGAGCATCGTGAGACATTCCGAAAGCGAGGCTAGCGGAAACAGCAAATCCATGTCAACGGAACGCTCGCGAAATCAAGGATCCGCCGGCTGGTAGAAGCCGTACAGCTCCGTGTGGGCGGCTTCAAACTGTTCCCACTCGGCGGTTCCCGCCCGAAGCACTCACACACTGCCCGAGCAGGACGCGCATTCACGCCCGGGCGGAGAGCAGCTGTTGAGCTTCTAGCGCCGCGAAAGCCGTCTCGCGGGAAACGGTCGCATACACATCGAGAAATTCTTCAAGCGTGTGGCCGCGTTCCAGGGAATCGAACAGAAGTTGGAGGGGTACTCGCGTCCCGCGAAAAACGGGCGTTCCGCTCAGGATATTCGGATTTTTGACGATCATGCTGTCCCCGACACCGAGTGAAATGGCCCCGGCACAAAAATGAGATACTCGACCATCAGGGAATCTCGAGCGGCAGGGCTGAGGGATGTCCAAAACGCCTCTGAAATTTAAGAAAATCGACCCGAAGGAGGTCGAATGCTCCCGAACAGCTCTTCGGCCATTTGGCTGCATGGAACTGTGGGCCGGGAACGAACGGGCACATCGTTCGCTAGAACTCGCAGGCCTGAAAGCCGACGTCATTGCCGTACCCGCAGGCGGTGACAGCGGAGGTGATTTGTCAGCTGTTTTTTCTTGCAGCGACAATATCGCGAGGGTGGTTTTGGCGGACTGTGTCGGCCACGGCTACACCGCAAGCGGGGTGGCCCGGCATGTACACCATCTTCTGCATAAATTCCAGGACATTCGGGACACGGCCGGCTTGCTCGCAGCGCTCAACGATGCCTTCACTGTTTCGAACGATAAATCGGCCGGGCCGCTGCGCCTAACCACAGTCGTGACAGGCACATTCGATGGCGCCACTGGCGAGTTCAACTTTGCCTATGCCGCCCATCCACGCATGCTGCTTTGGCGCGAGCAGCAGACTCGGTTTTTTGAACTAGGAGAAGGGCTGGAAGGGCTCCCGCTTGGATTCATCACCGGTGAAATGTATAACCAACAGAGCGTGCGGCTGAATCCAGGAGACATGATCCTGGCGTTCTCCGACGGAGCAACGGAAGTTCGCTCGCCGTCGGGAGAACAACTCACGTTTAAAGGATTTCTGAACCTTGCCGACGAAGCGTTAAAGAGGATGCCGCAGCCCGTGTCGCTCCATGATTTTTCAGAGGCCCTACTCCAAGGTATTCATAGCTTCCACGGTGGTGCGCAAGAGTTGGAGGATGATGTGACGCTATTGAGCTTGCGGCGTATTTCCTAAGGCTGTTGTCTCCGAGCGCTGCATGCGCCCCGGAGCGCTCACATGTCACTTAAAAGGATGGCCCGCAAAATACTGGTTGAGACTCGCCAGCATCTCCTTTAAAGCTGCCTGAACATTGCGGTTTAGAGCCGCAACAACCGCGGACACGTCTCTTCCCGAGACTGGTTCGTCGTGCGTGTAATAGTGCGTCCAGACGGTGGAGCCCGATTTTAAGTCGCGCATCTCGAGCTCAAAGGTGACCTTGGCCAGCATCGCCGTCCCAGAGATTTCTTTGAAGTCGTAGAGCCGGCCGCGGATCAGAAAGTCCCCGCCGGCATTGCTGCGCTCGACATAAACGGCCTTGTAATGGCTGGAGGTTTGTAGCTCGCGCAACAAAACCTCTTGAATCATCTCCGTAGGCGGCTCTGCCCACCGTTGATATTCGTACATGCCCATCTGCTCTCCTGGGCTGCTGTAGACGATGCGGTCTTCACGATAAAGATGCGAAGCAGACAAAGGGCCGAGCAGAAGCGTGGCGGGCACGGGATCTGCTCCTTGCGCCGCGGCCTGGTCTCCAGGAAGAGTTAATTGGTAATACTTGCTGGGACGGGCGGCCCCACAGCCAGCAAGAGCTGTGGCAAGCAGAATGGTCGCTGTCCAGACAGGCCACACCGTTTTCTTAGGGCAGCCAGACTCGCGCCGCCGCTTCCCTTTCCTGGCTTTCCGTCTTTCGAACGCTTCTTCCTCACGAATCATTTGTACTCTCCGGGCTTGTGCTCAGGAGGATTGCTCGAACGAATCAAGGTGTAAGGCCGCCGCTTGATGGTATCCGTAAATTCCCTAAGGTTTTCCGAGACACGGCGGAAGTTTTCCATCAGTGCGTCTATATTTTCCGCATTTACGTCTAGCGTTTGGTCAAGCTTGCTCGTCAGATCCGTCACAGTTGCAAGAGACCGGCGCAGTTCAGCCACGGCCTTTCGCAGGTCTTCACGGTTTTCTCCGATCAACGAATCCACTTGATTCAACGCCTCATTGGCCTCGGCCGACGTTTTTCTTAGATCGTCCATCAAAGGAGCGAATCTCTCGCTGGCTGCATTCAGGTTCTGAACGGCAGACTTCACGGCTCCGCGATTCTCCGCAATCATCCCGCGCGTCTCCGACAGCGTGCCGGCGAGATTGGCGCGATTCCGCTCGTTCATTAGGTCGTTAATCCGCTCGACCGTGAGCTTCAATTCGCTAGCCCGATCATTCACGGTTTTTAAGAGCTCCTGCGCTTGCGGCGCGATGTCGTTGATCTTCGCGGTAAGCGCGTTGAAATCCACATAAGGCTCGGAGGGCAGAATCGCGCCGGAGGCTGCCAGCTTGGCGTTGCCACTTCCAGGAATGATCTCCAGATGATTGTCCCCCAACGGACTCAAACTCATGATTTTCACGTGGCTGTCGGCTTTTACCGGAAGGTCTGCTTGCACACTGAAAGTAATTTCAATGCGCGCGGGATCCTTAGGATCGAGCTGCAGTTTTTCCACACGTCCTACTTTCGGCCCGCCTGCATAGCGCACGATTGACCCAGGTTCGAGTCCGCCGGCAAACGGGAAATAGGCTCGAAACGTGGAGGCCGAGCCGCCGAAGGCGCCGCTCAATGCAAAAATTGTCGTAATTAAAATACCAGCTGCGATTAGCACGAATGCGCCCACCATAGCTTGCTCTCGCTTCGATTGCATCAGGCACCTCCCCTTTTGGTCATCGAATTTCGCTTGCGAGGATGATCTTCGGTCAGCATTTGCAGATAATCCGCCTCCTCGAGGACTTCCGACTCGGCGATGCGATCGAGGAACTGTCTCACGCGCGGGTGCGTGCTTGACCGCATTTCTTCCTTCGAGCCGATGGCCACAATGTTTCCTTTGTCAATCAGCACCATGCGGTCAGCGATCAGAAACGCGCTGGCCAGCTCATGGGTTACCACGACGATGGTCATATGGAAAGCTTTCTTCAGCTCGAGTATCAATTCATCCACGCCCGCAGCGATGATGGGATCCAGTCCGGCGGAAGGTTCATCAAAGAAAAGAATCTCCGGGTCCATGGCCATCGCGCGCGCCACCGCTGCCCGTTTCCTCATCCCGCCGCTGAGTTGCGAAGGCAGATAGGTCTCGAAGCCGGCTAGCCCCACCTGGTCCAGCTTCAACCGCACGATAATCTCGATCGTTGGCTCCTCGAGCTTAGTGTGTTCTCGGAGCGGTAGCGCCACGTTCTCCCCCACGGTCATCGAACCGAACAATGCGCCTCCTTGAAAGGACATGCCGATTCGCTTGCGGATTTCATTCATTTCCGCATCGGAAACTACCGCCAGGTTTTTGCCTTTGACCCAGATTTCGCCGGAGCTTGGTCTTTCCAACCCCACAAGTGCGCGAAGTAACGTACTTTTTCCAGAACCAGAACCTCCCAAAATTACCAGCGTTTCGCCGCGCACCACTTCAAAGCTGAGGCCGTGCAGAATCTCCCGCTCACCGTAATTAACGCGGAGGTTCCGGAGCGAGATCATCGCTTCGTGCTGCAATGACGAGTCGACCCTTGGTTCCATCGGGATTTCCCCTAGCCTCCACCTATAAAGAAAAAGAGAGCGGTAAAGACCAAATCGACGAGGATCACAAGAAATATGGAAACGACCACGGCGCGCGTCGTTCGGCGGCCAACTTCCTCCGGTCCGGTGCCTGTCGATAAGCCCTCATGACATCCCACGGCCGCGATGGTAATCCCAAAAACAACGCTCTTAATCAGCCCCGTAACGATGTCTCGCAGAAAAAGTGCATCGAGCGAGGCGTGAGCATAACGGCTGAAGAAAAAACCCGCCCGAGTCACTCCAAACAGCGCCCCACCCAAAATTCCCATGGAGTTCGCCCAGATGGTCAGGCAGGGCAACATTACGACCATCGCCAAAAACTTTGGCGCAACCAAAAAATCGACTGGGTGAATCGCCATGGTCTCCAGCGCGTCAATCTCCTCCGTGACCCTCATCGTCCCGATCTCCGCGGCAAAGGCCGAGCCCGAGCGGCCAATCACCACAATTGCGGTGATCAATGGCCCCAGTTCACGGGTCATCGAAATAGCTACGGCGTTTGCGACAAAAGTGATGGCACCAAACTTTCGCAGCTCGTATGCGCTTTGCAGCGCCAGGATCAGTCCAATGAAAAACGTGATGAGTGAGAGGATTGGCAGCGCCCTCCCCCCCGCCTGCATCGCTTGCGAAACAGCTTGCCGAAAGCGGAGCGGCTTTCCCCGGAACGGTGCGACAAAGGTGAAGTAAGCGGCGCGGCTGCTCAACGATGCCAGGGATCCAAGATAGGCCAGCCCGTCGGTAACCGATCCGCCTATTTGCGCTGTGAGTTCCAAGTCTTCCTCTAGGTTATTTCCTGCCCGAAGAACATGCTTCAGGGCGATATGGCTTGCTCCTCGTTCTCGTAAATCTCAAAGATCTTCAACAGCTTGGATAGCTGCAGAACTTCTCGGACGCTCGGGGTCAACCCATACAGGATGAGCTTTGCTCCCGAGTCCCGCGATACCTTGAGCCCTTCGACCAGGGATGCTACCCCCGAACTGTCCATATAGCGAACGGCTTTCAAATTGAGGATTACCCGCGGGATGCGCGCATCGCGCAATTCGTGCAAGAGAGCTTTCCTCAGCTCTGGAGACGTAGCGAGATCAACGTCGCCAGTGACATCAAAAATGGTTGTTTTGTCCAGCCGACGCGCAGAAATCTGCACCTTCTTTTCTCCTCAAGCACCCATCTCGGGCTTCGGCCCGTCAAGAAGTTTTATTAAGCGAAGCTGATTCCTACCGAGTTTGCGGCGAAATTCCACCGCATCCATACATTCGTTGATAAAATGCATTCCTAAACCGCCCGGTCGCACGTCCTCGAGGGGGCGCCCGCACAGCTTTGCGCAATCAATCTTTTTGCCGCTGTCCTCCAGCACGATTTCGAGCGCTCTCCCATGCTTGCCGTCTCGCCGAACTGCAATCCAGCGGAACGAGGCGTGAATCGGGTGTCCCTCTTCTCCGCCATAGCCGTGTCGTATGATATTCGTGAGTGCCTCGTCGACCGCCAACACCACCGCGCGGCATTCCGCTCGAGAAAATCCCAAGGTTTCAGCGAGCTGTGCTAAGGCATGACGCACGACGCAGAGCATTTCGGGATTGCTCTGCAATTCCAGTTTCAGCAAAAGACCACTTCGGCCCATTACCGCCCTCGTTGGGGGACCGTTTTGTAGTTCCCCAAGGAATCACCTGTTGTGGCACGCTGTTCGGTCAAGTTTTCACGATGATACACGCAAATCTGTATGTAGGAATACTTACCTCAAGTAGCACGACCCAATATTGAGTGGATTGCGGGACGAAGCCGAACAGGATCAAGACAAGTCCGAAAACACCCATGCGCTTCTCAGGCACATGGTCGGCACCCCATTCAACGGTCGAGGTGCATGCGCTCGCCAGCGCCGTGACTACTCCAATTGCCAATTTCCGCCTTAAGGCGTCAAGATACCCGGGCGCTTGTAGAGCATCGGGATTGTAGAATCGCTTGCCGTCAAAGTGCTTCGGAAACTCATGGATGCTACTGGTCACAACCTTCACTGTTGCCAGCCGCCTCTCCATGCTTCCTACAACCGAACCACTGCCAGCAACTCAAAAGACCTAGCTGGTCTTGGCTTCCAGTGGAGACTGACCGATCGAAAAGGTATTGTCATATGATGCCAAGCGTCAACATAGAGATACATCCTAGGAGTATTCGCTTTTCCGATCGGGCGAAGGAATCCAACAGCAGGGAGAAAACGTCATGAGCACTCCTCAGATTCCCGCGAAGTCCGACTTCAGGACGCGGGCGAAAACGAACGACGTGGCAGTTGCGCGTCTCATCGGATTTGAGGCTAAAGAAATTGCGGGCGGACGAGCTGTGGTTACCCTGGCAGCCGGGCCACAACACGCAAACCCCATGGGAACGCTCCACGGTGGAATACTTTGTGACATAGCAGACGCCGCGATGGGAATGGCGTTTGCGAGCACACTTGCGTCAGGCGAATCGTTTACGACGGTGGAGCTGAAGATCAATTTCTTCAGACCCGTTTGGCAGGCTCGCCTGAAAGCCGAGGGCAGAGTGGTGCGCCGCGGGCGCACTATAGGCTATGTAGAGTGCGAAATTACCGACGAACGCGACCAACTCATCGCGAAGGCGGCGTCGACGTGCATGGCGCTTCGAGGAGAAGATGCAAAGGGGCGTTGAACTTAGGAGACTTGTTCGAGTCTCAACACCAAGGTGCACTGAGCTTCAACAACTGGCTGCATTCATTTGAGCAAGTCGCTTGCGTACCTGACAGGAACGGCGAGATTGGAGCCGCCAAAGTCCTTGATTATCGCGAAGTTGATTCCAATCACTTTTCCGTCTCGGTTGAAGAGCGGGCCGCCCGAACCGCCGGATGTAGTCGCAGCATCGTAGACGATCTTGTCCTGAAGTACGTCGCCGATGTGTCCTTGCGTGGTGGTAGGCCGGATGAGCCGCTGCGAAGCAATCTGTGACATGACCTGGCTGACGTCTTGAGATCCCGCTGCGATTTTCTTCACGACGTCCGAGCCAGCCCTTGCAAGAATACCTTCCACACCCGCGGGGTAACCCATCAGCACGACAGGCTCTCCCGTCACGGTTGCTTCCTTTCGGCCATCAAGTTCCAGAAGCTCTCGGCCGGCCGGCGCCGGAGCTTGCAGCTTTAGCGTTGCAACATCCGCGGTGGAGGAGATTCTGCCAAGCTTCGCTTGGATAGCCGCAGCCTTTCCCGGAAAGTAAGCCTCGTACGACAGGACTTCGGGCGCGACGCCGCGGTCCAGAAGCTGCTTAATCTCATCGTCATGCCACCAAGGTTCTACGACGTGATGATTGGTAAGGATGGTCCCATCCGACCTGGCAAGAAAGCCCGTGCCGAAAGCGTCGATTTGCAGACGAGGCCCTCGGCCACCCACATCGAGCTGCGCCATCCCTTTGTCGTCGACCTGTGGTTTCCCGTTCGCATCTACCGCTACTTGAAGCGGCTGTCCTGAATCTTTGTCGACAAATCTCACCACGACGTGTAGCAAGCAGACACTTGGGCCATATTTTTGAACAACGGTCGCCGCGATCTTGTCTTCTTTTTCCAGCAGCGCGATGCGGCTTTGCGTTTCCAGAAGTTGCCGTTTCAAGGAATCGGAGTCCGCACCATCCGAGACAGCCACTTTTTTGCGCAGGTCTTCGGACTGTGCCTTCAGCAAGTCACGTGTTGAAGTTGCAGAACGCGAGTTTGCGTCGTTGGAACCATGGGCTTGCTCTGCGCGATGCAAAAGCTCTTCTTGTGGCAGCACGCCGTTATTCAGACGCGCAATCTCCGCTCGCAACTGCAGTGTGGCCTTGCGGCTGCTACGCGTCGAGAAACCGACGAATATTACCGTCAGGACAGCGATTGCGGTAAGTGCAGTTAGCGTTGGAATCAGCCAGAAGCGACGCTTATTCACCGTACCCGCGCTCAAAGATTCGACGGCGACATCGGCGTAATGTTCTCTCTGCACAGCGTACTTGAGCATGGTCTTGAGTTCTTCTTCTGGCCGACGCTCCCGGAACTGAGTTCTGATCCTTGCGGCGAATTCGACAGCATCGAACGGAAATGAAATAACGTCGTCCGTGCCCAGATCCAGAGCGCGCGCCCGCTCCAACGCGCCCCCGTGGACAATCATTACAACTTTCAGCGATGGCTCCATCTCTGGCTGCGACTTGAGCTGCGTAATCATTCCGCAGCAACTGAGGTCAGACGGAGTTGCTTCTGTTACGAGGACTTCGGGAGACAGCGCCAGGACTTGATCGACCGTCAACCCGGTCTCTGTGGCGATCTCATAGCCTTGCCCGGCCAAGGCGTGTCGGACTGCTGTGAGAGAGGCACCCCCGAGATTTAGAAGTAGGACGCGCATGGAACATTATAGGCAACGCTTTGTTGCCTGTAGCGGCCGGTTTCTGAACCTTCCGCAAGATATCGATCCATCAGTCAAAATTTTGGGCCCTTGGCCGGCGATAAGGCTTCAGCAATCCCAAACATTTCCTATCGGACTCCCGGAAATACTCATCGCGATTAAGCACGTCGATTTGATTAGAACCCTTGGGTAGAACGGCGACTTCATTTGTGCCGATTGCGCCCGCGAGGCGAGCACATCGACTCCTAACGGCATTCATCGCGGCTTTGCGGGCTAAGTGTGAAGGTGGAAACCGATTGGAGAGTTCGCGAAGAGCGGCTGCCTCTGCAGCAGTGATATTCACGCTTCTAATGGTCATAAACGGAGATTCCCCTTCCGCGGACGTCGAGATTATCTCTCATCACACCGAATCGAGGCAATCTTGAGGCGGACTCAGGCGGAACAGTGGTCTGCTCACAGTGTAAAATAAATCATCTGTTTTCTGTCACCCGCACGGCTGCGCTTTTCTTGCTGGTCATCTCGCCTGTTGCCCTTCCTGCGCAGAAGGCAATGCCCTTCACCGCCGCGACGGATTCTTTCCTTTAAATGAAGGCGCGACTCGAACCCGGGATTAAGCTTAGGTCTCTCGAGCCCGGAGACCTTGTCGACGGCAGGCTCGTTCGAAGCGTCTATTGGCGTGACAAGGAATTGCTTCAAGCCCGCAGCCAGGTGCGAGCGGCCAAGTTAGGGGCAAAGAAGAAGCGCCAAGGGATTCATGCCCTTCACCCAATCGATCATCTGGAATGTGCGAGCAATCGGGCGAGGTCTTCATATTGGTCTGTCGCAATGTAGTCTACGCCTGCGCGCTCGGCGGCTTGCCAGCGTGCCTCTACGGCCGGCCGGCTGCCAAAGTTGTAAGAATGGAAGATGCCTCGACAGCTTTCCTCCGATTGAGAGACACCATCGAGCGTATAGAAGCGAATCCAGAATCCGCGCTCGTGCGCATATTGAACTAAGTTGCGAAGCCGGGCTTCCTTCGCGGTCGTCCACTCGCCTGCGTTTGGCTGCCCGGCCGGTTCCACGACCCGCCAGGAATTGTTCCACCAACGGTGGTAATTATCGGGGCCGTTGGGAGCGATCGCGGCGGGAGGCGCACTCGGATCCGCGTTATGGGTCGGCGTCGCGCCGAACACCAGAAGAGAGGAGCCGACGGGAAGGTTGTCGTAGAAGGCCGCCTTTTGCCTCTCGGATTCTCCGGTCAACACAAGAATGGGCTTCACCGCAAGCGCGCCCATCTCCCGAATATCTGAGCCGCGCCTGGCAGTCGTGATCCAATCGCGGTACTCCGTGAGTAATTGCCAGATCGCCGCAAGGTGTTCGGGCTCTTCGGATTTCAGATCCAGATTCAAGGTTATGAGCGGCCAGTCCTTGGAATCGCCGTCGCGCAGCGCTTTTTCTACGACCGGGCGCACGCGTTCAAAGAAATACTCGCGCAAGGTGGGTTCGTTGCCCTCTGCGGGAGCGCCGTGCGCGACAATGGAGTGGGATTGCTTTGTGTGGGGGTCGGTATACCAAAAGAGATCCTGCTCGATCGCCAATGGCGTACCGGCGGACAGAGCCCGGCCGATGCGATCCGCCCACCATCCGAAGTACGGGTAACAATTGTGGGCGTCCATCAAGACACGTGCGCCCGGGTGGGTGGTGCCTCGGACACGGGCGCCGCCTAAGGGCAACGCTACGCCCAGCGCCGCAATGCCCGCTAGCCACGCGAGGAAACTCTTTCTGTTTCTCAACCGTCGCGTATTCAAAGCAATTGCTTTGCTCATAGACTCCTTGCTTGCAATCTAGCCCGTAGGAAGGGGCAAATTGCAAGGCCCCTCGCAAGCATGGGCCTCCTGGACTCAGGAAGGTCCTCCAGAGAGTCATTCGAAACGACGCTATCGCATTAGAAAGAGAGCCGCAATGCGAATTGCATGACCCGGGGATCGCCCGAAAGCGTCGTGATGGAGCCCGCGGCGCCGCTGGTAATGTTGCCGTTGGGTTGTCCGAAGAGAACGGCATTGAACAGGTTGAAGACCTCCCAGCGAAAATGGAGTTCAACGGATTCATGGAGAGGGGAATCGCGGATCAACGAGAAGTCAAAGACGTTTGTATGCGGGCCGCGAAGGGTATTGCGGCCGCTATCGCCGACAACTCCTGCTGTGGTCGCCTGAAAAGCGTCTCTAAGCGACGGTTCCACAGCCTTGCAGGCCTTATTGGTCGAAATGTAGAACCAGCAACTGGGATTGCCAACAATGCCCGGCGTCCCAATCACGTTGGGCACCGCAGTGGCTTGTCCGAAGGGGTCCAGCGAGCTGTTCAGCGCTCCGCCTTCATTGAGTGTAAAAGGATGACCGCTATAGAAGGTGTAGACGCCCGAGGTCTGGAAACCGCCAAAGACTTTCGAAAGGATCCCGGAAGACAGGTAGCGGTGTTTCGCGCCAAACGGAAGTTGGTACAGGTAGCTGAACGCCACGCGGTGCGGGATATCAAAATCGCTCGGACCGTGCCAAGCCGCGAAGTTGCGGCCGTTTGGCGGCCCTCCGGAGTTCGCTTCGAGCTCTTCGGGTGTGTTATCGAAGCTGCGGGAATAGGTGTACGCGGCACGCAGACTCAAGCCATCTGCGAATCGTCGGACGAGCGTGGCCTCCAGGCCGTTGTATTTCCCGACGCCGATTGGGTTGGTGTACTCGATGTAGCCGAAGTTGGCGTAGGGCGATTTGCCGGTGCTGAGGTTATTAACGATCAGAGGCTGATTGAGGTCCGATAGAGTGTCAAGATGTGTGGACCTTGTGCCCACATAGTTGAGTTCGGCGAGCCAGGCATTTCCAATTTCACGTTCGAGACCGAAGCTCCATTGCTGAACCATCGGGGATGGATCCTGCGGATTCATCGCACGGATATGGAAGGCCGTCAGATTGTTGAAGTTGATGGTGCTGGGATCCAGAAAAGTCGCAGGAAAGCCGATTTCAGGTGTGAGCACCGGCGTGGTATTGCTGGCCAGAGTCTTGTTAATGAGAAAGGGAGGGTTAAGCGCCATTTGGTCTTCGCTTCCGATGCGCTCGAACAAGGAGTAGTAGATGCCGTACCCTCCACGGAAAACGGTCTTCGAATCAAAGGAATACGCGAATCCCACCCGCGGACCAACATTTTTCTCGTTGGGCCGGACCAGAGACCGGCTTTCGAGCGAGCCGGACGAAGCAAAGACCAAAGAGCCGGCGGCTGCCGGATCAAAATTGGCCATGCGGTTTTGCCCCAATTTTCCAGTGAGGAAACCGGATTCCGTGAGAGTGAAGAAACCCGATTATGTGAGTACTATAGATTTATGTAATATTACATTAATGACACAGAGTGTTTGCATGGCTTTAACAAAGCCCGTAGAACCGACAAAACCCATTGACCCGGCTGGGCAATTTCTGACGCATCTTAAAAGTTCGGTTAACGCCGCTTTAAAGTTTGTGAATCTCACTTCGCGTGTAGCAAGTTGAACCGCTAAGGATTCGGTCTTTGATGGTAATTCAATTTCTCCTGACTCCATGCAGCAAGCCTCGCACCAACCGACGAATTGCAGGGAAGCGACGACCGATAAGCGAGAGTCGCGGTACACAGCGGTCGTCACCGAAATCGGGCATCCCTACCGCTGCGCGCTCTGCAACAGTCGGCAAGCTCCTGCAGCGCCGGCACCGTCCGGATTGTTTTCAGACAAGAAATTGAGGATCTGGCCTGATAACTTCAGGCTCGCCCGTTATCTGACCATAACGAGCGGACCGCTATCCGCTCGCGAACGAGGCTAGCGACAGAAGGGTCTGCCTCCCGCACACACAGCCCTGGAAGAAAGAAATGTTTGTTTTCAGTTTATTTAAAGATAACAGAACCCTTGGTTGAGGTAATTAACCCAACGGGGACGCGGGTTTTTCCTACTTCTTTAAGTGCAACGGGCTTGCCAAACTGATCACCATCAGCCCGTGCGCAATTGTGGCGGTGAAAGCTCGCTCCGCAGCGCAAGGTCAGGCTCCATTGGTTTCAGACCGTGCCCACAGTACAAGATCCGGTAAAAGCTCGCTCCGCAGCGCAAAGTCACGCTTAAGGAGAACTCATGATGAGTAAGATAGGAAAACTAGTTGCAGCGGCCTCGATGACCGCGCTGTTGTTGCTGTCGCAATTCCCCATGCCAGCGCAGGCGCAGCAGGTGTGCCCGATGTACTGCATAGCGGGCGGGCCCTGCCCCCCTTGCCCTTCCGGACAGGTAATGATCGTCGGAGTCACGATCATCTCAGGCGGCACTGTAATCACGGGGAAGATCATCGTTGCTGGACCCACCGTGGTATCAGCCGGTAGCGTGCTGGCAGCAGGTACTGTGGTCGCCGCCGGCAGCGTGGTGAACGGGGCGGCCGTCGCAGCCTCGACCGTTCTTGCCTCAGCCACCACCGTAAGCAGCACATCGACACTGAGCGCCAGCAGCACTATCGCCGCTGGGTCCACTTTCGCTGCCAGCACGACGCTGGCTGCGGGAACCACACTCGCGGCGGGCAGCGCGATTGAAACGGGCAGCGTATTGGCTGCCGGAAGTATTATCGCCGCTGGCAGCGTGGTGAACGGCACGAGCTTCAGCTCCGCAACCACACTGGCTTCTGCAATGACCATCTCTGGAACTTCCACTCTGGCTGGCGGCAGCACGATCGCGGCCGGCAGCGTACTCGCGAGCGGCACAGCCATTGCGGCTGGCTCGAGCGTGTCGAGTGCCACGGTGATTGCAGGAGGCAGCGTTCTGGCAGCTGGCAGCTTTGCTGCATCCGCCAGCGTTGTTAACGCCGTGGCCGTCTCGAGTGGTGAGACTTTGGCCGCTAACACCGCCATCGTAGCCTCCACCAGTCTGGCTGGTGGCAGCGTCATCGCTGCCGGTTCCACTCTGGCGGCCGGTAGCGCGTTGGTGAGCAGCACGACCATCGCAGGGACCACATTTGCGGGCGGATCGGTTGCCGTTGCCAACACTGCAGTGGTGGCGAGCGGCAGCACGTTGGCCGCTGGCACGGTTGTGGCGGCGGGCAGCATTGTGAACGGCGCGAGCATTGCCTCGGCAACCACACTCAGCGCGGCGACAGTCGTGAGCGGCTCGACCGTTCTGGCCTCGGGCAGCACGATCGCGGCCAGCTCCGTCTTGGCCGCCAGCACGATAGTGATCTAATAAGGACCGGATAAGGACCTGCCGCAGCTCGAAAATTATCAATGAACAGGACCAGCCGTTGTGGGTGGGGAGAGGCTTGCGGAGGTTTCGCAAGCCTCTCCCGTTTTTTTGTACGCCTATTTCCTGATTCAGGGCCCTCAACTCTGTAGGGCCCCTGATCCCGCCGTGCCGCTTACTCTGCCCGCTCTTCGGCTGGCAGGGGCACGACAGTATTTGATCGAAGCGCGAGGGACTGAAGGCGAATTGTTATCTTATCTCGATGAGTTCGTGATGCTCCTGTAGTCCAACACCGGAAACAATCTGCAGAACGCCTTACAAAAGCAAGCAACACCATAATCCCCAGAATGCCGGCATTACCGAAGTTAGATCTCGCGTTGCAAGTCTCAATTTCTCAACTGACGGATTGCCCATCCGCCGCCAGGTCCTATTTCATCACAGGAGTGGCGTGACTAGGCTAGAGCAGGTACAATTCACGCCGTTGCGGGAGCGCGTGAGAGCTCCGCTTTCTCTGTTGCATGTCAGCGCCGATCTGCTGTGCTTCGCCTTTGCCTGAACGTATACGACCAAGGATTGAACCATGATTTCGCGACGCGAATTTTTAGCGGGTGTCTCCGGCAGCATAGGAGGGGTTTGGCCGCTACTTAGCCGGGCGGCCGACGAGAGCGTAGCTCTTCCGGGCAAGGAAGGAATGATCGTGCGTTCGCACCGGTTCCTCGACTTGGAAATGCCTGTTGAATACGCGAACTTGTTCATCACACCAGTGGAACATTTTTTTGTCCGTAACCACATGCACGAGCCGAGCACACTCGATGTCAGCAAGTGGCGGCTCAGCATAGGCGGAGAAGTGGAGAAACCCCTAGCCCTCACACGCGCCGAGCTCCTGAAAATGGAGCAGCGCACTGTCACGAATACATTGGAATGCGCCGGGAACGGCCGTGCGTTCGCCGTTCCGCATGTTCCAGGAGTGCAGTGGCAGAAGGGCGCGGTTGGGACCGCGCGCTTCGGCGGGCCGCGCCTGCGGGACTTGTTGGAGCGCGCAGGAGTCAAGCCAGCCGGTAAGCATGTCATGTTTGGTGGGCTGGACGAAGTACCGGGAAAAGTCCCGCCGTTCATCCGCAGTATTCCGATCGAGAAAGCAATAGATGGAGACACCCTCGTAGCCCTGAACATGAATGGGGCACGCTTGACTAAGCATCACGGATTTCCTGCGCGTGTCGTGGTACCGGGATGGATCGGTGCAGCCTCTTGCAAGTGGGTGACAGAGATCAAAGTGCTCGACAGAGAATTCGACGGTAACTTCATGAGCCCGGGCTACCGAATGCCTAATCAGCCGGTGCAGCCCGGCGAAGCAGTGAACGTGGCGGACACTCATCCAGCGACGGCCTTGAAAGTGAAATCGCTGATCGCGAGCCCGAGTGACGGCGCGAGTGTGAAATCCCGGGCTATCCATATTCAGGGGGTGGCCTGGGCCGGTGAGGCAGATATTGAGAAGGTTGAGGTTTCCACCGACTCCGGTACAACCTGGCAGCCGGCACAACTCAGCAAGAATCACTCGCGTTACGCGTGGCGCCGATGGAGCCATTTCTGGAAGGCACCTCGAGGCGGCGATTACACAATCCTGTCGCGCGCAACCGACAGCGATGGCCACACGCAGCCGGATTCAGTGCCGTGGAATCCCAGCGGGTATCTAATCAATGTAGTGGACCAGGTGAAAATCCATGTTCCGGTATAGCTTGTTACTCGCTGGGTCACTGTCCTTCGCTTGCCTCGCTGTATTCGTTTGCTTGGCGCGGCCCCATGCAGAGTCTGCTGATTTGCTGCCCGGACCCGTGCCGGCCAAGTTCAAGACGGCGTGTCTGGAGTGCCATGATGCTGGCATCATCGTGCAACAGCGATTAAATAAAGCAGCCTGGACAAAAGAAATGGACAAGATGATCAAGTGGGGGGCCGTAGTCGATCCGGGTGATCGAGACGTCTTTATTGAATACCTGACCACCAAATTCCCCACGGACAAGGAGCCTTACGTGGCCCCGAGGACGGCATTCAAAAAGATGAAACACGATCGTTAGGGGCAAACTCCGCGTGACTCCCAGGCGCTGCCTTCTCGCAGATTCTGGACGGGTTGCACGCAAGCCGCGCGCAATCATTATCACATTTGGGCCGCAGCAATCTGCTTGTCTGCCAAGGGCGGCTTTCCTTGCCGTTTGTGCTGTCGGCAGAGTCATGACGAGCAACCTTCCCTTGATTAGGGAAGGGTTGCCCGTTACTCGCTCAATTGCCCCAGCTGGGCGCTTCAATACGCCAACGCTGCGATTGTTGTTGACATTCGACACCAAGAGAGCATAGCTTGTTGTCGGACGCCTACATCAATGGCACCAGATTCATCCCGACTCGATCTTCTCCAAGGCACGCTTGATTTGCTGATCCTGCGTGCGCTCCGTTCTGGCGCGATGCACGGATGGGCAGTTTCTGAGCGCATTCAGCAGATTTCACAGGACGTCTTGCGGGTAAACCAGGGTTCCCTTTATCCCGCACTCCATCGGCTTGAACACCGTGGTTGGATCAAAGCGGAGTGGGGTGTCTCGGAGCTAGGCCGACGAGCGCGCTTCTACTCACTCACTGTTTCTGGTCGAAAACAGCTCGAAATCGAGGCGGTGAACTGGAGCAAGCTTACCGATGCCATTGCGAGGGTGTTAAGGATGGCGTGATGTGAGGTGGAAGGACTACAGTCTGCGACTGCGTGCATTGTTTTTCCGTCGCCGTATGGATGAAGAACTGCACGAAGAACTGCAGTTTCACATCGACATGCAAGCGCGGAAAAACCAGCGCAACGAATCGAACACGATCGAAGCAAAGCGACAGGCACGATTGGAGTTTGGCAGTGTCGTACGCACAACGGAAGAATGCCGCGAAGAAAGAGGCATATCTTCAATCGAGATCGCGGCAAGCGATCTGCGCTTCGCCCTCCGCATGCTGCGCAAATCTCCCGGATTCGCGGCAGTCGCCATCCTCACTCTCGCGCTCGGAATCGGCGCCAACACCGCCATCTTCTCCGTAATAAATTCCGTGCTGCTCAGCAATCTTCCCGTCAGGAACCCGCAACAGCTCGTCTTTCTCACAAATCCCGACGAGCAAGGTTTCGAGATCGGCTTCGGCGATGGCGACCGCGATTTCGTTACCTATCCCGAATTTCAGCAACTGGAGCGGAACAATCAGGTGTTTTCCGGCTTGCTCGCGGCCTCTAACTTCACTTCCCGCATCCCTGTCGAACTCCAAACCTCCGATTCCGGGAACAACGCTCCCGCGCATGTCAGCCTGATCAGCGGTTCCTATTTCTCTGTTCTCGGCGTGACTCCCATTCTCGGCCGCGCGTTCGGCACCGAAGTCGATAAGCTGCGCGACGCGAATCCCGTTGCCGTGATCAGCTACGCGTTCTGGCGAGAGCGCTTCGGCGGCGCCAGCGACGTGATCGGCCGCAGAATTCGCGTCCTGAACACCTCATACGAGGTCGTCGGAGTCGCTCCGCCGCGATTTCACGGCGAGACCGTGGGCGCCAATCCCGACATCTGGGTGCCTCTCACGATGCAGAGCGAAAGTTTCCCTGGGCACGATTACCTCTCACAAGAGGCGAACCCATTCCGCAAAGCCGAGTGGTTGCAAGCAATGGGCCGCCTGAAGCCCGGAATCACTTTGGCGCAAGCCAAAGCCAGCATCGAAGTCGAGTTCCACCAGATGATGGAAGCGCAAACCGGCGGGATGTCTGCGCGAGACAAACGACAATTCCTGAATCAGCACCTTGCCGTCACGCCCGGCAGCCACGGTGCCTCTACGCTCCGCGGCGATTTTGGCAAGCCGCTGCAAATCCTGATGGTTGTCGTGGGCCTGGTTCTTCTGATCGCCTGCGCGAACATCGCCAACATTCTCCTGGCCCGCTCCGCCGCGCGTCAGAAAGAAATTTCCATCCGTGTCGCTTTGGGCGCCGGCGGGCCGCGCCTGTTCCGACAGGTGCTCACCGAAAGCATTCTGCTCGCCGCCATTGGCGGCGCTGTTGGCCTGCTGCTGGGCCGCTGGGCCGACGTGGCTCTTTTGCGCATGGTCTCCAGCACGTCAAATCAGGTTCGCCTCGACCTTCATCCCGATAGCACCATTCTCGCCTTCACCCTTGGCGTCTCCTTGCTGACCGGAATCCTGTTTGGCCTGGCTCCTGCCCTTCAGGCGACACATGTAGATCTCAACTCCGTCCTGAAGGGCACATCCCGCAGCGTAGCAGGCACCACTGCTCGCTCCGGCGGCGTGCCCTCCGGCAAGATTTTAGTTATCGCGCAGGTCGCGCTGTCGCTCTCGCTTCTCGTCGTGGCCGGGCTTTTCGTGCGCAGCTTTCGCAATTTGTCAGAAACGCAGCTCGGTTACGACCGCGACCATTTGCTGGAATTCTTTGTGGACCCACTCTCTTACGGCTACCACCCTACCGAGATCCCTGCACTCGATCAGAGCATTCTGCTTAGAATTGATGCCATACCCGGCGTTGCTGGCGCGACGCTAATCGATAATCCCTTGATGAGCGGCCGGGATTCCAATTCGCCCGTCACCATCGAAGGGCAGAAGCCATCGCCGGGTGACGATGCGCATGCCCGCTGGGCCATGGTCGGCCCCAATTTCTTCTCAACCACCGGAATCCCCATTCTCGAAGGCCGCGAAATCACCGACGGCGACAGCGGCAATGGACAGCGCGTTGGCGTGATCAACCAGACCATGGCCCGCAAATTCTTTCCGCACTCCAACCCAGTTGGTCAGCGGGCGTTTGTCCACACCACATCGGGCCAAGCTCCCTTTATCATCGTCGGTGTGGTTCAGGACTCGAAACAGCACAGCGCGAAAGAGAAGGCACTTCCGCGCTTTTACGTTCCTTATTTCAACCCTATCGGCAACGACTGGACAGCGGGGGCTGCGATCATCGTTCGCACGGCTGGCGATCCTTCGTCGTTCTTGTCCGCGATTCGCAGTGTGGTGAAGCAAGCGGCCCCTAATCTGCCTACGGTCGCCATGGAGACCATGAACCAGCGTCTCTCTGATTCGCTCGTCACCGATCGCATGATCGCCGATCTCTCCGGTGCATTCGGCATGCTGGCCGTCGTCCTCGTTTGCATCGGACTCTACGGAGTCATGGCGTACGCGACGTCTGGCCGCACCAACGAAATCGGCATCCGCATCGCTCTGGGTGCGCAGCGCAGCGGCATCCTATGGCTCATTCTTCGCGAATCGTTGCTGCTCGTGCTGATCGGAGCCGCCATTGGAGTGCCGCTGGTTTTCGCCGCCGGCAAGTGGATTTCCAGCCTGCTCTTCGGCTTGCAACCAGCCGACCCGGTCGCGCTGGCCTTCGCGATTGCACTGATGTTCGTCATCGGCGTGCTGGCCAGCTACATCCCGGCCCGCCGCGCTACCCGCGTCGATCCGATGGTCGCCCTGCGGCAGGAGTAGCTTGCGAACTATGTAGCACCTGAGAAATCAGTGCGTTTGGACGATTAGTCGGCTACTTGAGGTTGGGCTTCCGGCGGAGAACTCACCTTCTCAATCTACGGTTAAGCCCGTAACTCGATTTCCAATTCCTGTGGTTCTCCACCACTGCTGGCAGCACGCCGGACCTCTACGCTACAACCACCTGCGGCAGGAAGTCATGCAACGCGCTCATTACCGCTTGCCCGTATAGGTTCAAGGGGGGCAACCAGGGGCAAAGAAGCTCCGCGCAAGTGGCGGAACGACGAAACTGTCGCCCACCCTCCTCTGTCACACCACCCGGCATGCGGGCCCGCACCCGGCGGTTCCGTAAGATTGAGCCCTTGCGGGCCGGAGGTTCGATTCGTCTTTCGCCACAAGGGCTTCGCCACTCGGCAGGTTACCGTTTCGGCTTCACCGTCTTCTGAACCCGCAAAGCTCAGCCGAAACTGATTGGCTGGCGCAATGCCACCTGTGAGTCCGTATCTTTCCTCCACGCTTCCTTCAGACCCCACCTCGCGGTGACGCCCTTGCGCTTCGCTATCCTTCACCTCCATCAGGTTGGAAGGGGACTCTCACCCGTTAGCTGACGAACATGCGTGGCGTCCAAGAAAAAGCCCGGACCGCAGGGGCCCGGGCTCTTTGTCGACCATCGACGGCTGAACCGTCGTATCACCTAATGGTAAGCGTGACAGTCGTGGTGTGCGTCACACCTCCGCCACCGGTTATGGTGATGGTGCGAGTCCCTGTCGAGGCGTAGCGGCTCACCCGGACGTTCATGGTTGCCGTCCCGGATCCCGGTGCCGCAATCGTCGAGCTCGGGCTGAAGGTGATGTACACCCTACGCCCCCCTCCCGAAGCGGAGAGACTAATGGCCGAATCGAAGCCGCCGGAAATTGCCGTAGTGATAGTGGAACTTCCGGTGGTCCCCCTGCGAACGCTGACGGATGTGGGCGATGCGCTAATGCCGAAGTCGGGCTGCCCTCCGGTCGTGGTCACGGTCAATGAGAAGCTGGTCGTGTGCGTAGTGCTGCCGGAGTTACCAGTCACTTCAATCCGGTATGTCCCAGTGGCTGTGGATGCGGCAACCATCAGCGTCATCGTCGAGGTTCCCGCTCCCGCAATCGAGCTTGGATTGAAGCTTATGGTCACGCCCGAGGGTTGGCCCGTCGCGGACAGGGAAATGGTCGAATTGAACGCGCCGGTTACCGTGCTGGTAATCGTGGCCGTTCCTGAACTGCCTTGCGCGACTGTAGCCGAAGCGGGTGACGCAGAAAGGCTGAAGTCAGAAGCCGACGAGCCCCCGGCAAGAGCGTTGATCAAACCACTTCTATTCGGACTGCCCCAGCCAGTCGCCAAATCGTACCCGCTGGTTGCCGAATAGCCATTGCCCCCGCTGGCGATGTCGTGAAAGTCGTTGCTATAGCTCGACCCTGCGCCAATAGAATAAAGACTCGGGTTGATAAAGCCCACGGTCTTACCGCCAGTGGCAACGGACTGTTGATTGACCAGCGCCAGATAACCGGCCCACATGGGCGCCGCGAAACTTGTGCCACCATAACGGTTGGCCGTGCATCCGGACTGGTTGGCGCAGACATAAAACGTAAAATTCGCGTTCGCGGACACGTCCGGACCATTTCTATAGGTCTTTGAACAGCTCGAGCAGGCGCTCGCCGCGGCCGTTTGCCAGGAAGGAATCGCATAGCGATCCGGCGAAACTCCGCCTCCTCCATCGACCCAGGTGCTTTCCGAGCTCCAGGGCCCGCCAGCGCTGCCTGTGGTCAAGTCCGTCCCGCCAACCGAAGTGACATAGGGGTCATCGGCCGGGAAGATCGTGGAGCTGGAATTCCACGCGCCGCTGTCACCGGAGGCTTGAAACAGATTTTGTCCTTGCGCCGCGAACGCCTTGAAGTAGGGGTCGTCGGTGCTGGGGTCCGGCGGGCTCCACGTCCAAGAAGAGCTCAACTGCGCGTTCAGCGGGCTAGCTGTAGCCATGGCGTTAAAGATGGCGGCATCACTCGACCCTACATACACCACCAGGTTCGCCAGACCTGGGGCCATGCCGAGCGCCTGCGTCATGTCCAAAGTCTGCTCCGTATCGTCGCAGAGGGGATAGAAGCAGCTCGTGCTCGTTCCGTCGGTGGACACCAGCGTAATGGGAACGTTGTTCGTTTGTCCGGCGTTGCTGAAGTATATGTCCAAGTCGTACAAATTGGTTCCGTAATATTCCACCAGCCCGAGCGACTGGCCGGCACCTGTGAGCGCGGTTCCGCCGTAGTATGCCGCGCTCATGTCACTGCCCAAAAACGAGTTTGAAGGGCCCGAGCCGATCGTGGCATTCGGCTTCGCGGTCAGGTCTCTTTGATGCAGGCCCGCCGGATGCGGGAGCGAATAGTTTTCCAGCCCGGCGATGCGCCATAGCCGGAACGATAGGCCAACCGCGGGCTCTCGGTCGGGCGCGAAAAAGGTGCGGTTTTCCGTGGGATGCATGTACAGCCGCATGTTCAACTGGAAAGCATTCTCTATATTCGCCACCGTTCCTGTCACGTCCAGGTTCAGGCGATTGCGCGAAATACCGACTACCGTAAGGCCATTGGCTTCCGCGAAACGAATCGCGGCATTGTAGTCTTCTTGAGTGGGGCCGAAGCGTGCGGTGAACTCATCCACGGTAAGGTAGTGGCGGTAAGACGGGCTGGAGGGATTGTAGAGTTCCTTGAGAAAGTCGTCCAGCGCTGCCTCATTACGCAGCGGCAGGACGAGCACAAGGCGCATGGTTTGTGTTGGGGACAGACGCCCGACAGACCGAGCCTGCCCATTCTGGGTAACGTCGCGGACATGGCGCGTTAGGGGCGACAAAGACTGCCCCTGGGAAACCACACTCCCGACCAACAGAAGTGTAGCGATTCGCAACAAAGACATAGTTAGCCTTCGGATCATGAGAGCTCCTTTTTTTGTTCTCAGTGAAACTAGGACCGTGCTGTTGCGAGGGTAAAGTGCGGAACGGCCGGGCAATCCGTCCCACGTATGGGAGAAGGTTTAACACAGTTTGAGGGCCGGAACTTGGTACCCCTCACAGGGTGCAAAACTAACGAGGTGTATACCAGAAAGATGATGCGTTAGCAAGAACGCGTATCGACGCGTGTCGACGCGTGTCGACGCGTATCGCGCCGTTCGGTCCCACGTCCACCAAATTCCCCATGCGCGTTTGCCCCACAAGGGGTCGGTTATCAGTCCAATCGTACAGCACACTACCCCGACTTCGGCGCCCGCAACGCCGAGCCAGTCGTATCGTTGTGAACGGATAGTCAGATAGGCGATATTGCCGAAGACCGATAAGAAAAATGCCACGAACATGGCGACCCAACTCGGCACATGGAAATAGAATATGCGCTGAGCGTCATGCATAGTTCGTTCATCCGGAGCAATGAACAGGGCGGCGTAGGTTGCGAGGCACATCAGGCCCGAAACAACCAGCGAGCTTGCAATTTTTCGACTCATCCGATCCGAGGTCAGAGTGAGCGATTCAACGAGTTGGTGGTTGAGGTGGGCTGATCCTGACAGGCGGTCGGGCTCCTTCGAACTGCGTTGGGACTCGAAGCGGGCATTGTTGTTGGAATCAAAATAGGGAAAGGACAGCAGGTTTGGTTCGCGCTCAGCAGAAATCCGAGACGGCGGGCAACCATTCGTGGGATTCTTGACTTCATAGCCGGATATATACCGCGAGGAGGTTGTGCTGCCATGACAATCCCGTCGAAGGCCGCGATTTCTGCTTCGATTTTCGTTCTAAGTGGACTTCTGCCCCTTATAGTCAGCGGGAATGACGCTGCCAAACCCCGAGTGAATGCTCAGGCAGAGCAGCCATCACCGCCATCTTGCCGATATTGTCCCAACCCCGAATACCCTCCTGAAGCGCGGAAGGCAAAGATTCCAGACGCCACAGTCTTACTTGAAATAGTTGTCTCGAAGAGCGGCGATGTGGATGTCCGTAATATCCGGGTTTTGAAGGAAAACCCTCCGGGTAAGGGCTTCGGAGACAAAGCGGCCGCCGCAGTCAAGAACTGGAAGTTCAACCCACCGACACTAAATGGAAAACCAGTCAAGGCAAAAACTAAAGTCGAAGTTCGATTCCGGCTTTTTTGAGTTCGGCGCGAACAGCTTAGCGACGCCTTTCAAGAGAGCGCCGGCAAGCTCACGTTGCAAGCACTCGTTTACGAGAGGAGCAGGAGCCGTCAGTCGGTCGGCGGGAAACCGAGTTGGACCGTCTCGACGCACTACAGGTCAAGGTTCTTGTTGTTGCCGATAATCGCTTCCGCCTATGCGCAAACGGCCACGTTCTCGGCTGTTACGGACTCCGGCAAGACCGAGCCCCGGACGCAATGAAAGCGCACGGGGTTAGTGCGGATTGTCGAGTTCCTTTTCCATTCGGTCCAAGCGGTCTTCGAGTGCACCGAGTTTCGCCTGTTCTGTACGCAGTTGTTCCTCAGCTTCCTGTTCGGCGGCTTGCCTTTGTTGCACTTCGGTGGGCAGCCATTCGAGGTCTGACTTGTTTGCGGCGATCCGCGATTGCAGTTGTTTCCGGGCTTCTGGAGACATTTCGGGGTTGTCTAGCGATTCTGACTGCTTCATGAAGGCCTCCACATCCCGTAGATGTCTCTGTATTTCGGCGAGCCGCGAACGCAAATCGTTAACGTGTTCCGAAACACGCGCAACGGCTGCCTCCTGAAACTGCAAGCGATAGAGCAGAATTTTGCTTTGAGAGCATTTCCGTTGCTAGTCTCCAAATCCTTTCTCAGTTGCCGAACCTCCGCCACGAGAGCTTGCATGCCCTGCGATTCTGTTGCAGTGGATTGCCCCAAGCCGGACGCGCTTAGAAACAAAAAACAAAAAACGAAGAACCAAGAACGATGCATATTTCACCTCTCCGAGACTTTTGCTGGAACCGCAATTATAGGTCCGTGCCTTGGGAAACCCCTTGAAAGCTGCGCCGAATGCCGCCATTTCCCTTGTGGTCTTCGTGAGGCAGGGTGAATTCAATTTCCATGATTCAGTCAATCTATCGTCGTGGCAGCAGCCCCGCAACTCTGTGGCACGCTCACGGGTTCACCGAAAGAGCGATAGAATTCAGAGCCAATGCGTGTTCCAAGGGCGACCAGTAACAACGACGTTGGAGCGGCCTTTTGGTCCCGGCACGATCTCGAACTCGACGTAACCGCCCTGCTTCAGTGTTCGGTAGCCTTCGCCCGCAATGTCCGTGAAGTGCTCTTAAATGCTGGAGTGAGGTAAGGCTTTGCGGTCACGACAGTTGGCATATCGGGTAGAACTACCGAACCAGCAAGAAATGGGACGCTGATCTAAGAGTGCCTCCCAAAGCGATGCGCGAAAGTAGGACCGTTGGCCGGACCGTATCGCGGCGTGAATGTGGAAGAGACTGCAAGCCGCACATTACAACAACGCGGGGGCCCATCCATTATGGGCATCCGGCGTTCGGTGATCGTTGTAACGACAATCGATCAGATCGCGAAATGCTGGTCATAATCTCTGCCTGTAGGCGATCGTCCTACGCAAGGACCATTGACGTCAAACGATCCGCGGGTACATCTTGGCACAACTCCTCGGTCTGCCTTCCAGCCCCAGCCAGAAACGGGGGAATCCAGTGCTTCGAATCGTCCTCCATCGCGCTTGGCTCAATCTGAAATTTCCCGCCGTGGCGCAGCGGATAGTGCCACCGATCCAGTCCGGGTACGATCCTGATGCGCGGACACACGATGTGGGAGAAGAATTGGCGCGGCTAGAAAAAGAGTACAACCGACACGACTCGCTGTGGACGCAGATTAAGCGTAAACAAGATGCTGCTGAGATCGACCTCTGGCCACCCCGCGATTCAAATTAGCGCCGCTAACATCATTGGTCGACCAGCTTCAGCGGAAAAAAATAAGGGTGCATCCGGCCCGTTAAAGCCGTCGCGGAAACCCTGCAGATTCATCATATTTAGTCGCGAAGCAAGCTTGGGCATTCGGACCAGCTCCCGGTCGCAGATAGCTCACCGAGTCGTGGGTCATATGGGTCATCAGGCGTTTCGGAAGTTTGACACGTGCCGGTTTGCCGCGCTCCTGTAAAACCGCCATGTTCTGCGGCTCCATACCCTTCGGTAGTACACTCCTATTTTCGCGTTCAGAAAAACAATTTGCTTTGTGCCAAACGTTTTCGAAGAAGGCATCTTTTCGTTGCCTGCGGAACCCGAGTTCTTTATGGGTGTGCGCTTACTGCGGATCATGCCAACGAGGCACCAAGTCTTGCTGGCTGAGAGTGCGGATGAGGTGGGAGCCTACGTCCTCATCGAAGAGCGTCTGGAGCAGCAGATAGGTCCGGTTGACGACATCGATCATCAGTGTCTTCATCTCCCCATCGCTGAGGCGCGAAAGCTTGGACCAAGGAATTTCACCCGCCGGGGTTTTCACAAAGACATCCGAGTAGTCGCCGGCTTCGGAATAGGGAGTGATTCCGGCGTGGTAGTCTTCCAGGACCGTGTTTCGGAAGCATTGCTGTGCCATATATTTGGCCAGGCGCTTCAGAACCTGTGGATTCTGGGTCAGAAGTCTTGCGCTGTTTCGATTCATTACCGCAAACCTCCGTCACGTTCTACGCCAGATGCCCGGGCGGTGCAAGGGGGTTGGCAACAGCTTTTGTTTTTAACGGCAGGTGATGTTTGTTAATACCTGTATACGGTATGTCTATCGCGTGAAGCTAGCAGAATGGGCGAGGATGGAGAGGGAGGATGATCTCGTTCCGGACATGATCGAGGTGCTGACGAGCTTCTGTGCGCGGCGGTACGGGCGACGCTCTGCCAAGAACAAGGCGAAGAAGGCGATGGAGGCCATCGAGCATGAATGAGATCCGCACGTATCAGACGCGGCTGGATCTGAGCATCGAGCAGGCGGCTCTGCTCGATGCGTACGCCGCGCTGTACGGCAACGCGGAGCGATCGCTCTTCGCCCGGCTCTCGGCTGGCGAATCGCTCAGCGTGCTCAAGCGGGGGTTCATCGGCGGATGGGGCATCACGGCGCGGCAGTTCAACGCACTCGCGACCGGAGTGCGCGGGAAGATCGCATCGGTCAAAGAAGTCCGCGGCCGGCTGATCGCTCGCGAAGATTACGGACAAGTGGAAGCGCCACCAGAAGAGACGTCGGCTCGCAACGCTTGAGGCCCGGCTGGCGAATCTGGAAACCAAGCGGGATGCCGGGAAGATGGGCATCTGCTTCGGCTCCCGGAAGCTGTTCCGCGAGCCCTGCCAGAGATCACCCTCGAACTCGAAGACATCCGTGGAGCGCTGCGACACGCAGCCGAAGCAATCCACGAACGAGAGCTCCCGGTGCGAACGAAGCTTCTGCTTAGTTGGGCGGGGACGTGGGCGTGAAGGTTTCTCTCATTCGACCTATCCCGCGACTTCGCCCGTTGAGTGAAAGGTCTCTAAAAACGTGTGCAGCAGCTGGGTAGCGCCGCATTCCGAGGACGACATTCATTCAATGAGCGAGATTGCCAACTCGCCTAGGTTTCCAGCGCCTTCCGGCAGTACTCAAAGCACTTCTTAACTTCGCTGACCGTATCCAGGCCCGGTCTGCCGTATTCGTATTCGATGTTTGCCGGGATCTTCCAGCGCTCATCGCGCAACATCCGCAGCACCTCGACGATCGGGACGTCTCCTTCGCCCCAAGCTACATTCGGCCCATGATTCTTCGTTCTGTCCTTGAGGTGCAGAGTGACGATGCGCTCATGATGGCGTCGCAGAAATTCCAGGGGGTCTCCTCCGGCGGCCACGAAATGCCCTAGGTCCAAGTTCACACCGATATATTTCGATGCGCCTTTCATCGCTTGTTCAAACGTCTCCGCCGTCGAGAACTCATCGGGATCGTTGGTGTTGTCATGGCCATGGAATCCAACCATCATCTTGTATTTTTGCGCAACCTTGTCCACGCGCCCCGCCATGCTCAATTTGGCCGAGGCCGTGATGCACTTCGCGCCGAGCTCTTGCGCCATGCGAAATCCGCGGTCCAGTTCCTCGTCACTCATTTCTTTGTCCATCCTGGCGTTGAACGCATAAACTAGGACGCCGGCGCGCTCGAACTTCTGCCGTGCTTCAGCAATCGTCTTCAAGGGCACCGTGAGCCGCCACTTCCGGGAAGCCTTGGCGTCTCGAACAATCTCGGGAGGGATCAGCGTTCCCTCCCACAGCTCGCACTCTCCGAGACCCACCAAGCGATACGCGTCGATGCAGCCATCGAGCGGCAGGTCCCGGAACGAATAGCTCTGTGCCCCGATTTGCACGCCGCGGATCACGGAGTTTATGGGCATTGTGGCCGTGGCAAGCCGAGGCGTGAGGGCACTGCCTGCAACCATCGCTAGAAGCCTCCCGGCTTCACGACGCGTCAAAATCGCCATTTTCATCTCCTATTATGAATCGACGTCCACAGCGAACTTTCCTGGAGTCTCGGTACCATAATCTGAAACCGGGGCCCGCGCCGAGTCAGGCAGTCACGCCCTGGGTTGGCGCTTTTGTAACCCAGGGATATAAGAGAGTGTCAGACTGTGGGCCTTGATGGGATCCTCCTGTCCCCCATCGACCTTCTCTTCCTCACCGACATGCTTGTACGTGAAGAACGGTGGCACGAACAGGGGTACGTCCGGGACGATGTCGCCCGAAGCGACGACGCGGTAGCAGGTAGCGATCAGGTTGTTGAAAAATCGATAGAACCTCAAGAGGCCGACGCGAGGTCCAGCGAAAGTCAGAAGCTCTGGCGTTCTTCCCGGAAGAATATTTTTCGTTATATCTGGCGCCGCCAGCAGCGCCAGTGCCGCTCCCAAGCTGTGCCCGGTCACCAGCAGCCGGTCACAGCCCTGGCATGCGGTCGCCAGCTCGGCGTTCACGCTGTCACGCAGAGCCTTGTACACGGTGAAAAACCCCTGGTGCACGTCGCCGGCGCCAGCTACGAATCCATAAGGCTCATACAAACCGTCCAGGTCGTGCTTCCAATCGATAGCCGTTTGAGTCCCGCGGAAGGAAACGAACCCGATTTTGACGGCGGGATGGGAATCCACATTGTTCCCGACGAGCCCGAAGACATTGGAGTCCTTAACCATTGTGCTCAGCATGCGTGCGTGAAGACTGCCGGAAAGAGCCCTCAGCTCGCGAAGCATTTCGGCGCGAGTTTCGATGATGCCAGTTTGTCTGTAACCTGTGGGTAGGTGCGCCGGAACTCCCGAAGTCTGCATTACGTCGTAAGCCGATTGCGCCAACGGCAGCGCAACATCGAGGGCGAAAACGGGATCGAAGCCCGCGGGAATCCTATTCCTCATTTAAGTTCACGCCTGGAGTCTATGTTCATCGATGCGCTCCTGCAAGGCCAATCGTGTTACAGCAGGTGAATTTCCTTCGAGCTGCCCACGGGGGTCCCACTCGTGTCCGCAACAGGAGCAGGATCAGGCAGTATCAGGATCAAGATCCGAAGGATCCTTCGAAAGCATGCGGGCCGGGCAGCGCAATATGCGGCAACAAGTAAGCGCCGATACTGTCGACGTCGGAGTCAACCGTCGTCCTGCCAGAGGACTTGCCGAAATGCGTTTTGTAATTTTAGGTTCCCAGGAAGGCGCTCAAGCTTTTGAGTCGCGTGTCCCGTGGGTGCAGGGAACTGACGCGTTATCCGTATATATGTACATATATGCAGCGCCGCGAGGCAAATCACAGAAAAGGCCGTGGACGGGGGGACCACCGCCGCGCGCTCGTGTCTCGACAGGGTTTGGGCTACCACCCGGGGCCTGTCTGAAATCCGCACTATCATCGCGCTCGGCAGTTTCACGGGCCCGTGGCCGTTGCTCTTTAGCCGATACCATTTTTCCCCGACATCTTTGATCTGCTGCTACCTTTCTTTGAGAAATGAGTATCACGCACTGCAAAGTTCCTGGTTCAACCAGGCCGCCGATCATGAGTCATTTGCCTGCCGGAACTTAGCCCAGGTTGCCGATCTCGTGGCGCTAAACTCTTTCTCCGTTCCAGTGCCACGCCGTGGGCAACGATTTCAGAACTGTGCGGATTGGTCACCAGCGAAGACCACGCTTCGGCATATAGAAACACTAAGGCTCGGACTGGGCCTCCAGTCGCAAACAGCAGTGTTGCGTTGTACATCCTCTCCAGCAGCGACTTCTGAGAGGGCGTCAACTTTTCCCACGCCGGCGGCATCGGTTCACCAGCCTTCTGATTCTCGGCCGAAGATCAGGGCGCGGTTTGCGAGAACGCCAACGGACACGCCGGAAAGGTAGCGACTGCCACGCAGCAGCACGCCACGACGCGGCCAAGCTTCGTTTTTCCGTTCACCTGTTTCCTCCTGTCATTGTCTGGCTATTGAACATCAATTCGTACCTTCCGATGACGCTATAGTTGAGGGGCCATGAGGGCGCGCCCCGCGCCGCCCAGGTGGTGTAGCCGAATTTCCGCAAA
>Ga0209577_10000497_pt1 | contig 39775 bp, 40 predicted proteins | sample GraSoiAngelo_109_FD_185874 | JGI IMG/M metagenome (GOLD analysis project Ga0209577, IMG submission 185874) | Grasslands soil microbial communities from the Angelo Coastal Reserve, California, USA - 14_0903_12_20cm (SPAdes) (version 2) | ecosystem: Environmental > Terrestrial > Soil > Grasslands... | reverse complement strand
CGAACACGCGCTTCTTGAGCTCGCCGAGCTGGTCGCGCGCCTTCGCCGCCTCCTCGAACTCGAGGTTCTTCGCGTGCTCGAGCATCTTCTTCTCCAGCGCCCGGATCTCGCGCGCGATCTGCTTCTCGGACATCGCTTCGTAACGCGCCTCCTCCTGCTCGGCTTTCATCTCTGAAGCGTCGTAGACGCCGTCGATCAGGTCCTTGATCCGCTTGATCACGCCCTTGGGCGTAATGCTGTGGCGCTCGTTGTACGTAACCTGCTTGCGCCGCCGGCGGTCGGTTTCGGCGATGGCACGCTTGATCGAATCGGTTTCCCTGTCGGCGTAGAGGATGGCCATGCCGTTGATGTGCCGCGCCGCCCGTCCCATCGTCTGGATGAGGGAACGCTCGGAGCGCAGGAATCCCTCCTTGTCGGCGTCCAGCACGGCGACCAGGGACACCTCGGGCAGGTCGAGGCCCTCGCGCAGGAGGTTGATGCCCACCAGCACGTCGAACTCCCCCAGGCGCAGGTCGCGGATGATCTCCACGCGCTCGACGGTCTCGACCTCGGAGTGCAGGTAGCGCACCTTCACGCCATGCTCGGCGAGATAGTCGGTCAGCTCTTCGGCCATGCGCTTGGTCAGCGTGGTAACCAGGACACGCTCTTGGTTTTTCACCCTGAGGTTGATTTCAGAGAGCAGGTCGTCGACCTGGGTGGATGCCGGCCGCACGACAACCTGCGGATCGATGAGGCCCGTGGGGCGCACCACCTGCTCCACCACCTGCGCCGATTTCTCGCGCTCGTACTCCGAAGGCGTCGCCGACACGAACATGGTCTGGCGCACCACCTTCTCGAACTCGTCGAAGCGCAACGGCCGGTTGTCGAGCGCCGAAGGCAGGCGGAAGCCGTATTCCACCAGGTTTTCCTTGCGCGAGCGGTCGCCGCGGTACATGCCGCCGAGCTGCGGGATGGTGACGTGGCTCTCGTCGATCACCATCAGCGCGTCCTGCGGCAGGTAGTCGATCAGCGTAGGCGGCGGCTCGCCCTCCTGCCGGCCCGAGAGGTGCCGCGAATAGTTCTCTATGCCCTTGCAGAAGCCGAGCTCGGCCAGCATTTCGAGGTCGAAGCGCGTGCGCTGCTCGATGCGCTGCGCCTCGACTAGCCGGCCGGCCTTCTGGAAAAACTCGATGCGGCTGCGCAGCTCCAGCTTGATCGCCTCGACCGCGCGCAAGGTGGTCTCCCGCGGCGTGACGTAGTGGCTGGACGGATACACGGTAAACCGCAGCATCGGATGCTGCACCCGGCCGGTCAGCGGATCGAACACCTCGAGCCGCTCGATTTCGTCGTCGAGCAACGCAATGCGGATCGCATGCTCGGCGTGCTCGGCCGGGAACACGTCGATGACGTCGCCGCGCACGCGGAAGGTGCCGCGCCGGAAGTCGAGCTCGTTGCGCTCATACTGCATTGCAACCAGCCGCGCCAGCACGTCGCGCTGCGGCATCCTCTCGCCCTGACGCAGGTGCAAGATCATGCCGTGATACTCGGCGGGGTCGCCGATGCCGTAGATCGCCGACACCGTCGCCACGATCACCACGTCGCGCCGCTCCATCAGCGACTTCGTCGCCGACAGGCGCATCTGCTCGATGTGCTCGTTGATCGAGGAATCCTTCTCGATATACAGGTCGCGCGCCGGAACGTAGGCTTCGGGCTGGTAGTAGTCGTAATAGGAGACGAAGTACTCGACCGCGTTTTCGGGAAAGAACTCGCGGAACTCGGAGTACAGCTGCGCGGCGAGCGTCTTGTTGGGCGCGAGCACCAGCGCCGGGCGGCCGAGCCGCGCAATCACGTTCGCCATGGTGTAGGTCTTGCCGGACCCGGTCACGCCGAGCAGCGTCTGGAACGCGAGGCCGTCGCCGATGCCTTCGGCGAGCTGGTCGATCGCCTCGGGCTGGTCGCCCGCCGGCGCGTAGAGCTGCTGCAGGCGAAAAGGGCTGTTGGGAAACGAGACCGTCACGGGTAGAATTTCGTCGAGAGAAACTTGAAATCCTAACAGATGAACGCACCGCACTCACCGTCCTTGCTGGCCTCGGTGCCGATGGCGCCGAGCGACCCGATCCTCGGCGTCACCGAGGCGTTCGTGGCCGACCCGAACCCGCGCAAGGTAAACCTGGGCGTGGGCGTGTATTACGACGACGCCGGCAAAATCCCTCTGCTCGAGTGCGTGCGACATGCCGAAAGCGAGCGGCTGAAGACGGCACCGGACCGCGGTTATCTGCCGATCGACGGCCTCGCAACGTATGACCGCGCGGTGCGCGAGCTGGTTTTCGGCGGCGATTCGCAAGCCCTGCGCGAAAACCGAATCGTTACCGTGCAGGCGGTCGGCGGCACCGGCGGCCTGAGGATCGGCGCCGATTTCCTCAGGCGCATCAGCCCCGGCGCGCAGCTCTGGATCAGCGAGCCGAGCTGGGAGAACCACCGGCAGCTGTTCGAGGCCGCAGGCTTCACCGTCAACTCGTACCCGTACTACGACGCGACGACGCACGGCCTCGACTTCGTCGGCATGCAGCGCGCCCTGGGCGCCCTTCCCGCCGGGTCGATCGCCGTCCTGCACGCCTGCTGCCACAACCCAACCGGCGTCGACCTCAGCCGCGAACAGTGGCAGAAAGTGCTGGACGTCGTCACGTCGCGCGGCCTGGTGCCGTTCCTCGACCTCGCCTACCAGGGCTTCGCCGACGGGCTGGAAGCCGACGGCTACGCGGCGCGGCTGTTTGCCGCCGCCATGACGCCGGTGTTCCTGTCGAGCTCGTTCTCGAAGTCGTTCTCGCTCTACGGCGAGCGCGTCGGCGCGCTGAGCGTGGTGAGCGCGAGCGCCGAGGAGGCGTCGAGAGTGCTGTCGCAGTTGAAGCGCGTAGTGCGCAGCAATTATTCCAATCCGCCGACGCACGGCGGGCAGATCGTGGCGAGCGTGCTCTCCAGCCCCCAGCTGCGCAGCCTGTGGGATCGCGAACTGGGTGCCATGCGCGAGCGCATCAAGGCCATGCGCAAGCAGCTAGTCGAGAAAATCCACGCGCGCGCGCCGGGCGCCGATTTCAGCTTCGTCCTCGCGCAGCGCGGCATGTTCTCGTATTCCGGGCTAAGCCAGGGGCAAGTACAGCGGCTGCGCGCGGAATACTCGATCTACGCCATCGACACCGGCCGCATCTGCGTCGCCGCGCTCAACTCCAAGAACATCGACTATGTGGCCGACGCCATCGCGAACGTCATCAAGTAGTTAGGCGCCGAGCTGGCCGTAAGCCTCACCTAGAGGTGGTAACATTCGCGGCTCTCCCGGATCCCCGATAGCTCAGTTGGTAGAGCGACGGACTGTTAATCCGCAGGTCCCAGGTTCGAGCCCTGGTCGGGGAGCCGATTCGCATCAAAGACTTAACTGCACTTCAAGCCTTCTTGCTTTTGCCCACTGTAAGCGCGCGTCGCATCCCATAACGGCTGAAATTTTTTCACGGTCGGTGCAAAAGGAGTTTTTCAACAGAATCGGCCGAAGCGGCCATTCAAAGTGAGAGACTACGGTTGCTTCTTCAGCATCCGCAACCGGACTTGGGAAATGCCGTCTGGAGAAAACTCGCCCAGAAACGCCCAGGGAGTGCCGATTGCGCCCTAGAGAGAGGGCGATTGGCGTAGGAATCGGCGCGAAAGCGTTTGAATCGTCGGATCATTCTCCGGCGCCGAGAGAAACGGCGCCGGAGCTGCAGACTGTATGGCGGGCAGGCAGTCATTCGAACTGGCGGTACCGCTTTATCGCTCACCATTACCCGATGGTTTCCCCACGCATTGAAAACGCACCGGCGAGAGTCGCCGCGGAGCTCCTTTACTCGCCTTGGGGGGCGGTGCTCGCACCACCGAGCGTCACCGCCTTTGGTGGCCTCAAGTGGAGCGGAATCCACGACACGGCGATGTCGCCCTTGATAAAGGTCTGGCATGCCATGCGGTGACCCGCGGCGAAATCGGCTTCGGATAAGTGGTTCCTCTCCTTGTCCTTGATCGCGTCGGTATTCTCGAGGCCTTTTTCGATCTTGCATTTGCAGGTGCCGCAGAGCCCAGCGCCGCACTTGAACGGAATGCCGCCCTTTTCGCGGATGGAGAGCCGAAGCAGGTTGCCGGGCTCGGGCGCGGTCACCACCTTATTGTTGTTCGTGATGAACGTGACGGTGATCGGCATCACACCCTCACCAACTCGATGTCCATGCCGTTGGCGTTCACGAGCTGCTCTAGCTCACGCCGCGCTTTCTCGAGGCTGTCGAACTTCGGCAGGAACTTGGAAGGAACGAGATTCACCACCGGGGGCGCGGATTCATCCACGATTCTGATTTTTAAGTCCCTCTGTATTTCCGCGATTATGAAGTGAGCGCGCTTGCGCCCGCAGAACAGGTAGTCGTACGCCTCGATGACCTGCATGCCGTCGCCTGGCTCGGTCCTGAATTGCCCTGGCTTGCTGGTCAGGATGACGAACAAGGCGCTTCACCCGCAGCAGGTTGCGCGGCCGGGACGAGGTTCTCTTGCGTCAGCTCGAGGTCGTGCATGATCCAGAGCTGGCAGCACAGGCGGTAGCCGAGCTGCAGGCGCTCGCCGATGATCTTCTGCTCCTTCCAGTTCGGCTCGGGCAGATGCTCGGTGCCCTTGATGATGCGGCTCATGCAGGTGCCGCACTTGCCCATGCCGCACTTGTACTTGAGATGCGGATACGGGAACTGCTTGATGCCGGCGCGCACCACGAGGTTGGTGTTGTCCTTCACCTCGCCTTCGTATACCTGGCCGTCCTTGTGGATGGTGATCTTGGGCATCGTCCTGTATACAATCTGGAGCTGGCGCGCCTAGCACATAGAGGAGAGGAGTGTGTTGACCTGGCTCAAATGTTAGTATATTGTATACGAAATAGCAACCATTCCCTTGTCCCCTCGAGGAGGACGCATGGCCCAGCCCATGAACCAAGACGAGTTCCGCACCGCCCTGGAAAACGCCATCAAAGGCCGCGCCGCGACCAAGGCGCCCTTCAGCGTCGCCTGGGCGAGCGGCAAGCTCTCGCGCGAGCATCTCGCGCGCTGGGCGGAGAACCACTACCACTACGTCGGCCCGTTCGCCGACTACCTCGCGTACATCTACGCGCGCATGCCAGACGAGTACACCGACGCCAAAGACTTCCTGCTGCACAACATGTACGAGGAGGAGATCGGCGGCGATCGCCATACGGACCTCCTCATCCGCTTTGCCGAGGCCTGCGGCACCACGCGTGAGCGCGTCACCGACCCTGACAACATGTCGGCGACCACGCGCGGGCTGCAGAGCTGGTGCTATGCGACCGCGATGCGCGAGGACCCGATCGTCGCCGTCGCCGGCCTGGTCGTCGGACTCGAATCGCAGGTGCCGTCCATCTACCGCAAGCAGACGCCGACGCTGCGCGAGAAGTACAAATTCACCGACCAAGAAGTCGAGTTCTTCGACCTGCACATCGTCTCGGACGAGATCCACGGCGAGCGCGGCTACCAGATCGTGCTCGAGCACGCCACCACGCCGGAGCTGCAGCGCCGCTGCCTCAAGATCTGCGAGCTCGGCGCGCAGATGCGCCTTTCCTACACCACGGCCCTTTACTACGATTACGTGGCGCGGGACATCCCGCTTTCCGACCTCGACCTCGCCGAGAAGGGCTTGTCCGCGGGCGAGCGGCAGCTGCTGCAAGCATGAACGCAGCATTGCAGATCGGGGAGTTCAGGAACTGCATCGGCGGCGAGTGGATTCGCAGTCGCAGCGGCGAGACCTTCGACAACATCAACCCGGCCGATACGCGCGACATCATAGGCCGCTTCCAAGCCTCGTCGGCCGACGATGCGCGCGCGGCGGTCGCAGCTGCGCACGCGGCCTTCGACACTTGGCGCAAGACGCCCGTCTCCAAGCGCGCACAGGTGCTCCAGGGTGCGGCTGACTATCTGGAGGCCAATGTCGCCCGTTTTGCCGAAGAACTGACCCGCGAGGAAGGCAAGTCGATCGCGCTCGCCAGGGACGAGATCCTGCGTTCGGCGCAGACCCTGCGCTTCTACGCGGTCGAGGGACAGTCGTTCTCGGGCGAGACCTACCCCAACGACGACACGGACATGCTGGTGTACAGCCTACGTGAGCCGCTCGGCGTGGTGTCGGTGATTACGCCATGGAACTTTCCGATCTCGATTCCCGCGCGCAAGATCGCCCCGGCCCTGATCACCGGCAACACGGTGGTGTTCAAGCCCTCATCCGACGCGCCGCTCATCGGCTATCGCCTCACCGAAGCATTCGTGCAGGCGGGGATTGCCAAAGGCGCGATCAACTACATCACCGGGAGCGCCACCGATGTAGGCCCAGTCATCACCGAGACGCCCGCGGTGCGCGCGATCTCCTTCACCGGCTCGACCGCCGCCGGCGAACGCATCCACCGCGCCGTGCCGCTCACCACGCGCACGCAGATGGAGCTCGGCGGCAAGAATCCCCTCATCGTCATGGAGGACGCCGACCTCGATCAGGCGGTCGACCTTGCCATCAAGGGCGGCCTATCCCTTTCCGGCCAGGCCTGCACCGGGACGAGCCGTCTTCTGGTCCATGCCGCGGTGAAGAGCGCATTCACCGAGAAGCTCGTCGCCAAGATCAAGGCGATGAAGGACCTCGGCCCGCTCGCGACCAAGAAGCAACTCGAAACGGTTCTGCTTTACATCGAGATCGGAAAGCGGGAAGCGAAACATCTGTGCGGCGGCGATCGGTTGAGTGAAAAAGCCTACGAGCACGGCTATTACATCACGCCGGCCGTCTTCACCGACGTCACGCAATCGATGCGCATCGCGCGCGAGGAGATCTTCGGCCCGGTGCTCGCGATCATCGAGGTCTCGAGCTACGAGGACGCGATCGCAAAGGCGAACGATACCGAGTACGGCCTCTCCGCCGCCATCGCCACGCGCAACCCGCGCTACATGCACCGCTTCCCGCAGGACATCCAGTCGGGCACCGTGAAGATCAACCGCACCACGACCGGCAACCTGGTGAACGCGCCCTTTGGCGGCCTCAAGCGCTCGAGCACCTCGACCTTCCGTGAATCGGGGCGTAGCGGCCTCGAGTTCTATACGCAGATCAAGACCGTTTACCAGGGGATATGAGAACCACGTTCAAGCTGGAGCTGAAGGAAGCGCGCGCCATGGTCCAGGCGGCGCTGAAGAAGGCGGAAGAGATGAACGTGCTCGAGACCGTCTGCATCGTCGACGACGGCGGCTATCCGCTCGCGCTTGAGCGCATGGACGGCGCGCGCATCACCGGGCCGCAGATCGCCTGGAACAAGGCCTTCACCGCCGCAGGCCACAAGCGCTCGACGCATCTCTTCAACACGCCGCCGAACGGTCCCGCCCTTCCCGGCAACGAGGCCTTCGGCATCCAGTGGAGCTTCGATGGAAGATTCGCCGTTTTCGTCGGCGGCTTCCCGGTCGCGGTCAATGGCGAGGTGGTCGGTGGCGTCGGCCTGTCCGGCGGTAACGGCGAGCAGGACACGAAATGCGGCCTCGCCGCGCTCCAGGCGCTCAAGGAAATCCTGGGCTCGAAGCACTCGGTGCTGGTGGAGCCCGACATCAAGAAATGAGTTTTCGCATCCAACTGGACACCGGCGAGGCTTTCGACGTTCAAGCTGGCCAATCGCTGCTGAGCGCGGTGCTCAACGCTAGCATGAGCCTGCCGAGCGATTGCCGCCAAGGCGCTTGCGGCACCTGGGGCGTGAAGCTCCTCGAAGGCCGCGTCGCCTACGAGGAGCCGCCGATGGCGCTCACGCCAGAGGAAGAGGCCGCGGGCTTGACTCTCGCCTGCCAGGCGCGCGCATCATCCGATCTGCTGATTCGCATCGAGAGCGCCGTGCTATCCCCTGCAGCACGGCACATCGCTAACATCAGAGCAGTCGGTCGCTTTACTGCAGATGTGATCCACCTCGATCTGGAACTGCCCGAGGCGGCCGATTACCTGCCGGGGCAATACATGAAGGTGCATCTCGCGGACGGCACGACACGCAATTTCTCAATGGCGTCGAAGCCCGGCGAGTGCGCGGTGGATTTTCACGTGCGCCGGATCGCCGGCGGCCGATTCACCGATGGGCTGCTGAAGAAACTGAAGCCGGATGACCGCATCAGCGTGGAGCTGCCGCTCGGCAGCTTCATTTTCCGCCGGCAGGACTATCGCCCGCTGCTGATGGCGGTCACCGGCATCGGCCTCGCGCCGATCAAGTGCATGCTCGAGTCGCTGCTCGATGATCCGGATGCGCCGTCGATCAGCCTTTACCGCGGCATGCGCAAGCCAGCGGATCTGTACCTCGATGACGAGATCCGCTCATGGGCGGCGAGGCTCCGAGACTTTAAGTACATCCCGGTCCTCTCGCGCGCCGACAGCGCGTGGACGGAACGCCGCGGCCATGTGCAGGACGCGGCGTGCGCGGACTTCGACGACCTATCAAGGCACGCGATCTACCTCTGCGGCTCGCCCAACATGATCGCGGCGGCCCGCAAGGCTTTCATCAGCAAGGGAGCCGACATGGACTATGTCTACGCCGACGGCTTCCATTTTCAATACCAGGAGGAAGTCACATGAAGCGAATCATCGTCACCCTCGCGGCGTGCGCGCTCGCCCTTGCGGCGCAGGCGCAGCCCTACCCCGCGAAGCCGGTCCGGGTCATCGTCACCACCGTGCCGGGCCCGCTCGACACCTTCGCGCGCATCATCGGCGAAAAGGTTTCGACCTCGCTCAAGCAGCCGTTCGTGATCGAGAACAAGCCCGGCGCGGGCGGCAACATCGGCGCCGACATGGTCGCGAAGTCGGCGCCAGACGGCTATACGCTGCTGTTCGCGCTCGACACCACCTTCACCGTCAACCCAGCGATCTACAAGAAGATGCCGTTCGACCCGGTGAAGGATTTCGCAGTGATCTCGGTGCCTGTGACTTACGGCCAGATGCTAGCGGTGAACGCCGCAGTGCCGGCGAAGTCGGTCGCAGACCTAGTGAACCTGGCGAAGCAGAAGCCGATGAACTACGCCTCGGGCGGCAACGGCTCGCCGAGCCATCTCACGTACGCGTATTTCCTCGCCGCCGCGGGCGTCGACATGAGCCATATCCCGTACAAGGGCACCGGGCAGTCGATCGTCGACGTGGTCGCGGGCCAGGTCGATTCCATCTTTGCGGTCACGACCGGCGTGTATCCCCACGTCAAGTCCGGCAAGCTGCGCGCGCTCGGTGTCTCGAGCCTGAAGCGCTCGGCACTCGCGCCCGAGGTGCCCACCGTCGCCGAGTCGGGCTTCCAGGGCTTCGACGCCTCGTTCGCCTACGCACTTCTCGCGCCCGCGGGCACCACGGACGAGATCGTGCAGCTCCTCAATCGCGAAGTGCGCAAAGCGCTCGCCTCCCCCGACGTGCAGGAGAAGAACCGCGTTGCCGACTACGCCGCCATGGACCTCGACCCGCGCCAGTCCGCCGCCTGGCTGAAAGACCGGCACGAGCACTGGGCGCGCGTGGTGCAGCGCGCCGGTATCATGGCGGAATGACTGCGAAAATCGTCTCCGTCGGAACGCTTGGCCGCGAGCATCCGTCACTCAGCCAACGCGTCGCCGATGAGTTGCGCCGCTCGATCCTTACCAATCGCCGCAAGCCCGGCGAACGGCTTATCGAGGACCGCCTGTCCGAAGAGCTCGGCGTCTCGCGCATTCCGGTGCGCGAGGCGCTGCGCCTATTGGCCTCCGAAGGACTGGTTGAAGTGCTGCCGCGCAGAGGGGCCTCGGTTGCGCACTTCTCTCCCGACGTCGCGCGCGATCTCGTCGAGGTGCGTGCGACGCTCGAGGGACTCAACGCACGGCTCGCCGCGCGCCACCATGAGCCGCAGATCATCGAGGAATTGCGCCATGTGCTCACGGAAGGCAACAAGGCGGCGAAGTCGCGCAACGTCGAAGACCTGGTGAGGCTCAACGGCGAGTTTCACGACAAGCTTGGACAGGCCGGCCGAAACAGCATCCTGGGCGACATCATGCGCACCCTGCGCGAACGCACCAGCCTAGTGTTCGCCGCCAATACCGCGCGACGCGCCCACCAGGACTGGGACGAACACTCTAAGATCCTTGCCGCTGTCATCGATGGCGATGAGGAGCTCGCTTCTATACTCGCCACTCGCCACGTGAACCGCGCGGCTGAAGCTGCCTTTTCCAACGCTTCAACACAAGCAATAGCGGCCGGATCGAAACGGTGAAGTGACCCTCAGCGGCGATTTCCTGTTCTGCGCGCTCGCCGTCGTCGCCGGCGCCTGTCTCCAGGGGGTAAGCGGCATCGGCTTTGCGCTCTTTGCAGCGCCGATCGTGGCACTGCGACAGCCAGAGCTCATTCCCGGCCCGATGATCGTGCTCGGCGGCGTCGTGTCGGCGCTCGCCGCGGCCCGCGAGTTCCGCCACCTTGACTATCGCGGCGCGGCGCTGGCGCTTGCCGGACGCTTGCCTGGAGCGGTGCTTGCAGGCCTCGTCATCGGCCTGCTGCCGATAGCATCTTTTGCGCTGGTGTTTGCGAGCCTCATCCTCGCTGCTGTCGCGCTGAGTCTCGTGGGCTGGCGCGTTGCCCCAACCGGTAGCAAGCTGTTTGCAGCCGGGTTCGCCTCCGGATTCATGGGCACTATGACTTCGGTCGGCACTCCGCCGATGGCAATCGTAATGCAGCATGCAGATCCGGAACGCCTGCGCGCCACGATCGGCGCCTTCCTTGCGCTCGGCTCAGTGATTTCGCTCACCGTGCTCGCCTTCGCCGGGCGTTTCGGATGGCACGAGCTCGAGTTGAGCGCCGAGCTGCTCGCCCCACTCGCGCTTGGCTTCTGGCTCTCTTCGCTGCTGATTCCGCGGCTCGACGGGAAGCGCGTCCGCCGGCTGGCGCTCGTGGTGTGTTCGATTGCGGCCCTCGCGCTCATTGCGAGACATGCATGAGGCGAGTTCGGAGATAAGCGCGCCGGGGCTCGATCTGCACAAGATGCTATGGTGCGAGCCAACGTTCCAGTCCTTCAAAGAATCTGAGCTAGAAAACGTTCCGTCCTCAGACTCCAGAAAACCTCTCACTCTTTATGCACTTCGGCCACCATTTGCGCTGCATTTGTGACTCAACAAATGGGACCGCCGATCTAGCTCGCGGAGAATTTATAGCGTTCTTCCGCTGAATCACGCTAGGCAAGGCGCATTTCGGCGGTGGATCACGCAGAACGGACCTTGGGGAGGAGGTTTCTGAATCTGCTCCCAATTATTTCTAATGAACTTCGTAAAAGCTCCGGGGTAGATTTGCTCCGCCTCCCGGTCAAATACTTCGCGCATTAAGGGCTGACGCATCTTTCGAAAAATATATTGGTTCCAACCAGCGCGCTCAAACTGCTCCGCGATCAAACCTCCTGCACCTTCCGTTGTCAGAAATATTTCTTCAAACACATTCAAATGAAAGTAGAAGATTGCTTTCAATTGGTAGAACTCTTCATCGCGGGCGACATCGGCCGGTGCGGCGTAGAAGAACGGCGTAGTTTCATGAGAGCCTGCCTCACCCGACAAGGAAAGCCGGCTGATTCCTTTACACACCTATTGACGAAACCTCATGCTATGAAAGAAGCACGTAGCGAAAACGTAGCGTTCTCGGCGGTTAATTACGGTTCTTAGCGAGTGAGGGCGGGCCAAAAACATCAACTTAGGTTAGTCGGGTCGAGCTGTTAATCCGCAGGTCCCAGGTTCGAGCCCTGGTCGGGGAGCCAAATAATCAATGATTTACGTGAGAAACGGTGTAGCCCGCAGATCGCGTTCCTCCGCCCGTTGCAGTAGCGTTGCAGTAGCCTCGGCGCTGCCCCTGTGAAGCGGCGGGCCAAACCCAAGGGAACAAGTATTGCGGGTGCCGAGAAGAAACTCCGTCAGGCCGAGTTCTTCTGGGCGTTGCTTGAGGCAGCGTCCAAGGAATACCAGGGCGGAATCCCGCGCGGTGGGGCGAACGACGCCGAGCGCCTAGAGTTTTACTTCAGCGCGTGCCTTACCGCCACCCAGAGCGTCCGCTACGTCCTGAAAGCGACTTACGGCCCGAAGTTCGAAGACGCGGAAAAGAAATGGCGAAAGGGTCTCAGCAACGACAGTCGGGCTCGATTCGACTGGATGATCGATGTCCGTGACGACGATGTGCATTTCGCCACGACGGGCGCCAAGCCGTTGCAGAAATATGTCAAGGAAGAGCCCTGGCAGACCCGCTCCCCCTATTCGTTCCGGTCTCACAGCCCGCTGCTGCTCGGTCAAGAGCTAATGGTAGAAGAAGAGAACCCGGACGGGACGAAGGTAAGGGGATCCTCTCTCCGAGGTGCAGTCGGTCTCTTCCTCGACCGTGATGGCGTACGCGTCGAGGCGACCGTGGCCTGCCGCGAATTCATCGACCGGCTTCGCTCGTTGCTGGAGGCGACGAAGGCCGCCTTCTCCCCTTAGCCTCGGAACTTTCCGATGGAGCAGCCTGAATTACACCTCTGGCTCTGGCACTACACCGACGAGCTCGGAAGGCGCCGGCGCAGCACGTGGCGCATGACCGAGGAGCAAGCGGCCCACTACAAGGACGCCGTGAAGGTGGAAGGCTCGCTAGAGCGGCGTCAACCGCTTGGCGCCACCAGCAGCTGGCAGCGCTCGGGCGAGCATTTTAGGCAGTAGATGTTGCCCCCGCTACAGAGCAACATGCTTACCCAAGTGCTGCCACAGCATTTCCCGCAGCACAGCTTCCCCTATGGCGCGATTTTCCGCGGCGGAATTGCACCGCTTACAGCTGATCGGATCGTCATGCAGCTGACGGAGGAATTTCTTTCGATCATCGGCGTCACGAGCACGGCAAAGGAGCTTCGGCTTTCGTACAACCAAGAACAACACATCCGAGAAGGACGCCGCGCTGAAGCGCAAGCTGTCATCGATGGGATTCCAAACGCGCTTCTCCAGCTACGGTATGTGAATCGGAAACGCAGAGTCCGCCGCGAGCATACGGTCATCGGATCACCCGGACCTGGTCGCCCGCTTCTGGTTGGCTTTAAATTCGTGCCATCGGGCCGCGCTCGATCAAAGAACGATGAAGCATGGGTTACCACAGCGTACTTCCTTAATGGCCTAGAACTTCGGAAGAAGATACGGAAGCACCGGCTTCGCCCCGTCGAGCGCTTCCAGCAGCCATGAACTGGGCGCAATCGATAGCTGCGTTCGCCGCTATTCTGGCGCTTGTGTCGGCGCCGCTAGCCTTCGCTGATACAAAACGCGATCCGCACCAGCGCGCTCTGTTCATGAAGAAACATCCTTGCCCCGCGAACGGCAATACGCGCGGCGCGTGTCCTGGCTACGTCGTCGACCACATCAAGCCGCTGTGTGCCGGCGGCGCCGATCACCCGAGCAACATGCAGTGGCAGACCAGCGTGCGTCCCTAGACGAGCCCGTCCTCCGCACCTGGGGTCGTCGGGCTCGCTTGGTCTTCGGTACAACCTTGAACTCCAGGCCGGACGCTTCGAGAATCTTGGTGAGGCTACGTAACTCCGGGTTTCCGGCTTCCGAAAGTGCCCGGCTAAGCGCAACGCGGTTCATGCCAGTCTCGCGTGCCATCGCGGCTACTCCGCCCCGCGCCTTCGCGACGTTGCGCAGCGCGAGCATGAACGCCGACTGATCGCCTTCGGCGAGAGCAGCATTCAGATAGGCGACGCAAAGCTCCGGGTCACGGAGCTGCTCCGTGAGCCACTCACCTTGGTCTTCCGCCGGCAGGTTTCTTCCGCGCTTCATAGTCTCTCCAGTACCTCTTCGCCCGTCTGGTGTCGGCGTCCTGCGAGCGCTTGATGCCGCCGCAAAGCAGAATCACCACCGTATTCCCGTCCCGCCCGAAATAGACTCGGTAACCAGCGCCCACGTGGACGCGCAGCTCGCATACGCCCTCGCCCACGGCTTTCCAGTCGCCGAAAGTTCCAAACGCCAGCCGGTCTACTCTGGCGAGTACCGCGGCGCGGGCGGTCTTGTCGGCGATGGACTCGATCCATTCCCGGTACGGGAACCGACCCTCGACCGTCCTATAGTGCAGGATCGAGACGTCAGTCACGTTTTGGAAGTGTAGCTTATAAGCATCATATAATCAAGGCGCTGGCGATGCTCTGCCAGCAGCGAAAAACCAAACCTCAGCGACCTTCCCTAACCCAGACTATGCCGTAAGCGCGGGGCCACCCAACGTGGGGGCGGCGCCCCGCGTTGACATATATGTATAACGTGCATATACTGGGCGAGTGCCCGCCGATTTCGACCCGAAGAAGGATGCGGCAAATATCAAGAAGCACGGCGTGTCGCTCTCGGAGGGCGACGGAGTGCTTAGTGATCCCCTCGCACTCACCATCGAAGATGACAGCGCCGAGGGCGAGCAGCGATTTGTCACCATTGGAATGAACGTCTTCGGGACGCTGATGATCGTTGTCCACACTCCCCGGCGTGAGGGACCACGAATCATCTCAGTGCGGAAGCCCGACCCCAAAGAGCGGAGAAACTATGAAAAAGGTGTATGACTTCTCCAAAGGCAAGCGCGGCGCGGTAGTTCCCACGACCGGAAAGACCCGCATCACTATCTATGTGGACGACGCGATTATCAAGCGCTTCAAGACCCAGGCCGAAAAGACAGGAAAGGGCTATCAGACCCTGATAAACGAGGCCTTAAAGTCTTACCTAGGTCTCACAGAGCAACCAATCACTAAAGAGCTCGTGCGCAAGATCGTGCGTGAAGAGCTCGCAGCAAACGGTTGAGCACTAACTTGGCGGTGGTACCGGACGCGGTAGTGAAGGCTGTGCTCCATCACCTGTCGTGCTCGCCGCTTGATCGCCGCTTGCGGATCAAAAATCCGCAGGTCCTAAACGTAGCGAAAACGTAGCGTTCTTGGCGGTTGGCTACGGTTCTTGGCGAGTGAGGGCGGGCCAAAAACAGCAACTTACGTTGGTCGGGTCGAGCTGTTAATCCGCAGGTCCCAGGTTCGAGCCCTGGTCGGGGAGCCAAATAATCAACTAGTTAATACAGGCCTCCGTTCTGATTCTATGGCTTTTGCAGGTGTGGTGCCCTCTCGCCCTCTCAGTGCCCGTTAGCAATTTAACGACCTGCCAAGGGACGCGGGTAAGTAGCAAGAGAACCCTTCGACGCCGAGCGCTTCTTCGCCCACTGAAAGATTCGGTGCCGCGGCGCGCAGCCGTAACGATCTAACTGGAGCCTACAGGGCAGCGGCCCGTGAAGTGGCCCCACTCGTTAAGACAGTTCCGAGGGGTTTCTTAGGTGCAGTCCCTGCGGGTTGAGGGTTATCCACGGCCGCGCGCGTGCGGCGAGAGCCGCGTCGCGCCGTCGCCGTGGCGGCGAAGGAGCTCGCAGACCTCGGCGACCGATACGGCGCGGGCATAGAGTCGAACGCCGCAGCCTTCACCGCTTCACCGCAATTGGGAATGACATCGGGGCCGCAGCGTCTCTCAGTCGGTTGCAGCGGCGAAAGCGCCTGCCTAGAATGAACTTCGTCTCCCGCCAGACAAAATAATACACGGAGGGGACGATGGAGCGCTCATGGGCCTCAAGCTCAATCTCGGCTCCGGGCAGAACCCGAGGCCGGGCTATGTCAACGTCGACAAGCATGGCGATCCCGACCTGAAGTGCGATCTGGAGTCGTTCCCCTGGCCATGGCCCGACAGCTCGGTTTCCGAGATCCTTCTGATTCACGTGCTCGAGCATCTCGGCGCGTCGCCGGACGTATTCATCCGCATCATGAAGGAAATGTACCGGGTGTGCGAGCCCGCGGCGCAGATTTACATCGTCGTTCCGCACCCGCGCCACGACAACTTCATCGGCGACCCGACCCACGTGCGCCCGGTGACCCCCGCGATGATGCAGCTCTTCTCCAAGAAGGCCAACCTGCGCTGGCGCGAAATTGGATCACCCAGCTCGCCGCTGGCGCTCTACCACGGGGTGAATTTCGAGAGCGCGGAAGAAGCAGTTTACATGCTCGAGGAGCCCTACGCGAGCGATGCGCGATCGGGCAAGATCGGCAATGAGGAGATCGGCGAGCTCCTAAAGAAGCTCAACAACGTCGCGAGCGAAATCCACATCCGGCTCAAAGTCGTCAAGGATTGAATTGCGGCGTAATCACGCCCGGCCCCGAAATCCGGAGGTGAGATGATCATCCGTTCAGCGATGCGGATCGCCGCAATCGCGCTGTGCCTGCTTCAGTCCGCGGCGTGGGCCCAGGCCTGGCCGGCGAAACCGATCAAAGTCATCGTACCGTTCACGCCCGGGAGCGCTACAGCAGCAAGTTATGCCCCTGCTCTGAAAAAAGGCTAGGCAGTTCGTCAAGCGATGAAATCCGCACCGCAGTGTCCGCGGCCTGGGCGCGTGCGGAACATACCCACCGCACGTGCGGCTACATAGTCAAGCTCGCGACTGTCTCCGGCGAAGACCGCGGATTTCGGTGCGACACGCATAGCCGCGCGTTGAGCGGCCGGGCTATAACGCGGATCGGAGTCGCACTGGTTCCTCGAACATGTTGCTAAAGCTCATTGACTTGTTTGCGATGTCGACAGCCACCAACCATCGCCCACTAGCCATGCGTCGTCGCGTCCTGCCCCATTTCCAAATTGCAGCGAGGAAACGCACTCCATATTCCCGGATGCGAAGGCATCGCGCACCGTCGCTTCGTCCGCACCGCTTGAACCTCCTATGCACGGAATGAAGGAACACTTGCAAACAAACTTCGCCGTGAAGCGGTCAGCGGCGCGAGTGATCATCAACATGCCGCCGTAGTCCCAGCCTGGTGTCAGCGGAAAGAGCAGCCGGCCGCCATCCGACAAGGCGTCGGCCCACGCTCTTAATGGCTGCGTGCAGCCAGCGCAGACATATATGATGTCACTCTCAGGAATTGGGGCAGCGGTCCCACTTCGCAAAGTGACCGTGATATTTTCCCATCGGCGGAGATTTCGCCTAGCCCAATCGACTAGCGTCGGCTCGACATCCCACGCGGCGACCGCACCTGCTGAAGTGACGAGCTCCGAAAGTATTGCGGAGTAATAGCCAGCGCCGCATCCGATATGAAGCACTCTCTCGCTGGGGCCGATCCGAGCCGCGGAAAGGCACTGGGCATGCAGAGAAGGCTGGCCGTTGTTGATTCGCTTTTCCGGCAAAAGGGCAACGACTATGTCGTCATAAAGGAGCGTGGGATCTGCCGTCTTTGACTCGGCATACCCCTCCCGACTAAGAATCATCCAAGGTCCGCGTCCCACGAATTGCTCTCGCGGTACTTTTGCGAACGCCTGTGATACCCGATCATCATCCACACCAGGCGCGGAGGCGATTGCTTTGGCGTATTGCCGCCTGGCCTCGGTCGTGGTCACTTCATGCACGGTCGCTTCCAATGAGCTCTAACTTGCAAGCTCAGCCGCGGCTGGAGCGCCTTGTTAGGCCCGACGCCACGGAGGGTCAAGCCGCAGTGAGTTGAAGGATCGCAACCGTCCATCGCGTACTCGACAAAGGAGGCCAACGACATCCACCCTCATGCCCGACAGGAAACGCGGTGCGGCCGCGGAAAGGAGAATCCTTGACGGACGTTATTGGTCCGGCTCACGCCGGCATCCAGATCCCAGATTCAGGGATTTGTCCATCAGGCCTAACCCTAGGCAATACCTAAGGTTTTTCGAAACAGGTTTTGATGAGCCATGTGCCATGATACCGCTACTTCTTGTCACGACTTCGCTACGCAAAGGGCATCCTGAAACTTTCGAACGGTTACGTCGTCCCGTCGCTTGCCTCCGCAGCAGGTTGCAGGGGCACAGTTGTCGCGCTGCGTGCCGCCGCATTTGCGCTTTTCCTAGGGGTGGCTTCGTCTCTCGCGGCTCAAACGGCGCCCATCGGAGTCAACACTTCTGGAGCGGAATACCAAGGAGGATATTTTCCAGTCGCGAGCGACTTAGACTATCTCAAAAATAACGGAGTCACACTCATCCGCTTGCCCTTCAGTTGGGGGAGGATGCAGACGGCGCTCAATGGCCCGCTAGATCCCGCGTACCTGGCGGCACTTACGAACGTTCTCCATATGGCGGGAGCGCGGAACATGCAGGTCATTATCGACATGCATAACTACGGCCGCTATACCAACGACTCCGGCGACTACTCCGCGGGCTACACGATCGGCTCGCCCCAGGTGCCCACCAGCTCTTTCGCGGATGTGTGGAGCCGGATCGCGACGGCCCTTCATGGGCGTGCGGGTCTGGGCGGGTACGATTTGATGAACGAGCCTCACGACATGATCGACGACGTCAACGATTGGCCTAACGGCGCTCAGGCCGCGATCAATGCCATCCGGGCTGTCGACATGAATGCGGTTATTTATGTCGAGGGCAATTACTGGTCTTCGGCCGAACGGTGGGCCACCGACAATACAAGATTCCCGCTCTCCGATCCCGCCGGCAAGGTTGTCTACGAAGCCCATCAGTATTTCGACTTTATGGGGAGCGGCAGGTATACCCAGACTTACACCCAGTCGGGCGCTTATCCGACCATCGGCGCCGATCGGATCCAGCCGTTCCTGACATGGCTGCAGCAAAACAATAGCCGCGGCTATATCGGCGAGTTCGGCGCTCCCAATGACGACCAGGATTGGCGCACTGTCATGAAAAATTTCATGGACACACTGGTCGCCAACGGGATTCCCGGGACTGTGTGGGCCTATTCCACTCCTCAAGCGGGTCAGTCGACGGTTCAGTGGCCTGGAGACGCGGGAACATTGAACGTGTCACCGGCGGCGCCAGGCACTCCAGGTCTGGTGATGGACCTTATCGCCGCGCATAATCGTCCGGTTCTTGCCACGCCAACCGACTTCTCTGGAGCGGCGCTGAACACTAGTTCCATTCAGTGGTCTTGGAAGAACAATTCCACGAATGCGACTGGCTACAGAATCCTGTCCGGGAACACGAACCTCTCGGGGGACCTGCCTCCCAACGCGACTTCCTGGATTCAGACCGGACTCGCCAGCAACACCCAGTACGGTCCCTACCTAGTGCAGGCTTTCAATTCGAACACGACCGCTAACTCGGGCATGGCCACGGCCGTTGCGGGCGCGAGCTCTTCGACTCGGATCGCGATCAATGCAGGCGGTGGCGCGGTGGGAAGCTACGCGGCGGATGCGGGCTTCTCCGGAGGAACGGCCGTCTCGAACACGTCCGCTGTTATAGATGTGAGCAGTACAGTTAATGCTGCTCCGCAGGCTGCCCTTCAAAGCGAGCGCTTCGGAAACTTCACCTACACCATCTCCGGCTTGACGCCGTCGACGACCTATCACGTCAGGCTTCACTTCGTCGAGAGCGTTTGGACGCAGGCCGGCAGGCGCGTCTTCAACGTGACGATGAACGGCGCCACAGTCCTTTCGAACTTCGACATCTTCGCTGCCGCGGGCGCGTCCAACAAAGCGGTCATTCGAGAGTTCGACTTGCCTGCTTCCAGCAGCGGCAGCATCGCCATTCAGTTCGCCACGGTGCTCGACAACGCCGAGGTCAACGCTCTCGAGGTGGCAACGCCGATAGCAACATCGACCCCCGACACCACCGCTCCCTCAACGCCGACTGGGCTTCTCGCTTCCGCCGCCTCTTCTTCGCAGATCAATCTCTCTTGGACTGCCTCCACCGACAACGTCGGAGTCACGGGATACAAGATCTATCGCGGCGCTACCTTGCTTGCCACCTTGGGAGCAGTAAACACCTATCAGAACACCGGACTCACCGCCTCCACTGCCTACAGCTACACCGTCCAGGCTGTTGATGCGGCAGGAAATGCTTCTGCGCAATCAGCTGCGGCCTCCGCGACGACGCTGGCCGCGCCCGACACCCAAGCCCCCACCGTCCCCGCCGGGCTGACCGCGGTCGCGCTGTCGCCGACCCAGATCAACCTCGCCTGGAACACCTCGACCGACAACGTCGCCGTGACGAGCTACCAGGTCTACCTCAACAACGTGCTGCTCACCAACACAACGACCACCTCGTTTCAGCACACCGGCCTCACCCCAGGCACCACTTATAGCTACCGCGTGAGCGCCGCCGATGCCGTTCCCAACTATTCAGCCTGGACCGCCACGCCGGTCTCGGTCACGACGCCGGGGCGCCGTGCCATTCGCAGCGATTTCGACGGAAACGGCAAGTCCGACATCCTGTGGCGCAACAGCGTCACCGGCCAGAACGCGATCTGGTTCATGAACGGCGCCATGATTTTGAGCAATACCATATTCTCTACGGTACCGGGTCCCGACTGGAGCACTGCAGGGGTCGGCGACTTCGATGGGGATGGCAAGTCCGACATCCTGTGGCGCAACAGTGCCACCGGCCAGAACGCGATCTGGTTCATGAACGGCGCCACGATTTCGAGCGCCCCTATATTCGCTACGCTAACGGATTCCAACTGGAGCATCGCTGGAGTCGGTGATTTCGACGGAGACGGTAAGTCCGACATCCTGTGGCGCAACAGCGCCACCGGCCAGAACGCGATCTGGTTCATGAACGGCGCCACGATTTCGAGCGCCCCTATATTCGCTACGCTAACGGATTCCAACTGGAGCGTTGCAGGGGTCGGTGATTTCGACGGAGACGGCAAGTCTGACCTCCTGTGGCGCAACAGCGCGACCGGAGCAGACGCGATCATGCTCATGAACGGCGCTACGATTTCGAGCAGCGTTACGTTCGCGGTAACGGATTCCAGCTGGAGCATTGCCGGGATCGGCGACTTCGATGGGGATGGCAAGTCCGACATCCTGTGGCGCAACAGCGCGACCGGAGCAGACGCGATCATGCTCATGAACGGCGCCACGACATTGAGCAATACCATATTCTCTACGGTACCGGGTCCCGACTGGAACATTGCGGGGGTCGGGGACTTTGACGGGGATGGCAAGTCCGACATCCTGTGGCGCAACGGCGTGACCGGCGAGAACACCATCTGGCTCATGAACGGCACAACGATTGTGGCCGGTACTTCCATGGGCGTGGTGGGCAGCGCCTGGTCGATAACGCTTCAGTAATTGCGAGAGCCGCGACCGCGTTGCAGCGCAAGCCTAGATCCCAGGTCTTCGCCGAACGCCCCGCCCCAGTCATCCGCGCGTAGAAGCCCTCTTGACATTGGTGCGAAAAAAGCCCCGGTCGCGCCGAGGCTGGCACGCCGCTACTTCAGGAAGGAAGGAAGCGGCTAAAGTAGAGCGTCAAGCGCGCCCATTGAATGCAGCGGCCAGTTCCGAGACTTGGAACCCGCCGGTAAAGTCCAGGTCAGGTTCGGCGTCATCCGGTACTGACTCGAGCAGACCCAGCGTCAATAGTTCCGCGAGCCATTGAACGATCTGGGGCTCGGAATAACAGGGCAGGAAGGCTCTCAGGACAACGGAGTGCGTCTCGGCAGCAATGGCACACATGATTCGCCGGTAATGCGCTGGCAGGCCGGAATGTTGGTCTTCAAATGCAGCATTTCCCGCTTTGGTACGTCGGAAAATGCGCGCCCTCGTGTTCATGCCGCCTCCCGATAAAGCCCGGTCCTGTCCCGCTCGCTCAGAGTTTTGGCTCTATTGTCGGGTCACAGGCTGCGGTCGATAGCGGAAAGAAGTAACAGTTCATACTTTCTGACAATGCGGCGTGGGCATACTGAGGGCGTGTCGGACATTCAGTTAAGGTCCATCGAGCGCCGTTTCGGGCACTTCAGCGGGGCGGGGTTCCATCCTTAATGATCGCTCGCAACTGGCTGCGAAATTCCGGAGTGTCTTTGTGCCTGTGAACGGCCACTGCGTGCTGCACAGCGACCTCCATCAGCTCCTTTTCGGTGTCGGCCGCGATGGCAACCGTGCAGTTCATTTCGCTTGGGAATTCACGGCAGTCTATGTATTTGCGTGCCACGATCATCTCCTTGCGCTCTGAAAGACGAAACAGCTACCGCCTATCATAGCCCGCTGCAGGTCGGACGTCTTGTATGAACCGGGCTGCGTTCCCGCGCGGATTCGCTCGGGCGTCAGAGCAACGCGTTACAATTCCCCAACTCCCCGTCAATCCGCAGGTTGTACGTTCGAGCCCTGATCGGGGAGCCACTATTCGGCGAAAAGGCGGGCGAATGTCGCGCCCATGCGCGTGCATGATGATCGCGGCGGCGGCGCTGGTGCTGTCGGCGTGCTCCACGACCCTCCAGGTCTACTCCTCTCCGGAGCATGAGACGCTGCATCTCCGGCAGGGCGATCTGCGCGACGGAGGCCTCGCGTTCCTGACGCCGTCCACGGTGACCGGGCAGGAGGAGGACAAGCAGTCGCTCGCCCGTGTGTTTGCGGCCACCTTGCGGAGCGAGCGTCCGCAGCTGCGTTTCGTGTCGCTTCCCGAAACCCTCAGCGCGGTAAACCGGGCCGGGCTCGCCGAGGCGTACCGGACCATGTACCAGAATTATCGCGACACCGGTGTCTTCGACGGAGCGCTGATGAGGCGCGTGGCGCAGGCGGCGCAGGTGCGCTACCTGGCGCAGCTCAAGCTCGCCAACATGCAGCAGGGCGCCAAGGGCCGCTGGAGCTTCCTCGGCGTGAATATTTTGCAGACGCAGTACGCCAACCTGCGCGTATTCTTCCAGATCTGGGACAGCCGCGACGGCAGCATCGCCTGGGAAGGCATCGACGAGGTGACCTTCGCGATCGACACCGGGAAGGAGCGCCCGATTACCTTCCGCGCTATCGCCGAGCATGCAGCGAAGGACCTGACCCAGAGTTTGCCTTGACCGTGCCGGGATAGGCGTCACTCGCGATCTTTGCCCCGCTTTTTCTCGTGCAGCTCAGTGCGCTTTTTCTCGTGCAGCTCAGTGCGCTTTTTATCGCGCTGCTCTGCGCGCTCCAGGCGTTCTTCCTCCTTGTCGAAGCGCCGTGCCTTGAGCGGCTCGCGCTTTTGCTCGGCTTTCGCCGCACGTTCCTGCGCCAGCTTGCGGCGGTTTTCGCGTAGCTCGGGCAGCCGCTGCTGGATCTCCTGGTAGCGCCGCGTGATCCGTTCCTCGTGGCGAGTCGGCCGGAAATGCGCCGGGATGCTCTCGAGCACGCGCGGCCGCTCGGCGCGCCCCAGGCGCGCGAACCCGGCCCGGCCAGGGGCGATGTCGACGCGCCCCTGCGCCGTCTGCATATAGGTGCCGCCCTGGTTCACCTTGTCGTAGGTGCCAGGCTCGCCCAGCGAGCTGCCCGCGGGAATATGGAACGGCTCATGGTCGGTGCCGCGCACGCCGATGGTCGTGGTGGGCGTGCGCACCTGGTAGTTGTTCGGGCCGAACTTGGCGATCCATCCGGTGATGGAGCGCAGAGTCCCCTCGAGTAAGCCGATGGTCATGAGGTCCGACTCGTCACCCTGTGCGCGGAACCTCGCGATACGCATCTTGGTCCCCGGCCGCACGGCGATAAAGCCGCCGTCTTCCATGCGCAAATGCACTTCGCCGTCCGTTCCGGTGGCGATCGACTCGCCCTCGAATATGGGATCCTCGGGCACGGGGCGCCGCATGGTCATGGCGCGGTCGAAAAAACGCACGTCGCCCTCGACCAACTCGACCTTGCCCGCGAGGGCTGGCGTGGCCTGCCCGCCCGCCGTCTGCGCGAACGCGGAGGAGAGAAAGGCGCACGCTGCGAGCAGAAGAAGGCGTCCCATGGCGCCTTGACGCGCGACTGCGGCTCCAGTGGACCGGGCCGAGGGCTGCCCGCCGATGAAGCTGAGGAACGCGGTCACGATTTACCGGGGTGCGCCATGAATACCCGGTGGCTCCTCTCGCGTGCATCAAGCGGCTTTTTCATAACATCGTCCCTCAGATCGTATACCACGAGATGATGCTCGATCCGGACAGCGCCATCCAAGGCGACGTCTTCCGGTTCGATAAGCGCACGCTGTTCTCCACCGAATAGAACGCCTGCGGGCGCCAGGCAGGCGGCGGACCGGATGCGTCCAGCCCCCTCATCGAGCAGCTGCACGAAAGGATTCTGCAGGCCCGCGCGTTGTGCTGGACCTGCATCCTTTCGCCGGCTACGAAATGAAACGCCCCGGCCGGCTTTCGCGGTCGGGGCGTTGGGTATTGCCTAGGCAGCCGGCCTAGATACTGGCCGAACTCCTGAACCTGCGGGTCGATCCGTCGGTAGAGTCCTGCCGGCCGGTTTTGCCTTGGTCGTCTCTCACGGGATCACCTCCTTTCGAAATTGCCAGCCTCTAGTGTAGCAAAACGGTTTCAGTCCAGGATGTCGTGCAGCGATCGGTGCCTCAATTGTCGGCAGGCGGCGGCAGCAGGAGTGTCACGCGCGCCGGATTCTGCTGGCGCGTGTTGCCATAGGCCTGCAGCAGCACATAGCCATACCCACTCGACTCGTCCGGCCGTCCGAACGCCACGGTGATCTGGCACGACGTGCCGCTCGGCACTGGGTCGGCACAGGTATTCGTCGTGATGGTCGCCGTCCCGACGTTCGCCCACGTTGTCGCGGCAAACGTCGGACCGATAAGGTCGGTTTCGCCCGTCGAGCTCAGTGTGAAGGTCGCAGTTGCATCACCGTTATCGACGCCCACCAACGCGTAGTTGGCGCCCGCGACGTGCGCCTTGATGGGGTGTCCTGTCGAGCTGCCGCGCACCCGACCGGCGCTGGTCGATGTGCCCACTACCGTTGCGACGTAGTCGCCGCCGACATCGGCAGTGAAAGAGACCGTGGCGAGGCACGATTGCACGCCCGGGCATGCGCTGCCATCGATCGTAAACTGCTGATCGCCGGTAATGCCCACGCCGGCTAGCGGACTGCTGGAAGCGCGCATGTCGTAGGCGTTCTGGTACCGCGTGCTCTGCTGCAGTACGCCCCAGTCGTAGGGGCCGGTGATGGTCACGCGGGACGTGATGTAGTAGGCCGTGCCGGCGGCGAAGGCGTGGCCGCTCACGAATGCGAGGACGAGCACTAGACGGTTCATCGCAGAGCTCCCTTGCTGTTAAGAACACCCGCATGGTCCGGCCTAGTGGTGATTTGCGCAATCACGCAAACATCTGAGGCAGTCACGATTTGGTCAGGTTGATGAAAGCAGGCAAACGCCGAGGCAGTTAAGTGACTGAAAACACGGTGAGCGATCCAGGGTTCGAGCTTGCGACCCAGCCTCATGGCTGGCGTTCTTCGAAGACCTGCCTGGCGATCGGCGCGGCGCTGCCGGCGGTGGGCCAGCCCGCGTAGAAAGCGAGATGGGTGATCACCTCGCCGATCTCCTCGCGCGCGACGCCGTTTTCCAGCGCGCGCCAGTGGCCGCGCAACTGATCCGGGCGGCAAAGCGCGACGAGCGCGGCCACCGTGATCAGGCTGCGGTCGCGCTTGGAGAACTGCGTGCGCTCCCAGACATCGCCGAACAACAGCTTGTCGGTGAGCTCGCCGAGCTTGGGAAAGACCTCGCGCGCCTGGTCGCTGGTCGAATGCGGATTGGAGCGACCGGCCATGATGGGTCTCCGGATTTTTTGGGTTAATCTCAGCGGCAATGAACGATAACAAAACTACCTCGAGGGGCGAAGCCGAATCGCTGTACGCCTGCGCGAGGCTCGGCGCCGCGCTGCTGCTCATGACCATCGGCGGCGCGGCCATGTACGGCGTGGTGGTCGCGCTGCCTGCCGTGCAGGCCGAGTTTGGCGTGGCGCGGGCGGACGCGTCGCTGCCGTACACGCTGACGATGATCGGCTTTGGCGTCGGCGGCATCCTGATGGGCCGGCTCGCGGACCGCTTCGGCGTCACCGTTCCGGTGGTGATCGGCGCGCTCAGCCTGGGCGCCGGCTTCCTCCTTTGCGGCATGTCGGTCACGTTGTGGCAGTTCAGTCTCGCGCACGGGCTGTTCGCCGGCCTGCTCGGCTGCGCCGCGACTTTCGCGCCCCTCGTGGCCGACACCTCGATGTGGTTCACGCGGCGCCGCGGGATGGCGGTGGCGATCTGCGCGAGCGGCAACTACCTCGCGGGAGCGGTCTGGCCGCCGGTGCTGCAGCACTTCTTCGAGACCGCCGGCTGGCGCGCAACCTATATGGGGCTCGGCGCGTTTTGCCTGGCGACGATGCTGCCGCTCGCGTTAGTGCTGAGAAAGCGGCCGCCTTTGCCGGGTCGCGCAGCCTCGGGTGCCGCTGCGGTTCGCTCGGATCGGCCGCTGGGCCTGACGCCGAATGCCTTGATGGCGCTCCTCTCGCTCGCCGGCCTGGCGTGCTGTGTCGCCATGTCCATGCCGCAAGTCCACATCGTCGCCTATTGCGGCGACCTCGGCTACGGCGCCGCGCGCGGCGCCGAGATGCTGGCGATCATGCTCGGCTTCGGCATCGTCAGCCGGCTTGCCTCGGGCTGGATCTGCGACCGGATCGGCGGGCTGCGCACGCTGCTGCTCGGCTCGGCGCTGCAAGGCATCGCCCTCGTGCTGTTCCTGCCCTTCGACGGGCTGGTCTCGCTGTACATCGTTTCCGCCCTGTTCGGCTTGTTCCAGGGCGGGCTGGTGCCTTCCTACGCCATCATCGTGCGCGAGCATTTCAAGCCCGCTCAGGCCGGCGCGCGCCTCGGCGTGGTGCTGATGGCGACGCTGCTCGGCATGGCCGCCGGCGGATGGGTGTCGGGCGCGATCTTCGATCTCACCGGCTCCTACCGTGCGGCGTTCGCCAACGGCATCGCCTGGAACCTCCTCAACATGACGATCGCCTGCTGGCTGCTCCTGCGCGCTCAGCGTGCGAACGAAATGCGTCCTTCCTGGACGCCGTGACAGGCTACCGCGTCGACAAACTCGGGACGCTCGCGCCGGCAGCGCTCGTCGGCGTGCGGGCAGCGCGGATGAAAGCTGCATCCCGGCGGCGGCGCGAGCGGGTTGGGCACTTCGCCCGCCACGGGGGTGCGCGGCTCGCCGGTGCGCTCGATTCGCGGTACGGCCTCGAGCAGCATGCGGGTATAGGGATGGCGCGGATGTGAGAAAAGCTCGCCTGCAGGCGCGAGCTCGACGAGCCGGCCGAGATACATGACGCCGACGCGATCCGCGATCTGCGAGACGACCGCCAGGTTGTGCGAGATGAAGACGTAGGTGAGCGAGAGCCGACTCTGCAGGTCGGCCATCAGGTTGAGGATCTGCGCCTGCACCGACACGTCGAGCGCCGAGGTCGGCTCGTCGCAGATGAGCAGATCGGGCTCGCCCGACAGCGCGCGCGCGATCGAGATGCGCTGGCGCTGGCCGCCGGAGAACTCGTGGGGATACTTTTCGCCGTCTTCGGCCGCCAGGCCGACTTGCGCGAGAAGCCGCGCGACGCGTGCACCCACCTCCGCCTTGCGCGCAAGCCGAAGGACCCGGATCGGCTCAGCGACGATATCGCGCACGCGCCAGCGCGGGTTCAGGCTCGCGTAGGGTGACTGGAAGATCATCTGCCTGCGCTGGCCGTGGAACTCGATGCGGCCGTCGCTCGGCGCATCGAGCCCGACCATCAGGCGCGCGATGGTCGATTTGCCGCAACCCGACTCCCCGACCAGCGCCAGGGTCTCGCCGTGGCGCACTTCGAGCGTCACGCCGTCCACCGCGCGCAGCAGCCGTCTGCCTTCGCCTTCGAGCACGCGCTCGAGCCAGGGGCGCGAGACGTCGAAGTCCCGCGTGACCGCCTCAACGCTGAGCAATGGCGCTCGCATGCAGCCAGCACGCCGCTTGGCTCGCGCCGACCGGCATGAGCTCGGGACGCGAGCCCAGGCAGCGCTCGAAGCGCTTGGGGCAGCGCGGGTGGAACGGGCATCCGCGCGGGATCTCGCTGAGGCGTGGCATTGCGCCCTCGATCTGCGCGAGGCGCGAGCGCCCCGCCCCCGCCGCGATGCGCGGAATGGACGCCATCAGGCCCGCGGTATAGGGGTGCTGCGGCGCGTGGAGCACGTCGCGGACCGCACCGATCTCGACGATGCGGCCCGCATACATGACCGCGACGCGATCGGCCGTCTCGGCGATGACGCCCATGTCGTGCGTGATCAGCATCACCGCCGTGCCGCGCTCGCGCGCGACGCGCTTGATGAGCACGATGATCTGCGCCTGCATCGACACGTCGAGCGCGGTGGTCGGCTCGTCGGCGATCAGCAGGATCGGCTCCGCGGCGAGCGCAAGCGCGATCACCACGCGCTGGCGCATGCCGCCGGAGAACTGGTGCGGGTAGTGCTGGAAGCGCGCCTGCGGCGCCGGGATGCCGACTTCGGCGAGCAGCGCCAATGCCCGGCCTCGCAGCTCCTTTCCCGCGAGTCCGAGATGCGTGCGGATCGTCTCCTCGAGCTGCGCGCCGATCGTGTAGAGCGGATTGAGCGAGCCGAGCGGATCCTGGAACACGACGCCGATGCGCCGGCCGCGCAGGGCGCGAAGCGCTGCGTGCGGCAGGGCGTCGATGCGCCGCCCTTCGAGCCAGACCTCGCCCGCGGCGATGCGCCCCGGCGGCTCGAGCAGCCCCATGACGGCAAGACCGGTGAGCGACTTGCCGGCGCCCGACTCGCCGACCACGCCGAGCACTTCGCCGCGCGCCACGCAAAACGACACGCCATCGACTGCAACCAGCGTGCCGCGCCGCGTGCGGAACTCGACTCTCAGCTCCTTCGCCTGAAGGATCATCTGAGCTTCGGGTTGAGGGCATCGCGCAGCCAGTCGCCCAGCAGGTTGACCGACAGCACGACGCTCACGAGCGCGACGCCGGGAAAGACGGTGATCCACCATTCGCCGGAGAACAGGAAGTCGTTGCCGACGCGGATGAGGGTGCCGAGCGACGGACGCGTCGGCGGCAGGCCCACGCCGAGAAAGGAAAGCGTCGCCTCGGTGATGATGGCGGTGGCGATCTGGATGGTGCCGATCACGAGCACCGGGCCCATGACGTTCGGCAGCACGTGCACCAGCATGATGGCGAGCGGCCGCCTGCCGATCACGCGAGCCGCCTGCACATACTCCTTTTCCTTCTCCACCAGGGTCGAGCCGCGCACCGTGCGCGCGTATTGCACCCAGGCCGAAAGGCCGATGGCGACGATGAGCACGGGCACGGCAATCGCATCCTGCGCCCCGGCAGGCAGCGAGATGCGCGCCACCCCGTCGATCAGCAGCGCGATCAGGATCGCCGGGAAGGACAGCTGAACGTCGGCGATGCGCATCACCAGCGCATCGAACCATCCTCCGCAGTACCCGGCCGCGAGCCCGAGCGAGACGCCCAGCGCGAGCGCGAAGCACACCGCCGCCAGCCCGACCCCGAGCGAGATGCGCGCGCCATGCAGAATGGCCGACAGCACGTCGCGGCCCTGGTCGTCGCTTCCCAGAAAATAGCGCGCGGTGCCGCCTTCGAGCCAGGCCGGCGGCCGGAACGCCTGGTTGAGGTCGAGCGCGGCGGGATTGAACGGGTCTTGCGGGGCTATCCAGGGCGCGGCGAGCGCGGCGCCGACGCAAGCGAGCGTCACGAGCGCCGCGGCGACGGCGACCGGGGATCTGCGAAAGCTCCAGGCGAGATCGTGCTCGCGGAGCCGCAGCCAGAGCGGACGAAGGATCAGTCCACCCTCGTGAAGCGCGCTTCCGGCCGGTCGTCGGCGCGGTGCACCGTCGAGACGCTCTTCTTCATCGCCCAGGGCCGCAGCTGGTGGTGCAGCGGGACGTAGTAGGCGTTGTCGCGCGTCGCGACGAGCGCCTCGCGCAGCAGAGCGTCGCGCTTCTTGAGATCGGTCGTGATCTTGATGGCGTCGATCGTCGCGTCGAGCGTGGGGTCGCTCACGCGCCCGCAGTTGAAGCTGCCGTCCGCGCCCGTGGTCTGGGTGCGCACCAGCGACTGCAGCGTATAGAGCGCGTCGAAGGTCGTGACGCCCCAGCCAAGCATGTAGGCGCTCGTGTCATGCTTCAGGATCTTGGGGATGAAAGTCGCGAACGGCATGGCATTGAGCTTGACGCTGAGGCCGGCGCGCGCCCACATGCCGACCAGCGCCTGGCAGATCTTCTCGTCGTTCACATAGCGGTTGTTCGGGCAGTCGAGCGTGAATTCGAAACCGCTGGGGTAGCCCGCCTCGGCGAGCAGCTTCTTCGCGCCGTTGACGTCGTGCGGCCAGGGCTGGTCGAGCTCCTTCGAGTACCCGTGAACCCCGGGAGGCACCATCAGGCCGGCGGGGATCGACAGCCCGCGCATGGTTACGCGCTTGATCGCCTCGCGGTCCACGGCCATGTTCAGGGCTCGGCGCACCCTGGCGTCCTTGAACGGGTTCCTGCCCTTCACGCTCGAAAAAAGCAGCTCGTCGTTATGCTCGTCCAGGCCGATGAAGATCGTGCGCACCTCGGGGCCGTCGATGACCTTGAGCTTGTCGTTCCTGCGCAGCCGCTCGACGTCCTGCGTCGGCAGGTCGGTCACCATGTCGACGTCCCCCGACAGCAGCGCCGAGACGCGCGTGGCGTCGGACTTGATTGGCGTGTAGGTGAAGTCGCTCACGTTGCCGTCGTTCTTGCCCCACCAGCTCCTGTTGACAGTGAAGACGATCTGCTTGTCCGGCTCCCACCCTTTGAGAATGTAAGGGCCGGTGCCGTTCGCGTTGCGCGAAGCATAGGTTTCCTCGCGCGCCTTGTAGTCCTGGATGTTCTGCGAGCGGTTCTTTTCCGCCCAGGATTTGCTCATGATGCGGAAGTCGATGATGTTCCTCAGCAGGATCGGGTTCGGTCCGGAGAGGATGAAATCGACCGTGTAATCGTCGATCTTCCTCACCTCGCTCACCCCCGCGACGTAGATCTGCATCGTGCCCTGCGGCTGGCGGATGCGGCCGAACGAGAACACCACGTCGTCGGCCGTGAACGGCGAGCCGTCGTGAAAGCGCACGCCCTTTCTCAAGCGGAAGCGCCATTGCGTCGGAGTGATCTCCTGCCAGCTCGTGGCGAGCGCCGGCTCCACGTTGTAGTTGCGGTCGTAGCGCGTCAGTCCCTCATAGACGTGCATCGTCATGGTGAGCGTCGTGGCATGGTTCTGCGAATGCGGGTCGAAGCTGAGGATGTCGTTCTGCGCCGCCCAGCGAAGATTCGCGCCCTGGGAGGAAAGGCAGCCGAGCAGCAAGGACACGAACAGCGCGATGAGTCTCATGGGCTCCTCCTTTATACGGGCTCGATGCGAAGCCGCGGATCGACCGCGTAGTAGAGCAGGTCGACGACGAGATTGATGAGCACGAAAAAAAGCGCCGCCAGGCACAGGTAGGCCGCCATCACCGGGACGTCGGCGAAGTTCACCGCCTGGATGAAGAGCAGCCCGAGCCCCGGCCACTGGAACACCGTTTCCGTGATGATGGCGAAGGCGATGATCGAGCCGAGTTGCAGCCCCGCGATCGTGATCACCGGCACCAGCGTGTTCTTGAGCGCGTGGCCGAAGTGCACTGCCCGGTCGGTGAGGCCGCGGGCGCGCGCGAAGCGGATGTAGTCGGTGCGCAGGACTTCGAGCATCTCCGCGCGCGTCAAGCGCTGAATCAGGGTCATCTGGAACAAGCCGAGCGTGATCGCGGGCAGCACGAGCGCCTTCAGCCCCGAAACGGTGAGCAAGCCCGTGGTCCACCAGCCGATGGCGAGCGTCTCGCCGCGCCCGAATGACGGCAGCCAGCCGAGCTGCACCGAGAACACGAGAATCAGCAGGATGCCGATCAGGAATGTCGGCAGTGAAACGCCGATCAGCGACAGCGCGAGCAGCAGCTGGGACAACCATGACCGGGGCCTGAGCGCGGTATACACGCCCATCGCGATGCCCGCGACCAGAGCAAGCAGCGCCGCGACCCCCGACAGCTCGAGCGTGGCAGGCAGCCGCTCGACGAGGAGCGCCGACACCGGGCGCACCTGGCGAAGCGACAGGCCGAATTCTCCATGCAGCGCGCGCTCGACGAACCTCGCGTACTGCACATAGAAGGGCTGATCGAGGCCGAGCAGCCGCGTCACCCGCGCGCGGTCCTGCGGCGTCGCATCCTGGCCGAGCATGAACAGCACCGGATCGCCGACGAAGCGGAACAGCGCGAAGGCGATCAGCCCGACCGCCAGCATCACGACGACGGCCTGAGCGAGACGGCGCAGGATGAATGCGGGCACGAGGCGATTCTACTTGCGAGCGAGCGCGCTTTTCTTCCACAGCTCCCACGGCCGCTCGAGCGTGCCGCGGTTGGCGGCGCTCGCGCGCCGGCCCTCCTCGTCGCTCAGGAATTCGATCGGGCCTTCGAGCTGAGCGGCCTGCAGCTGCAGTCGCGCGTTCATTTCGGTGTAGAGGGCGCGGAACACCGCCTCCTGAACGCTATCGCCGACCACGGTCATGCCATGGCCGCGCATCAGCACGCAGTGGCACGCGCCGAGCGTGCTCACCAGCGCCTGCCCGAGCGGCCGGTCGCGCACCAGGAGATCGTTCTCGGGCCGTACTTTGCGCATATCGAACACCGGCGCGCCCGACCACAGGAACGAGCCCATGTGATAGATCGGCCGCAGCTTCGTGCGCGTGACGCCGAACGGGATCACCGAAGGCGAGTGGCTGTGCACGACCGCCATCACCTCGGGCCGCGCGCGATAGATCTCGCCATGAATGTAGCGTTCGATGAATCCCTTGCGGCGCTCGCCAGGCAGCGGCTCGCTGTCCGCGTCGAGCTCCATCATGTCCGCCGCCGTGACCAGCGCCGGCGCACGCGAGCGCGACATGACGAAGCGCTCGGGGCGGCGCTCGCTGCGGGCGCTCACATGGCCGTAGGCGTCGAGCACCTCGTGCGCGGCGAGGATGCGGCTCGCGGCGACGAGATCCTGAATCAACCGGCGGCTTGCAGAGAGCCTGGGCATCAGCGCCTCGCCGGCGGTGGGCTCATGTTGTTGTCGTAGCCCGGCACCACGCGCACGTCGACGACGCATACATTGCCCTCGCGCACAAGCTCAATGGCCCTTTCCAGCGACGGCTTCAGCTCGGCGAGATCGGTCACCGGCCCGATGCCGAACGCTCCCTGCGCGCCGGCCATCGACGCGAGGTCGATGCCGGGTTCGTCGATGCGCTGGCCGATCCACTTGTTCTCGAGCGGCCGGCCGCGCTCGCGCGCCACGCGCTCCTGGTGGAGCTCGTCGTTGTAGAAGGAGCGGTTGTTGGCGACGATGAACAGGCACGGGATGCGGTAGTGCGCGGCGCTCCAGAGCGCCGTGACGCCCATCAGGAAATCGCCGTCGCCGAGGATCGCCGCGACCAGCCGGCCGCTGTCCTTGAGCGCGAGCGCGGCTCCCACGGTCATGCCAGGGCCCGCGCCGACGCCGCCGCCGCCGTCGCCGCCAAGGTAGTCGAACGGGTGCTTGAAGTGGCGGTAGGCGCCGTTCCATCCCAGGGGCAGCCGTGCGAGGCAAACGTTCAGCCCGGCGGTCGCTGCGTTGAACTCATCCGCGAGCGCGCGGAGCGAAAGGGTTTCATCGGTCGTTTTTTTGTCGGCCGGCTGTTGCGCCGGCTCCGCGGTGCGCGGCCTCACGGCCTCCAGCAGAAGAGGAACAACCGCGTCGGGCTCGCACATCAGGTAAACGTCGGCCGGCGGCAATCCCTGGTAGTCCATGCTCCAGCCGCGATGCGCGTGCGCATCGGGCGAGACGAGAATCACCTTCGCGCCGACCGGCGCCTCGCCCCACGCCTGCTTCAGCGTGCCGGCGGTGTCGATCCAGTCCAGGGAGAGCACCACGTCGGCTTCACGCAGCGCATCTCTGGCGCTGTCATGCAGGAAGGTCGCCGGCGGCGCGGCGTGCAGGGGATGATCGGTAGGAAACGACGCGCCCGCCTTGAGGTCGGTCAACACGCTTGCATGCAGCTTCTCCGCGAGCGCGACGCGCGACTTCCAGCCTCCCCCGGCGCGCGCGAGCCGCCCCGCGAGGATCACCGGGTGCTGTGCCGCCGAAAGAAGCTGCGCCGCAGCCTCGATCAGTTCGGCCCTGGGCACAACCGCTTCCGGCGCGCGATAACGGCTTACGTCAGGCAACGGCGGCAGCGGCCCGATCTTCGCCTCCTGCAGCGCGGCGTCGAGATTGACGTACGTCGGCCCGCGCGGCGCGGTATTGGCAATCTGCGCGGCGCGCAGCAGCGCCTCGTAGGCGGCGGGCACCGACGCCGGCTGGTTGTCCCACTTGGTGTAGTCGCGCACCAGCGCGCCCTGGTCCGATGAGGTATGGATCCAGTCGATCCAGGGCCTGCGCCGCGCCGCATCCCACGGCCCGGTGGCGCCGAGGATCAGCATCGGCGCGCGATCGCACCAGGCATTGAAGATCGCCATCGTGGCGTGCATCAGCCCGACGTTCGAGTGCAGCGCGACGCCCATCATGCGGCCCGAGGCCTTCGCATAGCCGTGCGCGATGGCGACCGCCGATTCCTCGTGCAGGCAGAGCAGCAGCTGCGGCCGCTCGTTGCCGAGATAGTTCACCAGGCTGTCGTGCAGCCCGCGGAAGCTCGCGCCGGGGTTGAGCGCGACATAGGGAATGTCGAGCGCGCGCAGCATCGCGGCGATCGCATCGCTTCCCCAGATCTCGTTGTGCTTGGGAGAGCTTGCCGGACGCTCATTCTCCATGGATGTTCGCCTCTCGAATGAGCTTCCCCCATTTGGCGTTGTCTTCGCGGATGAAGCGCGCAAATTCGGCCGGTGGGTTGGTGACGATCTCGATGCCCTGCAACGCGAGCCGCGATTTCAATTCAGGGGCGTTGAGGATCCTGGCGACTTCGGCATTCACTTTCGAAATGATGTCCGCAGAAACCCGGGCGGGCATGAATAGCCCAAGCCATGGATCGAGGGCATAGCCAGGAACGCCGGCTTCGGCGATGGTCGGCACGTCGCCCAGATTCGGGAAGCGCGCGGGCGCGGTGCTGCCCAGGAGCCGCAGCTTGCCTTCCTTGATATGCGGCAGGAGGGTGTTGGCCGCGCCGATCCAGACCTGGATTCGCCCCGGAAGCAGATCGGCAACCGCCGGTGCCGCCCCCTTGTACGGGACATGGTTCATCTTGGTGCCCGTGAGCATCTGGAACAGCGTCGCGCCAAGGTGCTGCGGGCTACCGTTGCCGGAGGAGCCGAAGTTGAGCTCGCCAGGCCGCGCTTTCGCGTAGGCGACCAGCTCCTCGACCGACGACACCGGCACGCTCGGAGGAACAACGAGCAGGAACTCGATTCGCGCCACCTCGGTGACGGGTGCGAAGTCAGCGAGCGGGTCGAACGGCGGTTTGCCCAGATGCGGGTTGACAGAGAAGACGTTGTCGGGGGCGAGGAGCCAGGTGTAGCCGTCGGGCGCGCTCTTCGCGACCAGATCGGCGCCGATGTTCTGGCTGCCGCCGGGCCGGTTCTCGACCACCACCGGCTGCGCCCAGACGCTCTGCAGGCCCTGAGCGACGGCGCGGGCGATGGTGTCGGGCGAGCCGCCCGGGGTCAGCGGAACGATGATGCGGATCGGCCGCTCGGGGTAGTTCTGCGCAGACGCAAAGGACGACATCAGCGCTAATGCCCCGAACAGCAGCCACTTCCGCATGACCCTCCCCCGAGTAATGTAGGAGAGCGCTATTTCACTTCGAGATTCTGACCAGCGTGACGGTATTCGCCAGGCTGTTGGCCAGCACGAAATTGCCGTCCTTCGTGACCGACGTGTTGCGCACGATATAGCCGCCGCCCGGGATCGTCCAGCTCTGGAATTTCTCGGTCTTCGGATCGAAGCGCACGACCGTATTCGGCTTCGCTCCCGACTCGCTGTACCAGATGGCGTCCTTGATGACGGAGATGCCGTAGGGCTCGGACTTCGGCCCGCTCGGAGACTGCCACTCGCTCACCTTTCCGGTCGCGGGATCGAGCCGGCCGAGATAGCCGCGCGAAAAATCGGTGTACCAGACCATGTCATCTTTGCTGATCGCGATGCGCCGCGGGCGCGAGGCCGCGTCGGGCAGCGTGTACTCGCGGATCTCCAGCGTCTTTGGATTGACGCTCGCCACCCTGTTGGCGCCGAACTGCACCACGAAGAGGGTGCCCTTCGAGTCCAGAGCCATGCCATACGGACGCGACTTGGGCGTTGGCGGGGTGAGAAGCTGGATGCCGCCGGTCTTCGGATCGAGCCGGCCGATGCGGTTCGCGTTCTGCACCGTAAACCACAGGATGCCGGTCTTGTCGAAGATGAGCGTGTGCGGATCCTTTGCCTCGGGATCAGGCATCTTGTATTCGGTCACCGCGCCGGTCTTCGGCTCGAGCTTGCCGATCAACGCTCCAGTGTTTCCCGTGTACCAGATGTTGCCTTGAGGGTCCTCGACCAAGCCGTGCGGCCCGGAGTGAGGGGTCTTTAGCCGATATTCCTTCACCTTGCCGGTCTTCGCGTCGATCCGGCCCAGCACGTTGGCCATCTGGCCCGTGTACCAGAGCGAGCCGTCCTTCGCCGCGAGCGGATCGTGCGGCCGCGATCCGGGCGTCGGAACCTGCCATGCCTTCATCGACACCTTCACCGGCCCTGGAATTGCCTTGCCTGCCGGCTTGTTCTGCTCCGGATAGGTCTTGGCGAGGTACTCCGTCATCGGCGCAAGCTGCCCTGGCTGGATCGCGGCGCCCTGGTTGATCATCATGCGCATAACCGTGCGCCAGCCCTCGGGCGTGTACCCGGCACCGATCCGCGCCGAGAGCGCATGGCAGCTGTTGCACGTGGCATCGACCAGCTGCTTGGCGCTGGCCTGCGTTCCCGCTTGGCCCCACGCCGCAACCGTCAGGCACGCCAGAGCCGCTGCAGTGAAAGACAAGGTCGGTTTCTTGGACATCCTTCCTCCTCAAAAAAGGACCGTCGCCGGAATTAGCGCCCGACAATAGTAGTGCAGCGCGCCAGAGGAGTCGAACCTTGTTTTGTCCTGCAGCGTGCGTCACTTCCCAGGGATTTAGTGCGCATCGGCGTTCTTCGCGGGATAGCGGGAGTTTGCCGGCGCCCCGCCCCGCTGTGACGAAATCCGTCTGGTTCCACGCTCACCGTGCCTGCGCGGTCAATGGGACGGCATCGCCTCGTTCCGGAGCTGTCCAATTTCTTCCCCAAGCTGCCGAACACGGATAAGCAGTTCATCGTCATGCCCGGCATCGCGCACACTAGCACGCGCTCGAAAAACTGTCGGCTGGTCTACCGCCTGCGCGAGAGCTCTTTCAGCCAGCCTGCGCCGGTGCACACCGGCTAGGCGCGAGGCTCCGTGCGGCGAAAGGCCGCGAACAGCGCGAGATCGTAGGCGATCTTAAGCGCGCCGCACATCGCCAGGGGAGCCGCCATGGCTCCGGCAGCGAACATGGCGCCGGTCAACGAGGGGCTGAGCGCGGAGGCGAGGCTGCGCGGTACCGCGGTGAAGCTGGCGGCCGCAGGCCGCTCGGCCGGCGTCACCACCGACATCACGAAAGCGCTGCGCGCCGGCACGTCCATCTGGGACAGCGCGCTGCGCGTAAGCAGCAGCGCGAGCGCGAGCTCCAGCGTCGGCGCGAATGCAGCGCCTACCAGGCACAGGTTCGCCGGGATATGCGTGAACACCATCGTGTTGACGAGGCCGATACGCCGCGCGAGCACTGGCGCGGCGAGCTGCGACGCCGCGCTGAAGAGCCCGGTCCAAAAGAAGAACGCTCCCGCTGCAGCGAGCGACATGCCAAAACGCTCGAAAAGCCAGAGCGCGAGCAGCGAGTTGACCACCAGGCCGCCGGCGAACGAGTCCAGGCTGAACAGGCCGGCGAGCCGCCAGACGATGCCGCGCGACGGCCCTAACGGCGCGCCGGGTTTCGTCTGTTCTGCGTGCGCGCCGGGAAGTCGCAGATACAGAGTCCATACGGCGGCGCCGATGGCGCCGTAAAGGACGAACATCGAGCGCAATGCTTCGAGCATCGACCAGCCGGCGCGCGCGGCAAGCCATTCCGGCATCGCAGCGGCTAGCGCGCCGATGGCACCGAACAGCGAACCGGTGAAGCTGTAGCGGGCGAACACCGACGTGCGCGCGTCCGCCGGTGCCGCCGCAGCGAGCAGCGTATGGTCGAGCGGCAGGAAAACGCTCACGTCGCCGCTGCTCGGGTTGAGCGTGCCGACGAATGCGACGACGAGGAGCGGCCACAGCGAAGAAAGACCGGCGAATGCCAGCCCCGTCACCGCCATCAGCAGGGAGGTGCCGAGCAGCAGGCGGCGGATCGAATAGCGATGGCCCCAGCGGCCGACCGCGAGCGTGGCGAGCGCCGAACCGAAGAGCGTTGCCGTGCTGATGAAACCGACTTCAAGTTGTCCGAGCCCGAGCGCCAGCAGGTAGGCGGGCAGCAGCACGGCGATGAAACCGTCGGCGAATGCGCGCAGCGCCCGCGCCGCGAGCACGCGGCGGATCATCATTATTTCGAGCCGTAGCTGAAGTCGTCGAACGCGGTGACGCTGTCGGCCTTGGTCCACATGCCGACGGCCCCCGGCCCGGTAATGTGGTTGTCGTCGATCTCGATGTACGTCTTGCCGTTCAGCGCGACGCGAATGCGCCGGCCGGAGAATTCCACGCGCAGCGTATGCCAGGTATTGGCCGGAACGGGCGCATCCGCGTACTTGAGCGTCCTGCGGCGCCCCGCCTCGGTGTAGTACAGAGAGACGTTGTTTTCTAGAGCATTGGCGCGGGCGACGTAGTAGTTGTCGCCGTCCTTCCAGCGCCAGACGACGCCGCCCGCGCGGTCCTCGGTCCCGGCGAGGGCCTTGAACTTCACTTCCACGAACCCGTCCTCGATGGAGGTCTTGAGCCTCACGCACCAGGGAAAGGTTCCCGCGCCCGACTGCTTCAGGACGTTCGGCTTGCTCGGCGCCGAAGCGTCGCTCTCGACGGTCCAGCGCGGCGCCCCGCGGCCGGTGACACCCTCCACCCATGAATCGGGAAGCGACCCGACCGCGTCCGTGTCGAAGCTGATGGTTTCCGCGTAGGAAGAATCCATGAAGACCCCCGTCGCCAAAAGTAGGGCGAGCGGCCACTTGAGGGAGTGAAAACGGCGTGCGCCCATGTGCTCTCCTTGGCAGAGCTTGGACGCGGCAGGCGTCTTACGCGGGGAGTCTGCGACGCCCCCGATGTGCGAATTCTAGGTACCATGCCGGCTCGATGTCAAAGCCCCTTTCCCGCGGGGTGCACCACCTTGCGCTGAATACCGACGACATGAAGATGACGCTGGATTTCTACCTGCGCGTCCTCGGCATGCCGCTGGTGCACGCTCTCAAGGTTCCGCCGGGCCTGGGGACCGGCCCCGGCAACCGCGGCAACCCGCCGTTCGAGAACATCCGCCACTACTTTCTCGATGCGGGCGGCGATTCGCTGCTCGCCTTCTTCGAGATCCCGAAGGGCGCCAAGCCCCGGGGCGACCGCGACGCGATCGGCACGATGCAGCATGTGTCTTTCGCAGTCAGCGAGCAGAAGTTCAACGACGTGCTGAATCGAATCAAGAAATCGCGCATCGAGTATCTCGGCCCGGTCAACGTCGGCTGCGACACCTATTCGATCTACGTCCTCGACCCGAACGGCATTCGCCTGGAGTTCTCGCACCAGAAGGAGAGCGAGCCGCGCGTCGTCGAGCGCTGGCGCCAGACCAGGGGCGAGGCGCTCGCCGAGCTGCGCACCCTGAGCGACGACCAGGCATGGCTCGAAACCGTGGTCGCGCACCTGCCCGAGCGCCGCCAGGCCGAGAAATCCATCATTTCACGGAGGCAAAATGGACAAGCGAGACCACAAGCAACGCTACGACGCCGGCCTGAAAACGCGCCGCGACGTGCTCGGC
>Ga0209577_10000495_pt1 | contig 39864 bp, 54 predicted proteins | sample GraSoiAngelo_109_FD_185874 | JGI IMG/M metagenome (GOLD analysis project Ga0209577, IMG submission 185874) | Grasslands soil microbial communities from the Angelo Coastal Reserve, California, USA - 14_0903_12_20cm (SPAdes) (version 2) | ecosystem: Environmental > Terrestrial > Soil > Grasslands... | reverse complement strand
CCGCTGAATACGTGAAGCGGATTGATCGGACTCCTATCCAGATGACAACCCACCTTAACCTAGCACTGGTTATGGGAAGATTCACGGCCGAAGACGCTGTCAAATCCATCCAAAATTCCCGGTGCAGTCCGGAATTAGTGCCCGTACAGGTTAATGCCTAGTATCGTACTGAAACTAGTATCGTACTGAAAATGGAGGCCTCAGCCCACCCGGTAATTCTGCAACGACAGGTTTCCTTCGGATACCGTTTGTAACCAGTGCCCGCCCCAAAGGGCGGGCTTGGACAGAATGGAATCTTACTTTGCTGCTTCGGAGCTGTGGCCTGCAACCTGTCTCCAGACACCGTTCTTTCTGACGAACGTGTCGGTACTCAGGACAGTCTTAGCGCGGTGTTCGCCGCCGACCATTGAATCGTAGTTGCTCTTGTATGTCGCGATCGCGGTATTGTCGTAGACGCGAACTTTGAGATCGGTGATCTCTTCGCTGTTCGTCTTATTCTTAGCAGTATCCTTCATCTCTGCTAGCATGGATTCCTTCGTATACCACGTTCCACCGCTGTAGCCGCCGGTCCAATTGTCCACAAGGTTCTTCTCGTAGAAAGCTGAATCTCCAGCCAGATCGGCTTTTACGGCATCATTCTCGAACTTTGTAATCGCCGCCACCGCATCGTCATCTGAGAGTGGATTCTTAGCGAGGACAATCGAGCTCAGGCCTACCAACATTATCGTTGCAGAAAAAAGCAAAAGCACAATTCTCTTCATGTAATGTGAACCTTTCAGGTTGTTACGTGACTAAGGCGGGACTACTTCAGATGGGCTGACTTAGTTCAGAGGATCTGAAAGAGCGGCAAGGTGTGCTCGCTCATAAACACCGTATGCTCCTGCAGTGGGGATTGTCAACCGCATTCCCATTTTGCCAGGTGGTCCGGATCGCGCGGACGCCTGCCTTTGCCGATGGTCATGGCTTCCCCAAGCTGGATTTAGCTTGCTTGCGGCTTTTTGCGGCGATTCATTGGCATACCGACACGACTGTTTCGGCTTCCTGGGGATCTTCATTGACCCGCTGTTTCGCGCGTCGTAGCTCGGAAGCCAATTTCTTGTCTGTAAGATGGGCGTGCTTCCCCACGGCGTTATGATGCCACACTGCAGATGCTAAAGCGAGCCTGTGGAAATTGAAACTGACCCACTACCCCGCATTCGCCTTTAGAGACAAAGTAGATCAGTCCAACTCAATCTTGGGAGGATGGTGCGGACAATACTGCTGCCGCATCGCCTTCTCGACTGCAGCTGTGTGCTTTCGGATCTCCTCTTCAGTTATGTCCCGCGGCTCGAGCAAGCTGTATCGTACTCCACAGGTCGTCGTCGGGCACGAAACGAGAATTGGCTCCGTCCTGATAGACGGGCCGGCCGCTAATTTGGCAATCTCATTCTCGTAGACAGTACGGACTAGATCGGCACGATACGCAGTCGTCATAAAATTACCACGCAGAAACCAGAGTTTCTGTTCCCGGTATGTCTTCCTCACTCGAGACAGGACGGTTCGCCGGGCGCAATGCCTGCAGCCGACTACCCTTTAGGGAGCTTGCTGCGGCTAGCTCGTTGCTCTGGGAACGTAATAGTGATTGTTTTCTTATCGCTGCTTACTTTTGGAGGAAGACCACGCACAAGATGAATGACAACTTTTCTACCGAAATCTGTGAATTTCATGTTCAAGCGATTGGGACCTTTTTCAGGTGCCATCATGGGAACCCTCCTGCGAACGTACAACATGTCAAATTAAAGAGCCGCCATCGAAGGGCTCGCAAGAACGTGCCAGCGAAGCGGCCCTCGTGCCAGATACAGCATGGCTAAGGACTACACCTCAGGGTAGGGCATTGTCGAATTGCAATCTGGTCAATTTTGACCAGTCTTCATCGTCTAACAAGCTGATACTAAACGTGGGGAGATTGCTGTCCGCGAGAGAATGCCACGTAAACCAAACGAAATAAGGCGTCATTGCACGTCTTTAGTTCAACGCGGATGAGTCGGTACGTTAAACCTGCAAGTTAACCGTTTCCCATACCAGCTCCGAGCAAACCAGGAAATTGATGTCAGTAATGGAGACCATGACTTCTACCCGAACACTCGAACTTGTGAATAGGCGCCCAGTCGCATCCCCTCAAGTGCCCGCCATAACCGCTCGATTGGCGTCGGGGGCATCGCTCCCGAGCCGCATAGCCGTGATTGGCAACTATCTTCCGCGGCAGTGCGGGATCGCCACGTTTACCACCGATTTGTGCGAAGCGCTTTCTACCGAGTATGGTGCAGCACGGCTGTTTGCCATCCCGGTCAATGACACGGAATCAGGGTATCCGTATCCTGCGCGGGTCAGGCTCGCGCTTGCACAGGACGATTTGTCATCTTACGAGCAAGCCGCTGAGTTTCTGAATTTCACAAACTTCGATTTGGTATCCCTGCAGCACGAATATGGGATCTTTGGCGGTCCGGCGGGAAGTCACATCTTGGCCCTGCTACGGCGGCTCAAGATGCCAGTCATAACCACCCTCCATACGGTTCTTCGTGAACCGAGTCTTGACCAACGGCTGGTGATGGAGGAAATCGCTGCGGGGTCGGATCGTCTCATTGTGATGAGCGAACTTTCTGCCCAGTTCTTACAAGAGATATTCAAAGTGCCTGGCGACAAGATCGACTTCATCCCCCACGGGGTTCCGGACCTGCCGTTTGTCGATCCAAATTTCTACAAGGATCGCTTTCGGACAGAAGGAAAGGCAGTACTACTCACCTTCGGCTTGCTCTCGCCCAATAAAGGGATCGAGAACGTAATCCAGGCTCTTCCACGGATTTTGTCTCAACACGATGACGTGGTTTACATGGTCGCAGGTGCGACGCATCCCCACGTTCTCCGCCGTGATGGCGAGCAGTATCGAGCTTACTTGCAGGCCCTCGCCAAGGACCTGGGAGTTGAGTCGCATGTCATCTTCCATAACCAATTTGTCAGCGCTGAAGAGATGGGCGAACTTATTAGTGCGGCAGACATTTACATCACGCCTTATCGCCACGAGCAGCAGGTGGTGTCGGGCACCCTGGCGTACGCGTTAGGCGCTGGAAAGGCGATAATTTCGACTCCGTATTGGCACGCCCTCGAACTGTTGGACGATCGGCGAGGAGTGTTGGTCCCGTTCGGAAACCCGATTGCCATTGCCGAAAAAACGATAGAACTTCTGGATAATGACGCGGCGCGCCACGCGATGCGTAAACGCGCCTATCTTTATGCGCGGAACATGGTGTGGGAGAGGGTTGCGCATCGTTATGGGGGAAGCTTTGAAAGGGCGCGGGCGGAGCGAATGCGGAAGCCACGCGCTGTGTTCTCGGATACAGAGCCGGAAAAAGGCTTCAATCGCTTACCACTGTTAAACCTGGATCATCTGCATCGACTGACGGATGACACGGGCATACTTCAGCACGCGATCTTTACCGTCCCGAACTACGGCGAGGGGTATACGACCGACGACAACGCTCGCGCACTCGTCTTGGCCGTTCTCCTCGAGCAGTTGGGCATGGGTGATGATTTCGCTGGGCGGTACTTAGCTTTTCTCGGACATGCTTTCAATCCGGCGACCGGCAGGTTCCGAAACTTCCTGAGTTATTCACGCGAATGGAAGGAAGCCGAAGGTTCAGAGGATAGTCATGGGCGTGCATTGTGGGCGCTTGGAACTGTTGTGGGCCGGTCTAAAGAGCAAGGGCTCAGGGGTGCCGCGGGTCGAATCTTCGAGAACGCCGTTGCCGCAGCCGTTGCCTTCACCAGCCCACGTGCCTGGTCTTTCGCATTGCTTGGGATTCAGGAATATCTCGACTGCTTTCCCGGCGACCGGGATGCTCAGCAGCTGAGATCAGTTCTGGTGAATCGCCTGATCCAACTCTATGACTCAAATCAGTCGCCACAGTGGAACTGGTTTGAAAACGTCCTGGCTTACTCAAATGCGAGATTGCCGCAAGCCGTTCTGCTGGCAGGCTCTCGGACGGGGGACCACCGTGCTCTCTCGGCTGGTGTCGGAGCATTAGATTGGCTCACATCCTTACAGCGGTGCGAGGAGAACGGCCACTTCGTCCCGATCGGATCGCAAGGTTTTTATCGCAAGGCAGGCGAGAGGGCTCGGTTTGACCAGCAGCCTGTAGAGGCAGGGGGTGCTGTCTCGGCATGTCTTGAAGCCTATCGTGTAACCGGAAACGATCGTTGGCGCAAGGAAGCCTGGTCAGCTTTCAACTGGTTCATGGGGGAGAACGATCTCCGAATTCCGCTTTACGACCCGAGTACCGGCGGCTGTCGGGATGGGCTGCATCCGGAGCGAGTTAATGAGAATCAGGGAGCGGAGTCGTCGCTGGCATTCCTAATGGCCCTGGCGGAAATGCACCTGCTGCAAGAGTTCCAACCTCCGGCGATGAAGGCAATCTCTTTTGAATCAGAGGTTGTTGTGTCTGGCACTGGATGTTCCTTCGACAATTCGTGAAATCTTATGAGTATTGCTATAGCCACTCGTTTTGAGCCTTTGCTCCTTCGCCACCCTGCCAATCCAATCCTGACGGGCAGAGACTGGCCTTACACCATCAACAGCGTTTTCAATGCCGGGGCAACGCTGCTCGCGGATGGTTCGACCCTGTTGCTTTGTCGAGTAGAAGATCGCCGCGGTCTATCACACTTCTGTGCTGCCCGCTCGCGAAATGGAGTGGACGGGTGGGAAATTGATAGCCAGCCCACCTTGATGCCCAGTCCCAATGAATATCCCGAGGAAATATGGGGAATTGAGGATCCGCGCATCACCTTCGTGCCAGAACTTCAGCAGTACGTCGTGACGTACACGTCTTTTTCCCGGGGTGGTCCGGGGGTCTCGCTGGCATTGACTAAGGATTTCCGAACTTTTGAGAGATATGGCGTCATCATGTCGCCCGAAGACAAGGACACCGCTCTCCTGCCTCGCAGAATTGATGGGTTCTGGGCGCTAATTCATCGGCCCATGACGCCCCTCGGGACTCACATGTGGATCTCTTACTCCCCCGATCTGCGTCACTGGGGCAATCACAAGCTCATGCTGGAGGCTCGCCGTGGGGCATGGTGGGACGCGAACAAGATAGGGTTGTCGCCTCCACCGATTGAGACGCCGCGAGGATGGCTGGTGCTTTATCACGGAGTACGGCACACGCCTTCGGGCTGTTTGTATCGATTGGGCTTGGCTCTTTTCGACATTGAAAAGCCGGAAAAATGTTTGCTTCGTGGAGACTCGTGGATCTTTGGGCCGGAGGCCGAGTACGAGCGGCATGGCGATGTCCACGACGTTGTGTTCCCCTGCGGATACACCATGGCGGCAGATGGCGATACTATCAATCTTTACTATGGGGCTGCAGATTGCTCGATCGCTCTGGCTCGAGGCAGCATTCGTGGTCTCTTGGATTGGTTGGATGCCAACGGATCTTACGAACGGCGGCGCGAATCGCGCTAAGAAACGAACACTGGTCGAGACCAGGACGCGTCGATTGTGGGCAATCTTTCTCAGCCTCGCATCTCCCCCACCCGTCGAATGCTAAAGCTGACGCAGCGAAGGAGGAGAAAGTAAATGGGGGTGCACCTGGCTGAGCAGTTTTAAACAGACCTGTGAAGTTTGAACACCCTAAGATAAATCGGATGATTCGGCCCTTGCTAGGACGCATTATGAGAATACAGTACCTGCACATCTCAGCTTATTCCTGTGACCGCTGTGGCGGGCCGGTTATATCCGGCTTGCTTGCCATACGCGAGAATGAGATATCGAGGGAAAGCCAGGTCACGCAAGTGGGAGCTGTTTGCCTGGCGTGTGGCAACAAGCACTCCAAAGTGACTGAACTGAATATCGTGCGCCACTTTCCGCCCGTTGAATGGGCATCGACAAACGGTGTCGATGTTGCCAAAATTTCGACGGCCTTCGTGGAAATGCTTGATCGTGCAACATGACGATTATCTTCGTGCGCCGCAGTCTAGATGCTATGAGATGCTATGAGTAATGCTTCCAAACAAGTGACGGCTCTAATCAAAGAACTGTTAGCTCTGAACAGGGCGGAGACAGCGGCTCCGACGGTTCCGTCAAGCGCAACAGACGTCGAACGACGAAAATCCCACCGGAAGAAAATCAGGCAAGAACTCGTACAGGCTCTCGCGGTTCGCGACCGGTAGCGGTTCGGACTCGTCAGATTTCTGAAGACCAAAAATTGCGTTAGCCGCATCGCCTTGGCACGACGATCGCATGCTTTTTGGGAAAAGTCACAATCTGGGCAGGAATTACGTGAACCTGCCAAGCGGCGACTTTTCCTCCCGCCTCACGTCGACGCTCGGTCACCATGGGACGCCATCTTGCAACATGGTCACTTTTGACCAGCTTTTCGCGGCCAACCGTTCGATGATGTATCTGCAAGCAGGAACGTGTTGGGGACCGCTCCCCTGCACGAGTGAGATTTTACCAATGGAACCCGTTCTTCATCCGTTCTGTACCGGTTTCCGGACCTTCATTACTCGTTCACTGAGAAATCTCACCACGTCTGTGCGCGTAAGGCTGAAAGGACCAATCGCGGGTTTCCGGTCACAACGGATGTGCCCGTTTTGTGGGTTGATCACCTCCCGCTTAAAGGCATTTTGCCTGGAGTGTGGAAGACCGCTTCCAGCCGTGTAGTCGTGTAAAACCGCGTTAAGGCGTTCCAGAGCGCAATCCAACACAGTCTTATGTAGAGGACTTATGTCACAAGAAATTCAAGTCGGTACCGTTCTCATCGACGACCGGGCCTCGATAGCACAGGCGCTGGGGATCGAGAGTGAGGGGTATGTCGGGACCTGGAGCGTAGTTGGAGCCGGAAATGGCTTCGCTCTCGACCGTAAAATTCATGCCGCTGGCTGGAACTTCTTCTTCATGGCGGGAGAAGTGAAAGCGATGTTCTTCGGGTCTGTGGGAGCAAAGAACATTCGGAAGGCGTTGAAGCGGATTTTAGCTAAGACGAGCGATCAAAACTTCAATTGTCTTGAAGTCACCGGGATAACTGCCAAAGACTTCTTAGGCGTGCCATACACCAGCGTTTCCGCAAACTGCCGGCACATACAACAGAGTTGTCGCTTGGATGACATCCAACAACGGCGGACAAACCGGAAGGATGCTGAATGGGCGTGCGGCTGATGACGATGCAAGCTTCACCAAGAATGGAGTGGAGCGCCTCGCAGCCACAAAAATGATGTCGTTTAGGCTGCGTGCTTCTGTGCAAGATAAAATACGGGAGGAATGAATGCTTACCAAGATTTTGAAATGGGTTGCGATTGCCGTGTTGATTGGAGGTCTTTTCTGGCGTCCGCTCGGAGGCTACGGGATCCTTCTCCAATTCGTGGTCTCGGCAGCAGCCTTTGTCGTTCTCGTGCAAGCTGCGGGTATGCGCCAGTACGTCTGGATGAGTCTATTTCTGCTCGTCGCGGGCCTGTTCAATCCCATTCTACCGATTGGATTCTCGAAATACGTTTTCGTGGTGGTGAGTACTCTCACGCTGCTTCTATTTTTCTTTTCGCTCGAGCTCTTGCAGCCACAGCGCAGGCTATCGATTGCATCGATCACTGACCGTATGCCCGGAAGCGAGTCGTTATGAGACCGGAAAAGTGCGATAGTCTCGACCGCATTCTTTAATGCGCGGTGATGTTGAGTTGGCGAGATCTGATGCAAGCTAACGAATCAGGGCTGATCCATGTTGATTACGCCTTCGGTCCACGAGATTCCATCGAATATCTCAAGCTTTGGTTGTCGACGACTCGGGGCCATTGGCACCTGGCGTGTGAATACTGGATGTCGCCTTCCACGTTTCACACCGGCGGAATCCACTTCGAGAATGGATATAAGTCCGTCGATCTGGCGCACAACTTGGAATTGATTATGCAGCACCAGGATGCATTCTCGCCGCCGGCCCAATCTTGGTCGCAACGGCTTGCTCCAGGTGCAGACGCCTACAGAAGAAGAGAGTGAGGCAGCCGCGATGGCGCTAAGCGAAGCCTTGGATCACGTTCCCTCCTCTCTGGCAGAAACCGCCATGACCTGATTTTTAGGCCACAGTCGAATGGGTCGGCAGGCAAAGGAATTTATTGGAAAACTTATTTGTTGGAAACCTGTCCTCTAATCTGGCACCGGACGAACTTGGTACGTTGTTTCAAACGTACGGAGCAGTCGAAGAAGTCCAGATCATAATGGACCCCAATACCGGATATCCACCCGGTTTTGCCTTTGTCGAGATGACAAATGACATTGCTGCGATGAAGGCCGTTGTAAGCTTGAATGGGACGGCGGTATTGCGCATCCCTCTGAAAGTGGAAGAGGCCAAACCCAGGCTCGAACCCCACGAGGAACCGGGTAACAGCACATGCAGATGATGCGGGCGGCTGCTACTCCGAATAATCTTCCGGGGATGGAGAAAGCAGGCATGTAATGCGTGTTTCTTGGGAAAGATGGGAAAGAATGGATGTCCTCGGCCCCGTTTACAAGATGGTAGCGCAGGGTCTTAATGACGGCGAGATTGCAAAGAAGCTAGGGCTTCCGGAACCTACAGTTCAAGATTGCGTATCGTGGCTCTGTCACTTTTTGGAGACAAGCACACGGGCCACCTTAGGTTCTGCGTGCGAACGACGCAGCACAACCGACACTTCGCGCCGCCTAGTGCAGGCGAGGAGACTGATCGGAGCGCATGTCGTTCAGCAGAGTGCATGTTTCTTATGAGCTTTGGATCGGCAATGCGAAATCATTAAACGTTTGGAGGTCAGTATGCGGCGACCCTCTTGGGCTTGGCTAATGTACCTTAGCCTCTCGCACGTTCTTCTATTTGCTCAAATACCCGACCATCGCGAGAATCTCGCGGCTTGCACAAGCGGATCGGCGATCTGCGACTTCGCCTTGCTGACCCAGGCGGAAGCGATCGCGGTTGCCGCCGCTGAGCACCAGCGCACCTTCTTGGACTGTAGGAACGGCGTTGGGTCATGCGACTACTCCAAATTGACTCTGCCGGAAACGAGAGCAGTGGCCGTTGCCGAACACGAGCGCAATTTCTCAGATTGCAGCGAAGGGTCCGGAACCTGCAACTACTCGAAGTTGACCCAGCGGGAAGCAAGGGCAGTGGCCGTTGCTGAACATGAGCGCAATTTCTCGAATTGCAGCGAAGGCTTCGGAACCTGCAACTACTCGAAGCTGACCCAGCCGGAGGCAAGAGCAGTGGCCGTTGCCGAACACGAGCGCAATTTCTCAGATTGCAGCGAAGGCTTCGAGACCTGCAACTACTCGAAGCTGACGCAGCGCGAAGCAAGCTCAGTGGCCGTTGCCGAACATCAGCGTAACCTCTCCTCTTGCAGGGATGGTTACAGCACCTGTGAACACTCGAAACTGACTAAACCGGAAGCCACCGCAATTACCGCCGCCGAGCATCGGCGCAACGCCTCCGGGTGCAAAAGCGGCGCAGAATCTTGCGACTACTCCAAGCTGACAGCGGCAGAATTGGCCGCCATGGAGGCCGTTGAGCACCAGAGGAACTACACGGCATGCGTCAAAGGGTATGGCTATTGCGATCGATCCCGGCTCTCGCCATCAGAATTGAGCACTATGCCAGACGCTGCATCAAGTCCTCACTAGGTGTTCCTCGGGAGAGTTCTTCAATTATGGATGTCGAACGCGCCTACAGGATCGTTGAAGCCTACAACAGTCGATGAAATGGTTGGTCCTCCTGGCGGCCGACGATCCGGTTGAACTCGTGAGAGATCGTGAATCGGGATCTGAGCACAAGCAACCCGATTACGGCAGTTTCACAAAGACTGCGTGCGGAAGTGGAATGGGAGCGTAGGACCGAGGCCATTTGGCAGTATCAGCTTCACGACGGCTAAGCGCGCTTTCTCCAGTAACGAATCAATATGTAGATGACTACTAACGCAACTACGATCTCAACTGCGTTCGTAAGCATGTCGCCACCTCCCGGTGCGGCCGCTCGCTGCCGTTGTTGCGAATTGATCCGACGGTCACCCCTCTGGATTGTTGGATCTTGTAATACCCTTAAATGCTATCAGTTTTGTCTTGATCTGATTCAATCTCAACCGTCTGCCTTCGTGTTCTACTATGCTTAGTGGAGACTTCTTGATACGCCCGTAATCATCGTTTAGTCTCTGTAGCATCGTGATCTCGTCTCGGAGCTCCCGCACTTGCTCGCTTATAGTCTTTTCCATAGAGGAAACCTTAGCGAATTCCGCTTCGGATACCTGAGCAAACTTGCCCGGAGGATTCGCCCTCAAACCGACGTTGCGAGCAAACATTGCTGCTCTCCTCCTTACTCTTTTTTGAAGCGGCGTCAGAACGCACGGCAACCCGGCTGTCCTGACCTGCTCTTCTTGCTTGTTAAAAGGCTCGTGCTCGCGTTCAGCCCCGCCCAGATGTTCATCTTGATTAAAGAACAAGAGTGCGGAAAAGACTGGTCAATTTTGACCGCCGAAAATCACCGGGTCCGTTGGGTCTGCCGCGGCTCATTTAAGAAAGGTGAGCACTTTTGAACGGTCGCACCATGGCTTCCGGCCCTACCATTACGCTATTGTGGTGTGGGGGTGTGATATTCGCGTTCCCATGCCTAAATTCACGAACGACACGACAGTCCCTGGTACGAACGCTCTCTCCTTGAAGTCATCTTTTCAGCCATTTGCGCGAATTTCCTCAGAGTTTCGCGGTACAACGACGGTACAACTTGGTTTCGGGCCGATCAGGCTCACCACCTTGCCCTGAGCCGCCCGCTTGTCCGGGCTCAGCGCTTGGGTGTAGGTGTCCAGGGTCATGCGGGACGTGGTATGCCGGAATAGCTCCTGCACTACTTTGACGTCCTCACCATTCGCTTTGAGGATGGAAGAGAAGGTGTGGCGAAAGTATGCCACGAGTTTTTTTTGGTGATTCCCGGTTTTCGCGCCGCCGGCTGGATGATATCCCTCATAACAGCACTCAGCCAGACGGGCTGCTTTCCGCGTTTCGCCCCCGCCCGGTTCGCTGCGGTAGCCCACACATAATCGGATGGTTGCTTATACGGAGTGACAGCATGGAGATTCTTGAAGTCGAAGTCCCCCCATTTCAGCCCGGCCAACTCTCCGCGCCGAAGGCCAGAAGGCATATCCAAGAAGACCATGGCTCTTTCTCGAATGCCGAGAGCTGCAAGGAGCTTCTGCATCTCTTCAGTTTCGAGAATCTCGGGTATCCGTTCCCGCTTTCCATTTGCCCAACTTCTCAGTGACGAGAGTCTTAAGCCATTGCTCAACCGCAACAGTTTTGATGGCTCGAAGCTCAAGTTTTCCCCAATGAGGAACAATCCAACGGTTCAGAACTCGAGTTTTTCTATTCCGGGTCGAATACGCTTCGCCTTCGTGACCAGAGTCGGCAAGCTCGTGAAGTTTGTAATGTTCCACGGCCTCCGCCATCGTGATCGAAGTCAAGGACGTCGGCCATCTGTGTTGACGTCTAGCCGCAGTCCGGCCAACAGGTCCTGCAGTTTCTTGCGTTTCTCTGGAGTCTTCAGTTTACCCCGAATGATGGCAACCCGTAATTTGAGCAGTTAAGACTTCCGGCAGGCGGCCAACGTCAGTGTAGCCGACCTTACGCCTGGAACTTGCCGGGGGCGGAGGCCACTTCAATTAGGGCACATTCGTGCGTTCGTGGCTACGTTTACTTGGCCCGAAGTCAATTTTTGATTGCAAATCCGAGCAATGCTATCGTGTCTGCGCTCAGACATCGTGGGCACACTCGTTACGTAGATCTTATTTTTTTCCTGGCGACACAGTCCTTTGGGCACCATCCCTTATGAACATACTTGATCTCGTAGTCGGCAAACCCATCAAAACCAGCGACGAACGCGCCGAGCAGATCGGCCCGACACAGGGCATCCCTATCTTTGGTCTCGATGCGCTTAGCTCGGCTGCCTATGGCCCGGAAGCGGCCCTCAGCCTTCTGATCCCCCTTGGCCTTCTCGGTGTTCGGTATATCGTACCCATCAGCGCTGCCATCATCACGTTACTCGTGATCGTGTTCTTCTCCTATCGCCAAACCATCGCCGCCTATCCCTCCGGTGGTGGCTCCTATACCGTGGCGCGCTTCAATCTTGGCGCACCTGCTGGCCTGCTCGCAGCCGCTGCGCTCCTCACTGATTACATTCTCACGGCCGCAGTGGGCATTTCCGCGGGAGTTGGTGCGTTGGTCTCGGCGGTTCCATCCTTGCTGCCGCACACCGTTTCTCTCTGCGTAAGCATTCTGATCGTCATCACTGTCCTCAATCTCCGCGGCGTGCGCGAAGCAGGTAGTGCTTTCGCGGTTCCTACCTATCTGTTTGTTGGCACACTTCTCATAACAATCATTGCAGGCGTTCTCCGTGTTCTCCTCAGCGGAGGGCATCCCATACCGGCAGTTCCCCTTCCACTTCCGCCGCCGGTGACGGAAGCCATTAGCTACTGGCTGCTGCTCAAGGTTTTCGCGAGCGGTTGCACGGCGTTGACTGGCGTGGAAGCTGTCAGCAACGGCGTCAGGGCTTTCCGGGAGCCCACGGTTAAAAACGCCCAGCGCACTCTCACCGTGATTATTTTCCTCCTGGCGGTGCTCCTGGCGGGAATTTCGTATCTCGTAAAGACTTACGGAATGGTTGCAACCGATCCGGGCGAGCCCGGCTACCAGAGCGTTCTCTCCATGCTCGCCGCCGCGGTTTTCGGCAAAGGCCTCTTTTACTATCTGACCATCGGCTCAATCCTTGTCGTTCTTTCGCTGTCAGCCAACACGGCCTTTGCCGATTTTCCGCGTCTTTGCCGCGCCATCGCGCAGAACAACTATCTCCCGCACGCCTTCGGCTACCGTGGGCGGCGGCTCGTCTACACCTACGGCATTGTTGCCTTGGCCGTACTCTGTGGCGGCGTTCTCATCCTTTTCGGTGGCGTCACTGACCGGCTTATCCCCCTCTATGCCATCGGCGCCTTTCTGGCCTTCACGCTTTCGCAATCAGGCATGGTCATGCACTGGCGGAACAAACGCGGTCCGAATTGGCTGAAGAGCGCAATCGTTAACGGACTGGGTGCCCTCGTCACCGGCATTACCACGGGCGTCGTGCTGGTTGCGAAATTCGTGGAAGGCGCCTGGATTACGCTGCTTTTCATCCCCTTAACGATTGTTTTCTTCACCGTTGTCCGCCGCCACTACCATTCCGTGAAAGTGCTCACCACTTGCAAGGTTCCCGTCGACGCCGCAGGTCTCAGCCGCCCTCCCATTGCGGTCATTGCCATCGACCGCTGGAGCAACATAACCCGCCAGGGAATTGAATTTGCTGCCCGGCTTTCCCCGGAAGTGATCGCCTTGCACGTCGAGCCCACCGAGCATTCCGAATTGCTTCAAGACGACTGGGAACAATACGTTGAGCAACCCTTCCGCGCGGAAGGCAAGGAGCCACCCCAGCTCCACGTCCTGCCTTCACCCTACCGCTTTGTCATCATTCCCATTGTTCAATTCGTTCTTGACCTTTCGAAAAAAAATCCTGCTCGCAGCATCGTTGTGGTTATACCGGAGCTTGTGGAGGACAGATGGTACGAATACTTCCTCCACAATCAGCGTGGCCGGGTCCTGGAATGGGTGCTTCTCGCCCGCGGCAATGAACGCATCTTCACGGTGAGTGCGCCGTGGTACATCGGGCGACAAACCTGATTCCATCTTAAGCGAAGGATGATGAGAACTTGGGGAAGTGTTGTACCAGACGCGCATGCCGTCACTTTACTCGTAGACGCTTCCCAAATCCCAATGAACCAGGACTACTGGCGGTGGTCGAAGCTTCCATGAATTCCCGAGCCGACAGTACCGCTGCTCGGGAGGGGAAGAATCTGTTGATCAGGCAATCATGGAGATTGAAGTCGAGGTCGGCGCAGCGGTGGTTGATGACAGCGAGGCGGAAATCGTCGGCGGCGGCTTCGAGCAACGTGGAAAGGACGACGCCGCTGGTGGCCATACCGAAGAGGACGAGTGTGTCAATGTCATTAGTGCGGAGGATCATGGCTACGTCGGTGCCGGCGAAGGCGCTGACGCGGTGCTTGGTGATGACAAATTCGCCCTCTTTCGGGCGATTGCAGGGGGATCGCTCCGAGCGGTTTCTGATGTTGGGCTGAGGACTTACTGTAATCGCGCCGAAGAGACCTCCGGGAGGCCGGGACGAAAGCCGACTTGGACGAGGATAACGGTCATGCCGGTGTCACGCGCGTGATTGAGAGCACTTGAGCCACGAGCCAGAAAGCTGCCCTGTGAGACATTAAGGCGACATTTGCTTCTTCTACAGCCACTTAAAGCGTGAGTGACCCCAGCAGGAAAGCCTACTCTCCGGTAATGACCACTGGGGCAGTGCTATATAGCTGTCCTAGCTCCACCTTGGACGTAACTCAGAATTCGCCCTTCGCCCCGCCGCTTATTCGAAGCCTCTGCTGCAATGTGCATAGAATCCGTGGTTGGTTCGAACAGAACTGAAATTCCCTTCCGGGAGGTCCGCAGCCACTCAAAGCTCAAGGCCATGTAAATCACCCCTCCGGCGAGCCTCCAATTGCAAGAAACCCTGGGCTCGCAACTAGAAGGTCAGCCGCAACGCGAATTGGAGTTGACGCGGCGTGCTGCCAGCTCTCGTGCTGCTGATCGTTCCAAAACCTCCCGCCCCCAGACTTGCCGCAGGCAGCGAGAAATTCGGAGTGTTGGTCAAATTGAACGATTCCGCGCGCGCCTGTAGAACTGCCCGCTCACTCAGACGAAAGTCTTTGAAGACGGAGACGTCGAAGTGACGGAAGTGCGGGCCGTAGAGACCGTTGCGTCGTTCCGATCCTATAGTTCCGAGTGTTTGCACCTGGAAGATAGACGTATCAAACCAACGTGAAAGACTGGGATTATCGAGACTGGCATTTCCGAACTGATTGGGACGGTCGCTGCCTACACCGGTGTTGCTCTTCGGGCTCGCGTTCACCACGGAGAACGGGAAACCTGTCTCCCAGACATCGATGGCGTTGAATTCCCAGCCTTGCCCAAAGCTCCCCTCCAACCTTGCAGGTTGTTCCCGAAGGGAAGCTGATAACCGAGCATGAGCGTAAAGCGCTGACGCATATCCAACTCACTGTTGCCGCGTTCAAGGATCGCCGTCTGTGATGGGACAGCGCTTGTGTACAGCCCGCCTGCTGAGAAGCCTTGGGTATCACCGATGGCATGGCTCCAGGTGTAATTCGCCGCCGCCATGGACCCATGGGAGAGCCGCCGTTGCAATGAAGTCTGCAGGCCGTTGTAGTTGTTGTAGCCCTCGGACATGATTTCGAAGATCGAGGTCACCTTCGGATACAGGGAGTAGAACGGCCGGCGGGCGACGAAGCTCACAGAGGAAGGCGGAGCGAGATTGATATCCGGTGTGATCCGCAAATGGCGACCGAGCGAGCCTACATAACCGACCATCATTACCGTGCCGCCAAAAGAGTGTTCCAAATTGAAGTTGATTTGCTCGACGTAAGAGTTCCTGTACATCAATTGCATCCCGCGCAGCCCGCCAGTGAGGTTGGTCAGAGATTGCGAGGTCGGGATCGGTAAGGGCGCAGAGAATGGAACTGTGAGGGCGTTGGGAACATAAGTAGTCGTGAAAGGAGGATCCGCAAAGGGAACCGAAGGTCCCGTGTTATCGCGGAAGTATACGAGGCCGTATCCACCGCGCAAAACAGTGCCATGTCCGATTGATGCGGCGAAGCCGAACCGGGGCGCAATCGAGCGGTAGTCCGTTTCGATGTTTGCAGTGGAGGACGCGGCGTTCTGATTTGCCACTAGGATGCAAGCACATCCCGGATCAAAATGGGAAATGTGGCCGTATTTTTCCGAAACGGGAGTGATGATGTCGTACCGTAAACCGAGATTCAGCGTCAGCCAGCGCCTCACTCGCCAATCGTCCTGCGCATAAAAGCTGGGTTCCCAATCGCTGAGATACCGCGGATAAAGTTGCAACTGGCGCGTGACTTGAAAGACGTTTCCGGCAAGAAAATTGGCGAGCGCAAACGACGACGGCGTAGTGGAGAACGAGAAAGCTCCGGCGCCAGCCGGGCTCTGCTGGTTGTAAATGTCTCTGCGCAGTACCACCGAGCCGAATTTGAAGGTGTGCTGATCTCGTACGTAGGTCAGGGCTCCAGTGAGCTGGTACAGGTTGTCGAGATCGATAAGAGGCAAGAACGACGTGCCGCCGAAGCCTGTGTAGCCTGCGATAGAGACGGTCGGAAGACCGGAACTGAACTGGTTGAAATTCGCGTTCTGAATTCCGAACTGGTTGCCCAGGTCTGTCCCGTAGTTCAGCGGGAACGAAGCATTGTTGATGCGGCTGTACCCTGCCGATAGCTCAAACAGGAGAGTTGACGAAAAAGTATGGACATCTTTCAGCAGCACCTGCTGAGCGCGCTGCTTCGCGTCACCGGGAAAGGATGCAGAGCCGGCCGGCTGAATGCCGCTGACGGGCGGCAGGCTTCCCGGCGTAAAGGTCGTGACGTCATTAAAGGTATAGCGCGCGAACAGATTATCCCGTTCCGAGAAGCGGTGGTCGACGCGCGAGTCGAAGGTATGGCTGAACTGCGCATTGGTCGGGCTATAAACGAAATTGTTCACGCGTCCTGCCTGATTTGGCGCGGGATAGAGTGCGAAATATTTCAGCGCGATGGGGCTTAGCTGGCTTTGGCTAAGCACCGGACCCCCAATGTCCGACAGATTGCCTGGATTCTGCTCTTCGAACAGCGTGGGAACCGTGCTGACGTAGGTCACGCCTTGCACGACCCTCAGGCCTTCGTAATCGCCGAAGAAGAAGGTCTTGTCCTTACGGATCGGGCCACCCAAACTGCCCCCAAACTGGTTCTCACGGTACTCTGGCTTTCGACCGGTTCTGGCGAAATAATTCCGCGCGTCGAACATGTCATTTCTCATAAACTCGTACACGGAGCCATGGAGCTGGTTGGTACCAGATTTAGTAATCAGATTTACGACGGCGCCCGGCGTTTTCCCGATTTCGGCAGGATATAGATTGGTTTCTACCCGGAATTCCGAAATGGCATCAATCGATGGCCGCACTCCAATCGTGCCGATCGTGTACGAGTTATTGTCGAGTCCGTCTACGAGCTCATTGTTCAAGGTATCCGACTGCGCGTTGGCGGAAACTGCGGCGGTCTGCCGGCGATCGTCAGGGCGATTCCCGTTCGAGATCGCTTCAGGACGGCCTTCGTTGGCGCCGGCGGCTAACTGAGCAAGCTGGACAAAGTTGCGGCCATTCAAAGGCAAGTCCTCCACAGGCTTCTCTGGAACAACCGTGCTCAGCACAGAAGTATCTGTTTCCAGTGCTGGTGGCGTGCCGCTGACCTCTATCTGTTCAACTGCGGAACCGACCGACATCTGAATGTCCTGTCGCCGGCGATCCCCTGCGTTGAGTGTGAGGGTGGCGACAGCATTCTTGAAACCGGGCGCGCTGGCGGTAAGCTTGTACTGATCACTGGGCAGCAAGGTGAAGGAGTATTGTCCGGCTGAGTCTGACGAGGTTGTACGCGTGTCATGCGTGCTTGTGTTTGTGACCACAATGGTCACCTTCGGCAAAACGGCGCCGCTCGGGTCGCTCACAGTCCCTAAAATGTCGGCAGTCGTAACTTGAGCACCAGTGATTGCGCATGACAACGACAGGATGAGACAGATCCCGAATGAGGCAAGAATGCGGTGCGTACCGGTGTTCTTCTTGATGTAAGTGGCGCGGGACATAGGAAGCCTCCCAATGACTCTCAAAACCCAGACTTGCCGATTCGTGTCTCCGCGTTCGAACGATCGGCTCTGCGGACGGCAAAATGCTTATCGAGGGCGGTAAGGCTTGTCAAGCTGCGGTTGAACCTGAACGGCCACATAGGAAGTGATAAATAGGAAGTGATAAAAGAGACCACATGAAACGAGCTGCCACATCCCTGTCCCTGCTCTATACATGCGTATTTTCCTTCAACGCTTTTTCTCAGATCCAAGGCGCGCCGAGAATGCCCAGCGCTTCTGTTGCCGAATACCGGGAAGTGAAAAATGGTATCGATGTCCTCGAGAAACACAATTTTGAAGCGCTTCACCCAAATCCGCAGACGCCAAGGAAGATCGGACTGGTTACCAACCAAACCGGGGTTGACTCGAGCGGCCGGCGGACGATTGACGTGCTCGCGAATGTGACGGGGATCAAATTGGTGGCTCTGTTCAGTCCTGAGCACGGCGCCATTGGAGCTCTGGAAACAACCAACATTGGGGATGCTGTGGATCGGAGGACAGGGATTCCGATCTACAGCGTCTTCGGCCCGACAGCTGAAAGCCGGCGCCCCCCGCTGGATATAGTGAAGAACTTGGACACAGTCGTCTATGACGTGCAGGATGTTGGGGTCCGATTCTACACATACGAAACCACCATGGCATACTTCCTGGAAGCAGCCGCGAAGACCGGACGTGAGCTGATCGTTCTCGATCGTCCAAACCCAATTGATGGCATTGACGTTCAGGGACCTGTTACGGATCCGGACCAAGAGAGCTTTGTCGCTTACGGCGAAACGCCGGTGCGCCATGGCATGACCGTTGGTGAGTTGGCTGGGATGTACAACGCCGAACGCCATATCAGTGCAAAGTTGACGGTGGTGCAAATGGAAGGATGGCGGCGCGAGGACTGGTTTGATGCCACTGGCCAATTGTGGATCAACCAATCGCCGAACATGCGCAGCTTAACCGAGGCGACTCTGTACCCAGGCGTTTGTTTGATTGAAAGGACTAACGTTTCAGTAGGGCGCGGTACCGATAAGCCATTCGAGAATGTTGGCGCGCCTTGGATAAATCCGAAGCAACTCGCGGGCTATCTCAACTCACGTCAGATCCCCGGGGTTCGATTTGTCCCACTCTATTTCACCCCAACTGCTTCCTGGTACGAGAGCCAGCAGCTAGGCGGGATCTATGTAGTTCTTCTGGATCGCAAAACGCTCGACTCGCCCGAAATGGGCATCGAGATCGCCTCAGCGCTGCACAGACTCTATCCCAGGGATTTCGATATGAAATCAATCATCGCCATAATTGCCAACAAATCGGCAGTGGACGCAATTAACGCAGATCAGGATCCACGACTGATTGCCCAGAGCTGGCGGGAGGGGCTCGAACGATTCCGCGACGTCCGCAACAAATATCTTCTGTACTAAGTCTTTTGCTTCCATCGGATATCCATCTCTCAGGCACGATCGAGCAGGGGACCATTCCGGTCTGAAATGCAAGAATCGACAATATGTCAGCGCGCATCGCCTGCAGCAGTCCCCCGGGATTCCGAAGAATTGACAGGCATTCGGCCGTGGACACTTGACAAAGGTAACGTATATGATACCATCATCGGAGGTGGAAATTCTTGAATACCTCGCCCCAAATGGTCGCAGCCCATACGCTGAATGGTTCGGTGGTCTGAATGCACAAGCTGCAGCCAAAGTTTCTGTGGCGTTAACGCGGGTTGGCCCAAGGCAATTTCGGCAACGTCAAGGGCGTGGGCTCTGGGGTCTACGAGTACAGGCTGGACTTCGGCCCCGGTTACCGAGTCTATTTTGGGAAAGAAGGGAACCAGCTGATTATCTTGTTGGGCGGCGGGAGCAAAAAGCGGCAGCAGAGGGACATAAGCGAGGCGATCGCCAGGTGGCAGGATTACAAAAGAAGGAAGCAGGAGTAATCAAATGGCTTTGACACGGAACTTCAAAGAGACGATCCAAGCGCGGGTGCGGCGCGATGCCGCTTTTCGGAAGGAACTTCTGCGCGAAGGGATTGAATGCTTCCTTGCCGGAGATATTGAGACGGGGAAAGCTGTGCTCCGTGATTACATCAATGCGACTCTGGGGTTCAACGAATTGGCCGAGGTCACACACCATTCGCCAAAAAGTCTGATGCGAATGCTTAGCCCATCCGGAAACCCTCAGGCCCGTAACCTATTCGAGATCGTCAAGTATCTTCAGCGCAAAGAAAGAGTTCGTTTTAAGTTGCGTGCGGCCGCGGCTGCGGGCTGATTGGTCAAGTCTCACCTCGGTTTCAAATCGCACAAATGTGCCGAAATTCAGGCACGACTTGAAAGGGGACCTCGGGGTCTTGAAGTGCCTCACCGACTTGGTCGATAAGATCGGGTGAAGAATTTCCAAGGAAGTGTGAGGCTTCGTGAATGTGTGGAATGCGATCGGGTTCGAAACCCACCAGCCGATACGGCGCTAACACGGGTTCAAATCCCGTCGATACGGTCTGTTCGGGCCGCAATAGCTGCACGCTTCCATTGCACCCCCGATTTCAAAGGGTAGTCCATGAGCAGGTTTTTGTTTGCCTCAATAAAGAGGGATTCCCTTCGCGCCCCAACATGGCTATAATAGCCATAAAGGAGTTAAATGTGCGGAGCGTTAATGTTGCAGAGCTCAAGAATCAGCTGAGCAAGTACCTGACATTCGCCAAAGGCGGGGAAGAAATCGTCATTCGGGATCGAAATTTGCCGGTGGCAAAACTGGTTCCATTCTCTTCAGGTGAAGCAAGCGAAGAGGAACTGCTATTGGTTGCCGCAGGAAAGATGCGAATGCCACAGAGCGCGCTCAACGTGGACGAATTGCTGAAGATCCGCACAGGAAGAGTGCCTAGGAACGAAGGAGTCCAAGCGCTTCTGGATGATCGGGCGGAAAGCTTATGAGCAGAGAACCTGCTTTTTGGGATGCCAGTGCCCTGGTGCCGTTGTGCGTTCATGAGATTACCAGTCGTCAAGCGCAATCTCAGCTGCGCCGGTCTATGCCAGTGGTATGGTGGGTGAGCCCGATCGAGGTGCACAGTGCGATTGCGCGCTTACACAGACTAGGCAAGTTGAAAGAGGTGGACAAGAAGGGCGCCCTCTCCCGTCTCGATATGCTCAGCCGGGGTTGGAGAGAGATTCTGCCGTCTGACACATTGCGCGAGCTTTCAACGCGGCTACTCGAGACCTTCGGATTGCGGGCTGCTGATAGCTTGCAGCTTGCCGCAGCGTTAATTTGGTGTCAACAACGGCCAGCACGCAGAACTTTCATCTGTGCGGATCAACGCCTGTCTAAGAGCGCCGGCGCAGCTGGTTTCGCCGTTGTTGCGCTGTCCTGATGCAAGGTAGCTATGGGCATAGTTCAGCTGGTTAGTACGCCTGCCTGTCACGCAGGAGGCCGCGGGTTCGAGTCCCGTTGCCCCGCCATCTAAAGCCGATTACGTTGGTAGTCGTTCATAGTAAATACATCGAACAGCGCTGTGCGCATACTCGTCCACAACATTTGCCTGTTCCTCCGAAATCGACCAAAGAACCCTAGGCTTACAAATCCAGGGATACAACCTCACCGTCTTTAACCGCGCAAAGGCTCACATTTTCTCGGATTGCGGCGTCACGCAAGGCACCGTCCAGGTCTGGATACTGGCGATATGTATGAGGGTTATCGAACTGACCAAAATGCATCGGACAGAAGATACGGGCTTTCAGCAGGCGAGCGGCAACTGCGGCTTGATCGGGAGTCAACGTAGCCGGAAGATTCGAGGGTTCCATTTCAGCCAGTCGCGCGATCACACCGTTCACCGGAAGAAACACGACATCGAAACTAAGAAACCGTTTAATGATCAACCACCAACTGCCGTGCCATATCGTATCGCCGCCGTGAAAGATACGGTGCTCGCCATCGTCTACGACCCAGGACACTTGATGGTCACCCCGCCAATCCACGGCAGGCACAGCAGTGATCGCGACTCCTTCGGACGCCGGCGGCCGCACCGTCTCCCACAAGGCCACGCCCCGCGCGTTTAGCCCTGCGGCTTCCAATTCTGGCGCAATTTCCACAGGGCAGAACACGCGTCCGGCAGGACCCAACGATCTCTTCAATGTGTCGGCATCATAATGATCGGGATGTCGATGCGTGACCAGCGCGTCCACATTGCTCTTGCCGTCCCAGGGAGCGATAGCGACAGGCGGCCAGCGTGGCTCCCCGAGTAGTGCCTTCAAGGGCGCAGTGGTCTGCATAGCATCGATGAGGAGACAGCGCTCCCTCGTTTGGATCTCAACGCCCGCCCAACTCAGTCGTCTAATCCTCATCAGTCTGCGCCGCTCCCTCGTGCTAACTTAGTATGATGCCCTCCGGGGCGCCGGGATGGGCTTCGCATTCGCAGACAGTAGTTTCATAGTTCACCTCAAGACGCTGCTCCTGCGCAGACAGGTCATGCTGGCTAAATACCAGGCGAGAAGTCTTCGAGGGATGGGACTCAGCTTCGACTTCTGCGACCTCGGCATGGATCGCAATTCTTCGAGCGTTGGGGTAATCCGTGTATCCCTTCATGTCCCCGTCGTAGAACGTGGCGTGGTCGTAATCGTTCAGCTTCTCGACCAGCCGCTTGTAACGGTTTGCGAAGATGAAGCCTTCAGGTGACGGGTTCTTCGATTCGGCAGCCCGCTCCTGAATTAGTCTTGCGTCTCCAGGTCCCGAGTGACGAGGTGGCACCTGGTACGTTGGGCTGCGGACCCAACGATTGACAATATAGAGTGGCAGAGAAGACCCCGTGGCCGGAGCGCGGCCGGACTGGACTGACCCTGCACTCCGGCTTTCGCACAAGGACTTACTTCACCGCCACCAGCAGGACAAACGAATTCGGCACGACCAATTGCGGGTCTTCAATCTGTGGATGTCGGAAATCGCCGGTAGCAAAGGTAAAGTTTGTGCGAGGTGGTGTCGAGAGCCATGCTCCGTGTGTGCCGCTTCGTCCGCATATTCTCAAGGACAACGAACTGATCGGCAGAATGCTCACTCGTGACGGTGAGCGTCCCCACGCCGTTACACGCAAAAACAAATTGCAACACGGGATCGAAGGCGACGCTGTCGACCCGCCCGTCGATCGGCACCATGGCGATAAGCTGTCCTTTATCAGGATCCACAATCGTCATCATCCCGTTGCTACAGCCAGAAAATAGTCGCCGGTTCTGCAAGTCGACGGCAATGCCCCTTGGCTCCTGGCAGGGAGCCAGAGCGATGCGTCTCTTAACCGAGAGCCCATCTGTGTTAATGAGCCCATCTTGCGCGGGCGCACCTCTTCGCAGTAGCTTGAATTCGAATGGAGTATCCCTGCCATCGTTGTGATGCGCCTGTGGAGGAGGGAGTCCTATTCTGTGAGAAATGTGGTGCTCCTCAGGTGCGAGTTGCTGGAACTGAGGCTTCTCCTCAACCTCTGGCTGAACTTGAACAGCCGGATGTTCTCACTCGTCTCGGAACAACGCCGGAACTAGCCGGGCCAGTCGTCCGCTGGCCGACTGCCCTCTGGGCTGCGGCTGCAGCCGGACTTATCACAGCCGTGCTCATCATCCCGCTCTTCGGTCTTGGATTGGGGATGCTTTGCGGAGGCTTTCTGTCTGTAGTGTTCTACCGCCGTCGGAGCCCGGGGGCTCCGGTGACGTCTGGCGTGGGTGCCAAGGTGGGTGCTCTTAGCGCTCTGGTGGAATTGGGTTTTGTCGTAGTCTTTATCTGCTTGCGAGTGTGGCTATTCCACAGTGGCGGCGAGCTTCGTGCGGCCTTCATAAGTGCGTTAGAACGAGGCGCCCGATTCGCCGACCCAGAAGCCGCGCCACAGCTGATTGCGGCCATGGCATCCCCTGCAGGCCTGACTGCTTTTACGCTCATCCTTTTGATCGGGCTTTTGGTCTGCGCTTCTCTTGGAGGGGTTATAGGTACTCTGTTGCAGCGGAGGAAGGATCGATCTCCGTAGAGTTCAATAGAACTGACGTCGGACAAAATGAAATTTCAGGCTAAATTCTACTCAATTATCGCTGACGAAGTATAGCAAGTCGGGTTTTCTGCAGGAGGACCGTTCTATCGGTTCAACCTGACGGAATACACGGATTCACCGATTGACAAGCATTGTGCCCTTTGATTCAATCCTCGCTCCTGGGCCCTGAAATCTATCCAATCGCGGGAGGCCGTTATGCGTAACCGTGCTTGGGCCCTGTTTCTGCTGCTTGCCCCATCGTTATCGATTCCGTTCGAGGTACTCGCACAAAGCCGACAAGGGAAGACGCCCTCTAAGGCGCTGGTTGGCACAACACTGGCCCGTTCAGATCCCCGCTATCAGCGGCTCGCTGCCACCGAGAAACTCACTTCCTACGCGATAACAATTCCGCCTCGTGGGTCCACGCTCCTAGGATCGCACCCGTCCGACTATCTCTTGCTCTCATTGGTCGATAGTCAGTTGGAGGTGACCGGTCCGTCAGGAAATACTTACGCGATCCAGTTAGGCCAGGAAGAAATGCAGGTAATGAAAGGTGGGTGGACGCACCGCCTTACAAATCTCGGCGATCGCTCGGCGAGATTAATTGAGGTAGATGTGGAGCACAACATTCGGCCGGAGCACGCGTCGTGTGGTCTTGCAGCGACGCCCTGCACCGACGGTCGGTTCGGCAAGACTGAAGAGGGGACCTACTCAACGACTACCCTCTTCGAGACCCCTACGGTCAAACTAACCAGAGTTGAACTTGGGCCAAGAGGTACTTTCGAACGGCATACACATCGCGGGTCAGAAATGCTCATCGCACTTACCCCCATTCATCTCAGCCAGGGTGCTCTCGAGAATGTTGACAAGGCTCCTGGAGAAACACGGGCCTATCCTGCGGGAACCACTCACCAGATTAGAAACATTGGTTCCGAAGCAGCGCGATTTCTGGAACTGGAGGCGAAGTAAGCGTCTCGACAATTCACCAATGCTCCCGGTGCGGCGGCGTGCATGCTGAACCTCCGCGATGCTGGCAAAGGCTGGAGCTTTGTTTGCGATAAGGGCGGGACCGGCAACTTCCACTTCATCGATGACGCGAAGCGGTACGGGATGGTTGGGTGTTTGAGTATGGTCATTCGATCTAAGCCCGCGCGATCTTTGACATCGGCGGACGTTGCAGACCTCGCGCAATGGGCGCAGCAGAAAAAACGACCCCTAACCTCACACCATGGCCGATTACTCTGCACTTGCAATGCTCACAAATGGGCGCCATCGCCTGAATGGCACACTCGAAGCTGTCGAACGTGTAATGTGTCCCGGCGGCGATCAACTTGAAAGCCTTGTCGTATTCATTACCGCAAACTTCGCATTTCGCCATTTGGCCCCTCCGTTACTCACAGTACCTCAAGGCCCGTGATGTCTTCGGTTCAGCCTCAGCACCTCAGATGTGCTGGTTTGCTGCGAGCCGTCCCATGGATGGGGCGAAATTAGTTTAGCTCACGATTTGCCGCGTTTACACGAAATCGCAGGCCTCCCTGGCAAGCTCCACCCAGTCTACCTTCCCGTGGGCAACGACAACCCACTCCTTCATGAGTCGGCCGTGACCGGGATCGAAGCGCATTGCCTGCAATCACCTGCGCGTCGACTCGTTGCTTCGGAAGTTTCGCGACGAATCGCTTCCTCCCGAACAACGGCGAAAATCTTTCCATTCACCTTCAGGCCGTAGGAGAACATCATCTTTCCTCCCGCTACGTCCCGATAAGAGGCGCGAGCGTCGTGATTACGGACTTTCCGATCTGGATGCCTACGAGCGGTTGTCGAAAGTCGCGAAGGTTCATTTCAACGAAATGGGGGATCCAAATTACGTTGTCGTGGCTTCCATCGCAAAGAAATACCTGCCCCCGACGAAGAAACCGTAGAGGTAAGATAAATCCCTTAAGACGTTTCCTGCGGCTGCGGTCTCATTGCTTTCGTCCGCGATTACGCGGAGTTGCTGCCCGGCTCGTTTGAGCTTAAGGCGGGAAATTTCTACGTCGCCCCGGCAGGCGAGCGGGACCGCCGCCACGCTTTGAAAAGCATTCGCAAATACCAGAAACCGGATCAGCGCATTTTCGTGGGAGTCACTGCTACAGTCGGCCCCCGTTGGCACTCCGGAAGAAGTGCGGGACCGTGGACTCGAAGCGTCTGAGTGCGTCTGAGTACATACCGATCCAGTATCTCAGTACTATCGACGACTGCGGATTCTCGTCTTTCAGCGATGACACTTCCACGAGCCGTGACACCGCCTTTGCCAAGGTACGGGCGCGAGTGCAGGGCACGAAACTCGCGCCCGTCGTTTCTGGGGTGCTTGGAAGCCGTATCTCGTGCTCCTCAATCCTGAGACTGTGGTGCGCTGGCATCGTGCTGGTTTTCGACTGGACTGGAGTTTGATCTCCAGGCGAGAAAACAGGTCGGTAGGAAAAAACTGTCGACGGAAGTTCGAGAGCTGATCTTCCCCGGTCCACAACGGCGGATGGTCACAGATCACAGAGACCCAGTTTCTTGCGTCTACATAACCGTACCTCATTCGACCTTCGCGATTCACGCACTCGGTTCTTAAGAGACTCTCGGCAGGCAAAGCCACTGCGCTTGTCCGCCTTTCTTATCATTCTGCAAAATATCAACGTCAACCGAGATGCCGTTGATTTGAATCGACGGGAACAGCTGAATAACTTGGTATCCGCGAGTGGGGATATCGGGTACCCGGCTCTGTGAGCGCCAATAATGCTGGAAAGGCAAATCGTAGAGCTGCTGCCCTGTCAGCAACCCTCCAGCACCGACATATAGGCCAGGGATGTAGCCTGCGAGGTTCACAGCTTCGTACCAAGCTTCACAGTAGTCAATCACGTTCTGGGCCTGCGCAGTGCTATTCACCCCTTCCAAGTCACACCACACATTGACACCCGCAGGGAAGCCGACTTCTTGTGCGTTCGTGGCTGCATTTTGACCGTCCTGTTGCCCCTGATCTTGGTTCGGAAACCATCCTGGTGCCCGCACGTGCTGGACCGGCATCAAGGCCAGTCCCGAATTCAGAATCTCTGTTGCCTCCTGTGCGCTCAGGTCCCGGGCAGACTCTGCGTCGCGCGAAAGATATCTGAAACAGAACTTATATCCCTGAGCATAAAACTGCTCGGCAAGGAGCGCAGAGATAGTCGTATCGCAATCAAATCCAGGCACTGACGCAGCAGCGCTTTGGACAGACCCGGGCAAATCCATAATGTCCTCCTAAACTTCCGTTTGGCCGCTGACGAGCTTCTAGCTCCAATAGGAATCTGGAGATTCATGGGGTGGCTCTTTCTTTCTTTCTTTCTTTCTTCCTTTCTTCCTTTTCTTCCTTCCTGATCGTCACGTCAAACATCGAATTGCATTACTTCCTTACAACCTGTTCAGCTCGGCCCGCGAGCGTCATTCATTACGCGGGGCAACTGTTTTCGCCCTCGTGATCGGTCAGCCACAGCAGGATATTGCTCCACACCAGTTTTGGCGCATCGTCCGCGGTGAACAGGTCTACGTGTCCGAAGTCCAAAACCGCTTCCGCGGGTGGATAGAAGCTCATGATGTCGTGGGTGACGTCTTCGCTGCCCAGCAGTGACAACGTGTACAGACCTGCCGAGCCAAATCCCCCGCCCGCGCCAACGTAAAACACCGGGACGGTGATGTCCTCCAGGTGTTTGTCAAAAGGTAAGCTGACGTCACCGCAGGTCACGGCCGCATAGTCTGCAAACAGGCGAACGGGCTCGAAAGGTGTGGCTGCTATCAGAAGATTGTTCCACCGAGAGATGCTCGTGAAGGCGAGACCAGAGATGCCCGACGAACCGAAGGTACCACCAACGAAGTGGAAGAAGGGCGTGAACTCGGGCAGGAACTGGAAAAGCGCAGCGCCGACGGTCAACGACGCCTGGAGATTCGTGAGCCCTGGTAAAACGGGAGAAAGGCCGCTTGGATCCTGCACCGCAAGCGCGCCGAGTTGCTCAAAGAGCTGACCTGTGGCGTCGACGTAGATACCCGCCTTGATCTCTTTGTTGACGGTCGCTTCGAACGAACACTCTCCGGACACTGCAAATGGCGTGTTGGCCTTGTAAAAGGTGTCGACGGGAATGAACGCCTTCACCTGGCGCTGGCCGCACGGCCACTGTGACTCTTGATTGAGCAGGCCATAGCCGATCCACCCACCTCGGCTCCAACTCAGTAACGTCAAGCGTCCTCGGTCGCTGCCGGTCTGGCTGCGAACCTTGCGTGCGAAGCGAAGTGCCCGCTCCAGGTCGTCGATGTCGTGCTGCATGCCCCAGTTTTGCATGAATGTGAAGTCGCTGACGGTTTGCGGCACGAGCGTCCATGAAAAGTCGATCCCCCAAACGTCGATCCCATGGCTCGCAAGATAGACGCCGAAAGAATGGGGAGAGGCGGCGTCGCCCAGGAACGCTGCCTCGAATCCCCAATTGCGCCCGTGAGTCAAGAGAACGGCGTTGTGGCTGACAATCGGCTTCCCGTCCTCCACCCGGACCACGCGATGCACGCCTATCCGATCAAAGGCACCGGGTCCTGTAGTCAGCGTGAAGACGAACTCATAGACATCCCCGCTGATCTTTCGGATCGTATTGATCTGGGCCGCCCCAGCGGGCAGATCTTGTGCCGCGACCACCTGTGCGGATGCTACCAAAGCCAACGCCAGCACAAATCGGAGGAGCCAGCGCGTAGTCATAATTAGACCTCCATCAGGATTGATCCCATAGTCCTCGCCAAGAATGCAATGGTACAGGTGCGGGCTGGCCCCGAAACTAAGGCCCTGGGTTCTTTAGACCGCCAGTTCAAAGCCATGGCGCTACGATATCGGAAGCTTTTCTTGAATTTCAGAGTGTTCGGTTGTGGGGCTGCCAACCGGGTGCCCAACCTGCTGTTCCCCAGTGGACCTGTCAAGGGTGCGCGCAATTTGTGCGCCCCCAATCTGTCAACGCTGTCCAGAACTTCGTCTTTCGCTTCAATGCCATTTTCGGGCCGGTTACAGCAGCAACCGCTTGCGAGATAACCGGCTGAATTATTATCGCTGAATCATTATCGATGACATGAATCATGGCTCTCAGAGCAAAATGCCACCCGAGCCGGCGCGATTCGGTAATCAAGATGTGATGGGAGAATCCCGCGGTCAGGGCTATCATCAATCTGGGGCTGGCTTCTCACTCTTTGCCTCGTGGGCAATCTGTGCCTCGGAAGCAATGGCGCACAACGTCCAAATTTCAAGGGTTGTGTCGCGGTTTATAGGTACTGGTCAAGTCTGCGGCGTGTCTAATCGGAGCAATTGAGAACATCATCAAATCAATTCTCACAAACGCCGCTGTCTACTGCTTCCATCGGGTGCTCAGGCTTCGGTTCAAAGTCCTCCCATCGCGTTTCCTCCCCATTCGCGAACACACCCGCGATGATTTCTCCGCGCCCTTGGAGAAAGCGGGTCTTTTGCACAATATCATCATAGGCCAGATGAGAGGCCATGTGCTCATGCTCATACCACACTCGACTGTGCGTAGGAATATCGATGGAAGCCATGCCCGCCACTCTCCTTGTGTCGACGCCTCCTCCAGTTGTTTGAAAACCCCTCGCTAAGACAGGTGGGAAGTATAGCGTACATCAACCGCGACGATGACAGGCACAGGTGTCGTGTTCTCTATCTCAAGCCTCAAGACCTGCCAACTCAATTCGAGTGACAGGCACCAATGCACTCGCGTCGGGATGAGACAACACTGCTATTAAATATCGTGACCGAGACCGCATTTTTGAGTGGGGTCAACTCAGGTGGCTGCGCTGTCTGCCCGAGCAAGGTTGCGGTCACAACAAGCAGGAGTACGGTCTGGATGATGGCACTCCTCATGGACAGCGCGGGCTGCGGAAATCCGCGTGGCGTTTACAAAACTTTACGTACTTTACGTTGCGTTGGTTGACAAGCTGGCGAGCTCTGCATAGACTTTGGCCCGTTTTTAGGAGCGGGGCACCGCCAATCCGTGGCGGAGCGCAGTTCCAGGCCCGAATCATTCTGGCTTTTTTCTCTCAACCAATACTTTTAGGGGAGCCACATCTCAAAACGGCATGCGGTTTGGTAGCTCGAGTCGTTCTGAATGTTGAGTCTCGCTAACGCCCCACAATCGCACTGCGTGTCCCCTTCGCAGGGTACAACGGAGGAAATATGTCCAACTCCAGATTGTCTCTAGCCCGAACCCTTCGGTCCCGAATGCTGTTCCTGTTGCTCCTGCTCGTCACTCTGGTACCGGTTTACATGATGGCGCAGGACTACCCGCCTTACGGTCCAAATGTCCCAACCGCACATTTTGATCACGGAAAGAGGCCGCACATAACCCCTCCCGCCCCAAATCTGTTGCCCGACGGCAGAACGGCGCAGTCCGCATGGAATATGGCATTGGTGGGATACGACACTCTTGACGGCCGTTCGACCTACCAGCCGCTGGTTGCTCATCAGGGCAATCGTTACATCGCCTATATGGCTCATCATGCCGGGACCGGGATCAATCGCTTGAACGGCAAGGTCGAAACTAACGGAACTTCGCTTCTCGACGTCACCGACCCAGCACACCCGGTTTATCTCGCGCACATCCCGGGACCCGGCGGCTCGATCGATGCAGCCGGCAACCAGATGGCCCATGTCTGCAGCGGTGACTGGTTGCCATCCAACAGCGCCGAGGAGGCTGCACGCAAACAGGGTCGGTATTACCTGCTGCGCAGCAATGGCAACTCCTCCGGGTCCGCCAACCCAGGGCAGGAATCACACCAGATTTTTGACGTTACCGACCCTGCGAACCCTGTGTTGCTGACCACCGTCGTGACCCAACTCACCAACACTCACAAGAACTGGTGGGAGTGCTACTCAGGAATCGCCTACCTGGTAGCCAACGATAGTTCCCTGGCGTCACCGAGGCCCGATTTGGCGCCCGGCTGGCACCAGAGCGGTTCCAACCAGCACGTTAAGATTTACAACCTGCATGACCCGGCCAATCCAGAGTATGTCCGAGATTTCGGTTTTGTCGGCCAGCAACCTAACTTGGGATCCACTGTCGAAGGGCTGGTCACTCCGCCGACCGGAATCCATGGACCAATTTCAGGCGGTAATCGCATTTACATGCCCTTTGGCGTAGGCGGCAATGGTGTGGTTGGAATTTATGACCGCGAGAAGGTGCTGAAAGGCTGCACGCTTCCCGGCGCATCGGCCAACTGTGCCAAGAGTCCTACCGAGGCGGAAATGCTGGCGCCGCAAACGGGATTCTTCTCACTGCCGGGATTGGGCCTGCAGGGCGGGCACAGTTCCTTCCCCATCTTTGGGGAGGAGGATGGGAAGGCTCGTAACATTCTCCTCGTGGTATCAGAGGAAGGCGGCAACGAATGTAGCGCTGGAAGCGCACCCCACGCCGCCTGGCTCTATGACATCACCGACGAAGCGAAGGCAAAACTGATTTCGTTGAATCCCAATGATCCGGCGCGGACATTCCTGGATGTTCCCGACGGCTTCGACGGCATGTTCCATGTCGTGTCCAACGGGTTGACCGGTAGCGCGGGGCAGGCGTGTGGCACTTCGAATTGCGCGTCCTCAGGTGTGTATCAGGCCAGCCTCACGCCGCAGGATACTCCCCCACTTAACCAGAATACGTTCTGCAACCAGGGCGGACGCTTCGGCGCCCATGCCTCCTCAGAGCTGTTCTACCCGTCGTACTACGGCAGACTGGCGATCATCTCCTGGTTTGCTGGCGGCGTGCGTGTGTTCGATATCCGCAACCCCGACGATACGCGCCCGATTGCTTATTTCATCCCCGCGCCGAACGATACGGGCTGCGGGTCAGGAGGCGGGCCTTCGCCTGGCCCCGGCTGCACTTTCGCGAACACGGGCAGGGACAATCACTCGGTGCACGCGATCCAAACTAACAATGTTGAACTCGATGATCGCGGGTATATCTACATCGCAGACCGTGCCGGCACTGGAATGCACATTCTGAAGCTCACCGGCGAGGCAGCGGCCGCGGGGTTAGGTGATGAGGTAGCGAAACACTGATCGTTCCTGACTCGGGGCTGTCATCCGTTTCACGGTACGGACCGTGAGTTCGGGAGGTGCGCACTCATGAAGTTTAAAGGGATGTTAGGGTTGAGCTTCGTGTTGCTGTCTTGCCTCGCGCTCGCGTCAGACGCTCCCGCAATCTCAAAGATCACTCCCAAAGACATCACCCTGGGTATGGTTTCGAAAATCAAGGTCGGTAGCTCGAACAGGGCGCAGGTGACGGAACTGCTTGGCGTCCCCTGGCGCACCGTCAACTATGGAGACTGCAATCCCATCGACTACCAGGAAATTTGGGAATACCTGGGCCATGAGGCCGGTGGTGTGTTCAGGATCAGCATTGAGTATGACGAGGCCGGCATAGCACGCATGATTGCCAAGACTCCGGCCAAGGGCGCGATCATCGTGCTGGCCGCTGCTCCGCCTCCGAAGGCGACTCACGAGCACTAGAAGACAGCAGGTTCCAGCAATGAAACGAGCGCTCGCGATTGCCTGCGCGGTTTGTATCGTAGGCGGGACGGCGGCAGCGAAACCGTCGTCCTCCGCCGTGCCGCGCACCCGTCCGGTTTACAGGAGACAGAAGGCAAAGCCACTCCCTTCTGAGGTTGTGGACCGACCCCAGCCAGCTCCAGCGCCCGCGGTTCTTGGTTCATTCCAAAATGGGTTGCTTACTGTCGCCGCCAAGAACGCTACGTTACGCGAAATCATCGACGGGGTGCGCGATTCCCCTGGCGCTGTGGTTGAGGCGCCCACGCTGAACGAGCGTGTCACCGTGTATCTCGGACCACAGCCTCCAGCGCAGCTTATCGCTGCACTGCTCGAGGGGTCGCATATGAACTAGGTCATTGTGGGCGGGGTCGCGGATTTACTGCTATCCGAGCCATCCAGGTCATGCCTTAACCCACGGCAAGAGCGAAACCCTCTTCCCCACCCCCGGCGGATGCGGCCCCCCGGCTGCCATCGCGAAGGTCGTCCTGCTGATCGCGCAGACCGGCGGCGACGAAGGTGTGGGACGTTGAAGTGGGGACGCCAATCATCCTAGTTCCTCCCGCGTCGATGCCCGCCGCACCTCAAATCGAAGTAAGCGCCCCGCCAGCCGCTTACGCCAACATGATGCAATTTCCGCGGACAGCAGCAAGTCATGAACCTGCGGTTCTCAACCGACGTGATTGCAACTTTACCCATAAAATTGCAGTAACTGCAGCTTTATGCTTCCCAAGAGGGAGGAGGAGGAGGAGAGAATGTGCCTTGAAGGCAGAAAATGGCAGTGGACGGTAGTCGACGGCAGTAGAGAAGTGCGGCTCATCTAACACACACTGCAGAAGCATTCCGGCGGGACAAAACGATTCCGCAACTCCCGGCTGTGGTTCATAGCAAAGCGCAAGGATGATCCCGGCTCCTCGATGTCCGGCGGTTTTCGCCGCCAGGTCCTTGCTGACACCCCGTTTGTCAACGATATTCGACACGGTAGACACTGTGTTTTTCAGATGCATGTACATTTGGTCTTCCTCACCAAATACCGCACAAAAGGGTGCGATGGAGCGGCCATCCACAGCCTACGGCTAATCTTTGCGAAGGTTTGTGCCGACTTCGAGGCTCAGCTTGGGGAGATGGAGGGAGAGGCCGACATGTCCGTCGGCTAATCCACTACCCGCCCCAACACTCGGTATCGGCAATGGTTAGCACTTAAAGGGGGTTTCCAGCAGGCTACTACGAAGCGCAAGACCTGATCTGGCCCACCAATACGGGAAGGGAGTACTTTTGGTCACCTCCCTACTTGGCTGCAACCTGTGGAGGAGCGCCAATCCGCCTCCTCAAGCAGTACATAGAATCTCAGAAGACACCGACTTAACCGAGTCGCTTATATCCCCACCCTAAAAGGGCGAGCGAGATTTTACGCTCCATCGGATAAGGAACCCCATGGCACGGGGAACTTCGTACAGCTCGGCGGGCAAGCGTGGAAACAAACCGCGACCGGGACCCACAACTCGTCTTCCTGGAGAGAACTACGCCATCTTTTGCGCGGTCAAGCCTGACGGTGTCGAAGTGTCGAAGTGCCGCTCCTCCTGCGCTCACAACCCGAGGGGGACGGAGAATGCGCCCTGAGGTCTGTCATTCGCTCCGCATAAGCGCGGCTTGTTGCCTGCCGGTGTATACTTCGTTTCTCAAGCGGTCGAGTTGTGGGGGCTCCTTCAATTCAACACCGGTAGTCGCCTCGAAGCTGTACCGGCCATTCTCTAGCTCCCCCCTCGCCAAATTGTTGGTAGAAGAGTTCGTGTGTTTTCGGGGTCAAGCGGGCTCCCCGACGTTCAGCCGCACATGAAGGAGCTGACCACGGCCTCTTTCAAATTCAAGGCATTGCAGGAGAAGGACCATGATCGCCACAAGAATCGTTCTGGTTGTCACTCTGCTGGTCCTAGCTATTGCACTCAAGGTGCGAGCTGAGGGCGAATGTGCGGCCGCTACCCTAGCCGGTACCTATGGTTTTTCAGGCAACGGATTGGACACTGTTCGCAAAGCAGGCAGCAATACCGGCTTCGCCCCAGTTGTTTTTGTTGGAACAATTTTGTTTTCCGGGGACGGAATACTCTCCGGCTCTTTCACTGCGAACGGTAATGGACATATCGAGCGCGGAATCCCCTTCACGGGAGCGTATATTGTCAATCCCGACTGTACCGGCTCCGTCGCCGTCATCGAGAGGAACGGCTATGAGTCACACTTTGAAATGACCATCGCCAATGGCGGGAGCGAGGTCCTCGCGATTCAAACAAATTCGGGAAAGCACAGGATTTTTATAGTTCAAAAGCAGTGAAGATCAAGCCAGCCGGGTGCCGACGCGGAATTAGGCCAAGGACCTATTCTCCGTATGTGCGGCAGAATCACGGACGACGCGGGGGAAGCGCCACCGCCGAGCACGCGCGACTCAGCACCCAGCTATGGCTGTATTGACCGGGGCATTCCTCTCCTGACGCGAGACGGGGATTTCCGGGCGTTCGTCGAGGCTGCGGGCCTCGATCTCGTGTTTGGATCTTCAACGACGTGACCCTTGTCCGGCGATGGAGGGATCTGCTAAGGGGACAAGGGACCCTGCGAAAGCACCGCAATACCTCACCGCTGAGTGACTTTAACGCTTTCCAGTTCACACGCTGTTGTTTTTACTAGAAGCCGTCAGAATCTAGGAATCTAAGGAGAGCGTTTAGAGCGGGCGTGTGTGCGTCCAAGGCAACGGAGCCACCGCTAGCACGTTGATCGTGGGTTCAGCGGCGGCGGAGTCGCGGACACTCGCGGTCCACTGTATTGTGTTTCATCGTGTCCTTACTGGCCTTTGCGAGCAGACCCCGGGCCTGGTAAATATCATATGATCTTCTATTTCTCAAATCCGGCGCATTCTGGTCCTCTTGAAGGCCGGGAAAGCCTCTATTGACGCACCTTCGACTCGGTTTCTACCTCTTTGAGGAATTCCTAACATTTCGGTAGGATTTCCTCAATATGCTAGGAGCTGGATCGTATCGAGACCGCATCATTCCTACGTTCCAATGGTACGTTCCAGTATCTCACCGGTTTGCCAAACTTTCCCGATCCGCAAACCTTGCGTCGCTTCTTAACTCCAGGCACTACGCGGTTTTTGGGAGCAGATTCATCGCGTCAATGACCGACTACTACAACATTTTATTAATCAGCCCCAACCCCGCTCGCGTCTTATTTTCGACGTCGAGAGCACGGTCGTGACCGTGTTTGGACATCAGGATGGCGCTGCGGTTCGGCTACAATCCCCGCTATCGCGGCAAACGATCCTACGATCCCTTACTCTGTATCGAACCCAACTCCTCTTATTCTCTCGCTAGGGAATCTTGGCGCCACCACGAAACGGCGGGCTTCACATGAATCGGCCTTCTCGCCTCACGGGCATTCCTGATCAGGCCCAGCGGCCGATCGTAGTAGTAAATTTGGGCTAGTCAATTTACGTAGACAATAAGGACTAGCCAAAAATGAGAAACAGATTCTGGTTACTTAGTTACGGCTAAGCGTCCGAGGTAGGCCATGGCGGTAGGCCATGGCGGTAATTGACATTAGGGGGCGGGCAATGCTGAACTAATGGATGAAGTCCAGCTCCCTACGTGGAGGTCGCCTCGGCGCCACGACCGGTGTGTGCAGTAGGGGTGAAAATGAGGCTCCCAAATGTGCGAGGGGGGCCTACCCAAGGCCGAAGGGATGGACACATTCAGCATTGTGACTGAGTGGGCGGAGAGTGGGCGGAGCGGTTAATACCTGTGGCCAAGGGCGCGGGACTATGCGCCACCATTCCCTTGTAGTAACAGTCCGTGCTGAAGCTCGTTGCCAGGGCTATTCAGACGCATTCTCGTCATGAAAAGTCCGTCGCATAGCAACTCGAAGACCGAGGCCTTACTACCCCTCTTAGGCAAGCCGGTGCCGTCTGTGGAGAGCGATAGAGGAATTCGCTGCCGGAAATAAGGTCCTTACCTGATTGTCAACTGCTCCCGCGTCCCATAAATTCACGCTGGCAAACAAAGGGAAACTACATCGCTTTCGCGACGTCGGCAGAAAGCCCGAAGCAGTTCGCACTCCTGAGCAGTGAGTGGTAGGGGGGAATGGGACTGAGAGGGCGGAGTTGTTTATTCGCCGCGTAGACCTGATGGGTCTGCACGCCACAGTCCGCCTTCGACCTTTTCGAACTCGCGGTGTTAGTCAACGCCATAAACCCGACATACGAAACCGTGAGGGTCACAACTCCACCCGAAACTGAGTATCCACAGAGAGGCGTACGCATAACTCGAGTCTCAGGATCTTTTGTACCAGCAAAATGTTTCACAGGCATTAAGGGTGGATTAATTTCTTATGAAAATTCCAGGGTGTCAGGCATAACTGCGAGCTTTTGAAAAGCGTCGCCTACCGCCCGCTAGGAGACATTTCCTGGGGGGACGCAAACGATGCCAAGCCCGGAAGAAGATCGACGGAAGGTCCGGAGGAGGACAGCTTGAACTCTCAACCATTTGTTGGTGAACAACTAAATTCAGCATTGTCAACCTATCCCCTACGAAAGGACATAGGAGATAGTGATCCTGTCTGCGTAATGGCCTATTCTCACGACGGTTTCGGATTGGGACATCTTCGCAGGAACACTAATATCGCCGCTCGGTTCGTTCGCCAGAGGCCAGGGTCAAACGTGCTCCTGCTAGTGGGGTGCTCAGTGGGGAGCTTTTTTGGTTCACAAGCAGGGGTCGACTTCATCAAAGTTCCTTCCATTGTCAAAGTCGCTGCCGAAGACTGGCACCCTCTCAATCTCCGCATAAGCCCGGAGAAAATGAAGGGCCTTCGTGCTTCCATGATCCAGAAAGCAGCCGAAGTCTTTCGGCCAGACCTCTTCCTGGTCGATCACGTACCCACTGGAGTTTGGGCAGAACTCCTACCCACGTTGCAGATGTTCCGCGAACGCGAAGATCCTCCCCGCACTGTCCTTGGGCTGAGGGACATCGTCAACGCTCCAGACACCGTCCGCGAGCTCTGGCGCCGCGAGAATATCTACAGGGCTATCCGCAACCATTACGACGAGGTTCTTATTTACGGTTGTCCTAGTGTGTTCGATACGGCATCGCAGTACGGGTTGGATGTCGAGTTCCCCGGAAAGATCACATACTGCGGGTACATCTGCTCGGACGAGCCTCACAAAACCAGAAAGCAAATGCGTGAGGAGCTAGAAATCCGAAAGGACAAGTTGGTCGTGGTCACGGCAGGGGGAGGGAGAGATGGCTACCCAATGCTGCAAGTGTGCTTAGACGCTCTTCAGCTCTTCGGACAGGACCCTCCCTGTGAAGTCATCCTCATCGCCGGTCCCCTTATGGATCCCGAACAGAAAGCGCGTCTTCAAATACAGGCAGAGGGACTGAAAGTCCGAATGTTGAGCCACGTGTTCGACAACTTAAACTACATGAACGCCGCAGACCTTGTGATCACGATGGCGGGGTACAACTCGCTATGCGAGATTCTGCGTTTGAGGAAGAAGTCCTTGGTGCTGCCACGTGCCGGCCCAAGCGCCGAACAGATCATGCGTGCTAAGTACTTTGCGGAGCGCGGACTGATCGACATGATTCATCCCCAGGACCTATCTCCGAAGCTTTTGGCGAAACGGGTGATGGCAGCCTTAGAGCGAGACGATTACCCCGTTGACGACGAAGCCATCCAGTTGGACGGCGCCGCGCGTGCGGCTGTCCATCTCTCGGAACTTCTCGGACAGCGAGTGTATGAATCCGCGGCCTAATCAGAACCGCACGGTCGGATATGTCGTCAGCGGCTGGCCGCGGCTGTCGGAAACTTTTATCCTGAACGAGGTGATTGCGGTGGAGCGGCGGGGGGCGCGGCTGCGGATTTTTTCCGTGAAGGATCCGAACGACGAGCCGGTTCACGCCAGAGTGGCGCAGGTACGTGCGCGGGTAACCTACCTCTCGATTAAGCACAGCGGGAAACCCATTTTGCAGGCTAGTATCCGCTTATTTTTCAGGCGACCTATCCGCGGCTGTCGAACCATACTTCGGGCACTGCGCTATGGTCGGTGGGGTGTTCTCCGATGCTTCTTCCAGGCGAGTTATCTAGCCGAGATACTTTCCCGGGAACCGTTGACTCATCTTCATGCGCACTTTGCCCATGACCCGGCCCTCGTGGCGATGTTTACTCATCAGCTCACCGGAATTCCCTACACTTTTACGGCTCACGCCAAGGACATTTACGTCAAGACGCCGCCTGAGCTTCTTCGAGCTGAGGCCCAGCGTGCTCGGGCGGTGATCACGTGCACCGAGTACAACCGGCGCTATCTGTCGACGCAGATCGGGGCGGCAGCTAATGGCAAACTTCATTGTATTTATCATGGGCTCGATCTCTCCCAATTCAAGTTTTCGTGGCCACGCGCTTCTGATTGCGAGCCACCAGTGATCCTGTCGGTCGCCCGGCTGGCCGAGAAGAAGGGCCTGAACGACCTAATCCTGGCGGCTGACATTCTTCGGCGTCGCGGCCGTTGTTTCCAAGTGGAGATTGTTGGAGACGGCCCTCTCCGGCCGTCTCTCGAAGCCCAGGTTAGCCGCCTCGGGCTGAATGACCGGGTAAAACTGCTGGGCGCTCTCCCCCATGAAAAGCTCTGCCGTGCCTACCAAAGAGTTTGCGTTTTTGCGCTTCCCTGTAAGGTGACCGCCGACGGCGACCGCGACGGCATTCCGAACGTATTGCTGGAGGCCATGGCCAGCGGAGTGCCCATCGTCTCGACGCCGGTTTCGGGCATTCCCGAGCTGATCACCTCAGAAGGCGAAGGTCTGCTTGTCCCGCCGAACAGCCCTGCGAGGCTTGCCGACGCGCTGGATAGACTGCTCACCTCGCCTGAACTCAGAGAACGACTAGCCCTTGCCGCCAGGGCCAAGATTGAAACTTGCTTCTCCATCGAACGGAGTTCTGCACAATTGCTGTCTCTTTTCGAGCAGGGAGGAATCAGGTGAAGGTTCTTTATCTGTGTAACGATCCGGGCATCGATCTGGCTGGGAAAAGCGGCGGCGCCATTCACATCCGCTCTTTCGTTCGCGCTCTCGCTGACCTCGGTCATGAAGTCGCTATCGTTACTTGTAGTCCGCGGGGCGGTGAGAAAACCCTCGAATCCGATCTGCATGCCACAATTTTTCCAGCACTCCTCGCTCCTTGGAATCGCGCGCTCGCTCAGGTTCTAAGAGCCGCCAACCGTGCAGTGGGCCGAACCCCTCGTCGCAACCCCGATGCGGTGCGGGCCCTCCACAATCTGACGTTTTTCAGGGCGGCAATGGATGCCGCGATGCAATTGAATCCAGATTTCATTTATGAGCGTTACAGCCTCTGGGCGGTGGCAGGCCTCCAGTTGGCCAAAAAACGCTCGATTCCACTGGTTCTCGAGGTGAACGCGCCGCTCGCTTATGAACAGCAG
>Ga0209577_10000494_pt1 | contig 40033 bp, 33 predicted proteins | sample GraSoiAngelo_109_FD_185874 | JGI IMG/M metagenome (GOLD analysis project Ga0209577, IMG submission 185874) | Grasslands soil microbial communities from the Angelo Coastal Reserve, California, USA - 14_0903_12_20cm (SPAdes) (version 2) | ecosystem: Environmental > Terrestrial > Soil > Grasslands... | reverse complement strand
GCGCGGCGAATTTGTGATTACCAATAAGGAGCGCAACCATCGTTCCACGATTTACCACGTGGAGATGCCATACTTCATGCGGCTGAGTTGTCTCGATTTTGGAATGCACGCCGGATATGTGCCGAACTATCCGGCATCGCACGGCTGCATCCGATTGCCGGAAGACACTGCCCGCAAATTCTTCTCCGAAATTCCAGTCGGCACACTGGTCAGCGTGCAATAACCGACACGCGAACGAATCAGGAAAGCAGGAAAACAGGAAAATGTTTTTGGTAGGGCGCCACCACCGGCCGCGCGGTTCCCCATCCAATTAATCAGGAAAACATGAATTTTTTGGTAGGGCGCGACCGCCAGGCGCTCCGTAGCGTTGTTTTGCGCCGCAACCAAAACGCGATTGCGCTTTGTTTGTAGGGCAGGCGCCTCGCTTGCCAGCTCTCCAGTGGGGCCGCCTGAAACCGCCGCATCTTAACGGCTCAAGCAGAAGCTTATGCAACCTACGATCTCCGCGACGTCCCCTAGGACTTAACCTGGCGCCGAGGCACACCAAGAGCATAGGGAAACATGCAGGTTCGCCTCCCATTTCGCGTCTCGCTGTGCGCTGCCTAGTGACTTAGTTGGTCGCCGGCTGGGCCTTGCCAAGTGATGCGGCGGTTACATTGATCGTTCCCACCATTCCCTGGGCAAAATGGAAGTTGCATTGATATTGGTAGGTTCCCGCTACCTGTAAGCGATATCGAAACTGCGTATGGGTCGAATCGATCGGCGCATTCCATGTCTGCGCGCCGGCCGGGACACTCGTCGAGGTAGTGGTATGCATTCCATTGACAAACCGCCAGATGATTATGTCGCCTACATGGGCGTTAATCGTAGCTGGCTGGAATGTGAAATTCTGGACTCTAACCCGAATCCTGGCTGCCGACGCCGCTGATACACTGCATATGGCTAATGCCACCGTAAGAAGAAGGATTTTTTTCATAATGGTCTTGGCTTTGAGTGCAATACTCTGAACAAATTTTCGCAAAGTCAAAGCAGTATATTTGAAAAAGGTTACAAAGTTGTTACGAGGCCTGGCAAGACGTGCATGCGGTATTTCTCATACGTTTTTGGGCGATCAGATTCGCAGATAGACGTTTATGACGTTCGCGATCAAAGCCGAGGTTAGCAACCCAGGCGCGGCGACGTTCGCGTTCGACGCGCAGAAAACGATGTATGGTGGCAAGCACATCGCGAAAGGCGACCGGATCTTCGTCTTCGCGAGCGAGAACGAAGGCGGACCGGGTCTTATCGCGCACGGGGTCGTCATCTCGGCCGAAGCGATCGCAAAAAAACGAGAGATCGCCCGGCAAACGCCGCGTGTGAGCATCAGCGTCAGACGCATTGCGAGCGCGAAGCGGCGCCTGGGACGAAGTGAGCTCAAACCTTTTTCCAACTGGAACGATGACCGACCCGAGACCGAGCTCAATTTCAAATTCTATCGTCAGGCGACGAACAAGATCGTCGGCATATCGGATAGAGCGGCGGCGTTCCTCAGCAACTTCTTTTGACGACAGGATTTCGAAAAGACGGCTTAACAACGCGACCGTGTTCCCGATGATGTTGCTGTATCGGAATGGCGGGAAAAAACTGCCGCCATAAATCCAAATTCTCAAAGCAAAGCGAATTACAGGGAAGACAGAGAAATTCCCAGCCCCGTTCGCAAAGTCACCCGAGCTGGCGTATATTTGGGGTTCGAGCTTATGAAGGAATTGAGAGTAGAAAATCTGCGCGTCGCCATCGGCGATCAGGAGATTGTGCGCGGATTGAGTTTGCGCGTTCCCCGCGGCGAAGTGCACGCGTTAATGGGCCCAAACGGCTCCGGGAAAAGCACTTTGGCCAAGGTCTTGGCCGGGCATCCCGATTACCACGTCACCGGCGGTAAGGTCTTGATGGACGGGGAAAACCTCTTGGAACTTGAGCCGGACGAACGCGCACGGCGCGGTTTGTTTCTGGCGTTCCAGTACCCGAGCGAGATTCCGGGCGTGAGCATCGCCAACTTTTTACGGGCCGCGTTGCAAGCGCGTGTGCCGGAAGGCGAAGAGTTGGAGGCCACTGATTATTACGCCAAGCTTTACGAAAAGATGGAATTGCTGGGGATGGATCGCTCATTTACGTCGCGTTCAGTTAACGAGGGCTTCTCTGGCGGCGAAAAAAAGCGCGCGGAAATCCTGCAACTGGCGATGCTCGAGCCGAAATACGCCGTGCTTGACGAGACCGATAGCGGCTTGGACATCGACGCGCTCAAGACCGTTGCCCACGGAGTCAATTCGTTGCGCGGCCCCGATCTTGGGATATTGTTAATTACGCACTATCAGCGGCTCCTGAACTACATCATTCCCGACTACGTTCATGTAATGGTGGGAGGGCGAATTGTCAGGAGCGGGCGAAAAGAGCTCGCGCTTGAGCTGGAAGAAAGAGGCTACGATTGGGCGCGCGAGGGAGCCGCGGAATCGGCGTTTACGAGGTAACAAAATGAAAAGCGAAACGACAGCCATCAATATCGATCGCGGTAAGGGCGATTTCTTTTACCCGGAAGCTCACGTGCGCGACGCGGGCGCGGGCTTGAGCGAGCGCACGATTCACTACATCGCGGATGTGAAGGAGGATCCGGATTGGGTGCGCGATTTTCGTCTGCGCGCCTTGAGAACATTTTGGGAGAAACCGCTCCCGATCCACTGGGCGAGCAAAGAACTCGAAGCAATCGACTTTGACAAGATCCGTTATTATCTCGCGCCCGGCACCGAGCCGAAGCGGAGCTGGGAGGACGTTCCCGAAGACATTAAGCGGACGTTCGAACGGCTCGGCATTCCCGAACAGGAACGAAAATTTTTAGCGGGCGTGGAAGCGCAGTTCGACAGCGAAGCGGTGTACTCCAACATCAAAAAAGCTGTCGGCGAACAGGGCGTGATCTTTATCGGTTCCCGAGAAGGGCTCAAGAATTATCCGGAAATTTTCCGGCCCTGGTTCAGCAAAGTCATTCCGGTTGGCGACAACAAATTCAGCGCGCTGAATTCAGCGGTGTTCAGTGGCGGCTCATTCATCTATGTCCCACCCGGCGTGAAAGTGAAGCATCCGCTACAGGCATACTTCCGCATTAACGCGGAAAACTTCGGCCAGTTTGAGCGGACTCTCATCATTGCCGACGAGGGCTCGGAAGTGACGTATATGGAGGGCTGCACCGCGCCGAAGTTTAACACGCCGACTCTTCATAGCGCAGTCGTCGAACTCGTTGCGCTCAAGGGCGCGAAGATTCAATACATCACTGTGCAGAATTGGGCTTCAAACGTTTTCAACCTCGTCACCAAACGCGGGCTCGCTCACGAAAATGCCGAGGTGAAATGGATCGATTGCAACATCGGTTCGCGGCTCACGATGAAGTATCCCGGCGTGATCATGAAAGGTCGCAAGGCACGCGGCGAAGTTTTATCGATCGCTCTTGCCAATGACGGCCAGCATCAGGACACCGGTGCAAAGATGATTCATGCTGCCGATGAAACGACCAGTAACATTGTCTCCAAATCCATCTCGGTAGGCAAAGGACGCGCCACTTATCGCGGGTTGGTGCACGTGCCGAAACATCTAAAGAATTGCAAGAACAACACCGAGTGCGACGCGTTACTCATCAACGCGACGTCGCGCACGGACACTTATCCCGCCATCACTGTGCGCGGCACTGGCAACTCAGTTCAACACGAAGCGAGTGTGAGCCAGGTGAGTTCGGAGCAAATCTTCTACATGCAGCAGCGCGGTCTTAGCGAGGCGCAGGCGATGAGCCTGAGCGTGAACGGCTTCGTCAACGATCTCGTGCGGCAATTCCCGATGGAATACAGCGTCGAGCTCAAGCGCCTGATCGAGCTGGAGATGGAAGGCTCGGTCGGGTAAGGTGGCGCGAGCCTCTGGCTTGCGTGTTGATTGGCTGCAAGCGAGGACGCTCGCACTACTCTGACCTGCGGTCACAAAAATCCACATGCCATTAGTCACACATCAAGAACAAGCCGCATCGATTCTCTCTGGCCCGAGCGATTCGCTCGAATTCCCGGATTGGTTTCGCGATCAGCAGCGCGAGGCGTGGCAACAATTCGAGTCGTTACCAAACCCGACTCGAAAAAATCAGGCCTGGCGATTCTCTAACGTCGCCCTTCTCGATCTGGCGCCGTTTAGAATCAGTCCACCACTTTCAGAAGACGACCGGAAGAACATTCTGAAATATTCCCGCGGACTCGATCAGGTCGCGGGTCGAATGATTTTCGCGAACGATCAATTAGTCGAGCGCGACGTCGTTTCTGAAGATCTGAAAAGGCGCGGAGTCATTTTTCAGACGCTCGAGCGCGCCATGGTGGAGCACGCCGACCTCTTCCGGAAATATTTCATGTCCACTGAAGCGACGCTCGGCTCGGCCAAGTTCGCCGCGTTACACAAGGCGCTCGTTTCGTCGGGAACATTCCTGTTCGTACCGCGCGGACTCGAAATCGAACTGCCGATCGAGATCTTCCATTGGCTTCGCCACGATAACATGTCGGTGTTCCCGCATCTGCTCCTCGTGACCGACGAGTTAGCGAAGGTCACAGTGATCGAGCATTTCCGCTCGTGCAGCCGAACGGCGCCCGGCTTCGCCTGTGGCGTGAACGACCTCATCGCAGGGCCCGGGGCGAAGGTGACATACGTATGCGCCCAGGAATGGGCCAATAACGTCATCGCATTACAAATGAACTCCACGGTCGTCGATCACGATGCCTCAGCGATGAGCCTGAATTTGCACGTGGGCGCAAAATATTCGCGGTTCGAGAGTCTGAGCCGTCTCATGGGCGAAGGCGGCCGCAGCGACCTGCTCGCTGTCGCGGTTGCCAGGCAGCAGCAGGAATTTGATGCACGCACATTGCAGGATCACATTTCGCCGCGCACCGCGAGCGATCTCCTTTACAAAAACGCGCTCGACGATCACGCTCGCACCATTTTCGGCGGGCTCATCCGCGTGGAACCGCACGCTCATTTCACTGACGCCTATCAAAAGGTTCGCAACCTTCTGTTGAGTGACGACTCAGAAGCTAACTCAATGCCGGGTTTGGAAATCCTCGCTGACAACGTTCGTTGCACTCACGGCGCAACCTCGGGCCAGATCGACGAGGAGGAACTGTTCTACCTGCGCAGCCGCGGCATTCCAACAAGAGCCGCCCAGCGCCTAATCGTCACCGGATTTCTCGACGAAGTAATCCAGCGCCTCAATCACTCGGTGATCGGTGATCATCTGCACCGGCTCGTGGAAGGGAAATTTGCCGCGTAACCAGATGATTTTCGAAGCGGGATCAGTTCTCCGGTTTCTCCTCGGTATTCAGTTCGAAATTGATTTTAACGTCGTAGTGGTCGCCCTTGATTAGCCCGGTCGGCGGCGGATCAACCTGGATGACTTGTTTGGCAACGGCCACCACTGATTCATTCACTGTGGCGTTCCCGGAGGCTTTTGCGATTTCGAATTTCGAAACGCGACCGTCCTTTTCGATTCGCACGTTCACCAGTGTCGAAATCTTTGCGGCCGGAGGGACGTTCGTGGTGGGCTGGATCCAGGCACTGTAAAAGCGATCGTGTAGCATGTTGCCATACCAGCCAAATTCGGACGCACTGCTTCCGCCGCCAGCTTTACCTGTTGATCCGTTTTCGCCGCTTCCGTTCTGAGACGCGGACTTCTTTTTTGCCAGAACAATTTTGTCTTTTTTCTCCGACTTGGCGTTCGCTTTCGCTGGGCTCGATTTTGGGTTTTCCACCGGTTTTGGAGAGGCTTTCGCCACCAGAGTTTTCTTGAGAGTTGGTTTTGGAGTTGTTTTGGCTTTTAATGCAGGGGTGACACTTGGCTTCGCCGGTGTTGCTGTTGCCGCCGATTTCGGAGTAGGCGATGGCAATTGGATTTCGCTCTTGGCTTTTGTTGTGACAGGCTTTTCGTCTGCGGCTTCATTCTGTGCCGGTTCATTGTATTCAGTGCCGCTGGGTTGCTGCTTTGGCGCTGGCGATTCCTGTTTTTCCGGTTCGCCTGCCGAGAGATCTGCTGCGCCATCCAACCACACGATGCTCTCCGGGCTCGGGGAGGCCCTCGCTGCCACACTCCAGCGGATCAGTCCCGCGATAAGCGCGACATGGGCCAGTGCGATGAGCACGACATTTCGCCAAAAGGGCTTCGCCGCATTAAATCGTTTAATTGTTGAATCGTTGAAACACGACTCCGATGTAACGATGTGACGATGTAACGAATCACGCTGGTCATTAGCGTCCATTTGGCGTTGCTCTCGTGGCGATGCCCACCTTCGTGATTCCCGCGCGCTGCAATGCGTCCATCGCGCCGATTAATTTTTGCACCGGCAAATCGCGATCAGGGCGAATCACAATGGCGATATCCGGATTCGTCTGTTTCAGCTGCGTCAACTGCGTCGTCAGAGTTTCCACGTCCATCACCTGATTATGGAACCGGATGATGTCGGTGCGGTCGATTGAGACCGTTTGCACATGCGATGTATTGATAGCCGAATTCTTCGTGCCACTGGATGGGATCACCAGGTTCATACTGCTTTCCAGCAGCGGCGTCGTGATCATGAAAATGATGAGCAGCACAAAAGCGAGATCGAGCAGGGGCGTGATATTGATCTCGCTAAGTGTGGAGAGATTCTGGCGTTGCGAGTAGCGTCTCATCGTAATCTGTCATTCGGAGCGAAGCGCAGCGGAGTCGAGGAATCCCGCGGTAGTGCCGATGGTAATTTCACGGGATGTCTCGACTTTCGCTCGACATGACACTTTCGTAGTTCATCTGCGAAACGTCGATTCCCGCGACCCGTGATCGACGTATTTGTGCTCAAACTCCGATGCGAGCTCGGCGGCGAAGTTGTCCATCTCTACGATCATCCCACGAATGCTGGTGACGAGAAAGTTGTAACCGAACATTGCCGGAATTGCGACACAGAGCGCGGTGACGGTCGTGATCAGTGCGCCGGAGACACCGGGCGCCATCGCAACAAGGTTCGGCGAGCCAGCCTCGGCAACCCCAGTGAACGCGTCCATCACGCCCCAGACTGTGCCGAGCAATCCGAGAAAGGGCGAACCGCTCACGGCGGTTGCGAGCAAGATCATCTGTGATTCGAGCGAGAGCGCTGTTTCGCCCACCGAGCGTTCCATCGCCGCGCTGACTGCGCCCATCTGTGCCGGTGAGATTTTGTCGGCGATCTCGAGGCGCGCGCGGAAGGTGTCATCCACTTCAGGCGACCCGAGCAGATGAAACGTCATTTCCTCGCACCCGGCGCGGTATACGTTGAAAACCGGGGAGCCGGGGAAACGCGCGTTTTTCTCAAACAAACGAAGCGGCTGTCGGTCCTGGTGAAACGCAGCTAGGAAGCGCGTGTTTTGTTTTCGCGCGAAACGGATCACGCGCAGCTTTGTGATCATGATCGACCAACTAAAGATCGATACGATGGCAAGAAGGGTGAGAACGATTTTCCCTGCGATCGTCGCGTGATCGAACGCAAACAGCAGACCGCCCCCGGCAGCTACGATTTCCGGAACGAGCATTCCCGCGTCACCGCCTTATTAATAACGCACTCCGACAGAAGCGCCACCCAAAACACGCGGTCATCCTGAGCGGAGCGAAAGCGAAGTCGAAGGATCCTGCGAAGCTACCATGGAGTTTAGTCGCGGGATGTCTCGACTTCGTTCGACATGACGTTCCTATGAAGAAATTCTTTTTGGAAAACTCGGTCGCCTCTTCGCCGCAACGATGAATGCCGCACCAATGACAATGAGAAAAAACGAAAAGAATTGGCCGCGCGTGAACGGCCCGATCAATTCGGCATCGGGCTCGCGAAAATTTTCAATGGCGACTCGAAAGATCGCATAGCAAATAAAAAACAACCCGGTCAAGATGCCGTTAGGCTGGCGCGTACGCGTCCGCACAAACCACAAAATTGCGAACAATGCGATACCCTCGAAGAAGGCTTCATACAGTTGCGACGGATGGCGCGGCGACAAAATTGAGCGCAGTGCATTCGACACCTGTGGCTGACCGCGCACCGCATTGACGATCGCGTCGGGCGTCGTCAACGACGGATCGATTCCCGCGCACGCTGTGACGGCGCGTTGTGCTTCCTGAGGATGGTCGAGCAGCTCCTTCGGGAATTGCATCGCCCACGGAATGTTCGCGATCCGCCCATACAGTTCGCCATTAATGAAGTTTGCGCATCGCCCGAAAAATAATCCCACCGGCGCTGTTACGACGAGATTGTCGCCGAGGTTCAGCCATGAAATTTTGTGACGGCGCGCGTAGTAAAACGTGAACAGCAGTATCCCAAGCATCCCGCCGTGACTCGACATCCCGCCTTCCCAGACGCGCAAGATCGACAACGGCTCACGCAACATTTCCGGTTTGTAGAAGAAAACGTACCCGAGCCGACCGCCAACGATCACGCCGAAGAGCGCGCAACCGGTGATGAAGTCGCCTACGCGCTGTGGCGGCAGATCGGCGTATCCGCGCTTGGAGAGCCAGATAAAAAGAAAGTAGCTGGACACAAACGCCAGCACATAAGCAAGCCCATACCATCGTGGTCCGACGTTGTCGTAGATCCGGAAAATGATCGGATCAAGATTATGCAGGTAGTAGGCGAGCATTTGCGGCGCGATTGTGGCTTTCATTCCGAGCGAAGTCGAGGCTGCAACGTAGCCTCCGCAGGTCGCGACGCCAGGTTTTCAATCCCGTTGCGAAATCTACAGGTAATTCCGCGCGATCCTTCGACTCCGTTTCGCTCCGCTCAGGATGACCGCACGGCTTTTGGACCAGATGTGTTCAAAACCCTTCGCAAAAATGGGGCGGTGCGGCTGATACGATTTTTCGCCACCTGTTCCGGCGTTCCGAAGGCGACCACTTCGCCGCCAGCGTCCCCCGCTTCCGGCCCGAGATCGACAATATAATCGGCTTCGGCGATCACACTGAGGTTGTGTTCGATCACGATTACAGTGTTGCCTTCGTCAACGAGCCGATGCAGCACGTTGAGAAGCAACTCAATGTCTGCCATGTGCAGCCCGATGGTTGGTTCCTCGAGCAAATACAATGTCGATCCGGGCTTCCGCATTTTTCGGATCCGCTCATCGGCCGCGCGACTCACCCCGCGTTTCAGCTGCGTCACCAACTTTAGCCGCTGCGCTTCACCGCCGCTTAACGTGGGACTTGGCTGACCTAGCTTGAGATAGCCGAGACCGGTGTCGACCAGCAGCGAAAGAGGGCGGGCTATTTTTGGGTGCGCTGAAAAGAATTCGGCGGCCTCTTCGATGGTCATCTCCATTACGTCCCCAATCGATTTCGCGTTATAGAGAACCTCCAGCGTCTGCGGGTTGTACCGCCGGCCGTGGCAATCTTCACAAACCACATAACTGCTGGGCAGAAAGTTCATCTCGAGCTTGATCATGCCGTGGCCCTTGCATCTCTCACACCGGCCGCCTTCGGCATTGAACGAGAACCGGCTGGCCGAATAGCCGCGCACCCGTGACACGGGTAATTGCGCGTAAAGATTTCGGATTTCATCGAACACCTTCACGTAGGTTCCGGGCGTCGAGCGCGAGGTCTTTCCGATCGGCGACTGATCGACTTCGTACACGGCTTCGATCTTGTGCGTGCCCTTCACGAGTTTGAAAAAATCGCCGTCGCCTGCGCGCTTTCTTTCGTTTATCTGGTCGCGAACCGCGGGCCAAATTACCTCATGCATCAGCGTCGATTTTCCCGAACCGGAAATTCCCGTAATCACCGAAAGCCGCGCGACCGGGAAACGTGCATCGATGTTCTTCAAATTGTTAGCGCGCGCGCCACGAATTTCGATCCAGTTTTCGACATCGCGCAGCGAGCGGCGTGACCCCTGGATCGGATGACACAGCGGTGATCTCAGGCAGCGCGCGGTTTCGGAATTTGGATTTTTTTGGACATCGCTCAGCGTTCCGCTCGCCACCACGTGGCCGCCGTGAATTCCCGCGCGCGGCCCGAGATCGACGATATGATCGGCGCGGCGCATCGTTTCTTCGTCGTGCTCGACCACGATCAACGAGTTACCCTTGTTCCGCAGCGTCGTGAGCGTTTCGAGCAAGCGCTGATTATCGCGTGGATGCAAGCCAATCGTGGGCTCGTCCAATACGTAAAGAACGCCGCGCAAATTCGAGCCAAGTTGCGCAGCCAACCGAATTCGCTGCGATTCCCCGCCGCTCAACGTTTTGGCCGAGCGCCCAAGCGACAGGTAGCCGAGTCCGACGGTCTCCATGAAACGCAGTCGTTGTTGAATCTCCGGAATGAGACCGGCGGCTACCGTCTCATCCCTGCCTTTGAATCTTAGTTTCGCGATTGCACGCGCTGCTTCGCCAGCCGACAGATTCGTGAATTGATCGATCGTATAGCCTTGCAGCCGCACATGACGTGCCGCCGCGTTCAAACGCGAGCCGTGGCAACTTGGACATTCGCGCGCCTCAGCTTCGTCGATCCATTCGGATTCGCGTTCGGCAGCCAACTCGCTTTCCAGAACAGATTCACCATCGCGGTTCGCTCCCGTTTGCAAATCGTGGTCCCAAATTTCGCCGAACCCACCACATTCTTCGCACATGCCATGCGGCGAATTGAACGAGAACAAACGCGGATCGAGTTCTTCAAATGCACGCTCGCAATTCGGACAACTCATTTCGGTGCTCACCATCGAAAGGCGATTTTTTGAATCGAGCAGGCGCGCTGTGCCTCGGCCGATCTCAAGCGCACATTCGGCGAGTTCTTGTGCAGACCGATGTGGAAGCGGCGCCCCCGCCGCTTTGCTGTTCGAGCGAGCACGCGGCGAGGGCGTCGCGTCAACCCAGATCACGCCCACAACGACGTCAATGGTGTGTTCCTTGAAACGCTCCAGCTTCCGAAATTGCGCGATCTGAATGAGTTTTCCGTCAACGTAAAGAGTGTCGAATCCATGGCGCTCCGCCCAGCGCGCCACATCGGTGTGAAAACCTTTGCGCGCTTTCACTAACGGCGCGAGAACTTTGAGCGGACCGCGTTTCGCAGCCGTCTCGATGTTTTTCACGATTGATTGAACGCTCTGTTTTGCGACAGGCAGATCGCAGTCGGGACAAAACTGCGTTCCGGTTTTTGCGAACAAGAGCCGCAGGAAATGGTAAATCTCCGTAACGGTGGCGACAGTCGATTTGCCCCCGCCACGAGTTATACGTTGCTCGATGGCGACAGTTGGCGGCAAGCCGCTGACGAGATCAACATCTGGTTTTTCGAGTTGCTCCACGAATTGCCGCGCATACGGCGACATGCTGTCGAGAAACCGGCGTTGTCCCTCGGCGAACAGGATGTCGAACGCTACCGTCGATTTGCCGGAGCCGCTCAGCCCTGTTATGACCACCAATTGTTCCCGCGGGATTTTCAGATCGATGTTCTTAAGGTTGTGCTCTCGCGCGCCCTGAACGTGGATCGCACCGTTGCGATCACTCGCGCCAAATCGCGGAGCTGTTTCTGCGGCTCGCGCCAACTCTACGCTGTCATCCTGAGCGTAGGCGAAGGACCTCTCAGACTCGCGCAAGATTTCGTGAGATCCCTCGCCGTCTTCGCGGCTCGGGATGACATGCAACGGTTTGGGAAATTTCGAGAGAACGTGTCGCAAGAATCTCCCGGTGTGTGAATTTGTTGTCCCCGCAACTTCCTCGGGCGTTCCAACCGCGACGACTTCACCACCTGCATCACCGGCTTCGGGGCCGAGATCGACGACCCAATCGGCCGATTTGATCACCTGCAGGTTGTGTTCGATTACCACGAGGGAATGTCCGCGATCTACCAGGCGCTGGAACAACCGCAGCAGTATGGCAACGTCGTCGAAGTGCAGTCCCGTGGTTGGCTCGTCGAAAATGAAGAGATTGCCAATTGCTTTGCCATTCGAGCGTTGGGCATTGGATGTTGGGCCTTTGGCGTTGTTGGCTTCAGTCAAATGCCCGACGAGCTTCAACCTTTGTGATTCCCCGCCTGAAAGCGTGTTCAACGGTTGACCGAGCTGCAGATAGCCGAGGCCGACTTCCTCAAGCACTTTCAGGCCGCTTGAAATAACCGCGCCTCGTTCATCACCGATCTGTGCGAAAAATTCAATCGCTTCGGTGATCGTTAACTCGAGTACGTTGTGAATCGATTTTCCCTCCAGTTGAACCCTGAGCACGTGCGGCTGGAAACGTTTGCCTTCGCATTCCGCGCAGCGCACATAAAGGTCGCTCAAGAATTGCATCTCGACCTTCTCGTAGCCGGTGCCCGAGCAACGTTCGCAACGGCCGTTGCCGGAGTTAAAGGAAAACGCGCTGGCGGTCAGTCCCTGCGCCAAGGCTGCTGGTTGCGCGGCAAACAATTCGCGCAGTCGATCGAACAGACCGAGATAGAGAATCGGCGTCGATCGAGGTGTGCGCGCCAGCGGCGATTGGTCAACCATTACCATCTCCCCGATGCGATGCGCTCCGGTGATCGATTTGCACGCGCCCGGCTCCTGATCTGACGATTGTCCTTTGATGCGCAGCAAATTCCGGTACAGCACATCGTGAATTAGAGTCGATTTACCTGACCCGGACACGCCGGTCACGCACGTGAACACACCGAGCGGCAACTCGACTTCAATGCTTTTCAAATTGTGCTGCCGCGCACCGACGATCTTGATTGAAGAAGTCCACGTTCGTCGAGATTTCGGGAGAGCGATTGATTTGTTGCCGGTGAGATAATCGCGCGTTAGCGATGGAGCCGGCGCGCCCCAGCGCCGGTCTGAGCGGCCTGAGGGCAGGCCAGCTCCAACGAATTCGTCCAGCGGTCCGCTCCAGACCAGCTCGCCGCCATTCTCTCCGCGCCCCGGACCGAGATCGATCAAATTATCTGCTGCGCGAATGATCTGTTCCTCGTGCTCGACCACGAGCAGCGTGTTGCTTTTGTCACGCAAGTCATGCATCACGCGCACCAATTGGCCGACATCGCGCGGGTGTAACCCAACGCTCGGTTCGTCCATTACAAAGAGAGTGTTGACCAGGGAGGCGCCGAGGCACGTTGTCAGGTTCACTCGTTGGACTTCGCCGCCGCTCAATGTACGCGTGGAGCGGTCGAGCGTGAGATAACCGACGCCAACTTCGCAAAGATAATTGAGGCGCGCACAAATCTCATCGCGCAGCATCTGAGCGGTCTTGTCGTCAGGCAAAACTTGAAGCGTGCGCAGAACATGACGAGCATCGGAAACCGAGAGCGCCTGGAATTCGGGGAGTGTGAGAAGCATTTCCGACGAGGCGCCAGAAATAACACGCGCGGACGCGTGCGCTCCCCGGATTTTGTAATTCAGCGCGTCGGGTTGATAGCGCCCGCCATTGCACTTGGGACATTTGACGTATGCGCGATACCGGCTGAGCAGAACACGCACGTGCATTTTATAGGTCTTGCTCTCGAGCCAGCGAAAAAAACCGCGCACGCCATACCAGCGATCATGCTCATAATCTTCATCGGTGATGCCGGGGTCACCGCCCCCGGCTACAGGCTCGCCTTCGATAACGAAATCCTGATCGGACTTGGGCAATTCCTCGAACGGCAAATTAACATCGATCTCTTTGCGCGCGCAGGCACGGAGCAAATCCTTCTGAGATTCGCCAAACTCGGCACCGCGAAAAACGCGCACCACACCTTGTTTAATGCTCAGGGTCCTATCCGGGATGGCCTTGTTAAGGTCGATCGCAATTGTGCGCCCAAAGCCGCGACACTCCGGACACGCGCCGAGTGGATTATTAAAAGTGAAAAGACCGGCCGTAGGCGGGCGAATATCTAAATCGCAATACGCGCAGTGCCAACCAGTGGAGAAAGGGAGTTCTTCGATTGCCGATTTTCGATTGCCGATTGCTGACCGCGGATTACTGCCAACTCCCACGCCTCCTTCGAACAGAATTACGTTCACCTGGCCTTTGCCAAAGCGCAGCGCGGTTTCGATTGCTTCAACCAATCGCGCGCGATTTTCTTCACCGATTGTGATACGATCCTGAATGACCTGCACACGCGCGCCCAGGCGCTTGATTTTTGAATCCGGCTGGTCCACGCGCACCATCTCGTTGGCGATCCAAACGCGCAGATAACCTTGCTGCTGGAGGAAATCGAAGAACTTACGCGGCTCGGTCTTCGGCGGAACGGCGATCCAGAACGTAATGAGTACGGTGGCCTTGTCATCCTGAACGGAGCGCAGCGGAGTCGAAGGATCCCGCGAAGTTATCGATTGGTTTCGCACCGGGATTTGAAAGCCTGGCTTGGCCGCCTCCGTCGGCTGCGTTGCAGCTCGACTTCGTTCGAAATGACGAATCACTTGCTGCGCGATAGACTGCGTGGTTTCAGCGTGAATTTCACGGCCGCAAGTCGGACAGAACGCGTGCGAAATGCGTGGCCATAGCAGCTTCAGATAATCGTTGATTTCCGTCATCGTGCCCACGGTTGAGCGGGAAGTTTTGACGGGGTTGGATTGCTCAATCGCTATCGCAGGCGGAATTCCGCGAATATCGTCCACGCGCGGCTTGTCCATGCGATCGAGGAATTGCCGCATGTATGGGCTGAACGTTTCCACGTAGCGTCGCTGGCCTTCCGCATAAATTGTTTCGAAGGCCAGACTCGATTTGCCGCTGCCGCTAGGGCCAGTGATGACAGTCAATTTTCCCAGCTGGAGATCGACGTCGATCCCTTTAAGATTGTTCTGGCGCGCGCCGCGAATCTCCACGCAATCATCCCGCGCTGGAGCGAAACCGCGTTGTTTTTTCCCGAGCTTCGAACCCACTGGAGACAATTCCAGATCGCGAGTCGCTTCGCAAATTTACGGCGCAAAGACTCCGTGCGTGAAATTGATGCGATCGAGTGTCTGAAGGCCGCCCCGTGCGTAGTCTCTGTCGCAAACAGGTCGCACAGAAAAACGGCTGCATAATGCGTCTGATCTGCGTTTAACTTGCCGGATGACTGTGCTGGAAGTCCTGCAATCGACAACGGGCTATTTTCAGAAGCACCACATCGAGAGTCCACGTTTGAATGCGGAGCACTTGCTCGCGCATGTGCTCGGCCGGAAACGAATCGAGTTGTATCTGGAATTCGAGCGCAAGCTTAACGAATCGGAACTGGCGCCGTTGCGCGATTTGGTGAAGCAGCGAGGTAAGGGCAAACCGCTTCAGCATCTGCTCGGCACCGTCGAGTTTTGCGGGCGCACTTTTCTCTGCGACAAGCGAGCGCTGGTGCCGCGACCCGAAACGGAGAACCTCGTCGAGCTGCTTCTTTCCAATTTCAAATCTGAGATTGCAAATGGTCGCATCGTGGATGTCGGGACCGGCAGCGGCGTCATCGCGCTCAGCCTGGCTGGGGAATTGCCCTGTGCCGAGATCGTCGCAGCCGACATTTCGGAAGATTCTCTCGCGCTCGCTAGCGAAAACGCGGAGCGGCTGGGCTTGGCGCACCGTGTCCAATTCTTGAAAAGTAGTCTTCTTGAAAAAGTGCAAGGAACGTTCAATCTGATCGCCGCAAATCTTCCCTACATCTCGACGCAGGAACGGCAGAATCTTTCTCGCGAAGTGTTGTACGACCCGGACGTTGCGCTTTTCGCCGGCGCGTTCGGGGACGAGTTGGTGCGAGAACTGATTACGCAGGCGCCGTTGCGGCTTCGGCCGAGTGGGTTCTTAGCGCTGGAGATTGGAATCGGTCAAAGCGAGGCGCTTGCCGCGGCTCTCGCGGAGAAAAATTACCGCGACATTTGCACGAAAAACGATTACTCAGGTGTGACACGTTTTCTGTTCGCGAGGTATGGATAAAATTCTGGTTCACGGCGGGCGTCGGCTTTCCGGTTCGATCAAGATTAGCGGCTCAAAGAATTCGTCGCTGCCAATTCTCGCTGCGACTCTGCTCACACGCGAGCCGTGCGTCGTCCATGGCGTGCCCGATCTGAGCGACACGAATTACATGCTTCAAATTCTCGCTCACCTTGGCGCTCAGGTAGAACGTGCCAGCGGCACTGTGACCGTGACTGCTGAGAAGGTCCACTGCGTCGCGCCCTACGACATCGTCCGAAAAATGCGTGCTTCGGTTTGTGTTCTTGGACCGTTGCTGGGTCGGTGCAAGGAAGCGGCCGTCGCACTCCCGGGCGGCTGCGTCATTGGCGACCGCCCGATTGATCTGCATCTGAAAGGTTTCGAAGCGCTGGGTGCGGCGGTGCGCGTCGAAGGTGGCGACATTAAGGTTTTCGCGCCCAAACTGCGCGCGGCACAAATCGATATGCAAGGCATATTCGGTCCCACTGTGCTCGGCACAGACAACGTGATGATGGCAGCGGTGCTGGCCGCCGGCGTGACCGTCATTGAAGGAGCAGCATGCGAACCGGAGGTGGTGGACCTCGCGAATTTTCTCAACAAAATGGGCGCAAAAATCGAAGGCGCAGGGACAACTCGAATCGTCATCGAAGGCGTACACGAACTGCACGGCGCGGAACACCGGGTGATCCCCGACCGGATTGAGGCTGGAACATTTTTGGTCGCCGGGGCGATTGCTGGAGACGGAGTCACGGTAAAACGCGTGGAGCCGGAACACGTGCGCGCGGTCACGGATTTGCTCGCGCGGTGCGGTTACGCCGTTGATGTCGCGGGCGATTCCATTTCGATCCTTGCCAATGGCAGCGCGAGCGCGCTCGAAATCGTCACCGAACCGTATCCCGGTTTCCCAACTGACATGCAGGCGCAGATGTGCGCGTTGCTATCAACCAACAGAGGAACAAGTTCGGTGACCGAAAATATTTTCCCGCAGCGTTATATGCATGTGGCTGAGCTAAAACGCATGGGCGCGAATGTCCGCTTAGAAGGTGCTACTGCAGTAATTGACGGTGTTGGTAGCCTTCTCGGGGCGCCTGTAATGGCGAGCGATTTGCGCGCGTCTGCTGCGCTAGTGCTCGCAGGGTTGAAAGCAGATGGAGTCACCGAAGTGAGCCGCGTCTATCACATCGACCGCGGCTACGAGCATCTCGATGAAAAATTGAGCGAACTCGGTGCGCACATCGAGCGCGTAAAGTCAGAATAGTCCGACATCTTTTTTCTTGCGCTTTCGCCGCAAGCAGGCAGTCGTTCTCGTAGCAAGCGAAAGGTTCAAGTATGGAAACCCCAACTTCTTCTGGAGACGTACGGACATGGAACGTACTTTGTCACGCCACCGCGTTGGCCGGGTTCTTCGTGCCATGGGCTGGGCATATTCTTGGTCCGTTGATCGTTTGGTTGGCCAAGCGCGGCGATTCGCCGGAGATCGACGAGCACGGAAAAGAATCACTCAATTTTCAGATATCGATGTTGATCTATAATGTGATCGCCGGCGTCCTTTGCCTGGTTTTGGTTGGTTTTATTATTCTCGCAATTCTGCACATCTTAAATCTGGTGCTGGTGATCGTCGCCTCAATCCAGGCGAGCGAGGGAAAATTTTATCGTTATCCAATTACGATTCGGTTGATTAAGTGAGAGAATCGCTGGCGCGTCTCACTCCGCGAACCGGCGTAGAGTGTTTAGATTGATCACGTCTTCTGCGAGGTCTTTGCTCTTTGGCGTTTCGAGCACTTTCGGGATCTTACGGAAGCGCGGGCTTCGCATGATGAAGCGGAAAACATCAAGGCCGATTCGGCCTTTGCCGATGTGCTCATGTCGATCTACTCGGGAGCCGCAGGGCGTCTTGGAATCGTTCACGTGAATCGCAACGAGACGATCGCGGCCAATGACGCGATCGAACTCGCGAAGTATTTTTCGCACTCCTGATTCGCTGCTGATGTCGTAACCCGCGGCGAACAAGTGCGCCGTATCGAGGCAGACGCGCAACCTCTCCGGCTCGCGCACGTTCTCGATGATGTGCGCGAGATGCTCGAATCGATGGCCGATGCACGACCCCTGGCCGGCTGTGATCTCGAGCGCGATTTTCGTTTTTACGTTTGGGATCTTGCGAAATACCTCGTCGATTGAATTAACAATTTTCTCCAAACCGGCTTGTTCGCCCGCGCCGAGATGCGCACCGGGATGTAACACCAGAAACGGCAGTTGGAGCTGATCCGCACGGACCAGTTCCTCGGCCAGCGCGCGAATGGAATTGGCGTGAAATTGCAGATTGGTCGTAGCGAGATTGATAAGGTAACTGGCGTGTCCGAATACGGACAATAATTCACCGCGTCGGACATGATCGAGGAAAGCGCGGATTTCCATGCGACTGAGCGGCCGTGCAAACCATTGCATGTTGTTCTTCACGAAGATCTGCATGGCTGTGCAGTCGATCGAGCGTGCGCGCTCAATTGCCATGCTCACGCCACCACTGATGGACATGTGCGCGCCAAGGAGACTTGGATGAGTCGGCGAATCGGACAATGGGCGAATCGGGGAAGGCGCCCTTGCGCCGCCTCGCCGTTTCTCCGTTTCTTTTTTCTTCGCCGCCCGCACTTCAGAACCGCTTCGGATGCCAGTCCGGCTTCTTCAAGCTTCCTGTCCCGGCATATTCGAAAAGCTTGTATACCGGAGCGAGCAGCAGGCCGGGCCCTTTCATGTCCAACCGCAGATTGAAATCGAGCTTGTCGTCGAGAAAATGAACGTCGCCGTGGCCAAGCATGCTAAAAAGGGCGCCGGCCGCTTCGAAATCATCTGTGTGAATGATGCCGTTCTGCACTTTGAAATCCGCGGTCGCGTGGCGCGCGATGCTGTAACCGCTGCCGGGGACGATTTTGTTCAGAATTCCTGAGAGCGGCCCGAAGATCGGTATGGCGAAAACATCTCCGTTGCTTACTTCCACTTTTCCGCTTCCTCTCATGGAGCGCCAATCGCTGCCAGTTCCGGTGAACTCATAGTTGCCGCGCAACAGGCCCTGAGCGGTTTTGTAGTTGTAGTATAAGTCGGTGAGCTGCGGAAAGTTGATCTCGCTCAGCGAGAGCGTCGCGCGGTACTTCGGATCGTTGCGCGCCAGCGAGATATCAGTATTTCCCCGGAGCGTGCCGGCGAGAAGGTCCGCTCGGACGTCGCTGATTTGCAGCCGATCGTTCGTAAATAGCAATCGCGCTGACACGCGGTCGAACGGCAGCGTTTTCCCGAGGAAGACGTAGTCCATTCCACTTGCGCCGTCGACCTTAAGCTCCAGACGCGTGTTCTTGCCGCCACGAAACTGGTAAACGCCATTCGCGACGACGTTCGGTGGACGTCGGAATTTGTAAGGTGCAACAGTTTTCCAAGTCTTCGGGTCAATCCAGAAAATAACTTCAGCCGGATACAATGAGCTGCGGATGTTCGAAACCCGAACCTCGTGCTTTTTGAAATCGTAGGTGAAACTGCCGGAGCCAGTCCCCTCGTCACGCGTGACATGAAGATCTTCGCAAATGACCGCGCCATCGGCAAAGCGAATTCGGGCGTTAGCAGCATTCATCCATTGCCCTCTGAATCGGGTGCGGCCTAGAGCAACCGTGCCCTCGCCGCGCCAAACGGCGGGATTGCGATCCGTGCCGCGGATTGTCATTCGGATCGTGGGTGAACGTTGCCACTGCCACTCCTGCAAAAACTCATTAGCCTCGGCGGGAACAACGGGGCGAACCGCGTCTGGCGATAAGGTGCTCTCGACATTGAGTCGAAAATCACCAGGCGAATCCAGGAGATCCGCTCTGAGTTGACCCGTCTGATGGCGGACTCGCAGCTCGTGAACGAACGTGCGTTCGCCATCCCACGAAAAATCGGCGCTGAGATCGGCAAACGGCACGTTTTTATACGTGAACGATCCAAAAGCAGCGTGCCCGATAACGTCCGGCCGAAATTGCTCCGCGCCGAAATTCATCGAACCGGCGATTTCGACCAGAGGAGGCGAATAGAACTCCGTGTCTTTGAGCGGTCCCCCCAGTCCGAATGCAGCAAGAAATGCTTTCAAATCGACACTGCTCTGAATCTGGAATTTGGCGGCGTTGCTTTTCCAATTCCAATCCCCACTGCCGGCGAGACTGCCCCTGCCGTCGCTCCATTGGCAATGCGCGATATCCAGCCGCTGGTTGTTCCATTCTGCGGCAGCGGAAAAGTCCTTAATTTCGTAGCTGCCGCGTTGCAATCGCTCCCCGCGCAGCGTCGCCTCGACTCGGGCTTTTTCGATTTCCGCGATGTCTCCGCTGAACTTCACCTGCAACGAAGGAGGTCCCGCTGGGAACCTGAACTTTTCCAGTTCATTGACTGCGCGCTCTGCAATCAACACTCGCTTCTGCCATTCTTCCGGCGTGAACGCTGCCGACGCCTGATAATTCTCTCGCTTGATCAACTGCCCCCTCGCCGATACCCGAATTCCACAAAAGATTCCTTCCGCTTGACTGACGTAAATTTGTTCCGGCGGAAAGTAAATGTGTGCGCGAAAATTGGTCAGTTGTGGCCTGCTGATTTTCCCTTCGGTTGTCTTGAGTGGAAACGTAATTTGAGCGTCGCGCACATCTAGCGCGTTGAGAAACGGTTCATTATGAAAGAGCGCAGCGTAATTGATATCGAGCGACACTTCGCTGATCAAGGCCACCGTGTTTTCGCGGTTCTTGTAGTCGAAAACGCGTACATGTCTGGCGACCAGACCGCGAAACGGGTCCAGCGTCAGGCGTCCGATCTGGGCTTCGACGCCGCGTTTGTGCAGTTCTTCTACGACGCGGGAACGCCATTCACGGCCAAATCCCCGTCGCGCAAGATAATAACCCCCGCCGAAAATCCCTACGAACGCGGCGAGAATCACCAAACGGATTGCAATTGCCACAACGTGGCGCGCTCGGCGCACCGGTGGAGTCTGTGCCGAAGGGCGAACCTGCGTTGGTTCCAGAACGACGGGCATGCGTGATTCTTTAAGCCGTTAAAGCATTAAGCCGTTGAAGCGTTGGAGAGATAGACCAATTTACCGCCCTAACGGTTCAACGCTTCAACGTGATTTCAACCTCCGATCTTCCTGCTCTGAACGCCACGTTCAATCTGGTGAGTACCATCTTTATTTCGATGGGCTGGTACTTCATCCGGCGCGGCGCGTGGCGCCGTCACATGGCATGCATGATCACGGCCCTGATCTCCTCTCTCTGCTTTCTGGTCGGCTACGTCACTTATCATGCTCGCGTTGGCGAGAAATCCTCTGGATACACCGGCTGGGTCGCTGCGGTTTACTTTCCCATGCTCGCTTCGCACGTTCTCCTTGCGTTTGTGACTTTGCCTCTGGTGATTTTGACCCTCGTTCAAGTTTTTCGGCGCCGATGGGACAGGCACGTATGGATCGCGCGCTGGACGGTCCCGATCTGGCTTTATGTCTCTGTCACAGGCGTGCTCGTCTATTTTATGCTATACAAGTGGTTCCCTCCGGCGAATGTGATACAGGCAATCGTGCCTGACAGATAGACGCAGACAGGGTTGTCTGTGACAGCGACGGAAATCTTGCGCTCGGTCATGATTTGATGTTTGATCCCATCGATGCGCCGCGGCGCAGGGAACAGCTTGTATGGTGACTATTGCCACGTTCAATGAACCGGCCAAAGCGCGTCAGATTAAACGGCGTTTCGAGGATGCGGGAATCAAGGTCGACATTCACAACGAGGCGCCCTTGCAGGAGTTCGGCTTTATGTCCAAGCCACAGGCCAACGCGAAAGTCATGGTGGACGATGACGATTTCGAGAAAGCGCAAAGCCTCATGATTGAATGGGAGTCGACTGATCCGGACATCTCTGCCGCCCTGATTCGCTGCCCGCAATGCAACTCTTCAAATATCGAATATCCTCAGATGACCCGGAAATTTTTGACGCCTGCGCTGGTTGGCGTTCTTTGCGCGCTCAAAATTATCCCGAAAGAATTTTATTGTCAGGATTGCCACTTTACCTGGACGAACCGGGAAGAGCCTACAATTGGGCGGCTTTGGCATCGGTTCTTTCCGGGAAGTGAACCCGAACAGGGCTGAACTTCAGACGCTTAAAGCGTTGAACTGTTGAAGCCTTGAAGCGGTGTGCCATGTCGCGGTGACTTGACCCTTCAAGGTTTCAACGCTTTAACCGCATCCAGGTCATGAAATGGCTTTTTGTCTTACTGCTGGCCCTGATTATCTTCGGCGGCGCCGCCTGGTTCGGCTATAACACATTCGTCAAAGAAGAAATCGAAGTGCAAAAAGAGCAGCGCGGCGAAGTTACTCCGCCGCCGGTGGTAGACGTCAGTCTTCCGGAATTTGAGGCGGCGGTTAAACTGCGACAGGATGGGAAACTCGCAGAAACGCGCAACGCGCTTCTCGCTTTCATCCAAAAATATCCCGCCGGAAAACACCTCGACGAAGCGCGTGATTTGCTCGGAGAAGTGAATAGTCAAATTTTGCTTTCGCGTTATCCCTCTCCGGAAAAGATCGAATACATCGTGAAATCCGGAGACGTGCTTGCAAAGATTGCGCGCAAGCTGAAGACGACACCGGAGATGATCATGCGCATGAACAACATGAGCGGCACGATGCTGCGGATTGGAGACCGCCTGTTGATTTCAAATCCGGATTTCTCCATGGTGATCCACCGCAAGTCCAACCTGGTTGTGCTATTGAACCGTGGTGGTTTTTTCAAGCAATATCACATTCGCGAGGCGAAGCTAACGCCGAAACAACCGCCAAAGATCACGACAAAAATCGCCGAAACGATGGCTTGGAAAGGGGGACAGCGTGTCGGTCTCGGCAGCAAGGATTACCTCGCCAGCACTAAATGGATTCGGCTCGCCGGCGCGGCCGGTTATACTTTGTATTCCGTGCCCGATTCAACGCATCCCAATCTCGAACAACCGGCTCCGCCCACAGGCCTCGGCCTCGCCGCCACGGATCTCGAAGAACTGAGCACCCTTGTGAACAATCGCACTCCTGTGACGATAATTGACTAAAACCGTTAAAGAGTTGAAGCGTAATCCGTCGAAGCGGGCCGCTCCCGCGCTTACTTGACGCTTTAACGCTTCAACGCTTTAAACGCTTAACCCTAATGGACTGGCAGCCGCTCGATTTTGAAAAGCCGATCTTTGAACTGGAACGGCGGCTGCAGGATTTAAAGAGTCATTCCACCAAGCATGATGTGGATCTTGGGTCGGCGGTGAAAGAACTTGAGGCAAAGCTTCGAGAAACCCGCCGGCACATTTACAGCAATCTGACGGCATGGCAGCGGGTTCAAATCGCGCGTCACAGTCAACGACCGTTCGCTCTTGACTACATCGAACGCTGCTTCACAAACTGGATCGAATTGCATGGCGACCGTCGATTTGCTGACGATCGCGCCATGCCATGCGGTGTGGCCATGCTCGGAACACAACGGTGCGTGGTTATCACGCACCAAAAAGGGCGCAACACCAAGGAGAACGTCATGCGCAATTTTGGATGCGCGCATCCGGAGGGCTACCGCAAGGCGCTGCGCTTGATGCGGCTGGGCGAAAAATTTGGGATGCCGGTGATTTCATTGATCGACACACCAGGGGCGTTTCCTGGAATCGGATCCGAGGAGCGCCACATCTCCGAAGCGATTGCTGTGAATCTTCGTGAGATGATGAAACTACGCGTTCCGGTTATTGCGGCAGTCATCGGCGAGGGGGGCTCGGGCGGCGCACTCGGCATTGGAGTCGCAGACCATGTGTTGATTTTCGAGAACGCTTACTACTCGGTGATCAGTCCCGAAGCGTGTTCCGCGATTTTGTGGCGAGACCGGCGGCATGCCGCCGAAGCTGCTGAGGCGCTTAAATTGACTGCGCAAAATCTGTTGAGACTAGAGGTTGTGGACGAAATCGTCCCCGAACCGCAGGGCGGCGCGCACCGCGATCATGACTCTGCTGGTGCCAATCTTGGTGAAGCGTTGCGCCGGAACTTGGAGCGAATTTCTCAAATTCCAATCCCAAAATTACTGGAGAATCGATATCAAAAATTTCGCCGCCTCGGTGTTTTTGCCGAAGTCAAAACTGTGACTGTCTCAGCTCGCTCTTAATGTGATGTTTAGGAGTTGGGGTAAATCAATGGGATGGCTCGGTGTTTTTGCCATTGTCACACTGGCGCACGCCCGAGATACAACGTCCGCATTCGGTTTCGACAGCGATACGTTCGCGTTCGCTAATCAAACCGTGTTCGAATACCACGAAGGGCACGCTTCGTTGCGACGGCCCTCTGCGACGAAGCGAGACGCATATAATCGTCACTGCTTTGTGATGGCTCGTACAGCCATGCAATTCAAAAAGTTTGCGCGCTTCGAGCCGCACAGCGCCGCCTTAGACGATAGCGCTTTGGCAGCTCGTATTCGCGCAGTAACACGCCAGCCGGCTTGGGGCGAGCCGCTACCGGAAAATCAACGAACTGTCTTTCCGGGATACAAAGACCTCAAACAAATGAGCAAGGCGCGCCGCGAACTTGTGCAACTGAGCATCGGCCATGGCTGGCCGAGTTACTTTCGAATCAGCAATGCTCGGATGATGTTTCAAGATGGTACCGGCTATCAGGAACGGACTCACGCTCGACTGAACGCAGCTTTGGCGCGCGGCGAGTTGTTCGTCGCATTTCTTACGACGTACCCCCGGTTCAGCATCAATCACTCGGTTTTGATTTATAAACTAAAATCTTCAGCACCGAACCCCGGGGCTGATCATTACCTTGTGTACGATCCTAATCATCCAGAATCGCCGCGCGATCTCACCTGGTCTGCGCGCGATCGCGCTTTTTCTTTCCAAAAGGACTGGGATTTTATCGGCGGCTTTATTCGCGTTTATCAAGTTTACGGCAAACCACTGCAGTAATAGCGATTCTCTAACGAGACCTCCATGCCAGACAATCCATCACCACCCAGACCGGCTCCGCCCTCGCCAACACCTCCGCCCGAACCGTTGCCGCCGAATCCGCCACCGATACCCCCGGTGGGTAGATCAGCTACACTACTTCCCTAGCGGAAATAAAAAATGCAGCGCGGGCTCGACTCTCGCTGCCCAGGCCGCTTCGCTGTGATTGCCGTGGTCGGCTTCCATGTACAGGATGTCCTTGCCCGGTTCCCAGCCTTTCTCGACTAGTCGCTTGCATAGTTCGCGAGTTTGTTCCCAGCCAGGCTCGGCTGTGCCGGTGTCGAGCCAAATTTTCAATGGCGGTTTTGGCTCAATAGAATCGATTAATCGGTAAATTGCGAAATTGTCCCACCAGACGGAAGGCGACATCACCATGAGCCGGCGGAATTTCTGTGGATATAAAATGCCAATCGCCAGCGTCACAAGACCACCGAGAGATGAGCCGCCTAACCCAGTGAATGTCGGACCGCGCCGAGTCCGATAATTTCGATCGATGAAGGGTTTCAGTTCCTCCATCAGAAAACGGCCATACAGTCGCGCCAAACCGCGGCTGCGTTTCTTCCGTCTGCCTTTAGCTTCAATGATCCCGGGTGTTGGCGTGTATTCGTGAACTCGGTCCTCACCCATGTTCGCGACTGCGACGATGATGAGCGGGTCGATAATTTTGGTTCGAATCAGGCGTTCCGCTGTCTCATCCACACTCCATTCGACGCCACCGAAGGAAGTTGCCGCGTCAAAGACATTTTGTCCGTCATGCAAATAAAGCACCGAATGCCGTCGCCATGAGAATCGTCGGTAACCGGGCGGCAGGTATACCAGAATATCGCGGCGGTTCCCGAGAAACTTCGATGGAAATGCGCGGTGCACTTTGATGTTTCCAGTCAGCGTATGTTTGCGCATCGAATCGAAACGCTTCGTTGAAGAAGAAACGCAACGCAAGCGTCTTGGTTTGCTGCAGGACGAATGCGTGTGCCGGGCTTGCGATTTTGCGGCGGTGCAACCAAGATGGTCCGGCCGTTTCCAATGAACGAACGTTACGTCGAATGGTCCACGCCGTGGACGGAGGCTGAGCGAATGGGAAGTGAGCGAATCAAATTCAGTAGCATTATCGCCGGTTGCTCCGCGGGATTCCTCGAATACGCTTCGCTCGCTGGGACTGATAGAATATGAAACTGGTGATCGCGGCGACTGGTGCAAGCGGCGCAATTTATTTGCAAAGACTGCTTGAGCAGATCGATTGCAGGGCGCACGACGTGCACCTCATCATGAGCGGGTATGCGAGAGAGGTGGTGAAGCAGGAGCTGGATGATTTCAAAATTCCTCCGGCAGTTTCGCAACATTCTGAAACTGACATGAACGTGCCGTTTGTGAGCGGTTCGGCGCGTTTCGATGCGATGGTGGTCGTTCCGTGTTCCATGGCCACATTAGGGCGAATCGCTTCCGGTTCGAGCGACAGCGTACTGTTGCGCGCTGTGGATGTTTTCCTAAAGGAACGCCGCAAACTGATTCTTGTTCCTCGCGAGACACCGTGGAACTTAATTCACGCACGCAACGTCATGACTCTGCTTGAGGCCGGCGCGATTGTTCTCCCAGCGATACCCTCATTCTACAGCCGTCCCAGCTCGATCACCGACCTGGTAGATACCGTTGTTTGGCGCATTCTCGACCAAATTGGATTGCCCAGCCCCGGTGCATACCGTTGGGGAGAAAAAGCCGACTCGGCAAAAACTTCGCGCGAGAAAAGTTGAAGATCGAAGGCAGGCTTGCGCGATGGCTGATCGCGTTCGGAGTTCGCTTGTTGCGGGTGTGGGAGCGTACGTTGCGCTATGAAGTTGACGACCGCGCGGGCATTCTCGGCAAACCAGTAACGGAAAATTACATCGGCGGGCTGTGGCATAATCGGTTGCTGATTTTCCCGTTGGTGTTGCGACGCTTTCTTCCAAATCGCCATGGCGCCGCTTTGATCAGCGCCAGCCGCGATGGAGATTTGCTGGCCGACGCTATTCGACGTTTTGGATACGATGTGGTTCGTGGCTCCAGCTCGCGGCTCGGCGCGAGCGCAATTCTTCAACTTACGGAGATGCTCGCCTCTGGTCGCGATGTAGTCATCACCCCGGATGGCCCACGCGGCCCTGTGTACGAGCTTGGCCCGGGCATAGTTTTTCTCGCGCAAAAATCCGGTGCGCCGGTGTTGCCAATGAATCTCGAATATTCGCGTTGCTGGCGGTTGGGAAGTTGGGACCGCTTTATCATCCCGCAACCGTTTTCCAAAGTGCGTGTGTTAGTCAATCCGCCGCACCACATAAAATCGATCGGCACACCCGACGAATTTGAGGCCGAACGCCTCGCGTTGCAGAGCGCGATGATGGCGCTGGTTGAAATGCGCTGAGACTTAGTCATCCTGAGCGGAGCGAAGCGGAGTCGAAGGATCCCGCGGAAATGTCTAAAGGCAATGCAACGGGATTTGAAAGTCTGGCCTCGCCCCGAAAGCATTCGGGGCTGCGTTGCGGCTCCACTTCGCTCGGAATGACGAACACGGATGTATGACAAAGCTTATCGATGGCCGCGCGATTGCGGATAAGGTGTACATAGATCTTCGCCGGGAGGTAGCAGAACTGAAAGCAAAGGGCGTTACGCCCGGGCTCGCCGTCATTCTCGTTGGGGATAATCCGGCTTCGCGCGCGTATGTCCGGTCGAAAGATAGAATGTGCCGCGAGCTCGGCTTGCACTCGATGAAGCTGGAGCTGCCCGCTTCAACAACACAGATCGACCTGCTGGCGCGCGTTGAAGAGTTAAATCGTGACTCGAGCATTCATGGGATTCTCGTTCAATCCCCGCCGCCCGCGCATATCGACGAAGCTGCTATCGTGCGCGCTCTCGCTCCCCACAAGGACGTGGACGGGTTTCACCCGGAAAATGTGGCCAGGCTCGTGCTGGAGGACCCGAGCGGGTTTGTGCCGTGCACGCCACTTGGAGTGCAACGATTACTCCTTGAAACTGGCGTCGAGATCAGCGGCGCGCACGTCGTGGTGCTGGGTCGCAGCATGATCGTCGGCAAGCCGCTGGCCTTGCTGCTGATGCAGAAGAACAAAAACGGCAACGCCACGGTCACGGTGGTGCACTCACGGAGCGGAAATCTCGCCCAGACTACGCGTTCGGCTGACATTGTGATTGCAGCGATTGGACGAGCAGAATTTTTGAGAGCCGATCACATCCGCGAAGGCGCAGTTGTGGTCGACGTCGGGATCAATCGCGTGCATGACCGCTTGAGCGAACGCGGTTATCGACTCGTAGGCGACGTTGCATTCGAGGAAGTATCGAAAAAGACCAGCGCGATCACACCTGTACCAGGTGGCGTTGGGCCAATGACTATTGCGATGTTGATGGCGAATACAGTTAAGGCTGCCAAGCAATCGCTGTGAACACGGTCATCCCGAGCCGAAGTCGAGCTGTAACGCGGCCCCGAATGCTTTCGGGGCGAGGCCAGGCTTTCAAATCCGTTGCTCTACCGTTCGTTGTTCCGCGGGACTCCTCGACTACGCTTCGCTCCGCTCGGAATGACGATTTGTCGACGAGACAATTTTTGCAGTGAGCAATTTGAAAATCGAGCGACTAATGCGCCCTGGGCGAATCAGCGCCGAGCCAAGATGCGGTCTCAAAACCGCCGCGCGTGCGAGGCGGTTGATCCATAGACGTCCACGATACATTTCGGCGTAAGCGCGAGCGAATTCGCGCAACACTGATTGCCGCTCCTCACCGCCAAGCATTTTCGTAACGGTGTTTGCGGCGAGTTCGCCCGAGCGCAATGCGTAATAGATTCCTTCGCCTGTGAACGGTTCAACGACGCGAGCGGCGTCCCCGACAAAAAACAGATTCCCACGAGCGCAGGGAAGTGATGAACGAGTCAGTGGTGTCACGGTGCGCCAGGGTTGATCACCGGGAAGTTGAAATTGACGTGACGCCCAGTCACGCAATGTGGAAATGGTCGATGGCTTGCCAACGAGGCAGAGATTCAGCTCGGTTTCGTTTACCGGTGCCTGGCCGGAGTACCCTTCAATAAGAAATTGCAGAACGACGCGGTTCCCAAAATCGCGTGGCAGCGGCACGTGCGCCTGCAGCGCAACACGTTCGCGCGCAGGGCGCGGCAACAAATTGCACAACCGTGCGACCGTAGAGTTGCGTCCGTCCGCCCCAATTAAGATCCGGGCGTAAAACATTTCCTCTGGAGCGGTTTCAATCCTCCAGTCGCTGTTGCAATTCAATGCGGTGACGGTGGTTTGATCGCGAATTTCTGCGCCGAGCTCATGGGCGCGCCTTAGCAACAGGTCGTCGAAGAGACTGCGCTTCACTGAAATTTCGCGGTCGGCCCCCGATGGAAGATCAACAATGACTGCCCGACCGTCGATCGAAATGAACTCGACCGACGATAGTTTGGAATGCGGCAGACTCAGCAGCTTCTGCGTCAGGCCCAGGCGTTCTATCACCCGCCAGCACGATGGATTCAAACAGTCGCCGCATACTTTCTCGCGTGGAAATTTTTCCCGCTCGAGCACGACCGTCCGCAGGCCGGCCAGCGCGCAAAATGCCGCGCACGTGGACCCGGCCGGTCCGCCGCCTACGATAGCAACATCAAAGATTTGCACCGAAGTGACTTCAACCCTGAAACAGCGCTGGCGCGCAATCTAATCAGGGAGCACAATAAACTCCCATGGGCTGGTCCATTCCAATCCTTCGTGTTGCCGGGATCCAACTGCGGATTCACATCACGTTTCTACTACTGATCGCGTGGATCGGATTTGCCTATTATGCCCAGGGCGGCTCGTCCGCTGCGATGGGCGGAGTGTTGTTCATTCTGTTGTTGTTCGCTTGCGTGGTGTTGCACGAGTTCGGGCATGCTTTGGCGGGAAAAGCTTTCGGGATCAACACGCCCGACATCACGCTGTTGCCTATCGGCGGCGTGGCGCGATTGGAACGCATTCCCGACGAGCCGGTGCAGGAACTGATTATTGCCGCAGCAGGTCCGGCCGTAACTGCGCTGATCGCCCTCGGTGCATTCATAGGCGGTGGTTCATGGGACTATCCGCCAACCACGAAAACCAGCATTCCCGATCTCCTGTTCACGATGAACGTTGTGTTGCTTCTTTTTAATTTGCTGCCGGCGTTCCCCATGGATGGTGGCCGAGTTCTGCGCGCGCTGCTCGCGACACAGATGAGCTATGCGCGGGCGACGCAAGTCGCGGCGACAGTCGGCCAGGGTTTCGCGTTTGTATTTGGATTTCTGGGTCTGTTTTTCAATCCGTTTTTAATTTTCATCGCGCTGTTCGTTTACATCGGAGCGTCGCAAGAGGCGGCGCTTGCGCAGATGAAAGATGTGTCGCGCCGGTTTCCGGTTTCGAGCGCAATGGTGCGCGAGTTCCGCACGCTGCCAGCAGACGCGACGCTCGAAGAAGCCGTGGACGCGTTGCTTGCGACTTCGCAGCACGACTTTCCGGTTGTCGATGAATCCGGTGCCGTCGCCGGTTTATTAACGCGCCACGATCTCATCTCTGCCTTGCGCAAAAACAATCCCGAGCTTCGGGTGGGCAATGTGATGCGACGCGATATTCCGACCGTGACAACTGGCACACGCTTTGAAGACGCATTTCGCATTATGCAGGAGTTTGATTGCCCTGCGGTGCCCGTGCTTGATAGGATGAAACGGCTGGTCGGTTTGCTGACGCCGGAGAACGTCACCGAATTAATGATGGTTCAGTCGGCGATGCCGCAGCGGAGAGTCCTGTAACTAGGCTTCCAGCCTGATCCGTAGCGCGGGCTTCCAGCCTGCACCGACCGCACCAGGCAAGGATGCCTGGTCGGACGGGACAGGCAAGATTGCCTGTGTTACATGTCAGGAGCTGATGCGCATCGGCATTATGACGTAGAGGAATGGCGTTTGAATTTTCACAACGCCGGGGCTCATCTCATCGATGAGATCGAGAAACACCTCATCCTCGGTTAACGCGCGCAGCGGCGCCATCAGAAATTCCGGATTGAAGGCGATGGAGAACTCACGCCCTTTATACGCGATGGCGAGCGATTCTTTTGCTTCGCCCACTTCCGGCGTGTTCGCAGTGATGTCGAGATTGTTCTTGCTGAAATTCAGTTTCACCGAGTGCGACTTGTCGCTAGCCAAAAGCGAAACGCGCCGGAGCGAATTCAAAAACATTTCGCGCTCGAGCTTTACTCGCTCTTTCGCCTCGGCTGGAATCACCTGCTTGTAATTCGGATAATTGCCTTCGATCAATTTCGACACAAGCAGCGTCTTGTTGAGATCGAACGCGATCTGGCCATTGCTCATGCTCACCTTCACATCGCCATCGTCGGTAAGCAGACGTTGCAATTCCGTCACCGCTTTGGTCGGCACAATTAGGTCCGATTCGTGGCTACGCGGAAATTCCAGTTCGATCTCGGCCATGGCAAGGCGGCGTCCATCGGTCGCTACCAGCGTAATCTTGTTGTCCTTGAAACTGAACAGGACGCCGTTGAGCACATAACGGGTTTCATCGGTAGAAATCGCGTAGGAAGTTTTGCGCAAACCGTCGCGCAGATTCTTCTGCCGCATCGTGACCACCTTCGCGCCCTCGAACTTCGGCAGCGGCGGAAATTCATCCTCCGGTAATCCAAGAATTTTAAAGAAACTTTGGCCGCTTCGGATCGACGCGGCGTTTTTCCCATCGACGTCGATTTGAATCTCGCTCGACGGAAGTTCGCGGATAATGTTGAACACACGCCGCGCAGGGAGCGTGGTTGCTCCTGCCTTGTCCACGTGCGCTTCGCAAGTGCCGCGCACGCCAACGTCCAGATCGGTGGTTGTCAGATGGAGTTCGGTCTCGTTAGCCTGCAGCAAGACATTGGAAAGAATCGGCAGCGTGGTGCGGGTGCTGACGACGTTTTGCACTTGTTGCAGGGCTTCGAGCAGTTTTTCCTTCGTAACGCTAAATTTCATGGTGACCAGCAAGCAGCCTAAGATGTAAAGCCTTCGATTTTATTCGGCAACCGCAATCTCTCATCTCTGCCCCTTGTAGGCTTGCACGCGCTGGGGGCCCTACCGCTGGAGGGAGCTGTCGATGTAGGAGATCGTCTGGCGAATGTTGTCCTGCTCGGCTATTCGTTTCTTCACCAGCTTGCAGGCGTGCAGCACGGTGCCATGGTCGCGCCCGCCGAACGCGTCGCCGATCTCATTCAAGGAGGCCTTCGTGAGTTCGCGCGCCAGATACATCGCCACTTGTCGTGGGAAAGCGATGCTGGCCGGGCGCCGCTTGCTCGTCATATCGGCGAGACGCACGTCAAAGTGTTCCGCTACGCGCCGCTGAATTTGTTCGATCGTGATCGATTGCCGCCCTTCTTCTTGCAGAATGTCCTTTAGCAAATGCTCCACCGTTTCCTTGGTCAGTTCCCTTCCGCTGAGTGATGCAAAGGAAGCAACACGCATGAGCGCGCCCTCTAGACGACGCACGTTTGTCCGGATACGGGTGGCGAGGAATTGAAAAACGTCTTCATGCAATTTTATCTGCATCGTGTCGGCCTTTTTTCGCAGGATCGCGTGGCGCGTCTCGATATCGGGCGGCTGCAGCTCGGCGGTCAGGCCCCATTCAAACCGCGATACGAGCCGGTGCTCCAGGTTCGCTATTTCTGAGGCGGGCCGGTCGCTGGAGAGCACGATCTGTTTATGCCCATCAAAAAGAGTGTTGAAAGTGTGAAAGAATTCCTCCTGCGATCGCTCCTTGCCTCCGAGAAATTGGATGTCGTCAATCAGGAGAACATCAGCCTGGCGATAACGCTTCCGGAATTTGACGAGATTACTGTGTTGGATCGCGTCGATGAATTCGTTGATGAACAGCTCACTCGAGACGTAGATCACCTTCACGTTTCTTCTTTTCGCCCACACATATTGTCCGATGGCTTGCATCAGATGGGTTTTGCCCAGGCCAACGCCGCCGTAAATGAACAGCGGATTGTACGTGCGCGCCGGCGCTTGCGCGACGGCAAGACTGGCTGCGTGCGCGATTTCATTGTTCGGGCCGACGACGAAGGATTCGAACGTGTTTCGCGGATTGAGTCCCGGAACGGTCGTCGCAGGCCGTGCGTCCATTTGCGTCGGCAACGTTTGCTTTATTGTGGTTGAATCGTCCGCAGATGTTTGCGTGCCGGCCGCCGACGGAGCGCAAAATCTCACCGAGCGGGTACTGCCAAAAGTCGCGATGATGGCACTCTGCAAGGCCGGCATGTAATTACTCTCGATCCAAAGCTGGTAGATGTTGTTTGGAACAGTAAGCGTGATGGATTTGTCCTTCGCATCGACCAGCTCAACATTGGAAAACCAGCGCTTGAAACTGTCCGCGCTAATCTCTGGCTTGAGCGCAGCCGACAATCGCTGCCATAGCTGCGCGCATTTCTTGTCCATACGAAAGTTGTTAACAGTGTTACACAAATGCCACACTGGCCGGGGCCAGGGGAGATCGCACGCCGTAAACGCGCGAGAATCGTGGTGTTCCCGAAGGCGGTTTCGTGGTGTAAAGCTGAAAAAATTTGCCAAAAGCGCGTAAATACGAGGCAAAACGGCCCGACGCGTCATTCATTGCGTTTCGGTCGCCAATCTCGCGCGCCTGCGCACTCAATCGTTGCATCGAGCAGCTTTCTAGGTTGTGCATTCTCACGGCTGGATGTTTCTCAGAAATGTTCACAACTTATTCACATGCGCTTTGCGGCTGCCCTCGCCAGCGGGCTTGAGATTAGGAATCCGTTGCGAAACCGACAAGAAAAAAATCAATTTTATTTTCAATTGCGGTGAAAAAATTTTCTTGACTGAAAAAAGAGAACGCGCGTGTCCCACGAAAGAAAACAAACAGTGTGTTTCGAGAAAATTTTCGCGCGAGCCGAACCGCAATCCATTCGGAGTCCCGACACGAACTGATTTAGCTGCTCGATTCTGTGTGCCATCTCCGAGTTGACCGAAGTGGCCTGTGCGCGCAATGTCCCGCTTCTGTAGAGCGGAGGGAAACGCTCGGCAAATTGCAGATGCAGCGAACTGATACCCATATCACGGGGCGACTTTCTTTGTGCATCGCCCGTTGGAACCGGCCGATAATCCGCCAAATCGTTTTGGCGGTGCTGCTAGCCTGTTTTCTTTCTGCGCAACAGGCGGGGGCGGCCGATGAACTAGTGCCGCCGTTCGGGTTCCGCTGGAACGACTCAATGGCGCGCGTGGAGGCAGTGCTGCACGGCGCGAAAGCCAAGATAGCTTCGCGGGAAAAAAAGGAGAACCGGGAAGTCTGGACTGTGGAGGGACTCATTCACCCGGGACTGAAACGCACGGTGTTTACTTTTAAGGGGAGGGCGCTTGTCGCCGTAGAGCTCCAGTACGAATACCCGGACTGGACGATCGAACGTTACAACCAGCGGATGGGAGAGATTCGCAAATACTTCGACGAAAAGTATGGCATCGGAAAGCTCGTCTCGCGTTCTCGCGACCACGACACTGATGTCATTCAAACGCTGGTCGGCTACCAATGGATGGTCGGCACAACGATGCTGGAGCTTTTTTATTTCTCGGCCCAACACGACAATCTCGTTTATCGAACGATCAGCGTCGATTATAAAACGTTGTAGCGTTCGGAAGGGTTGTGTAGCAAACGCGAGATCTCCGTCGAGGGTTATCGAGGCGGGATTAACCCTTCGTACGTTTCTGCGACAATGTGATCAACGACTGCTTTCATGTCCTGAGCGTGTTCCCACGCAGCCAATTGCCGGTCTGCGCCGGTGCCTTCGCGGATGATCCGCTCGATGTGAGCCATCTCTTTCTCGCTACCGAGTTCTTGTACCTCAGTCGACACAAATTCGAGGAGCTCGTGTAAAAGACTTCGTTCGTCCACTTCGGCTTCTCTGCCGAAGTCTATTAGTTTCCCATCAATGCCGTAGCGCGCCGCGCGCCAGCGGTTCTCATCCAGAAGACGACGTCGATAAATGCGGAAAGTGATGTTTTGGTGAAGCAGCTTGTGCAATTTCGCGATCACGGCCTGAATAAGCGCCGCGATTGCGAGCGTGTCGTCCACGCGCGATTGCGCATCACACACGCGCACTTCCAGCGTGTCGAAGAACGGATGCAACCGGATGTCCCACCAGATTTTTTTTGCGTTATCGATACAACCGGTTTTCACCAGCAGCTTGCAATAATCTTCGTATTCCGACAGCGATTCGAATGAATCTGGAATGCCGGTGCGCGGAAAACGCTCAAACACCTTCAGGCGATAACCTTTCAGCCCCGTATTTTGCCCAACCCAGAACGGCGAATTGACCGACAACGCATAAATGTGCGGCAGGAAATATCGGGCTTGATTCATCACATGGATGGCCGTTTCCCGATTGGGAATCCCGACGTGCACGTGCAATCCAAAAATCAAATTCGCACGGGCGAGTGATTGCATGTCCTTGAGAATTTCCTGGTAGCGCTCGCCTTCGGTGATGAGCTGATCGCGCCAGTGCGAGAACGGATGGGTTCCCATCGAAGCGATTTTTAATCCGCTGCGCCCTGCCAGTTCGGCTAGTTTCGTGCGCAGTGCGGCGACGTGATCTCGCGCGCAACCAATGGAATCGCAAATTTCGGTGCCAAGCTCAACTACCGACTGGTGCATCTCTGGCTTGATCTGCTCCTTGAGCATGATCTTTCCGCCTTCGAGAATTTCGTGAATATGCGAACGCAACTCACGCGTTTCCGGATCGATGATCGCGAATTCTTCCTCGATTCCCAGAGTGAAGACGTGCTCTTTCATCAACAACGGGAGAATACTTTCGCAGATTTCGCAGATTTACACAGATTATTTCTGGTAGGTAGGGCGGGCAATCCCTTGCGCGCCGAATCGGCTCGCACAGGAGTGGCGACCCCTACCAGGCTAAGTGCGAAATGGTTGGCCCGACGCAGCTCCGCGCCAATCACTATGTCAGTTCGCCTAACGAACGATGCGTCACCGCGGATTGCAGGAACTTCCCCCAGCTCAAATTGTCGCGGCTGGGGACGTGCTCGCGTGCTTTGCGAATGGCCATTTCCGAAATGGCGTCCACGACCCACTCAAAATTTGCCTCACCGATCCACGCGGCTTCGCAATCGGGCGCGGGATTACAGAAATCGATGGCGACAGGCGCGCCGTCGCGCACGGCAAACTCCACTGTGTTCAGATCATAACCGAGAAATTGATTCAGCCCAAGCACTCCCTCTTCGACTTTTTGCAAAACCTCTTTCGGCGCGTGCCACTCCGTTTGGTAGCGCAAATGAAACGGGTTCCGCGGCTCGTACGGCATGATTCGGACGTGGCGCTGATCGATCGAATAGCAGCGGAAATACATGTCGAATTTGATTTCCTCCTGCAGCATCATCACCAGCTGTTCGGTGTCATTGTAAGCGCGGAAGAATTCCTCGCGGTTATGCAACCGGTAAACGTTCTTCCACCCGCCGCCGCTGAACGGTTTGAAGAATGCCGGCCAGCCGACGTAATTGAAAATCCCTTCCCAATCGAGCGGGTAACCGAGGTTGCGAAATGATTTTTCGTTCGTGTCCGGCGGCAGCCCATGTGACGGGAGCAACACCGTGCGTGGAACTGCCACGCCTATCTTGGTCGCCAGCGCGTTATTGAAAAACTTGTCGTCAGCGCTCCACCAGAACGGATTATTTACCACAGCGGTGCCGGTTAACGCGGCGTTCTTGAGGTAGGCGCGATAAAATGGCACGTCCTGCGAGATGCGGTCGATTACCACATCGTAACCGCACGGTTCCCCCTGCATCACTTTGTCGATCCTGACGAACTCCGCGACAATGTCTTTGCCGCCGGTTTTCTGATTGACCCGCTCGACAAACGCCGGCGGAAAACTGTGTTCCTGTCCAAAAAGTATTCCGATCTTTTTCATAATCGATGGCCTGTCATTTCGAGCGAAGCCGGAGGGAAAGTCGAGAAATCTCTGGACCTTTTACACCTCAGCAATTCCGCATTCCGGGAGACCTCGCTCGGAGGCCATCGAGTTGCCGAATCTGGTTAACCCCAGTCTTCCCGGGCGCTCCGCAAGACCCGCAATGAAGCCGTTTTAACGGTTTTGTCCAGAGAGAGGCGTTTGAATCGATCCGTTCGGCTAATAAGATACGGCATGGTAAAAAAACTACTGCACACCCGCTATCGCGTACACGATTTGGAGAAGACCATTTCCTTCTACAAGGACGTTCTCGGTCTCCAGGAGGTTCGCCGCCACACTTCGGGGCGCGGCTCGCAACTCGTTTTTCTGAAAGCGCCGGGCAGCGACGAAGAAATTGAGCTTTGCAAATTTGACGAGAGCGGACCGATCGTCGTCGGTCCAGACCTGACGCACCTTGCTTTTGAAGTAGAAGATTTGGACAAGTTCGCGAAGCATGCTGCCTCAAAGGGTTATCCGTTGTCGGATGGGCCGCATTCAACTAACGGCGGTAGAATCGCCTTTATCGACGCACCGGAAGGCTACGAGGTGGAGCTGATCGAGCGGGGAAGAAAATCTTAGTGTCGCATTGTCATTCCGAGCGGAGCGCAGCGGAGTCGAGGCTGCAACGCGGCCCGAAAGCTTTCGGGCCGAGGCCAAGCTTTCAATCCCGTTGCGTTGCCTGTGCGTTCTGCTACGGGATCCCTCGACTTCGCTCGGGGGACCCGAAGGCGAGAATGCTTGCGCGGGTAAAAATTTTGCCTCTAATTTTCCGTCCATGATTTGGCGCAACCGAATTTGGCTCCTTTGCGCATTGATCTTGAGCTCAGTGCTGAGCGCGCGGGCACAGGACACGGTTAATTCTGATCTGGTCCGGCCCAGCGGAGTCAATGGGCCCGTTCGCAAGGCAAAGGCCGTAACGGAAAAAAGTGCGGACGACGACACCGAATCTGACGCTCCGAAAGCGAAGAAATCCAAATCGACTCATGCTCGGTCACACCGGGCTCGCGCAAAATCGAAAGAAGAGCCAGACACAATCCCTGCGCCTACCGAGTTTACGCCTGAGGGGATACCGAAGACCAGCGCGGCTTCAGTAATCGTGGTGGACGCCAACAGCGGCAGGATTTTGTATGAAAAAAATGCGGACCAGGTGCGACAAGCGGCGAGCACGCAAAAATTACTAACTGCGCTGATTGTGGCGGAGACCGGTTTCCTTGATCGGCCGGTGACGGTGCAATCTGTCGATGGGATGTGTGAACCGGTAAAGCTGGGAATCAAACCCGGTGAGATTTATCAGCGAATGGACCTCTTGCGGGCTTTGCTGGTCAAAAGTCCCAATGACGTCGCGCGCTGTCTGGCGCGAGACAATGCCGGCAGCGTTGACGCATTTGCCGACGTCATGAATAGACGCGCACTGCAACTTGGCGCTGGGCATTCGCATTTTGTGAACCCGAACGGTCTGCCGGTTCCGGGACAATATTCGAGCGCCCGCGACCTCGCGATCATCGCGCGCGCGGCGTACGCAAACCCGACCATCCGCTCCATTGTTTGTCTTCCCCAGCTTGTGTTCCGTTATGCCAATGGTCGCACCCGGGAGCTTGAAAATACGAACAAACTTCTCCGACGGCTTCCTTATTGCAACGGCATGAAGACCGGTTATACGGATGGCGCAGGCAAATGCCTGATCGCAAGCGGAACGCGTCCGGGAAAAGATGTAATCGTCGTTGTTCTGGGCGACAGCTCCGGCCGTGTGTGGCGTGATGCTTCCGCGCTGCTTTCGTGGGGACTCGTGATGTAAAGCCGACGACGGGATTCGAACCCGTGACCTACGGTTTACGAAACCGTTGCTCTACCAACTGAGCTACGTCGGCACGAAGCGGGCAAAACATTGCATCCGCCGGCCCCTGACACAAGCGCGCTTCCTGTAGCTGCTTCGCTATGCGAAGCCTTGAGACAAGCCCTCAACCAACTGCAAAACCTTAGTCGTTAACGCGTGCCTCGCGTCTCACAGAGACGCGGCTACATAGGCAGCACGAACGTCTGGCCGATTTCGTGGAGCGCAATACGTTCTGGAGTTTTACTCAGCGCGGCTTCGAAGCGCTGAATCGGTTCGCAGAATGGTTCAAAGCTAAGCCGGAAGGTTTGATGGTGCACCGGCATAATGAAGCGCGCGCCTGCTGCATTGGCCATTTGAACTGCCTGCTCAGGCGTGCAATGCGACTGAATCCACGGATTGTAAGCGCTGATGGACATGATTGCGACATCGATTGGGCCGTGTCGCCTCAACGCAGCGAAGTTTTCTGTCATCGCCGTGTCGCCGGCGAAAATAATTCGGCGTTCTTTCCTCTGGATTAGATAGCCGTTGTAGCCGCGGTACATGTCGCGCTGCATGCGTGCGCCCCAATGGTTCACCGGAAACGCGGTAATCTCGATCTCGCCGGCGGCATTGCTGACACTTCTGCTCTGGCCCCATTCGAGTTCGGTCACGTCGGAAAACTGGGTGCCCTTCAATAAATCGCTCGTGGCGCGCGCGGTGATAATTTTCGTTGAAGCGTTGAAGCGTTGAAGCGTTCGCAGATCGAGGTGATCAAAATGTGCATGCGAAAGAAGAACGAGATCGATCTTCGGCAACTCATCAAAGCTAAGCGCAGGCGCAGTCAGTCGTTTGGGACCGATGGTGAATCCCGGCAGACGGATTCCTATGCGGGGAAAAAGCACGGGATCGGTGAGAATGATGACGCCGAAAAAATTGATCAGTACTGTTGAGTGTCCAATCCAAGCCAACGTGACCCGCGCATCACTCCATTTCGAGGGCCCGGGTTTGGCTGAGGCGGGAGAAATCGGGCGCCAGGTTTCGGTGGTCCATTCACGCCAGAGATGGACGATCCAGCGACCGGCAGCGGAGCGGGTTGGTTTCCGATTGTGCATCTAACGATACATTCGACCCGCACCGGCAAGTCCGCTCGCTCATATTACGGAGAGGATGAGCAGGAAGATTAGACAGAATAAACAAAGTGAACCGAATGACTGAGCTTTCATTCTGTGGATTGTGTTGATTCTGTCGAAAATCAGCTTTTTACTCGGAATCCGGTCTCACATTTGCTTGACACAGGTCGGCGCAAGGCGGTGAAATCTTCAGTCGTCAAATAGATCTGGATCGAGCGGGAACGCTTATCCTGGGTGTTTTCCCCCTCTTTCAGAC